>ERZ889078.1311-NODE-1311-length-19984-cov-22.651111_pt1 | contig 19984 bp, 15 predicted proteins | sample MGYA00521266_ERZ889078 | MGnify/ENA primary metagenome ERZ889078 (study PRJEB32303, sample SAMEA104408618) | aquatic metagenome | biome: Brackish water; feature: Pelagic; material: water | place: Baltic Sea | collected 2014-06-16T06:34:00 | depth 76,534 m ...
ATTGTATACACTGCATAAAAATTCAATTCAAGCTCTTTTAGAGTTTTTAAAGGATGTTTCCAATTGATGTGTGGCTTTTACACTTGTTTGATCAGGTTGATAAGCAGTTTGAGCGGGTCAGAGAGATGTTTTTCCTTGTGATGGATCATGTAGAATGTGCGGTACAAAGGTGTGGATGACAATGAAAGTGCTATCAGTTTTCCTGATTCAATCTCCTTGGCAGCTACTTTTTTTGAAATTGGGGCAATTCCCGTACCACCTTCTACAGCTCTTTTAATGGCTTCGTTGTTGGAAAAGGTTATGGGCATGGTTACTGAAACATTGTCGGCGTCAAGCAGATCATGAATCATTTTCTGGAAATATGACCCCTGCTCATGCATGATGATCATGTGCCCTTCAAGGTCTGTGGCCTTGAGCTGCCTTTTTTGCGCCAGGGGATGAGAAGGGTTAAGGATGATGACTATCTCGTCTTTAATAATCTCAATAGTGTTTAATCTGTTATCTATAACCGGAAAAGAAACAAAACCAATGTCATTTTTTAGGTTGATCGTGTTTTCAACGACCTGCCGGTTAGAAAGAACCTCTAAGGTGACCCGGACTTTTGGTGCCTTAAAGTTAAACCGGTTGATAAATTCCGGAAGATAATATGCCCCAAAACTTTCAGAAGCGTTGATCATAATGTGTTTTAAGTTTTCATTTTGAAAGTCAGCCATACTATCATCTGCCAGTTTTTCAAGGTCAAATATTTTTTTTGCAATTTGGAAGAGATTGTCACCTGCCAGGGTCAATTCCATATTCTTGCCCAGGTTATGAACAAGGGACACTTCATAATATTCCTGAAGCCGCTGGATACCTTTTGTTACAGCCGGTTGGGTTATATTTAATTCCTCGGCCGCATGACTCAGGCTTTTGTGCTTAACTGCAAGATAAAAAAGTTTGAGCTGGTTGAGGTTCATGGGTTTACATACCTGCCTTGGTCGAACATAAACCTAGAATTTTTGCATTCATATTCCATATAATCCAGTAGTTCCCCATCAAGAGCCGGATCAATGATAGAGTCTGGTGCATCCGAAAGAAGCTGACGCGCCATTTGATTGGCCCGATGGGCAGCATCCACGGCACCTGTCTTTTCCCAGTCCTCCTGACTCCCCCAGAAAGAGGTAGTGGGTGCCCACCGGTTACGACAATTTTTTACCGTCATAGGTTCGGTGAGATATGAGCCAGAATGTCCCACACGCTGGATGGATTCAACGCAAAGATCCCGGTCCACCCCTGAAATTCCCTGGCTGATCCGCTTGATGCGGCTGATGATCTCTCCATCCAGTATAGTCTTTTCATAGGAAACCGTTAAAATATTATCCAGGATACCCACAGATTCATTTAGCAAATGAGCACCGGACAGCATTCCCAGCATCAGATTCTGCATGGTTTCAGCACCTGCCTGAAAATCGGGAATCTTGGCGTCGGTGAAGCCAGACATGGCCCTTACAGGAATGTGATAATAATCAAGCCCCATTTGTATGTTGGCAATATTTATCAACATGCTTTCAGGGGCACCTGTACTGAATCCGCAGGTTTGCATATTGGCTGCGACAGCGCTGGGGCAGTATACCACGGGATGTCCCGGGCGCAGCAACTGGACCAGCACGATTCCTGCCAAAATTTCAGCATTCTGAAGTACGGCCGTTCCCAGCATGCTAAAGGGGGATGTAACACCGGCCAGAGGGGCGCATAAAATGGTTGGGACCTGGTTGCGTTTTACATAGTGAAGCATCGTCTCCAAAGGATCCCAGGAATAGGTAAGGGGGGTTGTCACCCCGATACTCACGGCCATGTAATGATTGTGTTCAAAATGTTTTTTACCTCCCACGGCAATCTCCATCATATCCAATTGTGCCCTTGCCTGAAGGCCTGTTGTCATGAATCCGTTCACGGGTTTATCTGTATGTTTCAGAGTTTCATACATCATATAAAGATGTTTGAACTTAGTATCCACATCTTTGGGTTCCACTGGAATCATTCCCACCAGATCATAGATATCACAGGCTTGATAAATCTTTTGAAAGTTGGCATAGTCTTCCAGGGTCCCCTCCCGGATTCTGCCATCAAGATCATGAACCTTGACCGTACCTGCTGCCGGTTGAAGCAGGTAACCATCTCCCAGAGTCCGTGTATAAATCTCATTGCGGGCTTTCCAGGTGAACCTTGCAGGAACCTTTTCCATGCATTTTTCCACCAGTTTAGGGCTTAATTTTACAAGCTTGCCCTGAACAGTTGCACCATGATATTTAAAAATTTCAAGGACCTCATCATGGTGAAAGAGCACTCCTGTTTCCTCTAAAATTTTTAAACTGGCCCCATGAATTTTTGAGAGCATCTCAGGTTCAATGGTTTCGATTTTTTTCATCTGCTATCCTTTTTTGGTCACGATTCATCGATCTTAATGGGATAGGTCCCGTACTTTTCTTTGGTCTCCATCATGGCCAATATGTTTTCAACTTTGCAATAGTCAGATTCCATATAACAGATGGCATCGGCTCCCAGACGTTTGTGAAACTGGACATCGTCCATGTTTATGTTTCCGAAATGGGCTGCCAGGGTTTTCCTGATTCCCGGATCAATCCAGTCTGCAAATGGAACCTTATCCGGTATTTTGAGATTTAATACAGCCATTACTCTTTGCCGGGGTGTCATTATTCATATCTCCTTGATTATCCTTGCCTATCTTTTCATCCAAACACGGGTTTTCAATCATACACTAAATGGGTACAGCTTTTGTATCAACACTGAAAAATTCAGTGAGATAGCCGTTCGTATCAAATAACATATCTCTTGCCTGACGGATTATCTTTAAATTTGAGCGATCATCGATTAACGGGGTGTAGGCCTGAGACAGATCCACTTCTGAAAGGCAAAGGGTGTTTTTAATCCGAATAATTTTGATTTGATCCAATGGAACAAATCCAATACATCTCATGGCAAGAGACAGGGCTTCTTTATCATTGGGCATGACAAGAGGGGTTTTACCCATCTCCAGGGCCATGCTGACAATGGTATTTGTATCTGTTGCAGCCTGGTCCACTTTGGTGGCCAGGCGCCGGGTGATGATGTCAGCCAGTCCAAACCCACAGGCGTTCCCTTCGGATATTTTTGTAATATCCGAGAGAATAATACGCTTGATACTTGGTTTGGAGGGTTCTGGCGTTCCAGGGAGGCGGATTCTTCCCACCACCCGCGTATCAAATCCTGCTCCGGAAATCTCTTTTCCTATTTCATCAATCAGGATAATATCGGCTTCATCAAAGGGCAATTTAGGTGAAATCTCCATGGAACGACTAAAAAACGCCTTCTCTTTTTGTTCGATTTCATCTGGGAGAAAAACCCCCACATCTGCCACCTCGCCATATCCATTTTCAATGGTGGCAACACCAAACAGGATATTGCATTTGGAAAGAACATTTCGGGCACCGGCTGCTATGACGTTGCTTGCTCCGAAACTCATCATGGCCTGATGATAGATTCCGGCTCCGGCAATTTTACCAAGGCCAATAACCATAAGCTTCATCAACCCGCTTTCAAATTCACCCATAAAATCCGTATGTTTCTTGATTCGATTGATCAATACAATGTGGTCTGCTTCAAAGGCAAGCCGGTCCACCATGACAGGGATACCTTCCTTTGTCTTTCCCAGATCAACAACATCCAGGGACGACAAAATCTTTGCCCCCACAGCCTCCTGGGTCAAACCCAGATGCAGGAGCACCTGTTCCTGTCCTTTGGCCGTACCCGCACCATGACTTCCCATGGCAGGAACAAGAAACGGCTTTAGTTTCAAGCCCTTTAAATTATCCACAATGGCTTTTACTATTTTGGGATAATCAGCCAGCCCCCTGCTGCTGCAAGCCACAGCCACAGTTTGACCGGGCAGAACAGGCATATTTGACGAAAGGTCTTTTATCTGTTGGGTAATTTGGCGGGTTATGTCTGGAACCCTCTGATTATTAAACTGCTGCTTTACCCGGATCATTTTAGGAAACTTGCTAGCCTGCATGCTTCTTTCCTTTTTTAAAATTATTAACCCTCTTTATCATATGCTGGTATGATTCGTTTCAAGGAACCATATATATGATCTCGAATCAGCTCAGTCGCTTTTTGCTGATTACCCGCCACTATAACTTCCAGTAAAGGAATATGGGTGGAGACAAATTCCATGGCAGTCTGAAACAAGGGGTACTCCATCTTCAGACATACCCTGATCTGACTTGCCAATGGCATCCAGGCGTTCAGCAAACGACCATTCCCGGAAAATTCACAAATGGATTGATGAAAGCGTAAATCCTCGTTAAGGATATCTTCTTCACTATTGCTATCCAAGGCATTTTTCATCAGGTCCATTATGGACTCCAATATTTTAATTTTATCTGAATCCATATGCTTAATTGCCAGTTGAATGGCCAGTTCTTCCAAAGCACAGCGAACCTTCATCAAATCCTCTATATCCTTAGGGGTAATATGGGCAACGGTAACTCCCTTAAACGGTATAGTTTGAATAAGGCCTTCCTTTTCCAGATGACAAAGGGCTTCTCGAATGGAAAATCGACTCATTCCCAACTCATTTGAAAGCTGGGATTCAATAATCCGCATGCCTGGTTTTAAAACCCCCGTCTCAATTGCTTCTCGAATATTTTCCAGGGCAATTTGAGTCATTGTGGGACGATTTTGTTTGGAGAAAATTCTCATAATACAAGAATGACCACAAGATCATTGACGTTGGAGCCGGTGTGGCCTGTGTAAATAATATCACCGATACTCTTTAACAATTCACTGGTGTTATGTTCCATGAGTTCTTTATGAAAATCAAACCCCATCTTTTGGGCAGCGGCAACAGAAGAACCATCTGTCAAGGCGCCTGCATAATCAGTGGGCCCATCTGTTCCATCCGTATCAATGGCTCCCACCACAATGTTTTCTTCCAAGGTCAGATCCAGGCATGCTCCGCAACCCAGCTCCTGGTTGGCCCCCCCTTTCCCCCTGGGTTCTCCATGGATCCGGACACCGGTTTCACCCGTTGCGATCAATGCACATGGGATCTGAAAGAGCTTACGCGTTTTTCCGGCTTCCCTGGCAATGGATGACAGGACGCGTCCAGCCTCCCGGCTCTCCCCTTTCATTTCGCTGGTTAATAGATAAGGAGTAAATCCGAGTTTTTCTGATTGCTTTACCGCCGCCTTCCACAAATCTGAGGTTTTTACTATCATGCAGTATTGAAATTTTCCATTTCCCAGGGATTTAGGAGTTTCCTTTTCATTAGTAAAGCTGGAAAAATAGTCACGAACACGGACAGGGATCTGATCCCAGAGGCCATATCTATGGAGGATATCCACAGCATCTTGAAAAGTGGATGAATCAGGATGGGTCCAGTCGGCATTCCATTCCATGGGATCACCAATGGCATCGGAAACAGTCAGAGTAATACAGGTTGCAGGCTGAATTATCAGGCCCAATCGACCCCCTTTAATTTTTGACAGATGACGTCGCACGCTCATTATTTCCGTTACCTGTGCACCGCAATGAACCAGCAGACGATTCATTTCAATTTTATCAGCATCCGATATCTCATCCACAGGAGAGCAGCAATTGGATGAAACACCGCCGGACATAAGGCAGATAACCAAATCATTTTTTCCTGCTTTTTCTGCTATCTTAATCACTTCCCGGCTGGCAGTGAAACTATTGTGGTCTGGAACTGGATGGGCTGATTCCAGTATTTTTATATGATTCAAGGGTTTAGCCTGCCCATGTTTCACCACCACCACCCCTTCATCAATGCGATCACCCAGAATTTCATCCATGGCCTGTGCCTGCCTGAACGTAGCCTTTCCAGCACCGATAATATAAATATGATCAAATGTCTTAAGATCATATTCCCTGCCATCCACAATAAGTGCCTCTTCGTGCAGTTGAACCGCCATGTGGGTTGCATGGTAAGGATCTACTGCCTTCAGGGCATATTCAATAATATCCAGACACGCTTTTCTCCCTTTAACCCATCCATGGGAGAGCAGTGCTTCTCTGTTCTTAATGATTGAGTCGATATCACTTTTCATTTGATTCATCTTTCTTACATGGTATTAAATTCTATAAAAATTTAAAGAAGATTTACAATCATTGCTTTAAATCAGGGTTCCCTTATAATGGCGACCGGCATATCGTGCCAATGGACCCAGCTCATTCTCAATTTCCATGAAACGGTTGTAGTTGGTACCCCGATCACTGCCACGAATACCGCCTGTTTTAAAAAGGCCGGCATTAAGCGAGCAGCTTATATCCGACAGAACACTGTCTTCTGTTTCACCGGAACGAACCGACATAACAACGGGATAACTATTGCTTCTTGCCATCATGGCAGCATCACATGCTTCTGTAATAGTGCCGATCTGATTCACCTTGCAGAGGATTGAGTTGGCAATTTTCTTTTCCACACCCATTTTGATGCGATCAATATTGGTGGCGAAAATATCATCGCCAATGATCATTTTATCGGAAAGCTCTTTTGTTATGGTGATCCAGCCTTCATAATCCTTTTCATCCAACGGGTCTTCAATGGATACAATTTTTGGAAATTCTTTGATCAGCTCTTTGATATAATCAATCATCCCCCGGGAGGTTAATCTTTTTCCTTCGAATTGATATGTTTTCCCATCGTCGGTCAAAAGACCACTGGCAGCTAAATCCAATCCAAACTCCACATCATTTTGGTATCCGCAATTTTTGACGGCTTGGCTCAGAATTTCCATTGCCGCAAATGAAGAGTCAAGGGGCGGCGCAAACCCACCATCTTCACTGCTGTTGGTGGCATTTTTCCCCATGGAGTTCAGTAAAATTCTCCCCAATTCCTTGAATATTTCACTTAACATCTGAACTGCGTGGGCAAAACTGTCTGCACCAACGGGCATCACGCAATACTCCTGAATATCCAGATCATTTCCCGCATGGAGTCCGCCATTGATGAGACATGCCTGGGGAACCGGCAACACATGTGCACCGGCATTGAGGTATCTATAAAGCGGAAGATGACACCATTGTGCAGCGGCTTTTGCCACGGCCATTGAAACAGCAAGAATGGCATTGCCTCCCAGCCTTGACTTATCTTTTGTTCCATCCAGCTCATTCAGTAAATAATCGATATTGCGTTGATTTGCGCCATGGACATCAATCAGTGCCGGCTTAATTATGTTTTCAATATGACCAATGGCGGTTTTAACCCCCATACCATTATATCGGTTTTCACCATCTCTGAGCTCCTTTGCTTCAAAGGAGCCAGTGGATGAACCGCTGGGCACATCTGCGATGCCGATAAACCGTTGATCAATGGTGACATAACACCGAATTGTCGGGTTTCCACGATTGTCTAAAATTTCAATGGCTCTTATACCTGTAATCTGGTCGGATCTCATGATTATCCTCTCTTTTTTGATTTTTTAAAATTGTCGACAATCTACAATCGCACTTCGGGGTTGTCAATAGTTTTTCAACGAGATATCAAAATTCAACAACTGAAGTATCCTGAAAAATATAACATGGGGTTATATAAAATTAAAATTATTATTTTGACTTGTCATAAGAAGACATTGATAAAGTAATCAAAAAAGTAGTTTTTGAATTATCAACGACTTGTTTGAGGTAGTGCCGGCTTTAACCCGGTTATTAAAAGGATAAAAGGAGAGAACTATGCGCGATCAGGCCCAGGTAGTTATTATAGGTGGGGGTGTTTTCGGGACCAGTGTGGCATATCATCTGGCCAAGGCCGGCTGTACAGATATAGTCCTGGTGGATAAGGGCGAATTAACCAGCGGGACTACGTTTCATTCTGTCGGGCTGGTTTCCCAGTTCAGGACATCGCCTTCTTTGATGAAGGTAATGAACTATACCATCAAATTGTTTAATGAACTGAAAAAAGAGGTTGGAGAAAACCTTGGCTGGCATACAGTGGGAAGCCTTCGTCTTGCATCAAGCAAAGAGCGTTTAAAATCACTGCGGCGAGAGGTCAGCCGGGCAAGAGCCATCGGCATAGAAGCACAAGTCATCACACCGACCGAGGCTCTTAAAATAGCACCTTTCATGAGCGGTAAAGGACTTCATGGTGCAGTCTGGGTTCCGGATGACGGCCATATCGATCCCAATTCCATTACTTACGAACTGGCGCGCCAGGCAAAGAGAATGGGTGCTGAGATTAATACCAATGTACGGGTGACAGATATTGAAGTGAATTCGAACGGGCAAGTGACCAAAGTCATAACAGATAAAGGTGATATCCTGACGCAATGTGTTGTCAATGCCGCAGGAGAATGGGCGCCGCGTATCGGAGCTATGGTGGGTGTGAATATTCCCATGGTGCCGTTAATGCACCAATACCTGACCACCAAACCCATACCGGGGCATGAGCTGCCCTCAAACACCCCCGTGATCAGAGATCCGGACAAATTGTTTTATTGCCGTGAAGATGTGGGATCTTTTCTTATCGGCGCATTTGAAACCAACCCGAAAGAATGGGCTGCTAAAGGTGTTCCCTGGGAATTTACCCAGGAACTTTTGCCTGCGGAGTGGGATTTGTTTGAACCTGTCATGGAAATGGCAATGGAAAGATTACCGATTCTTGAGCAGGCAGAGGTAATAGAGCTGATTAACGGACCAGATGCATTTACACCGGATGGTCATTATGCTTTGGGCCCTGTTCCAGGATTAAAGGGTTTTCTGGTTGCAGCCGGTGGTTCAATCAATGGTATTGCAGGTGCAGGCGGGGTGGGCAAATTAATATCTGAATGGATTCTGGAGGGAGAACCTTCCATAGATACCCATGAAATGAATGTCAGACGTTTCGGGCCCCATCTTAAGAATCTTGACTATGTTACCCAACATTGCCGGGAAGTGTACCGCAATTATTATCACCTTCATTTTCCCAATGATGAAAATGAATGGGGACGTCCTTTAAGGACCAGCCCTTTTTACCCGCGACTCAAGGAGGCAGGCGCTGTATTCGGGGAGAAAAATGGCTGGGAGCGTGTGAATTATTTTGACCCGGGCAAATCCTGGCGACAGGCCGGTTATGATCAGAAGAACTGGGGCTGGGGAAAACCCGATTTTTTTGACCGGGTCAAAAAAGAGGCTTTGACAGCGAGGCAGAATGTTGCAGTTCTTGATATGACCTCATTTGGTAAAATAGAGGTTACGGGAAAAGATGCTTTGGATCTCCTGCAAATGCTTGCCATATCTGATGTTGACAGACCTTTGGGCTCACTTACCTACACTCAGTTTTTAAATGAAACCGCAGGAATTGAAAGTGATGTCACGGTCTGCAGGATTGGCCAAGATCATTTCAGGATTATTTCAGGAACCTCATTTGTTTCCAATGATATAGGCTGGATTAAAATGCATGCGCAAGTTGACAAAGATGTGACAATCAAAGATGTTACAGATGAATTTGCCTGTTTAAGTCTGTTCGGCCCTAATTCCAGAAAAGTGCTTGAAAAGATCACCCAGGCTGATGTATCCAATAAAGCCTTTGCCTATATGACTGCAAAAAAACTTGATATCAGTAATGTTAATGTCTGGGCCCAGAGGGTCAGCTATACAGGAGAGCTGGGATGGGAACTTTACATGACAAATGATGATGCACTAAAGATCTGGGATGTCATCATGGATGCCGGCCAGGCATTTGATATCACCCCCATTGGTTATAAAGCCCTTGACGGTCTGAGGATTGAAAAAGGGTTTTTGTATTGGAGTTCTGATATTTCTCCCGGGGATAACCCCCTTGAGGCAGGGCTTGGGTTCTGTGTTGATTTTAGTAAAGATGATTTTATCGGGAAAGACGCTCTTCTGAAGATCAAGGAAGCAGGGTTAAAAACAAAGTTATGTGGTCTTACCCTTGATGCGGACTATTGCCTGTTTGGTGGTGAGTCTGTTTACAAAGAAGGCAAGATCATTGATCGTATCAGAAGTGCCAACCATGGTTATTGTGCCAACACGGATATTGCTCTTATATATCTGCCCCTTGAAATGTCCAAACCCGGCACGGAATTGGAAGTCGAAGTGATGGGTAAGATTGTTCAAGCAAAAGTGGCTTCAATGCCTATTGTTGATCCCAAAGGCAAACGCATACGTGCTTAAAAAACAAAACCATGTAATAAAATGCTGTAATAATAATTAATAGGGGAGATCCAACCGTGCAGAATCAAGCAAGAATCGTGGTTATTGGTGGGGGTATCACAGGATGCAGTGTTTTGTATCACCTTGCCAAAGCCGGTGTAAAAGATGTTGTTTTGGTGGAAAAAGGAGAGCTCACTTCAGGGGCCACCTGCCAGGCTGCCGGCATGCTGACCCAGTTCAATACCTCACAGACCATAATGCGTATGCGCCAATATAGTACAAAATTATATAAAAGCCTGAATGCCTTCAGCGAGGTGGGGAGTGTAAATATTGCATCCAGTCCGGAAATGCTGAAAACATTTCAGCGTAATGTGAGCCGTGCAAGGGGCATTGGTCTTGACGTTGGCATTATTTCAGCCCAAGAAACCATGCAATTGCTGCCCTGGGCATCTGATGACAGCCTTTATGGGGCCTTTCATCTACCCGGGGATGGTTATATTGACCCCCACACGACCACCTATGCCGTGGCCAAGGCAGCCAAAATGCTTGGCGCGCAAATCTTGACAAACACGCGTGTTACGGGCATTGGATTATCCTCAAAGGGCGAGATCTGCAAGGTTATTACAGATAAGGGTGAGATTGAATGTGAAATCATCGTAAATGCAGCAGGAATCTGGTCAGCGCAAGTTGCTGCAATGGCAGGCATAAGTATCCCATGTACTCCCGTTGTACATCAACACATTGCAATGGAAGCGGTTGCCGGCAGCAAGATCCCGGCGGACAGCCCCACGTTCCGCGATTATGATTACCTGGTCTATGGACGTCCCGAAGGCGGCAGCTACCTTGTGGGAGGCTGGGAGATGTATCCCAGAACGATCTGGATAGATGGCACTCCCTGGGGTCATGGATCTTCAGAAGTCCCCAATGATTTTGATCTGTTTGCTCCCATGCTTGAAAATACCATCAAACGATTTCCCTTTCTGGGTGATGCCGGCATGATTCGTCTGGTTGCCCACCCGGATGCTTTTACACCGGATGGAGGCCCTTTGCTTGGACCCTGGCCGGGTCTGAAAGGATTCTGGCTGGCAGCCGTATCAAATATGCAGGGTTTTGGCGGGGGTGGCGGTATCGGTAAAACTATTGCTGAATGGATCACCGATGGCAAAACGGAATGGGATGTATTTCCATATAGGGCCTGGCGTTTCAGTAAGCATCACAACCAACCGCGTTATGCAGCCGAATGTGCCAAGGAGGTTTACAGGTATTATTATCGCACAAAGTATCCCCATGATGAAAACGTATCCATGCGTCCTGTTAGAATGAGCCCCTTTCATCATCGGCTTCAGGATTTAGGTGCGGTTTTTGGAACAAAAAACGGCTGGGAGCGTGCCAATTATTTTGAGCCCAAAAAATCCTGGCGCAGGGCAGGCGAGGATCAGCGTGAATGGGGCGGTTGGATCAAACCCTCTTTTTTTGAAAACATTGCCGCAGAGTCTGATGCAGTACGAAATAAAGTTGGGCTTTTTGATATGAGTGCTTTTGGTAAAATTGAACTCAAAGGTCCAGGGGCCTTGCCATTAATCCAGCGACTTACTGATAATGACCTGGATCGCCCGACAGGATCTGTTACTTATACTCAATTTCTTAATGACCAGGGCGGCATTGTCGCAGATGTCATGATTGTTCGCCTGGATTCTCAATACTTTCGTATTATTACTGGTTCAGCTTTGATTGACTCTGACCTGGGATGGATTCGCCTGCATCAGCAAGAGGACGACCTGACCGTTGAAATCAATGATGTGACAGAAGACTATGCAGTGATCGGCCTGTGGGGGCCCAATGCACGTGAGGTCTTGCAGAAAGTCACGACAACAGATATATCCCACACATCTTTCCCTTATATGTCTGCTAAAAATATAGAAATCGGAGCAATGCCTGTCTTTGCACAGCGAGTCACTTATGTCGGTGAATTGGGCTGGGAATTATACATTCCAAAAGATAAAGCCATCTTTGTCTGGGACAAGCTATGGACAAAAGGCCAGGAATACGGGATAAAACCATGTGGATTCAAGACCATAGATTCCCTTAGGCTGGAAAAGGGTTTTCTGGCATTAACCAGTGATATCACCCCTTTGGAAACCCCTCTTGAAGCAAGACTGGGTCATTTTGTCAAAATGAAACAAGAAAATGATTTCATTGGGAAAAAAGCTCTGGTTTCACTTCAAAAGCAAGGGATAAAACAGCGGCTCCACACATTGATAATCGGTGATGAAGAATATTTGACATTATACGGGGGCGAGGCTGTAACCCTGGACGGAAAAACAATTTCACGCCTGCGAAGCACAGGATATGGGCATACTATCAAAAGAAACATTGGTTTTGCATATCTGCCGACAGATTGTATAAAAAATGAAACCAACCTTATGGTGGAAGTATTTGGAGAAATGATACGGGCAAAAATCAGCCCTGATGTGTTATATGACCCAGAAAGTCAGGCAATCCGCAGATAATTTTTTTAAATAATGGTATAGATGAAATGTTGATTTGCGCTTATAACAATTTTTAACTTAGTAATTTTTTAATTAACAAAAATGAGGCAAAAAATGGCTATGATCAGAAATGGTTTAACCTCAGCTGCTGGAATGGGATTAAATATTTTTTCCCAGGATGAGCTGGAAACAATTCACAAAGGGGCCTGTCACATTTTAAAGCACACAGGTGTGATCGTGGAAATGGAAGAAGCGGCCGAACGTTTGAGCAGTGCCGGAGCCAGGGTGTCAAAAAAAGGATCAAACTGGCTGGTCAAAATTCCTGAATGGATGGTTACAGACAGCATCTCAAGTGTGGCAAAAAGTGTGACCTATTATGCCCGTGATCCCAAAAAAGATTTTTATATGGAAAAGGGTCATGTGGGGTTCAGTACATTTGGTGAGCAGGTAAATGTTATTGATCTTGATACCAGAAAGTGCCGCAATACAATTAAAGAGGATTGCAACAATATTTACAGCCTTGTGGATGCTCTGGACGGACTTGCATGGTGTCAAAGGACTGTCTGCCCCGGAGACCAGCGAGCCGCTTCCCAGGCCGTACACAATTTTCACTCTTTGATTACATACAACAGCAAGCATATTACCATCGGCATGGTGGATAAGCGAAGTGTTGCAACCATGGTAAAAATGGCTGCCGCTGCCATGGGAGGAATGGATCAATTACGTGAAAGACCCATTTGTACCTGTTCCTGCTGTGTTACAAGCCCCCTGACTCTGGTGCCTCAATTTTGCGAAACTCTTATTGCCGCTCTGGAGGCCGGAATAAATGTCGATATCATGGCCATGGCACTCTCCGGCGGAACAGGCCCGGTAACACTTGCCGGCACTATTGTTCAGACCCTTGCCGAGCAACTCAGCGGACTGGTCCTCGCCCAGATCGTTAAAAAGGGTTCCAGTGTTAGCTTTGGTTCATGCAGCACTATCATGGATCTGAAAACAGGGCTGACTTCAGTGGGGGCCCCTGAATGGAGTATGGTGGGTACAGCCATTGCAAGGATGTCGCAATATTATGGTATCCCCTGCCGCATTGGCGCTGGCGTAAGTGATTCCAAGGTTCCGGATGCCCAGGCCGGATACGAGTTTACCTTGAACGCGCTGCCCATAGCTTTGTCCGGAGCCAATATGATTTTTGGTGCAGGCGGCTTGGAAACGGGACTGACCTTTGATTATGCCAAACTGATTATGGATCATGAATGTATCACAAATATTCTTAAATTGATCAGCGGAGTAAAGGTTGATCATGAATCCATGGTGCTGGATCTCATAGATGAGATTGGTCCCGGCGGAACTTATCTTACCCATCCCCATACATTCCAGCGTACAAGGAGCCAGTCCCAGGCAGTTGTGTTTGACAGAAAACCCAGGGCACAATGGCTGCAATCCTCAAAGGGTAAAGATATCACTGAGATGGCTTATGAAAAGGCAAGACAAATCATAGATAATCATAAACCTTTTGCACTTGCTGCAGGTGCCGATGGAACGATTAAAGACCTGTTGGAGGAGTTTGAGGCAGATGTGACGGGGAAAGTAATATGACATTTTTATCAGCAATCATCAAAGGAACAAAAAAATAAATAGAATAAAAGGTAACAATGATGAATCTTGAACCAAAATATTACAAGTTTCAGGAAGCTTTTAAATGGGTTGCAGACGCGAGTCATGGGATTCCAAAACGAGTTCCCATATATGCTCAATTATGCGAACTTATTCCCGGGGAGATGAAAAAGAGCGCCAGGGAGGTGTTTCATAATCCGGAACTGCTAAATGTGGGTACATTCACTATATGTGAAAAATACGGTATCGACGTCCCGTCTGTCGATTTAGATACTTATAATATTGAAGCTGAAGCAATAGGTCAGAAGCTACGCTTCACCGATGACATAATGCCGGACATTGACCGGGCACATCCCCTGATTCAAGAGGAGGGTGATATTAGAAAAATTATCACCCCTGATTTTGACAAGGCAGGCCGATGCCCTCTTGTCATTGATATGTATAATGTTTTTGAGGAGCTTGTCGGGGTAAAGGCAAGTATGGCATTCTGCGCTCCCTTCAGCCTTGCAGCCAACATAAGGGGAATTGAGACTTTAATCATGGACATGTGCCTGAACCCAAAATTTGCCCATGAACTTATGACAAGGGTAACAGAAGAACTGCTTATCCCATGGCTTGAGTATCTGAAAACAAAATTTCCCCATACACCTTCAATAGTAGGGGCCGATGCTCTGGCTTCCCTTCCCATAGTTAATATAAAGCTTATGGATGAATTCATCGCACCCTATGTTGAAAGGCTCCGTGAAGCATGCGGTCCCAAGGTATGTGTGCCCAATTGGACAGGGGAAAGATATGCCAAGAATCCCGAAGAGGTAATGGATATCCGTTTGCGGGTCAACCCTACGTTTGTGGAAGGCCAGGATCCTGATGTTGAAGCTTTGGGACCGGAATTTTACAAGGCTTATGCACAAAAGCATGACCTTCCGCTGCTGCTGGGTGTGGGAGCTGTTTTTCTTAGAACCAGTACTCCTGAAGAGGTGTTCAACAGGGTAAAACACTATGTTAAGGTTGGAGGGAAAAATGGTCGTCTCTGGTTTTACCTGTGCAATATTGAACCGGGTACTCCCATGGAAAATATAAAAGCCGCAGTGAATGCAGTCCATAAATATGGGACCTATACAAATAAAATTTAAGGAAATAACTTTAGAATGGTAGCGATTAATACAAATTATAAAAATGATATTTCTATTATAGAAGCTATTGAAGAACAGTTGAAAAACATAGCAGATGCAGGTTTTTCGCATGTGCAGTGGGGTCATGACTGGCGGGGCGAATATATCTATAGCAACATTGAAATGGTTCAAATTAAACAAATGTTGGGTAAGTACAATTTTAAATTAAAAGGGTTACATGCAGCAGAAGGCGGAATAAGAAATTCATTAGAAAATGGCAACCTTGATTTTGGCCATAGATATAAAAACAGGAAAGATTATACATCGCTTAACGAATATACCCGGCTTGCAGGAGTTGAGTTAATTAAGAACAGGATAGATTTAGCTTATATGATTGAAGCAAAAGAAATTGTACTGCATATGCAATTACCTTATGTTGAATTAAGAGAAAATGAAGATTTCAAAAAAAGGTATTGGGAACAGGCTTTTAAATCATTTGATGAATTGGAGTCTTATTGCAAGGCTCGGGGTGTGAAAATAGCCGTTGAAAATTTGCTTTGTACACCCCAACAAGAACAGATTGATCAGTTTGATAAGTTATTTGCACGATATGATTTTGATTTTATAGGATTTTGTTTTGATTCAGGGCATGGTACTTTAGTTAGTTTAGATGATCATTTATTTTTTGCTAAAAGATATAAAGACCGCATAATAGCATTACATTTACAAGATACAGATGGCATTGCTCCGGAATTAATTGAAGATGGTTTAGAAGTGTTAAAGCATGACAAACATGCACTGCCTTTTACAGGCATTATTAACTGGGATGAATTAGCGAAAATTGTAGCCCAATCACCTTATGAATTGCCTGTAACATTAGAGGTGATTCTTAAAGCAGATACTTATGAAGAAGAAATGTTTAACCTTAAAGATGCATTGGGAAAAGCTGAAAAACTCAATGAAATGGTTAAGAGTTATAGAAAATAATCAATAAAAGTTGCGGTTTCATTCCAAAGATATGTACCTGAAGGTGTGCAACATTACAGGAGGAACCATTTATTCGATACCCTGATTATGAGGACAAAAACATGGGATGAAAATTTTATGTGTTTCTGATCAAATTGAGCCCATACTTTATGAACCAGGCGGCAATAAGTGCTTTCCAGATATAGATCTTATCTTGTCATGTGGTGATCTGCCATCTGAATACCTGACCTATCTGGTAACTGTATTCAATGTGCCACTGTTTTATATCAGGGGAAATCATGATGGGATATATGACGTAAAACCACCCCAGGGGTGTGTTGACCTGCATGGCAAGATAATAGTATATAAGAACGTCAGGATAATGGGTTTGGAGGGGTCCCACTGGTACAACGGAGGGCCGATCCAATATACAGAGAAACAGATGGCAAGGATGGTCTTGAAAACAAAGTTTAAAATCTGGTGGCACAAAGGGATCGATATAGTTATTTCACACGCGCCGCCAAAGGGTATCCATGATGGCAAAGATATCTGTCACAGGGGTTTTAGCTGCTTTCTGAGCCTTATTAACAGATATTCACCCAATTATTTTTTACATGGTCATATTCATACCGGTTTTAAAAATAGAGAAGGACGGAAAACTATAATTAATAGAACCGATGTCATAAATACGTTTGGATATTATGTGTTTGATTATATAAAATGATAAAATACTTAAAACAATTATTTCATCGGGAAGAGAACGTTGATGACAGCGCTATAAAAAATTTTGCCGACGATCAATACAAGGAAGAAGCCTATGATGAGAGGCATCTGGGTATCCTGGCTGTGCCTCTGGATAAAATTGTAGGCAGTGTAGGACGGTATAAGGATTTTAATCGGCAGTTCCGGTTAAAGAAAGATCGGCCTTCGGCAAGACTTGAACGGGTTAAAGAAGCATTTAAAAAGAAAATTATGCTTCCGCCCATCACCCTTTACCAGATTAAAAATGAATACTATGTCCTTGATGGGAATCACCGTGTTTCAGTTGCCAAGAAATTGGGTTATGAATTTATTGACGCATTGATAACAGAATTTCTTCCTTCCAAAAATACGCTGGAAAACATTATTTACAGGGAAAAAGCAGCGTTTTTGGCCAAAACAAAATTGCCGGATGCAATTGAATTAACGGAAGTGGGTCAGTATGACCGTTTGTTAAAACAGATTGATGAACATCATGGCTTTTTAATGAAAACCAGTGATGCTAAGATTGATGATCAGATTGATTATCTGGCAGCTGCCATGGACTGGTATCAAGCCATATATAATCCTCTGGCAGCCATCATCAAGAACAGCCGCCTGGACCGTTGTTTCCCCGACAGGACCAGGTCAGACCTTTATGTGTACATCACCAATCACCAGTGGGAGAAAGGGAAAGAACGCGAATATGGCATCGGAATTGACCAATTGATTCCAAAACACATGGAGGAGTTCAGATTAAAAATGGAACAGCTAAAAGACTTTGACCTGCCGGAAATGAAGCACTGGATATCGGCTTTTATGTTAATAGAAGTAAAAGTCGGAAAAGAACATGAGGTAATGAAACGATTGTATAAACTGGAAGAGATCCAGGAGGTCCATTTTGTACACGGTGTATTTGATCTTATTGCAAAGATCATTATGAAACGTGATTTATTGTCGTCAGATGCAGAAATCCTCGGGGAATTTGTTCATAAAAAAGTCCGCCAGGTCCAGGATGTGACCAAAACCCAGACTCTGATCCCCATAACTTCCATGGAGAAAAAGCCCATATTGAGAAGGTCATAACTGGCCCTGTTTTTTACCATTGCGGGCCGTGGTGTGATGTTCATTGTTTGCTCTGATATGGTGTTACTGAACAATTTTGGATCAATCATTGGTTGCCATCCACTGTAGCCAGAAAACACCGGTACCCACCGCTGCCATGGCGTGCCACTTGCGGCTGTAGTCAACCGTTTCGGTATTGGGTATGATTTCAGGGATCATCGGTCCTCGTTTTTGTGGCTCTCAGTAATTTTTCTTGGAAATACCAGCCTGTAAGGTAAATCCAGATTATAACCAAATGAAGAAGTTCTTTAAAATACGTCGTCTAAAAACCGTATAGATATACGGGATAATAATTCGGATGTCCAGTCCTCAAAATTCAATACTCCAAGCTGAGTCATTTGTGCTGATCGTTTTCGTTTCTAAATTGTTCAGATCGGATATCTGGGCCATCTGTTACGGTGTAAAAATTTGGATGAAACTGAGTTTTCCAAAATGTTTTTGATCTCCAATCAAGTTGAATGAGATTTTGATTCTTTTGATTTTTATTTTCCTCATAAAGTTTAATTTTTGACCCGAGACTAAAAAATTCGTCTATACTGTATCTTGTGCCATGGTAAATTTTGAAAAACTCGGACTGGTGAAAGAAATAATCTCCCAATAAATAATCTCCCAATACTTGAAAATGACTCGTCTTTAATGATACCATTAATCTACACTTGTTTCTGCACTCTATATAAGAAATAAGCTTTTACAATTGAGTCTATCAAAAAATAAGATAAAAAAATGCCAAAATTAATATCTGCAAAACAGATTTTCAAAATCAAACTATTGAGAAATATTTTAATTGTTTTTCTGTCAATTGCAACGGCACTATCCATATATAATGTATTTTTTATTTACCCCTCGCTTACCGAACTGGTCATTGATAACACTAAAAACGATGCCGTACGTGTGGCAAAGCACCTGGCTACAGCCTTTATGCCGGGAACGAATGAACAAAGGCCATCCTCTTTTAATGCAGACATGCAGGATGAAATCAAAAAAATAGTCAACACCTTTGAACTGAATAAATTAAAGGTTTTCTCAAGTACAGGTGAAATTATTTTTTCTTCAGAACCGGATGAAATCGGAAAATTCAACAAGGCAAAATACTTCCATGAAATCCTAGCCCAGGGAAAAGTTTATGCAACGGTGAGAAAAAAAAACACCAACTCAATGGAAGGCGAGAAATTGACAGCCGATGTGGTGGAGACGTATGTACCTCAAATGAGCGGAAATACCTTTTTAGGAGCATTTGAAATTTACTATGACATAACAGACCGAAAAGAAAAATTTGATAAACTCTTATCCTTTTCTTCCATGGTCTTATCCATTGTCGTGTTTGGACTTTTGGCTGCAATCGGACTGGTCTGGCTAAAGGAAAATAAAACCATGACAGCACGCATGCAAGTTGAGAAAGCCCTGCTGGAAAGTGAGGAGAAACTGTCAGGGATTCTGAAGTCGTTTACCGATTTTGTCATAGTTGTTGACAGGAACTTGAATATTGTCTGGTCCAACAATATTATGGCTGATTTTTTCGGCATTGATCCTTTGGGTAAGAGATGCTACGATGTCCTTCATTCCCAAAATGCACCCTGCACCACATGCCATATTGAAAAATGTTTCCAGAATGGCTGCAGTGTTGAAGATGAGATTCAATGTACCGGGGCAAACGGCTCTCGAATAGACCTGTGGTATACTGCCGGTGTGGCCAGCCGCTCTGAAAAGGGTGTTCCGACATCAGTCATTGTAGTGTATCGGGATATTACCGAGAAGAAGCAGTTGCGGGCAGAAGCGGTCAGAAGCGGCCAA
>ERZ889078.1314-NODE-1314-length-19963-cov-14.584890_pt1 | contig 19963 bp, 17 predicted proteins | sample MGYA00521266_ERZ889078 | MGnify/ENA primary metagenome ERZ889078 (study PRJEB32303, sample SAMEA104408618) | aquatic metagenome | biome: Brackish water; feature: Pelagic; material: water | place: Baltic Sea | collected 2014-06-16T06:34:00 | depth 76,534 m ...
TGTATCTTTAGATTTAGCTATTTACCTTAGATACAGCTATTTCACTGAGTATCTACCAGAATTTATTCTACATGATAATTCAAAGTATTATTGGGTTATTTTGATAGCACTTTTCATGCTTATTTTAGAAAAAATATATTTCGTAAGACACGACTTTTGGGGTGATTTAAAAAGAGTTTTAAAGGGTCTTTCTTTTGCTTTTTTAGCTGTTTTTACAGCGATTTCTCTTACTAAAATGGCAGATGAATATTCTCGATCATTTATCATAATATTTTTTCTTACAGCATCTCTACTAATTCCACTCTTTAAACGGATTTCAAAAAAAATAATATTTAAGTCAAACTTTTTCAAATTAAAAGTTCATGTTGTCGCCAAAGGAGAAAGAAAAACAATATTAGCCAAAGAGTTATTAGAAAATTGGTATTTTGGTTATCAAAATTCTAGTAATAATTATGATATGGTCATTCTATACTCCAAATGTTTTACAACCACAGAGCTACAAACATTAATCAAAAAATTCTCTGCTAAAACAAAAGATATATATGTTGTACCCTATATGGATCATCTTGACTTTTCACATGCCACTATTATGGATTATTCTAATATTAGGCTCTCTGCTATTCATATTGAGAATAGACTTCTAAACTCAAAAAATATACTTGTTAAATATCTTTTTGAAAAAACAGTTACTTTTTTAATCTTTCCCTTTGCACTCATTTTACATCTTTTTATTGCTTTAGCTATTAAATTCGACTCCAAAGGAAGTGTTATTTTTAAACAAAAAAGACTTGGTAAAGATGCTAAAGCATTTAGCTGTTACAAGTATAGAACAATGTATACAGACAATGAAGAGATACTGAGTAACTATCTACATGATAATCCAGAAGAAATTAACTATTATAATACCTACCACAAGTATAAAAATGACCCAAGAGTTACCAAACTCGGCAATATTCTTAGAAAAACTTCACTGGATGAATTTCCACAATTTTACAATATTTTACAAGGAAAGATGAATCTTGTTGGTCCAAGACCCTACATGATAAATGAGAAAGATATGATAGGAAAATTACATGAAGATATTATTTTAAAAGTAAAACCTGGTATTACAGGGCTTTGGCAAGTGAGTGGACGCAACAATCTAAGTTTTGCAAGACGGGTTGAGCTTGATAGCTGGTATATACAAAACTGGTCATTGTGGGCAGACTTTGTTATTCTTATTAAGACACTTAAGGTTGTACTCTTTAAAGTTGGTGCCAAGTAGTGACAAACTTAAAACTTTTAGCACAATTTCGCTCTTTTTATTTTAGAAATTACCCTGAGGATATGGAAACTCAAATATCCTATTTTTCTATCTTTGGTGGTTTGGGTTGGGATATAGACACCTCAAAACCAGCAGTGGAACTTATTAAAACTTTAATCCTTGACAATTTTGAGCTACTCAATGAAAAGATAGAAAAACTCACTCAAAACGATCCAAATAACAAACGACTTTTACAAGCATTAGCTGTTGGAGATAGAAGAATATTCTCAGCATTTAAACGAGCTGGTTTAAACAATGGTAATGGAGGGGGAGCTCTAAACTACTTACAAAATATTGGTTTAATCCAGATGGAGTATTCACGAGAACAACATCCACGAGATAAAAACCCCAATGCAAAACTAAAACGTCGTGATGCGAGACATAGAATATCACATAAAGTTCTCTTTAGTCACCCTTTTGTTAGGTTTTGGTTTTACTTTATCTCTCCACAAATTAAAAATATAAAAAATGGTGATTTTGATAAAGTAATAGAAAATTTTAATGAAAAACACAACTCTTATACTAGTTTGGTATTTGAAGAGATTTCAGAAGTTTTACTCAACTATAATTTACGAGATTCACAAATATTGAGTTCTGGAAGTTATTGGGATGCTGATATAGAGATAGATATACTTACTATTACAGAAAATGATAAAATTTATGTAGGTGAGTGTAAATGGAAAAATCATAAAGTAAATAAAAAAGAACTCCATAAAATAAATGAAAAATGTGAAAAACTTCATCTTATTCCCACACAAATTATTCTTTTTTCTAAGCGTGGTTTTTCTAAGGAGCTTATGCAACTTAGAGGTAAAAATTTGGCACTCTACAGTAGTGAAGATTTTGAAGTGCTGGTTAAAAGCAGTTCAAAAGAGTCACTTATAGATAATTTTATTAACTAACTACTCTTAAAGCTGTATATGCTTCTTGCAGGAGTTGAAATTTCTGAGTATAGTGTCGTATCATTTCAGGGTTATCATTAAAAATCTTATCAGGGTGATACACTTTAGTCAATTTTTTATAACTCTTTTTAAGTGCATCTTGACTTGCTCCAACTGGACACTCAAGAACAGTGTAAAACATTAGGTTTTCATCCTCTTGCTCATCTTTACATAAATCACCAAAACTAAAGTTTGCAAAGTCACTATAAAGCTTAGACATAAAGTGATTATCATATGTATATTGAATCTGATAATGTAAAATATGTCGCTTATTCAGTGCTCTCTCCAATCTCGCCTTTGCTTTATAATCAGAAACATCTATAACTAAAGAAACATCTGTACCTTTCTCGACATACACTTCAAGTTGTGAACGTAAATAACTAATCACCCATGTATTAGGATAATCAAGTGATATTAGTACAGTATCTCTATCGTAGGCATAAAGATTTACTTTGACAGTTTGAGCTTCTTCTAGCTTATCTAACTCTATTTTTATAGGTTGTGTACCATATTTAAGCATGGATCGTAAAAAAAACTGATGAGACAACTCATGCTTTAAAGCATGATGTTGACTTAATTTACTTAAAAATTCTTCTCGTATATCTTTAAGTGTTTCATTTCTAAATACTAAAACCGCTTTAGGTAAAAAAAGCATACCTCTGGAGTGATGATTTAAGAACTCTTTCATCCATCCAGTATTTAAAGTCTCAAAGCCAGTAGTAATTAAAATAAGATTATTGCGTAGTACAATGTCCATAAGTCTACCTTTAATGGGATATTTTAGTTTATTAAGCAAAAGGAGTTCCAAAACTAAGTAAGATTACTTATATATATTTTGAGTATAATTGCATTAATATTTACTAAGGATTTTATCTTGCACGACAATATGAATGAAAAATGTGCTGTTGTTGGAATTTATGGTTGTGAAGATGCTTCAAAATTAGCATACTTCTCTCTTCATGCACTACAACATCGAGGACAGGAAGCTGCAGGGATTAGCTCATCTGATGGGACAAAACTCCATACTATTAAAGACCGTGGTCTTGTTATGCGTGTTTTTAATGAACACAAACTTGAAACTTTAAGTGGTTCTAGTGCTGTTGGGCACACTCGCTATTCAACTGCTGGTGATGACTCTATACTAGATGCACAACCTGTCTTTGCTAGGTATGACCTTGGTGAAATGGCAATTGTACATAATGGTAACCTTACAAATGCCGAAGAGGTTAGAAATGCACTTATTGAAAAAGGTGCTATTTTCCAGACCTTTATGGACACAGAAAACCTTATACACCTCATTGCGAAAAGTTCTAAAGAGAAACTTATAGATAGAATTATTGATGCAGTAGGAAAAATAGAAGGTGCTTTTTCTTTAGTATTTTTAAGTCGTACTAAAATGTTTGCTATGCGAGACCGTCACGGTTTTAGACCTTTAAGTCTTGGAAAGCTACCAAATGGTGGTTATATTGTTGCAAGTGAAACATGTGCTTTTGACCTTGTGAGTGCTACATATGTGAGAGATGTAAGACCGGGAGAACTTCTAATCTTTGAAGAGGGAGAAGAGCCAATCAGTATGCAACTCTTTGAGCCAACTCCAAAACATTGTATATTTGAATATGTATATTTTTCTCGTCCAGACTCATTTGTTTTTGGACAGTCTGTTTACCAAACAAGAAAAAATATGGGTTATGAACTCGCAAAAATTGCTCCAATAGAAGCTGACTTAGTAGTTCCAGTTCCAGATGGAGGAGTTCCCTCTGCGATAGGTTATTCTCAAGCGAGTGGTATTCCTTATGAAATGGGAATTATGCGTAATCACTATATTGGTCGTACATTTATTGAGCCTACACAAGAGATGCGTGATTTAAAAGTTAAAATGAAACTCTCACCTATGATTGATCTTATCAAAGGAAAAAGAGTTATTGTTGTTGATGATTCTATCGTTCGAGGAACGACATCACGACGTATCATACGAATGCTAAAAGAAGCAGGTGCTAGTGAAGTGCATATGAGAATTTCTTCTCCACCAACAACTGACCCATGTTTTTATGGTGTTGATACACCAAGCAAGGATAAACTCATCGCCGCTAACATGACAAATCAAGAGATATGTGATTATATAGAAGCTGACTCTTTAGCATACTTAGATGAAGCATCCCTTCTAAGAAGTGTTAATTCTACTATAGAAGAAGAGAAGTATTGTACCGCTTGTTTTACAGGTAAATATATCATTTAGTAAAATAGATGCTATTTTACTCTTGTTCTTACTAAGAACAAAGCTTTAGTGAGAGGAATTTTTCTTGAGCTTTGCTTAAGAAAAAGGAGAATAATAATTGAAACAAATATATACTTATGGAAATTATCTCAAAGATAAATTTGGTGTCAAAGTTTACAAAGTGGGCATCAATATATCCGGTTTTACCTGTCCTAATATAGATGGTACTGTAGCTAAAGGTGGTTGTACTTTTTGTGAAAATGATTCTTTTTCTGCAAGCACAGATGAAGTTCAAGAACTCAAAGGATTTCATCTTAACTTAAACTCTTTAGAAAATCCATTTTTAGATAAACAGCTTAAACAGTTAGAAACTCAATTTGAAGCAATTTCAAAACGCCAAGCTAGAGAGTATGGTGCAGAGAAATTTTTAGTCTATTTTCAATCTTTTACAAATACCTATGCTCCCTTTGATACCCTCAAAGCACTTTATAAAAAAGCACTCTCATTTGAAAATGTTGTTGGTTTAAGTATTGGTACTCGTTCAGACAGCATTACAGATGAAACTTTGAATTACTTGGCAAAGCTTAATCAAGATAAAGAAATTTGGATAGAATTTGGCATACAATCTATTTATGATGAGACACTTATTAAAATAAACCGTGGGCATGATAGTGCAAATGTTAAAGAGTGGATTCTAAAAGCTAAAGAGAAGGGTTTAAATGTCTGTGGGCATCTTATTTTTGGTCTGCCTGAGGAAACACAAGAGATGATGCTTCGTACTTCTCAAGCCGCTTATGAGTGGGGTATAGATTCTGTAAAGTACCATCCTTTATATGTAGTAAAAAGAACAGCACTTGCCAATGAATTCAGTCGTGGTGATTTTACACCTATTAGTGAAGAAGAGTATCTTAGTGTTTTAGTGAAATCAATTGAGATGAAACCTAAAAACATTTCAGTGCAAAGAGTAACAGCCGGCATAAATGATGATTCACTTTTATCTCCAACTTGGTGTAGAGATAAAAATACTCAAATCAAAAATATCAATAAGGCTTTAAAAGTAATTGGTCTTAAATATTAAACTTGAATCTGTTAAAAAGTAAAGCCAAAGGCTTTACTCTTCTAATAAATAACAGGAGTGATTTTTGCATTAGTTCCATCAAAACCTGTCACATTGTTTTCCATCGCATAATCAACTATTTTCTTTAAGTCACCATTAATATTAGCAATAATAGTATTAAAGCCTGCAATCTGCTCTGTACTCATACCAACCATTCCATCTGCAAACAGTGCTCCAAACATAAATTCAGGATTTAAGAATGATATATCAATTGATTTATTATTATCCGGATTTACAAATACAGCGATTTCACATGGAAGTGCAGGAGTGTGATACTCACCAGTAGAAAGTGCTTCTTTTGCATACACAGGTGAACATGATTCAATTATCCAAGAACCTCCTGGAACTTTTAATGGTTCAAGTCTTCCTGATCTCCAAGATGGTGTTGCACCAGCTATAGTACTTGGTAAAGTGCTTTTTAATGCAGCTTCTTGTATACCGACATTCGCTCCATCAGCATCTGAAGTCATAACAGCAATAAGTTTTTTAGCTATAGCTTGTGCATCTGTTGTAGTAAATTCTTTACTATTATCACTTGTATAAGTGTAGTGTCTATATGGTTCAGAACCTGTTCCACCATTTGAAGCAGTAGTCGCTGTAGCTACAGATTTTGACATTGATGAGTAAATAGTGCCCATTTTAATTTGAGTTTTAGTATAAGTTTCACCTGCACCATCAAAAGCATTATAAATCAAAGAAGAAATTTCATTTTTAACTTGTGTAGGAAGTGCCATCATAGCATTTCTAAAATCAATGTTCGACATTACGGGATCACTAAAAACTTCTGTAAAGAAAGTAGTAAAGATTGTTTCAGGATTAAGCATATCTACATAAATAGCATCTGCATCATTATAAATAGAAACCTCACAAGGAAGAGCTGTCGTGTGATAAATACCCTTTGGTACTTTGGCACCAGCATCTCCACCTACATTATTAACACCCAATGCCTGTCCTGCATATGATGAATTACAAACTTCTACTAATGAAACTTTTTTAGTGTTTGTTATACTTACTGGAATACTTGAATCTATAGGTAGTTTAGTTGGAATAGCTAATACACCATGTTCCTTCACCGTAGCATCATCAAAATTGTTTACCGTCGTTGCTGACTCAATACCGCCAACAATCCAATTCGAAGCTTTAAATTTTGTGGAATCTGTCGCTGGTTCATCTGTATTGGCAACATACTTGGCAAATGTTGTCGCTAATTGAGCTACTTTTGCATATGTTGCAATTTCATCAAGTGTGCCATCTGCTTTTTTTACAGTTGGAAAAACTGCCACACGTTCAAATGGAGAAAAACTACCATCACCAAATGGTATTTTATCTGCATCAGTCACTCCTACCAATGAAGCGGCTATTGCAGCCTCAGAACTAGCTTTGAGTGTTACAATTTTTGCTGCATCTGTAGAGATTACAGTGTCATCACTACCACATCCTGATATACCTGCCATAAGTAAAGCACTTAATGCTAAAGAGCCTAAAAGTTTTGTTTGTATTTTCATAAAATACCTCCTGTAATTTAAATATTACAAGCAGTATACACTTCTAAAATGAAAAAATAATGATAGTTTGTTATTTTATGATATAACTATTTTGAATACGAAAGTGGAATTTCACCTTTGAAAATAATAGTAGTATGAAAGAATCCATTTTCTTCATACGTCAAATACTCATACTCTAGTTCAACAGATAATCTCTTAATTAACTGTGTACCAATCTGAGAACTAAAAAGCACATCATTACTACTATTCCCTATTTCATTCACTATACTAATTTGATGATTTTTTGAATCTATATCTGTTCTAATTATAGAACCATCTTTAGTATGCATAAATATATTTTCAAATACCGCTTGCATAACACTAGCTATTGACTCTTTATGAATATAGACATTAAAATCCTCTTCATTATTCGAAATCATTTGAAGGTTTTTTTTCTCAAGAATTGGTCTAAACAGTTGTTGCATAAGAGAACACTGGCTTTGTATTTGCACTGATTCTTTTGCTTGCTTAATATCCCACTCAATTGCTTTTAAAAATATAAGCTCCCGTACTTTATTACTTATGGATGATATGTCTCCTGCTGTGTCTTTTACGAACTCTTGCTTTGAAATGCTATCATTAGAAAAAAGTGCCAACCTTGCCTTTAGTATAGCAATAGGTGATTTCATCTCATGTGCAGCTTCTTTAAAAATATCTTGTTTTTCTTGACATAACTTCTGATTTGTTCCTTGTAACTTTAAAATAGCTTGTTTAAGTGTATTTACTTCATAACTACCCTCACATTTATTAATTACACCACTTTTCAAAGGTGAATTGTTACAGTAATTGACTAAACACTTAAGAGGGGATAAAAGTTTTGTTAATAATAAATTAAGACCTAACATAATCATGCCAAAAATCAATAATAGCACAAGAACTAACTGAACAAGTAATTTATTTACTTCCTTATCTATATATGTAGAAGAAGAAGTTACAATTATGTAGTTCTTATTTGGTAATAATTTAATCACACTAAGAGGTTCAATTTTTTTCTCCATAGACTCAACATATCTAAAACTTATATTATTAATGTATCTATGAAAGCTCTCTTTATGATTATTACTTTTTAATATAAAAAAAGTTTTTAACTCTTTTGATGATTTTGCATATAATCTATGTGCTGCAATATCTTCTGACATGATGGTCATTTTATTCATTAAATCTCTTTCAAGTGACTTAGTATGATTAAATATTACAAAAACACCTAAAGAAAAGATAAGAATAAAAGCACTAATACTTATATAAAATAGAATAACTGTTTTGATTGAATACTTACTCAATGATATAACCTCGAGTTTTAATAGTTTTGATGAATTTTATAGGAAGTTTTTTTCGTATATGACCAATAGTGACATCTATAGTATTTGAAGAAATATTTTGTGGATTAATATACATTGCATCTAATAATTCATCTTTAGAAACAACTTGCCCTTTTTTTTGTACAAGAAAGAAGAAAAGATTACTCTCTTTTTTCGTTAAGATTATGTGCTTATTATCATGTAGAATCGTTTTTTTTGTTGTGTCGCATATAAGACCGTGAATATCGAGTTTTGGGAGCGGTTGATTTCTTCTATTTAGTGCATATATTCGTGCTAAAAGTTCTTCATTGTCAAAAGGTTTATCAAGATAATCATCTGCACCTAAATTAAGACCTTTTATTTTTTCTCCTATACTATCATAGGCACTAATAACAATAATTCCAGTTGTAGAATTTTTGTTTTTAATATCTTGAATTATATCTAAGCCAATATCCTTACCATGTAAATTTCTATCTAATAAAACTACATCATAATTAAATCGAAAAATATACTCTTTTGCCTCTTCTAGTGTATCTACACTATCTACTCGAAAGTACTCTAAAAGGTATGTACTCACAAGTTGTGCTAAAACTATATTATCTTCAATTAGTAAAATACGCATAATTACTTTTAGTGTCCCCATACCTTACTAAATTGTGCAGTACTTCTAAAATAAGGTGGATAATCAAAATAAATTCGAAATGATTTTGCTTCACCTGGCCCTAAATTTTCAGCCGCAATAAACTCTTTTTTAATAGTTTGTGGTTTTGTATGTAGATTATATCCACCAGAAAAAAAGTCAAAAAAACCACTAGATTTATAAAAATTTCCTCCCTTAACATTACCCGTTGCATGACCTTTATTTACCAGTTTAATCTCTACCATCACCTTGCCTATCTCATGATTTCCCTCATTTTTGACAATGCCTGTATAGACTATTTGTTCAGTGCTCAAAAGTCTTTTATTTTTCAATTTATATAATTTTGGAACTTTTGTATATTTATCCACAACCATCACAGAAAAAAATGCTAAAAATCCCGTTACTAAAGTTACCGAAATCAGCATAGGCACAACTAATTTAACCTCAGTTTGTCTTAAAGATGAGGCTACACCTCCAATAAAAATAAAACCTATTACACCCAAGACAATAAAGTGCCAATAATTAAAAAGTGTCATTCACAACTCGCTTTTAGAGAAATATTATAATCTCTTTTATATGAAAAAGGCTCAACTATCATCTTAAAAGCCCTAGTTTCATTTTGTTTAATGTTGAACTCTAACATCGACACTTTTTGAATAATTTTAAAACTGTATAAATAATTTTTAAACTCATTTTTACTTACTTTATGAACATTAGCACTGATTTTACAATTTTTAAAATCTTTTTTAGAACTATTTTTAAGGGTTCCTTTTATAACAATAGCTGGAGTAAAAGATAATTTTTTTTGAGAGAGTAAAGTGACTTCATTTTCAAAAATAAAATCATGGAGCTTTACATATCCAATAGTTGGACCAGCAATAAGGACTCCAAAAGAGAGTAAAATGATAAAAATAGATAAACCAAGCTTTTTTCTCAGTAAAATGGCTAAAACCATTAACATTAAGAAGAGAATAAACACCCCTCCAAAAAGGATATAATCATAAGTGATTAAACCATGGAAAAAGGCTGTTATTTTATACTTCATTTAGTTTTGTCTTGAATTTTTCTCTGCTATTCCACTCATATCAAATCTACGAGTTAACTCTTGCTTAATTCTATCAGGAGATACATTTTTAGCCGCAAGAGCTACAAGCATATGGTAAGTTAAATCGGCAGCTTCATAGACCATTTCTGATTCATCATTATCTTTATATGCAAAACAAAATTCCCCTGCTTCTTCAACTACTTTTTTAAGAATAGTATTATCACCCTTAGTAAAAAGTTTTGCTGTCCACGAAGTTGTAGGGTCTGCAAATTTTCGTTCTTGAATAGTATGATAAAGAGTGTCAATAACACCATAAGCTTCTTGAGTGTCAACCTCAACTTCTGTTGTAGCCTTACCACTCTCAAGCTCTGTAAAAAAACATGAACGACGACCTGTATGACATGCTACACCCTCTTGTGTCACTTTAATAAGCAAAGTATCATTATCACAATCAATATTAAAGGAGTGGATAGTTTGGGTATGCCCACTACTCTCACCTTTTTTCCAAATGCGTTGTTTTGAACGAGAAAAGTAGTGTGCAGTTTTAGTAGATAGAGACAATTCAAGTGCTTCTCTATTCATATAAGCCATCATTAAAACTTCATTATTTTCCACATCTTGAACAATAACAGGAAGAAGTTCAGACTTCTCCCAATCAACTCTATCTAAAACTTTTTGCATGATTTAGTTAGCCGTTGTTCTTTTTTGAACATCTTTAGTATCAACCCAAATATTTGGAGTTGAACCACCAGGTGTTAAGAATATTTTTGCATCTTTATTTACTTGAAGTGCCTCGTTAAATTTTCCTTGCACTTTTAACTGTTCAAGTTGTAGAAGTTGTCCTGTTAATGATTGTGCAATGAGTATATTTGCTTTTGCATTTGCATCTGCTTCAATTGTAATTGCATCTGCCTTACCTTTTGCTTCGATTCTTGCTTGTTCTGCTACACCTTCTGCTTCTGCTGCACGTTTTAGTGCTTCTTGTTTAACACGTTGAACATCTTGTTCTGCTTTTTGTACTTCTTGTTTAGCAATTTGAACTCTTTCAATCTGCTCTTTTACTTTTTGTGGTAAAACAATATCACGAAGTTGTACTGATTGTAATATAGCAGGAGAATTGGTAAGACCAGCCACACTCTTTCTAACACCTGTTTCTATCTCTGCTGCAATCTGGTTTCTCATCTGAGTTAATGCTTCAGCATCATACTTTCCAATAACATTACGCACTACATCACGGACAACAGGATTAATAATTTTATCTTCCCAAGAAAATCCCCAATTTGAAATTGTCTGTGCAGCAAACTGCGAATTTAGTCTATACTGAACAGTTAGCTCAATACTTACTGGTAATGAGCGTTTATCAAGAACTGTAACTGCAGGTTTTGAGACAATCCCAGAAGCACCACTATTAGCCTCTAAGCGAGTAACATAGTTAATTATACGAACTTTTGTATCAACTGTATAAACTTTTTGAATAACAGGAAATATAAAGTGTAAACCAGGCAGAAGTGCTTGGTCTTGATACTTACCATTTGTACTCAAAATTCCACGTTCACCCTCTTGAATAATAGTAAAAGGTTTTGCTAAAACTAGCATAACTACAATCGCAATAATAAAATAAATAAATCCTGATTTTTTACCAAAATTAAAATCTATATTTGGCATTTGAGGTCCCTTAGGTCCTCCGCCATTACCACCAGTAGATTTGTTAAATCCACCACCTTCACTCTTTTTTTTGTTGAAATAATCATTCATATCTGATGCCATTTTTGCTCTCTTTTTATTTTTATTTTATAAACTATTTTAAATTCCTACTGAATTTTCTTTAGTCAATATATGTTAAATAGTGCTCATATTTTTTATCACGACCAAATACAATATCAAAATATCCACTCTGGATTTTTTCAGTAATATCACCTCGACTACCTATGCCAATATCTCTTGCATCTACATTAGCAACAGGTGTAATCTCTGCGGCTGTTCCTGTTAAAAATGCTTCATCTGCCACATAAACCTCTTCACGAGTAATACGGCGACGAGTTACTTTAATACCCATGTCTTCTGCCATCTCGATTACCATCTTTTGAGTAATTGATGCTAGAGCATTGTCACTTGGGGGAGTAATTAACTCACCATCTTTTATCATAAAAAATGATGCCCCACTCGCTTCTGCAACATACCCTTGATCATCAAGTAAAAGTGCCTCATCATACCCACAATCAATAGCTTCATACTTAGCCATTTGTGAATTTAAATAATTCGCTGTAGCTTTTGCCTTACCCATGTTTGAAGTGTTAGCTGGACGAGTCATAGATACAATTTTAAGTTTAATCCCTTTTCTCATACCCTCTTCACCAAGATAAGCACCCCACTCCCAAGCGGCAACGGCAGTCTCAACTGGTGCATCTTTATGATAGAGTCCCATCACTCCATAACCTAAAAATGAAAACGGACGAAGATATACATTATCACCAGTAAACTCATTTTTTCGAATAAGCTCTACTTGTGCTTCATTAAGCTCTTCTACGGTGTAAGGGATATTAATTAAAGTCATTTTTGCTGATTCTAAAAGTCTTTTTGTATGGTCATTAAGACGAAAAATTGCATAACCTTTATCTGTTTTATATGCTTTCGTTCCTTCTATAACACCATTTCCATAGTGAATTGTATGTGTTAGTACATGTACCTTAGCATCTTCCCAAGCTACAAATTTTCCATTCATCCAAATATATTTGGCAGCGTCCATAAAATCTCCAAGTTATTTATATAATATTATTGCTACCATTTTATCTAAAATGCTATTCATATTGTATTAACTCTAAGTTTTTTTAACTATAATTTCATCAAATAAATATTATTGGAGAAATCAATTGTCAACTTATGCAGAATACAAAAATGTCGACCAAGAAGAGCTTCAACGAGATATTGAAGCAATTAAAAAAAACATCACTGTAGGTGAAAAAGATTTTCAACACCTGTTAAAACTTGAAAAATGGGGTAGATTCTCTACAGTTTCTGGATTTGTGATTATTGCTTTGGTTGTTATTCTTAGCTCTTATGAATCTGGAATTAATAAATTTGATTTTTGGTTTTTTGGAGTTTTAGGCTCGTTTCTTATAGGTGTTGGTAATGTAGCCCGTTGGGCTAATGTAACACATCCTATTCTCCATGGTGCTTATGACAAAGTACCAAACATCCCTTTTAGATATACAAAAAAAGGATTTGCACAAGGTAATCGTAGATGGGTTGATTGGCTCGATTGGATTAAACCAGATGCATGGGCTTATGAACATAATATTATGCACCATTATCACCTAGGTGAGCTTGATGACCCTGATAATGTTGAGAAAAACTTAGAGTGGCTTCATAAAAAACAAATTCCTATGTTTTTTAAATATGCTGTTGTTTATATTTTTGCTGCTTTTTGGAAAGTAGCTTATTATGCACCAAATACACTTAGAATCATTGAAAATAAAGAAAAGCAAGGTACAAAAGACCCTCGTTCAGAAGGTTTTCAATTCAACCCTCTTACTAAACGAGGTAAAGAGTTATGGATGCAATACTACCTTCCTTATGGACTTTTTCAGTTTGTTTTTTTACCACTACTTTTTTTACCTTTTGGTGTTAATGCTTTTTTAAGTGCTCTTTTATTTTTTGTCATTGCTGAACTCTTTGCTAATCTTCACTCATTTTTAGTGATTGTTCCGAATCACTCTGCAGAAGATATTTACCAATTTTCAACACCGCATAAAACTCAAGGTGAGTACTACTTACGTCAAATTATGGGAAGTGTTAACTACAATACAGGAACAGACCTTGTTGATTTTTCACATGGTTTTTTAAACTACCAAATAGAGCATCATCTTTTTCCAAATATGCCACATAGTTACTATCAGCAAATGCAGCCAATAGTAAAAGGAATCTGCAAAAAACACAACTTAGAGTACCGTCAAGAGTCTGTTTTTAAGCGACTTCTTATGACTGTTGATTTAATGGTAGGAAAAACAAAACTTCTTACTATCGAGGGTGTATAAACTAAACTTTATATCCCATACCAAATACATTTTTAATGGTATATTTTGGCAATTTTTTTCTTAAATTTTTAATCAATGTTTTGAGTGAATTTAATTTACTCGAATCATAATCATCCCATAACTCATATATAATATCATCATAACCAAAAATTTTATCTTTACTTAGAAACATTAAAGTCATAAACTTTACTTCACTTTTTGTTAAATAAACAGGCAAATTATCATGTAGTAATTCCTCTTTTTCAATGTTATAACTAAAGTTGTCTGTGAGTTGTACAAAACTATTAGAGATTATCGTAAACTCTTTAAGTTCATTTTGAGCAATTACTAGTGCTTCTTTAAGTTTACCACGAGTTACTGGTTTGACCAAATACTTTGTTAATTTCAACTCTGTCGCCTTGACTAACAATGCAATATCGGAATGAGCAGTAAGGACAATGGCCTTTGTTGTATGATCATTTGTTCGTATTATTTTAAGAAGTTCTAAACCGTTTATTTTAGGAATATTTATATCAATAATAAGAATATTGGGTTTTGTATTTTTATATATTTCAAGTGCTGCTTCACCATCTGATGCCTCATAAACTTTTCTATAATATCGCTTTAAAAATTGTACATAATTACTACGAATTGCTTCTTCATCTTCTACAAATAAAATAGTATACGGGCTAACTTCAGAACTCATATTTCATACCTTTAGTCTAATCTCAAAACAGGCACCTTCTTGAGTGTTATATACATTTAACGAACCATTAAAACTCTCTTGAATTATCATCTTTGCCAAATAAAGTCCTAAACCAGTTCCTTGTGATTTATGTTTTGTAGAGAAATATGGCTCAAAAATTCGATCTAAATGTTCTTCTTTTATACCCTTTGCATTATCACACACTGTGATATAAATCGTATCAATATCTTTTGTAACTTTTACCTCTATTTTTGCATCTTTTATACTGTTTTGTTTTAAAGCATCTCTAGCATTATTTAAAAGCACTATTAACACTTGTTTTAGCTCATTTTTATAGCCCTTATACTTATATTTTTCTCTACATAAAATATTTACCTCAATATTATCATGTAGAAGTGAAATATCTACAATTTTAATCGCTTGAATAATATTATCATGTAGAAAAAAATTACTTTTTTCTCTGTTTGGTGTATGATAATCTCTAAAGTCACTAATGGTTTTAGACATATACATCGTCAAATCTTCTATCTCAGTCAATTTATTTTCTATTTCAGCATTTTTTGTACCTTGAGCATAAATCAAATCATCCAAAAGAAGTACAGCTGAGTTTATTTGAGCCAAAGGTTGTCGCCATTGATGTGCAATATTTTCCATCATCTCACCCATAGATGTTAACTTATTTTGATGAAAGATTATTTTGTCCTTTTCGTGAGTCTCTTTAATTGCTTCATTTACTCTTTGTTGTAACTCTTTATTTAACTTATTAATAGCCCAGTTTTTAATTAAAACAATAATAAGCCCCAATATAAGAAAAAGTAAAATAATCAAAATAATGTCATAATTTATAGATTTAAAATTCCATTGTTCATTTGCTTGATTACTATTCATCACAACAAATTTACTCAAATCTTTATCTATATTTTCATTAATATACCCAGCTTGTTTAAAATCATTTATTATTAACTCTATTCTAGCCATATCAATACTACCAATGGGAAAAACTTTTGGTAACATAATAGCTTCCGTCTGTTTTGCTTCAAACATTAAGGCTTCTCTGCTTTTATGCTGAGAATTATATTTTTTTAGGATAATAGCAATCATCTCTTCTTTATGAGAAAGTGCATATTCCCAACCTCTTATAGAAGCATCTGTAAAATTTTTAGCTCTTTTTGGATGTTTTAAAAATTCTTCTTTTGAGGTAAATAGATTACAATCATAATACTCTACACCATAAACTACTGGATTAAAAATATTGTACCTTACTCCTCTTTTATCAAGATAGTAGACTTCATTTGTGGTAAAAACCGTCATCGCATCTACTTTTTTTTCAACAAAAGCATCAATTTTAAAATTTGTTGCGACATTTTCATAGTCATTATCATGTAGATTAAATTTACTGAGCATTCCAAGAAGTGTTATGTTGTCAATACTATCTGAAATGCCCATAATTTTTTTACCCATCAAATCAGAGGGGGTTTTTATATCTTTTTGTGTTACTAAAACAAGAGGCGATTGCTTAAAAAAATTCGCCAACATAACAATGGGTTTATCTACATGATAATCTGCAATAATCGAAGAGTATCCCACTCCATAATCAGCATTCTCATTTAAAATATTATCAGTAATGCTAGTTCCACTTTGATGTTCTAAAAAACTAACATCGAGTCCCACATCTTTGTAGAAACCTTTCTCTTTTGCTGCATAAAAACCAGCAAATTCAAACTGATGTTTCCATTGAAGCTGTAATTTTATGGGTTGGAGAGCATCTTCTTGTGCAAATAAAGAGATATAAAAAGTAGCTAAAAGAAAAAGTTTTGTTAGTAAGGTAATTGGAGTTCCTTTATCCTATAAGTTGTAATGTAAAATTATAAGATAAAAAAGTAGTGAAAGTATTTAAATCAGTACTCTTTTAAAGCATCATTAATTTGGACATATGCCTCTATAGGTGTTGTTTCAAAGTACATGATATTATGTTTTTTTGCAAAAGCTCTTGTCATATCTTGTACTTTTAAAAGGTTAAATCTTGGTGCTTTTGGAAAAAGATGATGTTCAATTTGGGTGTTAAGTCCACCATAAAACCAATGCACAAATGCTCCACCTCTGAGTGAACGAGAAGTTCTCATTTGTAACTCCATCCAAGAAAACTGTTTACCCTCTTCATAATTAAAAACTTCACATCCTAAATGGTTTGTAATAAATCCAAATGCAAGCCAAGGAGAGAGTGTAAAATTGAGTGTAAGAAAAACAATAATCGCATCACTAAAAGGTAAAAGATAAAAAATTACACCCCAAACAAGTGGCCAATGTAAAAGCATTAATGCAAATTCACCATAATTCTTTCGTTTTAGAGCAAAACTATATGATTGAGCGATAAAAGCACCATACATAAAAAACATCGCACCCCAAAAAATAATATACTTATATTTTTTAAGAAAAGGGCTATTACCTTTGTTATTTGGTGTAAATGCACCATCAAGTGCCCAAATATCTTCATCTTTTTCTAAAACATTACACCAAGTATGGTGATTTACATTATGTTTAAAATCCCACCATGAAGATGAGTTACTTAAAATAATCGCTGAGAAAGGATAACTTAATTTAAAAGAAAGAGATTTATTTTTAAAGTATTGAAGATGTAAAATATCATGAGATACAAACACAGCACGAGTAAAAATTATAGTCATAAAAAGACCAAGAACAAAAGGAGCGATACTGTAAGATTCAAAAGCATTCCAATTCCATGCGAGAGTATAAACTACTCCCATTGAAATTATAATAGCCACCATCTCTACAATACCACGGACAGGAACCCTCTCCAGTAAGCCAGCTTTTCGAACTTCACTTTTTAATTCATTAAATATATCGGGATATTTAGCAACTGACATCTTAACACCTAGTTTAATTTGCCGGAATTGTAACCAATATGATATTAAATTATGTATATAATGTCTTTATAATACATACACTCTTATACTTTGTTACAATTTATATATATAACTTAGTAACCAGTTTCTGCCTTCTCTTTGAATTCCACCATCTACTGTGTAATAATAACTTGGTTGAAAAACTTCCGTATTGAAAAGATTTTTTACAGTAGCTCTAAGTTCACTATTTTTTGAGATTTTATAACTTAGTGTTTCATCAAATATGTGTACGGCAGCAGCAGTAGCATCTGAACTTACCCACTGTAATTTCGTTTGCGTTGTTTGAGAATAATAGTGCCAAGTTGTACCAAATGACAGTTTAGTCGTAGGACGGTAAATATACATTGCTTTTAACATTAGCTTAGAAATATCTGGCATTGACTGATCAATATTTAATTCCCCAGGTTCTGGTGGTATAGTATATTGTGTTTCAATATAACTTGCATTAAAGTAAAGATTATGTGCAAGCTTTGTACGATATGAGTACTCAAATTCTATACCTTTACTTACTCTGTCGTCATAGTTTTGATAACCTGGATTAGTATATTGTATCTCTTCTAAATCAATAACATTACTTAACTGTGAATAGAATACATTTAAAGAAAATTTATTATTTAAATTTGGGCTGTAAACAACAGCAGCTTCATATGTATTTGTCTCTTCTGGTTCAATATCTTGACTACCTGCACGAAAATTTATATGTCCATTAGCATACGCTTCTATCAAAGTAGGAGCTCGAAAAGCTGAACCATATAATAGTTTTAAAACAAGTTTATCATCAGCTCTATATACTATCCCTGCTCTTTTACTAAGTTGAGCTCCAAAATCAGAGTAATTATCAAGTCTTAAACCTAAAATAATATCAATATCTTCATCTAAAGATATTAAATCTTGAATGAATCCATAAGTAATCGACCGACTCAAATCATCTTGTAGAAGTTTAGTTGTTGGATTTGTCCAATAAGCTGACTCTTTATTTTCTCTGTACCTAAAACTATCATAATTAGCATGAGCTAAAATAGCACTTTTATTTTCTCCAATTGTATTCTCCACACTACTGTAAAATTCATCTTGTGTTACAACTGCATAACGAGCACCAATTCCCATAAATATATCATGTGAATCAATTTTTGGAAGTGTTATAGTAGTCTCTACTTCATAGTTGTCTTCTTGTGATTTCTCATTATATACAAATCCTTCCTGCATGTCGATATCAACTGCTAGAAATTTTCCTGCAATATCCGCAACAGAATAAATATTTGCACCTACATCTAATTCTCTATGTGAGTAATTAACTTTTGTTTCAAGTTCATACTCTTTTAAATCAGTTTTATATGATGCTTGTGCAAAAAAGTATCGGTTTTTGTGTTCTTTTGGAGAACTTGGGATTGGATTAAGTTCACCTTCAAAACTATAAAAATTTCCAGAAACATTTTGTTTAAAACGAGTTAAAAATTCAAAACCTCCATTGACTGCTTTAAAACCAATTGACACATCTTGCATTTTTTCATCTGTAGCTTGTATATTATTTTTAACATCGAGTGATTTATCATTTTGCTGATAATATCCATCAGTAAACAGACTCCAATCACCAACATCAGTATAGACATTTGCTCCTGAAGTCATGTACTTATAACTACCACTCCCTAAAAAAATTTGATTCTCTTTTTTTAAATTACCAAGCTTAGTGATTACATTGACAGTCGCATAAAATGCCCCAGCACCATAAACAGTAGAGCCGGGTCCACGTAGAACCTCAATTTTATCCACCAGTTGCATAGGAAAATCCATGTAAAAACTGCTAGTTCCAGAAACTTCATTGTTTATTGCAACACCATCTATAAAAATCTTAATTTTATCAGAGAGGTATGCATTTGGATTTTTAAGACCTCTAACTGTTGTCATTGTGTAACCCATAGGGCTTAATTGAACTTGTATCCCAGGTAACATACCCAAAGCTTCACCAATATTGACTATACCACCATCTATATAAGTTTGTGCATCTATCACGGTTACCACAGAGGGTAAATAATCCACATTTAAAGATTTCTTTGTTGCAATTGCACTCACATCGTCTAATAATGATTTAAAATCATCTATTTCATCTAATTCACTTGCACTCACTATATTCAAAAACGAACATAATGTAATTATTAACAATATATTTTTTTTCATTGAATTTCATCCTACAATATTAAGTTAATAATTATATAATCT
>ERZ889078.1316-NODE-1316-length-19948-cov-6.790429_pt1 | contig 19948 bp, 16 predicted proteins | sample MGYA00521266_ERZ889078 | MGnify/ENA primary metagenome ERZ889078 (study PRJEB32303, sample SAMEA104408618) | aquatic metagenome | biome: Brackish water; feature: Pelagic; material: water | place: Baltic Sea | collected 2014-06-16T06:34:00 | depth 76,534 m ...
TCTGGCGAAAACCCCGTTTGGCGCGGTTGGGATGACAGTGTGCTATGATGTTCGCTTTCCTCACCTTTACCGACGGTTGGCGCAGGCAGGAGCGCAGATCCTAACGGTTCCCGCCGCTTTCAACCACATTACAGGTGCGGCGCATTGGGAGGTGCTGCTGCGCGCCCGCGCGATAGAGACGGGCTGCTTCGTGCTTGCCCCCGCACAAACCGGGTTTCATGCGGAAACTTCGGGCGGCAAGGGGCGGCGCACTTATGGTCACAGCCTTGTCGTGGCACCCTGGGGTGAGGTGTTGGCCGATGGTGGCACCGAGGCGGGCGTGACCTTTGCCGAGATTGACCTGTCGGCGATTGATGCGGCGCGGGGCCGCGTGCCGTCGCTTTCGCATGACCGAACGTTTGAGGGCCCCAATGCCTGACAGTCCCGAAGACCTTGCCATATCTTTGTTTGGAGAGCTGTTCATGGCCGATCAGTTGGCCCGGAACCGTATATCCAAGGTTTTGCCGCGCGGCATGGAGCTTTCGCATTTTGGTGTGCTTAACCATTTGGCGCGGTTGAATGATGAACGCACCCCGGCGCAATTGGCGCGGGCGTTTCACGTGACCCGTGGCGCTATGACCAACACGCTGCGCAAGCTGGAATGGGCCGGGCATGTGCATATCCGCCCTGATTGGGATGATGCGCGGCGCAAATTCGTGGCGATCAGCCCCTCGGGCCGTGCGGCGCGGGATGTGGCGGTGCAGGCGGTTGCCCCCCTGATAGCGGAGTTTGTAACGGATCTCGGGGCGGATCGGGTGCGCGCTTTCATGCCGCTATTGCGTGAACTAAGGACCCGGCTGGAAGGCAATGAGTGACCTTCTATGACAGCTGAGGCGTTGCCACTGTTGATATTGGGAGGAACGGGCCGGATTGGCCGCGCCCTGCGGCGCCAATGGCCTGAGGTGTTGCCCGGTGGTCTGCGCCCGGTTTGGCAGGCGCGGCACGCTACGCCCGGCTGGCTCGGCTGGGATATCTTGGCAGAGCCTTGCCCGGATGGGGCCGCGCGCGGGGTGGTTTTGTGCCTTGCCGGTGTCATTTCTGGCACGGCAGAAGAGCTGGCGTTGAATGAGGCACTTGCACTGGCGGCCTGCAGGGCAGCCGCAGAGCAAGGCGCGCGGCATGTGTTTTTGGCGTCATCGGCGGCGGTTTATGGACCTGCGCCGGGGGCGCTGCGCGAAAAGGATATGCCAGCCCCGCCCGGACCTTACGGCGAGGCGAAGCTTGTCATGGAGCGTGCGGCGTTAGGCTGGCGGCAGCAGGGCGGGTTGGGGCTCACGATCCTGCGGATCGGGAATATAGCGGGGCTTGATGCGCTGCTTGGCGGTTTGCGGCCCGGCCAACCTGTGCGTCTTGACCCGGCTGCGGGGCAAGTAGGGGGGCCAGTGCGATCATATATCGGGCCGGTGACGCTGGGCCGCGTGTTGGCGCGGCTTGCCGGGCTGGCGGCGGAGGGTGCTGTGCTGCCCCCGGTTCTAAACGTCGCGGCGACCCCGGCGGTCAGTATGGCGGCCTTGCTGGATGCGGCAGGGGTGGATTGGGGCTTTGGGGATGAGAACCCGGCAGTTATTCCGCGTGTAGAATTGGATACCGAGCTGTTGCAAGGGCTGGTCGATCTGCCTTCAGGGGCGGGGCAACCGGTTGTGATGGTGGCGGAATGGCGGGGACTGAAGGCATGAGGCTGAGCAAACGGATCCTTGATCTGGTACTGGTGATAATCTTGTCTGTGATCCTTGTGGTGCCGTTCTCGATTATGCTGGTTGTGATGTACTTCAAGGAAGGGCTACCGCTGTTTTATGTGGCGGAGCGGATGCGGGCGCCGGGGCGACCGTTTTTGCTATGGAAGCTGCGCACGATGACGATGTCGGGCAAAAAGGGCGGGGTTTCTGGTGGGGATAAGGCAGTGCGAATCACGCCCCTGGGGGCGTTTATCCGACGTGCGCGGATGGATGAGGTGCCGCAACTTTGGAACGTCCTGAAGGGGGAGATGAGCTTTGTCGGCCCGCGCCCTCCGCTGCGCGAGTATGTGGAGCGGTTTCCCGATATCTACGCCGAGGTTTTGAAAAGCCCGACGGGCATCACAGGACTTGCGAGCCTGCGGCTTCATGACCGGGAGGAGGCATTGCTAGCGGCCTGCAAAGACGCGGAGGAGACGGACCGGGTTTATGCGACACGCTGTGTCCCGGTGAAGGCAAGGCTGGACCTGATCTACCAAAAAAACTGGAGCCTTTGCTTTGATCTGGCCCTGATCTGGGAGACAGGTATAGCGGTTTTGATCCGCCGCTTTTTCAAAGGCGAGCGCGGGTAAAGTCGGGGCGAAGGCCTATAATGCCTTAAATCAGACAAGACGCAAAACGCTTCAATCGCGCTTGCCAAAAAGGCGCTCGGCCTGTTCGGCGGTGTAGCGGCCCAGCCGGACATCCTCGGCGATCAGGGCCGGGTCGCGCTTGGCCGGGTCGCCGTAACCGCCACCGCCGGGGGTGCGCACGCGTACGCTGTCGCCGGGGTTAAGGGCGATGTCTTGCGCCTTGGACAGATGCTCGGGGGTAAAAACCTTGCCCCCGCGCGTAATCTCGACCCGGTTTACCGCACCATCGCTGCCCCCCATCGCGCCTTGCGGCCCGGTGCGGCCATGGTCCATTACGAAACTGGCGCGGGCATGACCGCGCAGCAGCTCAACCTCATAATCCAGCCCAAAGCCGCCACGATGCTGCCCCGCCCCGCCAGAGCCTTCGTGCAAGGCGTAGCGGCGGTAAAGCACGGGGAAGGTTTGCTCCATGATTTCTACGGGTGGGGCCTTGGAAATGCCGATGGTAGAGCAGCCGTTGGACAGCCCGTCATGGTCACTATTACCGCCGTAACCGCCGCCCGAAATTTGATACATCACGAAATCACGGCCCTTTTCCGGGTCATGCCCGCCAAGGCCGAAATTGCCGGAGGTGCCGGCGGGTGCTGCCGTAACCTGGGTGGGAAGAGCTTGGACAAGGGCTGCGAAAACCGCCTCGGCGATGCGCTGCGAAACCTCGGCCGCACAGCCGGACACGGGGCGGGGATAATGGGCATCAAGAAAGGTGCCTTCATGGCCGGTGATGCCAAGCGGCTCAAACGCGCCAGCCGAAAGCGGCACATCGGGGAAGATGTGGCGCAGGGCAAGGTAAACCGAGGAGAAGGTGGTTGCGCGAACGGAGTTCATCGGGCCAGCGCATGGCAGAGAGGAGCCGGTGAAGTCGAAGGCTAGATGGTCGGCCTTGCGGGTGACGGATAGGGCGATGGTGAGCGGTTCGTTGACGACGCCGTCGCTGTCGATGAAGGCCTTGGAATGGTATGTCCCCTCGGGGATCAGCGCGATCTTGGCGCGCATTTGCTTGGCGGCCAGCGTGCGGATTTCGGCAATGGCAGCACTGACGGTGGCGTCAGAATAGCGGTTCAGCAACTCGGTAAGCCTGTCCGCGCCAACCAAAAGCGCCGAGGCCTGCGCTTGCACATCGCCGATGCGTTGCTCGGATACCCGGATGTTGGAGCAGATGATGCTCCAAATTTCAGTGTCTAACACGCCCTTTTTGAACAGTTTCACAGGGGGCAGGCGCAGGCCTTCCTGCTCAGCCGCGGTGGCAGAGGCGGAAAAACCGCCCGGTACTGCGCCCCCGGTATCGGGCCAATGGCCGGTGTTGGACAGCCAGCAATAAATCCGGCCCTCGCGGTAAAACGGCATGGCAAAACGCACATCCATCAGATGCGTGCCGCCAAGATAGGGGTCGTTGACGATATAGATATCACCCGGTTCGGGCGGCAGGGTTTCGCCGCGCGCGATACGTTCAATGATGTGGCGGGTGGAAAACTGCATCGTGCCGACGAAGACTGGCAGGCCGCGCGCGCCCTGGGCGATAAGCGCGCCATCCGTGGCGGAATAGATCCCGTCTGAGCGGTCATCGGCCTCGGCGATCACCGGCGAGAATGCGGCACGTGAGAATGTCAGGTCCATCTCATCGCAGCATTGTTGCAGGCCTGCCTGAATTACGGCGAGGGTTATGGGATCAATTTTGGCCATATTCGGCACTGATTCAGACATGTGGCACCTCAATGATCAAGTTGCCATCGCTGTCAGAGGTTACGGTGCAGCCAGGGTGGATGACGGTGGTGGTATCCATCTGTTCGATGATCGCGGGGCCGTAGAGAGAGAAGGCCAGCGGCAGATGATCGCGCCAGAAAACCGGGGTTTCGACCCAACCGTTGAACCAAACCTTGCGGGTGGATTGTGGTGTGGGGGTGGCCAGTCGCCCGGCCGGGTCGATTAGGCGTGATAGGTCCATCTCCGGGCGTTGACCGATGACGGAGGTGTTGAGGTTTACGAGGTTGGCGCGGATCGTTGGCAGGTTGACGCGGAAACGGGCGTGGTAGGCGGCCTCAAACCTTGCTTGCAGATCTTCGCGCGTTGGCGTTGCGCTGGGCAGCGGCACGCGGAGCAGGTGGGTTTGGCCGATGAACTGCATATCGGCGGATAGTTCCGCGTTGGTTTTGGTGAGCGTGATGCCTGCGGCGTTGATCCGGGCGGTGCCGGTGCTGATTTGCTCGGCGAGGATGGCGTGGACGTGATCCATGTCAACGGTATCAAGCGGGCGGTTCACGGTGCGCACGGAATCGTGTCGCAGATCGGCGACGACGCAGCCCAAGGCGTTGGTCATGCCGGGGCGCGCAGGCACCAACACACGCGGAATTCCCAATTCGGCGGCCAGCGCTGTGGCGTGCAAAGGCCCTGCGCCGCCAAAGGCAAAGAGCGCGTAATCGCGGGGGTCCGCCCCAAGCGACAGTGAAACCATGCGGATCGCGCCTGCCATATGGGTGTTGGCGATGCGGATCACGGCCTCGGCGGCGGCCTCTGGCGTGAGGCCGAGGGGCTTGCCAATTTTCGTCTCGAATATGGCGGAAAGCTTGGTTTGGTGGGTGCCAAAGCGGCTGGCGGGGAGGCGCCCCAGCAGCAGGTTGGCGTCAGAGATCGTGGGCTCCGTGCCGCCGAGGCCGTAACAGATCGGACCGGGGCTGGAGCCTGCGGAATGCGGGCCAACCCGCAGCATGCCGCCCGCATCAACGCGCGCGATGGAGCCGCCGCCTGCGCCGACGGTGCGCACATCGACCATCGGCACATGGATCGGCATGGCATATTCGACCGCGATTTCATTGGAAACCGGGGCGCGGGCACCTCTGATAAGGGCGACATCAGTGGAAGTGCCGCCCATATCATAGGTGATGAGATTGGGAATGCCGGCGCGGCGACCTGTGGCGACGGCGGCCATCACCCCGGAGGCGGGGCCGGACATCACGGTTTTCACCGCCTCGGCCCCGACCGAGGCTGCCGGGACCATGCCGCCATTGCCGTTCATCACCAGAAGGTCGTTTTGGTAGCCCCGGTCACGCAAGGCCGTGGCGAGGGATTGGATGTAGCGTTCGAGCAGCGGCTGCACGGAGGCGTTAACGGCGGCAGTCACGCCACGCTCATACTCGCGGGATTCGGAGAGGAGGGCGTGGCCGCAGGTGATGTATTTTGTGGGCCAGATTTCGGCCGCGATTTCGGCGGCGCGCAGCTCATGGGCGGGGTTGGCGTAGGCGTGCAGAAAGTGGATGACGAGCGATTCGCACCCCATTTCCGCAAGTTTAGTGACGTTTTTGCGCAGGGCGTCTTCATCCAGTGGCGTCAGGATGCGGCCTTGGGCATCCATGCGCTCCGGCACCTCTAGCCGCAGGTCGCGGGGGATAATGGGGGTGAAGGTGCCGGTCATGCCGTAAGCATTGGGGCGGGTGCGGCGGCCCAGTTCCAATATATCCCGGAAGCCCATGGTGGTGATGAGGCCGGTGCGGGCGAGCTTGCGTTCCAGCACGGCGTTGGTGGTGGTTGTGGTGCCGTGAACGAGAAGGGCAAGAGTTTCCAGCGGGGTGGCGGATTGATCAAGTGCCGCCAGCACGCCGCCCGCCTGTCCGCCGGTTTCGGGAGAAAGGGTGGTGGGTACTTTGGCGAGGCGGACATCGCCTGTTGCGGGGTCCAGAATCACCAGATCAGTGAAAGTGCCGCCGACATCTGCGCCTGCGATGAGGTGTTGGGTCATAGGCTTTGGCCTTGGAATGCGCGGCAAACCCGGGGGGCTGATTGCCCTCCCAGTCTGCCCACGGGGCTGGCATTTTTTGCGGAAACGCCCCGCCGGTGCGCCGCGGTGCGCTCAGCACCTCCGTGGATACTTGTACCGAAAAGAAAGGCGGGAGCCTGCATGTCAGATGCCCACGTATTTTTGGAATTGCGAGGCTGTGTGGCTGAGGCCTTTGGCGGGGATGGTTTCTGCCACGGTGCCAGCGGTGATAAAGGCGATTTGGTCGGCCATTGCGAGGACGGCATCGACGCGTTGCTCCACAAGTACGGTGGCGACTCCGGTGGATTTGAGGGCGAGCAGGGTTTCGCGGATCAGGGTGATCATGGAGGGTTGCAGCCCTTCGGTCGGCTCATCAAGGAGGAGGACGGCGGGCTCAAGGCAAAGCGCGCGGGCGATGGCGAGCATTTGCTGTTCGCCGCCCGAAAGGGTGGAGGCGCGTTGCGAGAGCCGTTCGCGCAGGCGCGGGAAGAGGCTGAGCACGTGATCGCGGGTTGCCGCACCCTTTTTGCGGGTCATCAACCCAATCTCGATATTTTGCGCGACGGTGAGTTCGCTGAAGAGACGCCGGCCCTGAGGGACGTAGCCGATGCCGTGACGCGGCACCTCATGCGCGGGCAGCCCGTGGATTGGGGTGCCATTAAGGGTGATGCTGCCTGCGCTGGCGCGAATTTGGCCCATGATGGTGCGCAGCATGGTGGACTTTCCCGCGCCATTGCGGCCCATGACGCAGGTGACCTCTCCCGCTTTGGCGGTGAGGGAAAGCGCGCGCAGCACTTGGACATTGCCATAGCCTGCGTGGACGTTTTGCAGTTGGAGCATCGGCTAGCCCCCCAGATAGGCGGTTTGCACCGCTGGATCGGCGCGAATTTCGGCGGGGGTGCCGGAGCTGAGCGTTTCGCCAAAGTTCAGCACGGTGATCTGGTCGGCCAAATCCATCACCACATCCATGTTATGCTCGATCAAGAGCACAGTGGTTTGCGGGGTAACGGCGCGGACGAGGGCATTGAAGGCCTCAATCTCGGCATTGGCGAGGCCTTGGGTCGGTTCGTCCAGAATCAGAAGTTTGGGGTTCATCGACAGGCCCATCGCAATCTCCAGCAGACGTTGGTGGCCATAGGCAAGAGTTCCGGCAATTTGATCGGCGCGGGTTTCCAGCCCGACGCGGGCGAGGGCGGCCATGGTGTCGCTGTGCAGGTGTTTGGTGCCTTTGCGCTGGATGGCAAGCGCCACGTTATCGAACACGGGCAGGTTGGCGTAGATCGAGGTGATCTGGAACGTATAGGCGATGCCGCGCGCAACGCGGGTGTGGGCGGGCAGCTGGGTGATATCTTCGCCATCGAAGGTAATGGTGCCTGCGCTGGGCGGGATGCGCCCGGACAGCAGGCTGACGAAGGTGGTTTTGCCCGCGCCATTGGGGCCGATGAGGGCGTGGATCTGCCCCGCCTTCAGGTCAAAATCCACGTTCTCTACGGCCTTCAGCCCGTCATAATGTTTGGTTAACCCACGGGCCGAAAGGATTATGGCAGCCATTTTGCCCCCTTGTCGCGGACCCAGCCGAGGATGCCTTTGGGGGCAAAAAGCACCAGCACCAGAAGGGCCGCACCGACGACAAACAGATGCGCAGTGGTGTAGCCGGAGGAAATATCGATCAGGTAAAACATCAAAAGCGCGCCAAGAAAGGGGCCGAGCGTGGTGCCAGCCCCGCCAAGCAGCACATAGAGCAGCGGCAGGATGGAATATTGGATCGCGGCAAAGCTGGCCCCGACATAACCAAAAAGCACGCTGTAAGCCGCCCCCGCCGCCCCCGCGTAGAGGCCGGAGATTACCAGCGCGATAAGTTTGATGCGGAAGGGGTTGTAGCCAAGCATGCGGCTGCGCTCTTCATTTTCACGCATGCCGATCATGGCGCGGCCGAGCCGGGATTTGGTGAGCGCGAGGTTGATTAGCAGGGCGACGGAAAAAAGCGCGAGTGCGGTGAGGTAGCGGGGCGTGTCGGCGGAAAGATCAATCGGGCCGATGCTGCGCGCCGCGCGGGTGATGACGAAGCCTTCGTCGCCGCGGGTGTATTGGCCGAAGTAGAGGATCGTCAGATACCCGGCCTGGGCGAACATCAGCGTGACGATCATGAAGCTGACACCCCCGGTGCGCAGCGCGAGCACGCCCGTGGCCGCGGCGATGGCCCCGCCTGCAATCAGGCCAAGCGCGAGGGCGGGGGCGGCGGAAAGCCCCCAAAGCTCTATCCCCAACCCGGTGGTGTAGAGGCCTGCGGCGAAGAACAGCGCATGGCCGAGTGAAAGCAGCCCCGTGTAGCCAAAGGCGATGTTGTAGCCCATGGCAAAGACGGCCAGCACCATGATGCGGGCGATATTGGTGTGATGATAGGGCGGCAGCAGATATTGGGCCGCAAAGAGGGCTGCGAGAACTGCGATATGAAGGGCCAGCGCGCGGGTCATGGTTTGGCCCCGAACAGGCCTTGTGGGCGGAATACCAGCACCATGGCGACCAGCAATGTGGCAAGAATTTTTGCCAGCGTTGGCGAGAAGAAGACCGAGATCACACCATCAGACAGCCCGATGACAACGGCGGCCAGAAGCGTACCCCTAAGCGACCCCAGCCCGCCAATGATAACAACGATGAAGGACAAAAGCAGCGGGTCATGCCCCATAAGGTAATGCGCTTGCTGGATCGGCACGATCAGCACGGCGGCGATGGCGGCAAGCCCTGCGCCAAGGGCAAAGACGGCGGCATAGACACGATCGACATTGATGCCAAAGGCGCGGGCGGTATCCCGGTCCAGTTGCGTGGCGCGCATGATCAGCCCCGCGCGGGTGCGCGTCATCAAAAGCCAAATCGCCAGCAAGATGACAATCGCGGCCAGCACCACGGCGATTTTATAGCCGGAATAGCCGAACCACGGGAATTGGATGCGGAGGTTGAACGGGGCCTCCACGGGTCGCGCATCGGGGCCGTAAAAGGAAAGTGCGGCCTGTTGGAAGATATAGGAAAGCCCGATGGTGGCGACGATTGTCGCCTCAGGATCATAATTCAGGCGTTTGAGGATGAGCGTATCCGAGAGCGCAGCTATGCCACCTACAATCAGCGGGCAGACCACAAGGGCAACGGCAAAACCCACCACGGGCGGGCCGGGAACATAATGGGTGACAAACCACGCCAACACGGCACCCAGCATCAAAAACTCGCCATGCGCCACATTGACCACGCGCATCACGCCAAACACCAAGCTTAGGCCCACGGCGGTGAGCGCAAGAACGGCGGCCATGACGGTGCCTTCCATCAGCGCAAGGAGGAGGTAGGGGCCGAAATCCATAAAGGAGAGATGCCTTTGGCGATGTGGGGGAGTTATGAGGGAGGGGGGCGTCAACCGCCCCCCGACCCGATGAGCGGTTTAGAAGGACATTGTGGTGTAATCCACATCGCTTTCATACATCGACTCTTCAACCGTGGTTTGGTGCACGCGCATCAGCTTGCCACCTTCCACCTTGGAGATATTTTGATGGCCAAAGACCTGATGGGTTTTGCCGTTGAAGATTTTGGCTCCTTGCGGATGCGCCTGACTTTCGGGCATCGCGGTCATGGCCTCAATCGCCTCCACCAGTTTTTGGCGGTCGGCGATGCCTTGATAGCCAGCAGCCTCCATCCCGGCTTTCAGCACGAACAACGTCTCCCAGGTGGAGAACATATGCGCGTAGGTGGCCACGTCCTTGCTGTCAGAGATTGAGGCACCGTTATCATCCACGCCAACAGCGGCGCGGTAGAAGGTTTCGTGTTCAGAGGCATCGGTCTGTTTTGCACGGCAATGGCCTTCCCAGAAATGGGTGCCTTCGAGGAATTCCAGCCCCGGCGATGCGATGTCCACTGCCTCAAGGCTGTCAATGAAGCCAAAGATTTCCGGACGGTCGCCGGTGCCATAGAACTCGCCCAGTTCCTTGACGAAGGTCAGCACCGCAGGGCCGACCATCACATGGTAGAGCACTTCGGTTTCCTTGGGGATTTGCGGCATATAGCGGGTGAAGGAGGTTTCGGTTGGCGGGATTGCGATATGCTTGATGACCTCGCCGCCCTGCGCCTCAATCGCGGCCGTAAAGTAATCGCGGTGGTCATGGCCAAAGGCATAATCGGGGAAGACCATCGTGACCTTCTTGCCAAGGTTTTGCGTGACCCATGGCGCCATGGAGGAAACCTGCGCGCGCACATCCGTGATGCCGGGCTGCAGCGTCCAGCGGTTCAGCTTGCCTGAGGCGACGTGATAGCCCTCGGAGCAAACCAGATAGGGCACCTTCAATTCGCCTGCGCGCGGGGCGGAGCCGATGACGACATGGGAAAACAGCGGGCCAAAGATCGCATCGCAACCGGCCTGAGAGGCCAGCTTTTCCACCACTTCGGCGCCGCGCTTGGGGTCAGTGCCGTCATCTTCAAAGACCACCTCAACCGGACGGCCATTGATGCCGCCTTGGTCGCTCAGCACCTTCAGCGCGGCTTGGGTCGTGCGCTCATACCAGCGCCCATAAGCGGCCCCAATGCCGGTGCGGTGCAATTGAAACCCCAGCTTGATGGGCGCGGAGCTTTGGGCCTGCACAAATCCGGGCAGGGCCAAAGCCGTAGCACCCGCCGCCATACCTTTGAGAAGGCTGCGGCGTGAGGGGGTCATTCCGATCAGTTTCGTCATGTCACTATCCTCTGTCTGTTGTGGGCGGCCCCTGCTTTTGTTGGTGGGCCTTGGGGAAAGAATGAACGTATGCAAACGATTTGTCTACGTTCTTGGGGGAGCTTAAATACCTGTCGGCGAAGACAATAGCCAGAGGCCAAGAACGGTGTAGGCGACCATTAGCATTGTGAGTGGGAGATGTGTGCGCGCAGGCATATCGGGGGGCGAGAGGCGTAGCGCCAGAATGACGGCAAGGATATGCGCGCCAAGGATCAGCGCGAATTGCGTGTTCCAGATCAGCACCATCGCCCAGCGGTCGGTCAAAAAGCCCATGGAGATATAGAAGGGAGGCAGGCCCAGAAACGCATCGCCGCGAAAAAACGGGTCATTCAGCGCGGCCAGCATATATTGCCCGGTGGTCAGCAGCGTGGTGAGGTAATGCGCGGCGTGATAGCCCGCCGCGATGGCAAGGAATGAAAGCATCACCGGCATCAGGTTTGGCCGCGTGCGCGGGATGCCGGCCTGCCCAGCTGCCACCATTTCCGGGCCTGCCAACAGCATGGGGCCAAGGCGCAGGGCGGCAAGAATGGTGCCTGCGGTCAACCCCCAAACGCCCAGCAGGCCAAGCGTATTAACCCCGATCACGGCTGAACGGCCTGTGAATTCCAGCGGGTTTTCCCCGATCAGCCCCATATACCAAAAAGTTCCGCTTAGCCCGTCAAACGTCAGCCCGGCCAGCGACAGGGTAACAAAGGCAACCGCGCTGGGCGAAAGCGGCGGCATCGTGAGCACCTGCGTTCCCGGCCAGCCGCATTTTAATGCGGCACGATTGCCATCCACCTCCAGCCAGAAGGGCGCGACCTTGGACAGGAAGGTCAGGTAGGTCGTCAGGAACTCGCCTTGGTCCAGCCAGTCCTCACCCTCCAGCACGCCCAGCACAAAGATGATGGCCCAATAGATTGCGGCGGCGGCGGCGAGGGTTTGCGGATCATCCGGGGAAAGCGAGATGATATAGAACCAGAAAAACCCGAACAGGCCCAAAACCGCGGGCAAGTGGCCCAGCCGTGTAAGGCCAGCGCCCGTGCTGCGGCCCAGCAGGCGGCGCGTCAGACGAATCGGGGTCGTCCATGGGTTGACGGCCTGCCAGAGGTTGCCAAACAGCATGCAGCCCAGCGGCAAGGCGACCCAGATCACAACCCAGACCGTGAGGGTCAGCAGGTTGTGCATCGGGTCACGCGCACCAACAAAGCCGATCAGAACCAACGCCAGAAAAACGATCCATGCGGCATAGCTGGTGGCCATGACGGGCAGCAAAACGCGGCGAGTCATCAGATGGCGGGCGGTCATGGCGGGCAGCAGGCGCGGGCTGGTGGCCAACAGCCCGGTCACGGCCACCGTCCCCGCAGCACCTGCCATGTAATATCCGGTAGGCAGCGTCATGATGATGGAGGGCGGCAAGGCGCAGGCCAGCGCCGCCCCTGGTAAAAGCAGCGATATGATCGCCGCTTTCTTCATCAACGAAGCCCGTCTTCGCCTTTCACATCGGCAAGTTCCAGCCCGGCCATGCGCGAATGCACCCGCGCGCCGCGTGTCATGGCAAGGATAAAGGCGATCTCATCATCGCGCGGCGCATCGGTGACCGAAACGGTGAAGGCATCAAAATGGCCCCGAACATAGGCGGCGTTGATATGGCCTATTGGCACGTCCAGCATTGTACCCAAGGTTCCTACCTTCTTGGCCGAGGGCACGATGGCGCGGCTGGTGCCTAACCGCTCGCGCATCGCATATCCGCCGGGCAGATGCCAAAGCGCGCCATGCTCAAGCTCGCCACGCGCGCCGATAATGGCGCCCTTGCCGTAACCATCAATCCCCTCACGCCCACCCATCGCGGCGATAAGGCGGTCTGTCAGCATCAGGCCAAGAGGCTTGAGGGCTTCCATCGCGGGCAGCAGGTTGGGTTCGTACCGGCCCGCGAACGGGTTCTTGACCACCGCAACAATCGCCCCCCTGCTGCGAGGCGTCAGGGCGACGGGGCCGCCTTCGTGATACGTCTCATCAAGCGTGATCTGGATTTTTCGGAGCGTGAAGTCATACAAGGGCATGTTCCTTTTCAAGGCTGAGGTCGCCGAGGGTTCGGCATTGAGAATGCAGGAAAAGTGCTGCCCCGGCAATAAGGCCGGTGGCGGCAAAAGCGCGGGCCGCTGCTTCTCCGTTGGATAGGGCCTGTGCAATTTCGCCTTGGGTCAAAGGGCCAAGGGCGGTGGTGACGAGGATATCGCCAAGGTCGCTATCGGCCTGCAAGGCGCGTGCGGGCTGGCGGGTGATGGCTGGGTGGCCGGGCAGATCCACGGCATTGGCGATCATGGTGGCGGCGGCATCGGCCATCGCGGCGGTGCGGGCCACCACTGTCACCGCATCCGCAATCCCGCGCGAAAAGCTGCGCCCCCCACGCCCCGAAGTGGCAATGCCACGAGCGGGCAGGTTATGGCGCAATACCAGCCGCGCCTGCCCCGGTGCGGCGATGGCTGTCGTCAGGCTTTGGTCGGGGGTCAGATGCACCGCAATATCCCCCCCGTTGTTGACATAGGCGCGCGCCAAGCCGGTGCCATGACACATCGCTGCCAGAATCGTATCTGCCACCGCGCCCGCAACCGCCGCCATGGGTGTGACAAACGCGGGGCGAAACGGGGCCACGGCAGCGGCCATTCTTTGGGCTATTGGCCCCTGCAAGGGCTGCGGGACGGGGTTGCGCAACGCGTCAAGCTCTGAACAAAGCTCCGCCAGCAACCCTTCAAACCGCGCAACAGCCTGTGCATAGGCGCGGGCAACCTCTGTCCCTTCCGCCCAGATGATAAGATCAATCGGGCCGTGGTGCAGATGCAGGCGATTGCCGGAAAGCATGGCCACCTGCGGCGCGTTCATTTCAGCGCCCCGGCTTGAGGTTGAAGCCGAGCACCCGTCGGGTACTCCCCGCCCTCGCGCATCATTTCCGCCAGCGTCTTGATAGCCCCGGCATGGCCACCCAAGGCAAGGTAGGCCGCGCGCGGCAGGGTGAATTCCAACGGGGCGACAAGGGCGGGGGTGGGCACGTAGCCAAAGGCCCCGTCGGGCAGTTTGGTGACATCCACCATGAAGGTGATGCCCCCGCCCGGCCAGACATAGCACTCCGCCCCGCCCGAGGTGAGCCGGGTTTCGCGCGCCTGCACCGAGCGGGTAAGCCGCACCGGGTTTTGCGTCACCCCTGAGCGCAAGCTGCCGCCCGCGCCGCCCATGAAAAGCACGGTACACAGCGACGGCTCGCAGTTCTCATCGATCAGTTTGACCGAGGGGAGTAGGGCTTCAGGGATGGGCTTTGGCTGTGGCACCAGTGCCGCGCCCAGTTCAAAATAGGCAAATTCCTCGCCCGTGGTAGAGACCATCAACAGGCGCAGCCCGGCCCGCGCGCCTTTCTTGGGGTTCCAGGGCCCGAGGATTTGCAGTGGGTCGCTGATGCTGGTGCCACCCCAGCCCAGCCCCGGCTCGGAAACCCGGAAATAACGACCTGGGGTGGAGCGGCGGCCGAGGATCTTGATGCCGGTATCTTCCCAGCCCAGCACCTTGCCGGCCTGATGTTCCGAAACAACGCCGGTAATATGGTCATCGACCACCACCACCTCATCCACCAGCCCGTGCCATTGGTCGGCAAACATCCCGATGGTGGCAGAGCCGCAGCCGACCCGCATCCGGTTTTCCGGGCGACCATCGACAATCGGCGCGCGCCCGGCCTGCGCGACAATGGTGCTGCCTTGGTCAATCGTCAGCTCCACCGCCTCGCGATTGCACAGCGCCAGAAGGGCGGCACAGGTGGCGCGGCCTTCGGCTTTTTCGCCGCCTGTCAGGTGATGTACGCCACCCAAAGACAACATCTGGCTGCCATATTCGGCAGTGGTAACATGGCCAATCGCCTCACCTTCGGCGCGAACGGTTGCCCCCTCGGGGCCGAGGAAGCGGTCGGTGTCAATCTTCACTTTCACGCCGCAATAGGAAAAAATCGCCTCGGTCACGACGGTGACCATATCGGCACCGTCAACCACCGACGCGATGATGAAGGGGGCGGGTTTGTAATCGGGATAGGTGGTGCCGGAGCCGATGCCGGTTATGAGGGTATCGGCGGGAAAGGCATCACCTTCCCAATTGCGGTTGGCAAAGGGCACGACCCGGCCACCGCCCTGGAGGGTTTTTGACAGCAAGACCACCGGATCGGTGCGAATGATCCGGCCCGCCTCATTGGCATAGCGATCACAGGCGCCGGTTTGACCGGGGGCGATGTAGCACATCACCGGGCAAGCGTCGCAGCGAATTTTCTCGGGCGATTGGGTCATGATACGCGGCCCGCCCGGAGTGTGGCATCTGCAAGATCGGGTGTTTTTGCAAGGATGAATCCGGGGGCGTTCATTTTTTTGCCCTCGCAATGGCTGCGAGGACGCGGTGCGGAAGGGCGGGCAAGCGGGTGATTTCGGCCCCGGTCGCGTGGCGGATGGCGTTGAGGATGGCGGGCGCGGTGGGGATCAGGACATGCTCGCCAAGGCCTTTGGCTCCGTAAGGGCCATGCGCATCAGGAACCTCGATCAGCAGGCTTTCAATCTCAGGCATGTCGCCTGTGGTAGGGATCAGATAGTCATGCAGGTTTTCGGTTCGGCCTTGCAGGTATTCTTCCATCATGGCCAGCCCGATGCCTTGGGCGACGCCACCTTCGATTTGCCCAGTGGCAAGCAGCGGGTTGATGGTGCGACCCAGATCATGGGCGGCAGTGATTTTGTGTAGCTTGAGGGTGCCGAGGGCCGGATCGACATCCAGCTCCACCATTTGCGCGCCAAAGCCATAGACGGCATAGGGGTTGCCTTGGCCGTTTTCATCAAGGCCCGTTGTGGGCGGATCATAGGTTTCTTCGGCCATCAGCGCATAGCCATGCGCGTTGGTGGCAAGGGGGGGAAGCGCAAGGCGGGTGCTTTGCGTGCCTTCAGTGGCGGTGAGTGTGCTGCCGCTAAGCGAGAGGGTTGCCGCCTCTCCCATATTCAAGCGTCGCAGGATATCGGCCCGCAAGGCGGTCCCGGCGGCATGGGCTGCGCGGCCTGTGACATAGGTCTGTCGGCTCGCAGAGGTTTTGCCGCAGTCGGGGGTCAGGAAGGTATCTGGCCCGACAAGTTGGAATTGTGCCAAAGGCAGCCCCAGCGCATCGGCGGCGATCTGGGTGATGACGGTGTTGGAGCCTTGGCCGATATCGATGGCGCCTTGGTGCAGCATCAGCGCGCCTTCGGGGGTGATCCCCAGCCGGATGGTGGAGGGGTTGGGCAGCCCGGTGTTGCCGCAGCCATACCAGCAAGATGCAACCCCCACGCCGCGCCCCGGCGTAGCCCGCGCGGTGGCAAGCGCGCGCTGCCAATGAGGGCGCAGCGCCGTAAGGCATTCGACGATACCGGCGGCCTGCATCTCTTGCCCAGTTGCGGTGGTTTGGCCGTTGCGCAGGGCGTTTAGCAAGCGAAATTCAAGTCGGTCCATGCCGACCTGATCGGCGAGTTTGTCATAGATGGTTTCTTGCCAGATGGCGGCTTGTGGCACGCCAAAGCCGCGAAACGCCCCGGCTATGGGGTTGTTGGTATGCACGGCTTGGGCGGTGGCGGAGTAGTTGGGCGTGAAATAGGGGCCGGAGGCGTGGACGGGTACGCGGTTGGCCACGGTTGGGCCCCAGCTGGCATAGGCGCCGGTGTCGAACAGCCCCGAAAACTCCAACCCCGTGATGTGGCCTGATGCGTCACAACCGATGCGGCCAGTCATTTGCGCCGGGTGGCGTTTGGTGGTGGAGGCCATGCTTTCGGCGCGGGTATATGTCATCCGGCAGGGCCGCCCGGTTTTCAACGTCACCAACCCGATCAGCGGTTGCAAGGAGACGTCGAGTTTGGAGCCAAACCCGCCACCCACGGCTGAGGGGACGATGCGCAGCCGATCATGCGGCAGGCCCAGAACGGCGGCGGTTTCGTCGCGGTCCATTATGGGGGCTTGGGTGCAGGCGCGGATCACCAGCACATCGCCTTCCATCCACGCCGCCCCGGCCTCGGGTTCGATATAGGCATGTTCGACGAAGGCGGTTTCAATACTGGCCTCGGCCACATGTGCCGAAGCGGCGAGGGCCGCCGCCGTATCGCCGCGCCTGACGGTGCCTTTGATCAGCGTATTGTCGGGGCGGCCCGCGTGGAGCAGGGGCGCACCGGGGGCCATGGCCTCGGCAGGGGAAAGCAGGGGGGGCAACACTTCCCAGATCACGGGGAAATCGGTAAGGTCGGGGATGGGCGTGCCATCATCCTCGAAGGCCGCGAGGGCTATGGCCTCACCCCGCAGGCGCACGATGCCCTCGGCGAGGGCGGGCTGGTCGACAAAGGCGGGGATTGCGCCGAAACGGTTGATGCCGGGGATGTCGGTGGCGGTGAAAACCAGCGCGGCCTTGGCTCTTGCCCAGGCTGGCACATCGCCAAAGGTGAAGCGGGCCGAGGGGTGGGGCGAGCGGATCGCCTTGACCACCAGCCCGCCGCTTTGCCACAGATCGGCGCCAAAGATATCGCCCGCCACCTTTGCTGCGCCATCAATGCGGGGGGTGGCTGCGCCGACAGCCATGCCAGCGGCAGGCATGGGGGGCGCTGGGGGCGGGTTGGTATCACAGACAGCCGCGATGATTTTGGTATAGCCGGTGCAACGGCAAAGCACGCCGCCCAGTGCCGCCTTGGCCTGATCTGGCGTGGGCGTGGGTGTTTCGGCCAGCAGGGCGGCGGCGGCCATCAGCATTCCCGGCGTGCAGATGCCGCATTGCGCGGCCCCGTGCCGGTGAAAGGCGCTGCGCAGGCGGGTTAGGGCATCGGTTTGGGCCTCAACCGTTTGCACGCTACGGCCCTGCACCCGTGCGGCGGGGGTAAGGCAGGCACAGACCTGCTCGCCATCCAAAAGCACGGTGCAGGCCCCGCAATCGCCCGCATCGCAGCCAACTTTGGTGCCGCGCAAGCCGGCCTTTTCGCGCAGCAATTCGGACAGGCGCAGGCTGGGGCTGGCCTCAAATTGCGCGAGTTTGCCGTTGAGGGTGAAGGAGATGCTCATGCAAGGGCCTGACAGGTTTGGGTGACAGCGCGGCGCAACAGCTCGGTTGCGGCGGTGTGGCGATAGGCGGCGGTAGCGCGCAGATCATCCATGGGCGAGAGGGCAGCGGCCACGTCTTTGGCGGTGATGGTTTGGGCGGCAGCACCAAGCGGGGAGCCGATAAGCGCGGCCTCAACCGTCGCAATGCGCTGGGCGGTGGCCGAGCAGGCCCCGACGGCGAGGGCCGCACTGGTGATGCGGCCTTGTGTTGCGGTTAGCCGCACGGCGACCATGGCGATGGAGATCACCAGGTAGGCGCGTGCGCCGAGTTTCAAGAACTGCGATTGCCCGGCTAAACTGCCCTTTGGGATAAGAATGGCCGTCAGGATTTCCGAGGGCAGACGCGCGGTTTTGCGCGGGCCTTGCAAGAAGGCGGATAACGGAAGCTGGCGGGTGCTGCCCGCGCGGCGTAGCTCCACCAACGCATCCACAGCCAGCAGGGGCGGCACGCCATCGGCGGCGGGGGAGGCGTTGCAGAGGTTGCCGCCAATGGTCCCGGCGTTTTGGATTTGTCGCCCGCCCACCTCTAGCGCCGCCTGTTGCAGGGCGTGAAGCGCTGGCGGCAGGGCTGCGCGCGCGATATCTGCCCATGTGGTGCAGGCCCCGATGCGCAGACCTTCGGGCGTGTTGGTAATGCCGCGCAGCACTGGCAAGGTTGTCAGGTCCATCACGTCGCCGGAAAGGGTGGCGCCTTGGGTGGCGGGGTAAAGGTCTGTCCCGCCAGCGAGCAACCGAAAAGACCCGGTGCCAAGCAGCGTCAGGGCATCATCCAAGGTCGGGGGGCGCAAAAAGGCAGTCATTTGATATCTCGCGTTATGGGCTGCCAAATAGGCCGCAGATTGTTTGCGTGCAAACACTGTGCTGCCGATCCCCGCGTTCTGTCAACGTTGTTGCGTGGGGCTTGTGTGGCGGCTATGCCAAAAGGGTGAAGCAACATGCTGCCCCCCAAACGCCGCCCGAAACGGCAGGCTATCGTCTGGACGACCAGATCGGATATGTGCTGCGTCGTGCCACGCAGCGGCACTTGGCGATTTTTTCCGAAGTGATCCCGGAGGTGACGACCACGCAATTTGCGGTGTTGGCGCGGCTTGCTGAAATGGGCGCGCAATCGCAAAACCATCTTGGGCGGGCCACCGCGATGGATGGGGCCACGATCAAGGGGGTGGTGGACCGGTTGGTGCGGCTGGGTCTGGTGGAAACTGCGCCCGACACCCGAGATCGCCGCCGTTTGACGGTTGGGCTATCTGCTGCTGGACGATCCTTGTTTGCGGCCCGAGTCGGCGATGCGCAAGATATTTCAGATCGGACGGTTGCCGCCCTGAACCCGGCAGAGCGTGCGCAGCTTTTGGAATTGTTGTCGCGGTTGACCTGAGGATAGGCACGACATATTTTTGTTACAAAAGAAGTTGCAAGGTTAGCGCTATCAATGCAACCTAGGCCGATAAGAACAAAATACCAAAAACTTCCTGGGAGGGAATCATGCGTACTTACATACTCACCGCGTCCGTTTTAGCACTGTCCACCGGGCTTTCGGCTGGCAGCGCGATGGCTGCCGGTAAACTTAACCTCTATTGCTCGGCACAAGAAGACTGGTGCCAGCTGATGGCCCGCAGCTTTGAAGAAGCGACGGGAATTGACGTGGATATGACCCGCAAATCCTCGGGCGAGACTTTTGCCCAGATCAAGGCGGAAGAAGTCAACCCCAAGGGTGATGTCTGGTGGGGTGGTACGGGCGACCCGCATTTGCAGGCGGCTGAGGAAAACCTGACGGAACCCTATGTTTCATCGATGCGCGACCAATTGCATCCATGGGCGATTTCGCAGGCCACATCAGCGGGCGACAAGACGATCGGGATCTATTCCGGCGCGCTGGGCTTTGGCTATAATACCAAGCTTTTGGCCGATAACAACCTGCCGGCCCCGGAGTGCTGGGAAGACCTGACCAAGC
>ERZ889078.1318-NODE-1318-length-19910-cov-8.769882_pt1 | contig 19910 bp, 8 predicted proteins | sample MGYA00521266_ERZ889078 | MGnify/ENA primary metagenome ERZ889078 (study PRJEB32303, sample SAMEA104408618) | aquatic metagenome | biome: Brackish water; feature: Pelagic; material: water | place: Baltic Sea | collected 2014-06-16T06:34:00 | depth 76,534 m ...
ATACCTGTTTTCTCTTTTCTTATTAATCTATCGCTATTAATTGCTCCATTTGCTCCCAACGGTATATGATAAAATAAATATTTAGATATCTCGTAATAGTTATCTAACTTTATCAATTCTGGAAACTCTTCACTATACTTTTTTTTCAGCGTATCAATGTGTACAATTTCATCTTTAGGGAAACCAGTTGATTTATCACCGACTCCAGAAAAATGTAATCTACTATCCATCCCCTCTAATCTTGCACCTTCACATCGATATACATCAAAATGTGCAAGCATTTTATGTCTAAACATCACTATACAATAAGTAGATAATAATTTTGTAAGATTGAGTTTTTGGTAATTTCTAAATTTCATTAAATTTGTTTGATTGCCAAGAAATTGTTGTAATGTTATTCCATCAGTATGTGTGATTTCAATTAGAAATCTATCGACAAAAATATTTGCGAATAAATACATCCCTTTTAGAAGAGTAATAACCTGATTTTGTATCATTCTCAGTATTGATGCTTGTTCAAATTCCTTTCTTTCCAGTAGTTGAAATAGATCTTGATCAATTTGTTTACTGCACAGATCATGCGCAATATCAAGAATATTCAAAATATCCAAGTAACTTCCGTAAACAATCCCCCAATCATGAAATTCACTTCGAATTGGATTTATTACATTTTCTCTAAAATCTTGAATATTCATAAAATTGTTACCAAATATATCTCGCGTTATTTATACACATGCCTTAATGAAAACCAATTAATTCCTGCTATTTCACCAACATCACTTTACGAATAATTGTCGTCTGCGGTGTACTCATCTTTATAAGGTAAATCCCGCTAGTGAACTTATCGGCGTTCCATCGGACGGTATATCTTCCCGGTTGCTGTAATTGATCGTGATTGACCAGTTCCGCCACTTCTCGCCCTAACAGATCGAGAATTACTACTGATATTCGACTCTCTTCAGGTAAATCATACGTGATCACCGTCGCGGCGTTAAACGGATTCGGATATGCCGGGTGCAATGCAAATGTTGTGGGAACGATTGCATTAGGAGGCACAATCAGTCGAACCGATGAAAATAGCGCATCCCCAATAGACTCAATCGCCGGATCGGTCATGATCTCACCTGTAAGACCGGAGGAGCGATCCCAAGCTTGAAAACTGATCTTCTCACCTGGCATCCAGCCATCCAGTTGAACACCAAAATCGTCACTTCCTTGCCATGCAGTCAGAACCATGGGGAATCCTCCATCAGTTACTTTTATAGCACCGACGATATTTCCATGTGCCAAAACCGCGATTTCATCGCCAGCTTCCAGATCACCGATGATGTCTGTGATGATGATGGGATAGGGGCGTCCGGTAGTGTAAACATTAAAGTATTCTACTCCATCGATACTTTCGGTGATTGGCATATCTTCAATATTGGTACGAGTTAAAATACTTTCATCATAAATGAGAGTAGCCGGATCGTAGCCCGAAAGGTAAACCAGATATCCTTTCCCAGGTTGCATTCCACCAGTGGCATCAATACTGTTCACGCTTTGTGAAGGTAGAAAATAATGTCCGTTTGAATCTTGTGCAATCAGTACAGGGATATCCGTCATAACGTCCGCGATGGGCGCAGGAACTGTTAACAGATATCCAATCATATTCCAGAACAGTGGCGAAAGTTGGATTGGATAATCGAATGGATTGATGGAAAATCCCCCTGTAGATAATACCATATCTGCCTGCCCGGATAAATAAACTTCGTACCCTTCACCTACCTGAAGTTCACCGATCATATCGACACCATATTCAGGAAGGTAGTATTGGGAAGCGTCATTTCGGACTATCAGTGTCTGGTCAGGTAAAAAGTTGTCTGATACCAGAGGATATGCAGGCGTCACGTTTAGCGATACCATATTCCAGGCAAGTGCATTGATTGCCACCGGTTGCTGGATGGTATACTCGCAGCAGTCCTCACAGGAGAAAAGAGCAGAATCCTCGTAATTCCACGCAGTCTCGTCCATGCACCCGGTACAGGTGAGATTGTCATTTTCAGGATTTTGATCACAGAATCCGCATTCGTCCTCTTGAGAATCTCCAAAGCACACTCCCGAACAATCCAAGACTGAATCCTCACCAAAACAGACGCCACAAGAATCAAAATCGGGACCGTTAAAGCTGCCAATACAGATCAGATCATCCATTGATCCGTCGCATTCATTGGGATTCAGACCGGTATGACCACCGGAACAGATGCCACAATCATCTTCTAATGCTGAACCGTACACTTCCCAGTTGCAATCCCAGAAATCATCATCAGTCAAATATCCAACGTCTTCCGGGTTTATATAACAATATCCATCCTCACCGAGAAAAGCGGGTCCGTTGCAGTATCCTACGCAATCGTACGCACCGCCAAAATCATCTATTCCGTTAAACCATGAGCACTCACTCCCTGTGTTACCCTCACAGCATGCTCCGCATTCATCTACGATTGCCTCACCTCCGCATTCCCCTATACAATCATCATAAATACATGATCCGTCGTCAATATTTGCCTGAGGTAAATAGGTGCAGCCATCTGGGTCGGTGCAGCCGGAAAGGTTGACATCAAACTGCGCGTCCGCTGTCACAAAAACGGAATACCCTTCTCCAGGCAACAAAGCATCGATTAAATTAATTCCATATTCAGGGACAAACATCTCTCCGCTATCATTAGTAACCATTTGTAATACGCCGGATGAAATAATTTCCTCAAAGAATATTACCGGACTTTGTGAAACCATTAGTGGATATCCCATCAAGTTTTCTTCATTTGATAATAAAATTGTAAACGGAAGCTGTATAATAACGCCAGGTACTTCTAATGTGCATGATGCTGATACAGAAACCGAATAAGCCTCTGAAATATCCACCATCCAGTTTTCTGTCTCCCAGAAACTTTGACCTGAATCATCGGACACATCAGAAAGGACGCCGGCATCTACCAATGGCTGGAAAATATTTTGCATTGATGGATCCAGAGGATTGATGTAAAATGAAATGAGGTTATTTGTGTATGTATCTAATTCAAAAGTCTGGGTGACCACTTCTCCGTATAAACAGCTTTCATCATCGATGATGGCATCAGGATTATAATTTGCTGCCTCCGGATCGGTACACCCAGATATCAGTTCCAGTTCTGATCCACAACTTCCATACAAAATCTCTACATCTGCATAACCGGACCCTGAAGCCGCAGAGACTTCTTCGATAACAAATGGACCAGTTGTTTCGAACAACTCCGGTCCTTCAGGTAGGACGAAGATAATTTGGGTGCTATTACCCTGGGTTTCATAGTCTGCGACCTGGGCATTTTCAGTTAATGTGAGTTCAAAATTCTCACCGTGCTGAATGGACATTTGTAAACCCTGAACAGTAAAATCCGCAGTGAAACATGCAGACGATTCGGTGAATTGAATATCAACTATTTCAGTTTCACTTGGTGGCTCAATTGTTCCCAATATGAAACTAATACTAGATACAATATCCAACATGTCAACTATTCCATCTCCATTCACATCAGCCGCGGGACTATATTCCCCCATAAATATCAAATTAATAATTACAACAATGTCTAATATATCTATGCTTCCGTCCCCATTTGCATCACCGATGGCACATCCATAACAACTACCATTATCAATTGTAGCATTAGGATCAAAATCACATGATGTTGGATCTGTACATCCAAAAACCACAGCGTTGCATCCTGAGGGTACTTCACAAAAATGAACAACAATGGGTGTATTAACAGATACCTGATACCCTTCACCAGGTAAAAATTCTTCAAATCCTACGATGTTGTATTCAGGTATGATTATATCTCCATTATTATTCGTGATTGTTGTGATAACACCTTCGTCTATAAATGATTGAAAAACCGATACGACATTTTGGCTCACGCTTAACGGATACCCCACTAGGTTCACACCTTCATTGAGATAAATTGATACAGGCAGGGGAATTAATTCTCCCTGGACTTGCATTTGGATATCTGAATTTACATGAACGGTATATACTTCACCCGGATCAATTCCACCAATTGAGTTTACCCATTCTGAATTATTAAAATAAAGTCCTCCCCCATTGCTTCCAGTTATTGAAATTAGAGTTGAATTATCGATGAGAGGTTGAAAAATTGTTTGAATATTGTTTAATTCAGGAATGATATAAAAGGATACCCAGTTTGGTCCACCAGAAGTTAAATCGATGAGCTGGGTAAGCAACTCATCATAAATGCAGCTACCATCGTCCAAATTTGCGAATGGATCGTAATTCAACGCTTCAGGATCAGTGCACCCAAATACTTCATATCCCCCCGAACCAATTTCAAACGAGTCACCTACAACGACTTCCATTGCTGAGCCTCCCGCACCTGAAAATGAATTTTGCTCTAAATCGAGAATTCCATCGGATCCTGTAAAACTCCAGTTTACATTGGTCAACACGCCTTCTCCGGGTGGAATACTACCGCCGGTAAAAGAAAATCCCAAAATCAACCCGCTGGTATTTGTAGAAACCATGAAACCATTATCTGAAGCAGATCCACCAAAGGCGTCTCCAAATGCTGCTTCTAATTCGGGAGATGTAACGATTGTAAACTGAAACCCGTACACAGCGACGCTATTGATCATGGAGATTTCAACAACCGAATCAGTTGCACCGGAAATGTAAAGATACACATCCCCGCCGGTTATACAGCTCCCATCGTCAAATGTAGCCTCCGGATCATAATTATAGGCTTCCGGATTGGTGCACCCGTAACAGAAATCAGGCTCATTTCCAGATGTTCCACCCACGCATCCGCACTCATTCTCATAAGCAGTACCACCGCATACCCCCATACAGTCTTGATTGCGTGTATCGCCGAAACATTCTCCACAGCCATCAAAATCGGGACCGGAGTATTCTCCCCAACAGATCATATCGTCCATTTCTTCATCGCAAAAATTGGGTTCTAACCCGGTATCACCACCGGCACAGATTTCGCAGTCGTCGATGATGGCATCACCAAAACACATCCCGGTACAGTCCATTGCTCCGCCAAAATCATCAGAACTATTCCAGTAAGAGCATTCAACCCCGGTACCACCATCACAGCAGATACCACAATCATCGAAATGAGCATCGCCGTCACGAGTGCCAAAACAGTCGGTTACAATACAGTCTCCACCATCGAATTCCAAGCGGATACAATCCAAATTTAGTTCTTCACCGGCATCACATATTCCGTCACCCAGGTGGATTAATTGTGAATTTGGTAAGCAGTAACCATCGCAGTCGACAAATTCACCGACATCACATCCACCCTGATAGTCTCCTATGGATGAACCAGTCAAAGAGAATCCAAGGACTAATCCACTTGAGTTTGTTGAGATCATAAATCCTGCACTCCCTGCAGATCCACCGCTTGCACCGGAGACAGAAAAATCCGTAAAACTGGTAATGATGGTAAATTGAAATCCTGCCACAGTTTCCGTATTATTCATGGATATTTCAATGAGATCATCTTCAAAGTTGGTAACGGATAGGAAGACTTGCCAATTATCATAATCAGGAAGTTCAGGGGGAGGAACATCGCTGCCATCACCAATAATTAAAGCTGGACCGACCTGAACTGTCAAGGGTAAACCGCTATAGCCTGAGAATGTGGTTGCAGTAATTGATATCCAACCGTCGGTTTCTGATGTTGTACCTTGGACAAATGTGAGAGGTGAACCGGTGCAGTCGCCTTCATCATAATTCCATTCGGAGCAGAAAAAATCTAAAAACATTGTAGAATTATCGCAGTATCCATCTCCGATCATTGAAAGTTGGAAATCACTGAAACAGGCTCCACTGCAATCTGTGTAAAATCCTTGATCTTCACAATCTCCCCAACCTAACTCTGGTTGCCAATAAAATCCGTTACCAGTTAGAGCTGGAAAAGTATTTCCGTTTGAATCCAAGAATTCGGCATTTATAATAAAGAAATATGCATATCCCGGATTATCTACCGTCAGCACTGTTAAAACCCCGGATTGGGCTGGAATTTCGTCCGAACCCATTTCACCATTTATGGTATTTCCGGAAATTGACAGATCGAATCCAAATTGTTCAGCCAAACCCTGACTGGCAGATTCCAACGTTGCACCGAATAAGATGATTGAAAATCCAGCAATATCAATTGGAGAATCAATAAATAGTTCAATCGTAGAGTTTTGATAATTTGCATTTCCAAAAGATAAATCGACAGGATATTCACAACATGAATTGTCGCCGTTACATTCAATGACTGCCTCCGGATCGAAATTTGATGCTGATGGATCGGTGCAACCGTAGCAAAAATTGATCTCATTTCCCGAGCTGCCTTCCACACAACCGCATTCGTTTATCCATGAAGAACCATTACATTCGGCATTACAGTCCATGAGACCGCCAAAGTCCGTGTCATTGTTCCAGTACGAACATTCCACTCCAGTTGTACCGCTGCAGCAGTCTCCGCATTCATCGAAATATGCGCTTCCATCCTGCACCCCTGCACAGTCAAAAGTAAACGTAGAAGCGCACGCTTCACTGGATAAATCTGATTCGTAATTTTCAAAAACCCAACTGACAGTATAGCAGTGAGTGATGCCATTGGCTAACCCGATATCTGTGTATTCGGTTATTCCAGAAACATAGTTGAGGAATTCGTCATCTCGATAAATATTAAAATCAAGCGGAGGTTCACATTCACCAAAGCAAAATGGAGGACCGGGTAATTCTTCTATTCCAACTCCATCATAACCGGATACAATCAAATCAGATAAGTAAATCCATTCATCACTATCAGAAATTTCCCAGAAGATATAAGTCAAAACACCGTTTCCCGGCGGAATAAAATTCCCTGCGCCACTGAATCCGATGAATACACCCGATTCATTAAACTGAAACGTAAACCCAGCATCTTCACCAGAGCCACCTGAAGCAGATAGGAATAGCGGTTGCAAACCAGGGGATTGAACAGCAAACTGGACTCCGTATACATCCTCATCATTGATCATACTGATCTCCATGTATTCAGGAGTCACTTCAGTGATAAATAACGTTGCAGAATTCCGGGAATGATCCCAATTAGGCGGTTCCCAGTTTAGAGTAATTTCGTTCTCACCGCCAATTGCTGTCAAATTCTGCGGTCCATCGAAAAAACATAGATTATCGTTTAAAGAATCATCATCACAAACACCGCAGTTATCTAATTGCGCTGATCCGCCACATTCACTGTTGCAGTCAATTATGTATTCACAGGATCCATCATCAACGTCAGCTTCGGGGTCGTAATTGCATGCAGACTCATCTGTACAACCAATTAGATGTAAGTCAAGAGCTGATATAGTAGCCAAATTATCACCAAATAATCCGCTCCCCATCTGAAATACGGGATCTGACAAATATTCCTGTTGCATGTCAGGTTTATAGACACGGATGACGATGGGATTGCCGTCCACCCACCCTGCAAACTGATTACCGCCAATGGAGCAATAATCAATAGATCCGATTGCCGTAGTAGCACTTGGCTCACCAGTCCAATATTTAGCCCCCACAAGGAGTTCACCAATCTGATTTGAACAATCTCCCCAATTTATTATACCGTTTAAATCAAAAATACCAATTTCATCACCGGGATTTAATCCGGTGATAGTATCAAGGAAAACAATAAGTTGAGAGACACCCGTAGGTACAATCGTAGGATAATAATATGGGGTAACTAAATTTAGATCTGAAACGACTATCATGGAATCACCAAATAATCCATTACTCACTTCATAGTTAGCTTCTGCCATAAATTCAATATTTAAATCATGTTTGTAAACCCGGAAGTAGATAGTATTCCCAACGACCCATCCAGCAAATTGATTTCCGCCAATATCACAATAGTCTATTGATCCGATAGCGGAAATAGTGACTTGTTCAGTCTCCCAAATTGCAGCTCCCACCAACAGATCACCAATTTGATTGGTACAATCCCCTGAATTCTGTATTCCGTTGATGTCAAATACACCAATTTCATCACCAGGATTAAGAGACTCGATAGTATCCAATAGAATTATTAATTGGTATTCACCGGTTGGCTCGATTGCGAGATTATAATGCTGAGCAGTAAGAGAAGAAATTAGAAATACGGATAATAAAAAATTAAATGTGTTTTTCATGGCTTCTACCTCGTTTATTTAAAATATGATTTATCTCGAAAAAAAACTGCTGTTTTAAACACAGATTATTGGTCCGATAAAATGTAATCAACTAAAAGTATGATATCCAATATATCCAGTGCTTCATCTGAATTAATGTCAATTATCTCCAATTGATACTGCTCAATAGTTCTATCGGTTAAAATATAATTCACTACTTCAATAACATCTAAAATATCCACTGAACAATCAAAATTGATATTATACAAAGTCTGTTCATCAAGATTAATTGAAGGAATAATTATATTATCGGATGACCAATTATCTAATTCGTCACTCAAATTGCAGTGGATGATGTAAACTTGATTTTCAGAAGCTTTCCAATAATGAATTAGTAACAAATTATTTTCAACCCACCCGGGGTACTGTTGATACTGGACTTCCCCATCACAGATATCTATCGCTCCAAATGAGGTGATGGTAATTGGATTATTATTCCAAATTCCACCACCGACAAGAATTTCACCAGATACTTCATCACAATCACCTAAATTGATTTGACCATTATAATCTAAAAGTCCAATTTCATCACCTGCTTCACCGCCTTCAATATTTTCAATGGTAATGGATTTAAATACACCTTCACCTGTCTCATTGTAATAGTCAATGTAAGAATTCAGATTTCCACTTAAAATCTGGTTATAATAAATCAGGTTTTCTGATGGCAGATAGATACAGCTTCCATCTTCAATAAAATAGAAGGAATCATAATTATAGGCTTGCGGATCTGTACAACCTATACATTCATTATCATTTTCAGGATTATCATCACAAACACCACAATCGTCCTCACTTGCAGTCCCAAAACAAACGCCTGAACAGTCCACATCTTCATTGAATCCATTACATACATCGCACTCATCCACAACCGCGTCACCACCACATTCACCATAGCAGTCATCATAAATGCAGGATCCATCGTCAATATTGGATTGCGGGAGATAAGTGCAAGAAGTGGGATCTGTGCAACCAGTGAGATTAACCGTGAGATTGTCAGAGAAATTCATAAATACCTGGTACCCTTGTCCCGGTACTAGTTCACCAATTAGATCGATTCCGTATTCCGGGGTAAAGAAGTTTCCATAACTGTCATACACAATCATAATGGACCCATTATCGAGTATTGCACTAAAGAATTCACTAATATCTGTGGATACCGATAAAGGGTACGCCATCCAGTTCTCACCTTCATTCAAATAAATATTGACGGGGAGTTGGATAAAAATACCATCCACTGATAATTCGCAAGCTGTATTAACAGTAACCTGGTATACTTGGAATGCATCGACAATCCAATTTTCTGTTTCGAATATACTGTTTCCCAGGGAGTCTGCTACATTCGCTAATTCGCCACTATCGATTAATGGCTGGAAAATATCAACCATCAAAGGTTCTATTGGATTGATATAGAATGATATACTATTATTCATAAATGAAGAAAAGCTGAAAGTTTGCGTTGTTACTTCGCCGTACAAACAGCTTCCATCATCAATGTTGGCGTTAGGATTGTAATTAACCGCTTCCTGATCGATACACCCGGTAACAACTTGATATGGATCTCCGGTTTGAACTGAATATTCAGAACCTCCGGCATCAGAAAAAGTTGGTAGTGTAATGGAAAGAAATCCAGTCGAACCAGTTAAGGTCCATGCAAGATAGGTCAAAACACCTTCACCTGCAGGTATATATGAACCGGAAAAGGAAAACCCAAGAACAAATCCATCGGGATTAGTTGAAATATAAAATCCCTGTTGCTGAGCCATTCCGCCGGATGCACCAAGGAATACTGCTCCTAGCTCCGGAGTAGCATCAATCGTAAACTGGAAGCCATAAACTGGTTCAGAATTGATCATCGAGATCTCGATGTAGTCTGCTGTAATATCCGAGATGTATATAAAAACATCATAAGAACAGCTCCCATCATCAATAGTAGCATTGGGTTCATAGTTAATCGCAACCGGATCGGTACATCCATAGCAGAAATCCGGATCGTTACCTGTGCTACCCTCTACACATCCACACTCATTATTAAAAGCCAATCCGAAGCATTCTCCACTGCAATCGTAGCTACCGCCAAAATTATCTGCATCAGTGTACCATGAACATTCGGTACCGGTAATCCCATCACAGCAGACGCCACAATCGTCCAATTCAGCGGTACCTCCGCATTCGCCTAAACAGTCATTATATAGGCAGCTCCCGTCATCGATAGTCGCCTCTGGATTGTAGTTACACGCCAATAAATCGGTACAACCATAGATATCATCTTGACAAAAACAAATGTGTGCAATTGACACAATGACAATGAATAGTTTCGTCGAATAGGTTCTCATCACATCCCCTTCACTGGTTGATTACGTAACGCAGGTTTCGTCATACCCTCGGTGAGTTTTATGGCATGCGTATAACTGATACTCAGTTTTTCACCTAATGTGGTTTTATTGAAATTATATTTTTCCAATAAGAAGGCGCATATTTCAGAATCAAATTTCTGATTTAACTCTGTCCAATTCAAATTTGAGTTATTTTGATAATATTCAAAACAATAGGGATGAGGTATCCCAGGATATAAGTTAGTAATTCGTTTCTTTGTGTCAAAAAATGTTCTTCTGGGTATTCTCAATTCTTGTATTACTTTTTCTACCTTCCCATGCTGATTGTTTAAAATCTCAAAAATCGAACCTTGGAATATGGCTCTTATCTGCTGCAGTGTTTTATTCATGGCAAACGACAGACCCTGTATATCATTGCTGTCTTTGTCTGATTTTTGGTTTTCTGAAAGTGCCACTACATATTTATCAATCACCATTTTTCGATAACCTGTGCATGGAAAATGATGGCTGGTCAGTTCCATCGCGGACTCGTATCCTTTACGATAATAATAAATGGATGCTGCCGGATTTCCAAGGTGATTATGGCTTTTCCCTAGAAGATAAGTCAATGAAGGCAGTAAGAAATACAAATCGTGTTTTAAGACGATATTCAATGACCTTTTTAAATATCCGGCAGCAAATTGCCATTCATTAGATTCAGAATAAAGATACCCAATATTTAATAGCGTAAAACCTTGTGTATAATAGCTGTCAGCAAGAGTGCTTGCTTTTTCTAAAGTCGTGATGGCTTCGTCCAATTGATTCTGATGAAATTTTAACATCCCAATGTCATGTACTATGGCTGACTCAATGTGCTTATAATTCATCCTCTGAGCAAGTTCAAGTGCGTCTGCATAATACTTTTCCGCGGCAGGATAATTATTTGACTTTCGATAAATGTTGCCGATATTTTTATAATGGTAAGCGAGTGTGGCAAACTCCTGGATATCCTTGAAATATTTAGCAGATTTCTCTAGATCCGATACGAGGCTGTAATCCCCTTTTCGTGTTTTCAGAACCAACCAATAATAATTAGCAAGATTCAGCAGATAGTTTGATTTAGTCAGGTTCGAAATTCGATCCAATAGCATCAATGCCAGATCATACTGCCCTGTGATAGCTAAAAATGATGACATCTCCATAATGACCATAGCACGTGTATCCAGGTCATCGTCCGCTACCAACGTTGATGCGTATCCAAGTGTTTGTGCTCCTTTTATCAAATCACCCTCATGGATTTGACATCTTCCCACACCCACTAAAAGAGTGGCTTTACGACTGCCAGACGGTTCACTGTCGTTTAACATTTGGAGCGTTTCATGTGCGGATGAAACACTAATCTCGCTGAATTGTGATAGATGGGAAACAAATTCCGCCCATTTATGTGATGTGGAAAATTGCTTAATTGACGATGCGGTAATCTCAATCGGATGCGTTGCGAAAATAATTGGTAGGTCAGTCATAATATTGTAATAGTGCGATATAATTTAGTTAATGCATGAATAATTTACTATTTAACGCACTTAATGTAAAATAGTTTTTTAAATTTATAAAGTTCTTGAATATTGGGTTCGCTGACTAAAGTCATTTTTAAGGAATAATTAAGGGGAGAAAATAATTGAAATGCGATTTGTATAAAAATTAATATTTTCAATACTTCTCCATTTATATAAATAATACTTATTTACTAGCCACGAAAATTTATTAAATATTATTGGCTAATTGAACAACTGTTACATAATATTACAGTAATATTATTGTTATTATGAGCAGTATTATTTCAAGAATATCCTGAAATAGCATTATAACTATGATAGTGCCATCAGATATTTTAAAGAGAGGTTGTGATACAACTACAATTTAGAGGATTGCATTTATTCCATGCTTTATCGACAGAAGTAAAACGATCACTCACTCATGATTCTGAAGATTGAATATAAGTAATGAAGGGAACAGAATCGAATATTATCGAATTGTATAACTGATCCCAATCGCTAAAAACTGTCTGATTTGACGTCGGTTGGAAATATCCTGATCATAGATGAGTTTGAAATTAAAACTCAAATCGAATAGATCTGATAATTTTGTTGAGAAATTACTATCCCAGCGAACATCAGTCTGTCGCACTGAAACCAAGTCAGAAAACAGCTCTACTTTTGAATTAATTGATGTGAGTTCGTTAATATTATTTTGATAATCTCCCACACATTCAAGTCCATATTCAAATTTAGATTTTTCAATTTCCAACGTTGCCGGATCATCCGCGTAAGGGGCAGGAAAATGATCGGTAAACGTCTGCTTCATTGCAAATCCCAATCTGGAATTCATACTATTGAAAATTTCCCAAGCAAACCCTGTGCTTTCGGTGATGTACAGGGGATCCAGAAAATCCGAAACCAGTTCGGAGCTATTTTCATTGTAATTATACCCTGGAGAAAATTGCGATTGTAAATTGATAGCAACGTAAGGATTCACTCCATGTCTGATCTTCAGATTGATCAATGATTCCAGTTTGATCTCATCAATTGATTTCCGCGCTGGTATGTCTCCCACGCGTGTCTTTCCAAATGACATATCCAAAATGTGCGATTCATTCCATATGGGATGCTTCTTACTAAAACTACTCTTGAGATTGGTCTGCCAACTGAGCGTACTTTCTCCACCCGCTTCCCAATTATCCACCTGGGTCTGACTGATACTCAAATGTCCAATGCTTTCTACCTTGTATCCAGCAATTGTATTTTGAGAGGATAAAAGGCTTACTACTGAAATCATGATTATAATTTTAAAATATTGATTTATCATTGTTGCTCCTTTAGAATTTGGTTTTCTCTTTAAAAATGAAATATCATTTAATTTTTTGTATCCGATCACAATCACTCTGCAATTCAGGTAAGTAAGTTTACAAATAATAGAATAATGAGAAAAAAGACTGAACAAACTCATCAACACTAGAATATCTTCCTAAACCGGTATTTCCTTATCGTTTCATTTATAGCAAAAAAAACCCTCCCCATATTTCAGGGGAGGGTAGGAGAAACAATCAAGTTGGGGTTCATCTTGATCGTCCGATACTGATCCGTCGACACATCGGATCAATTTTAGAGATACTAATTTCGCAGTGGTTTGCCTTTCTTCAGCATAAATCCGATTCTGGCAATTGTTTTGGCTTCGCCACACAAGCTCACAAAAGCCTCTCGTTCAATGTCCAAAAGGTATTGTTCTGAAACTGGTTTGAAGGGCCCGCCCTTGCTTCCGCCAGTGAGGACAAATGCTAGTTTCTTCGCGATAAGTGCATCGTGTTCACTGATTTTCCCTGATTTCACGAATCCCTTAATACTGCTGTCCACGACCAATCTGCCACTGACACCCGGTAATTTAAAAGTTTCAGGTTCAGGAGGTTGATATCCTTCAGTTAGTTTCAGGACTTGCTGCTTTGCTTCCCAAATGAGAAAATCGCGATTCAGGACAATATGGTCATGCTTGCGTAGATATCCCAAAGCTTCCGCTTCCTTCGCTGAACTGGAGACTCTTGCAAAACCGATGGTTTCGAACGCCTTCTGCACTATGGGAAACGCACCGGGCATGGGCGATTTGATCTTTTTGGATAGGTTAGACAGCATCCTCAAGTTCCCACCGGCTCCAGGGATGAGTCCTACCCCCACTTCTACCAGTCCACAATACAATTCTGCTGCAGCGACGATCATATCAGTAGCGCCAATGATTTCAAATCCACCACCCAACGCCATACCAAAAGGTGCCGCAATGACTGGAAATGGTGCATATTTTAGTCCCTGAAGTACCGTCTGCATCTGACCTGTAAGTTGATCAATGCTGTCCCAGTCTTTTCTAATTGAAGCGTTCAAGATGAGATTTAAATTTGCGCCTGCGGAAAAGTGCTGACCATCACCCGAAATGATGAGTCCTTTATATCCGTTTTCTTCCACCCATTGGGTAGCAAAAAGTAATGTTTCGATAATGGATCCATCAATGGGATTCAACTCAGCCTTCAGCACAGAATGGAAATTAACTCCTGCGACACCTTCACCCAGATCTACTAAAGATGCAGACCATCCTTTTCGTATGGTGTTCCCGGTGGCGGATTGCAATTTGAATGTAAGAGATTTTTCATGCATGGGTATCGGGCGATTTTGGTTTTCATTGGGTTGATAAGTATTGATCTTCCCATCCTGCAGAGTATAAAAAGACGTATGCCCGGAGGATATCATTTGTCCAATCCACGTTGGGATTTTACGTCCTTCGCGTTGCATTCGATCTACAGATTCTTTCAATCCTAGTGCATCCCACATTTCGAACGGACCCAGTTCCCAGCCAAATCCCCATCGCATCGCTTTGTCGATACTTACGATATCATCAGCAATTTCTCCCACCAGATGTGCACAGTACAAAAGTGTTTTTGCAAATACTTCCCACGTGAATTCACCTGCTACATCGGGGGAGTAAGCCAATGCTTTCAACTTGTCCTCCAAACGCGTGTGTGTTTTAGCTAAACGAACGCCTGAAAACCTTTTCTTTTTCTGAGGCCGGTATTCAAGAGTTGTTACATCGAGAGAGTGAATATTCTTCTTGTCTAATTTCTTGTAAAAACCCTGCCCAGATTTCTGTCCGAGCCATCCGTTTTTGATCATAGTTTCGAGATAATCAGGTATTTTAAAAATCTCACGCTGGGGATCGTTTTCACCTTTGCTATAGGAATTCTGGGCAACAAATGATAATGTGTCCAGTCCAACCACATCTGCAGTTCTGAACGTGGCACTTTTGGGATGTCCGATAAGTGTCCCGGTTAGACCATCCACATCTTCTACTGATAGTTTTCTCTTTTTTGTTTCAGCCAATGTGACCATCATTCCATACACGCCGATTCTATTGGCGATGAAATTCGCAGTATCTTTTGCAAAAACCACGCCCTTGCCAAGCACTTCCTCCATAACGGGAGTCATATCGGTTATGACCGTTTTATCCGTTTCAGGATGAGGAATGATTTCCACCAATTTCATGTACCTAGGGGGATTGAAAAAATGGGTGATAAAAAACCGTTTCCGTAGTTCAGATGGGAGTTTTTCAGCCAGTTCTACAATTGATATCCCGGAAGTATTTGATGTGAGGACGGCATCCGATTTAATATGTGGCAACACCTTTTCGTACAAGGATTGCTTCCAATCCAATCGCTCCGCAATCGCTTCTATGATCCAATCGCATTCACTTATTTTTTGTAAATGTTTTTCGTAGTTCATAGGTGTGATCAAATCAACATTTTTCGGATTGTAAAATGCATTCGGTTTGATGGATTTGGTAAAGGCGATTCCCTTCTCTGCCACTTCCTGCGTCATATCGAATGCGTATACTGGGATGCCGGCATTGGAAAGATGTGCAGCTAGTTGCCCACCCATGATACCGGTGCCAAGAACAGCTACACGATTAATGGATTTCATTTTCGATTCCTTTGATAAATTCATTCTGATACATATTATTGGATCTCATTAGGAAATACGTTCAACGACAGTAGCAATTCCTTGACCGGTGCCGATACACATAGTTGCAAGACCAAAATGAGCGTTATCCTGCTCCATGACGTTCATAAGCGTGACAAGTATTCTTGCCCCCGAACACCCCAGTGGGTGTCCAAGTGCGATGGCACCGCCATTTTTATTGATCTTTGAAACGTCCCACCCACCTTTTCGGATGACATACAGACTTTGCGCTGCGAATGCTTCATTAAGCTCAATAACATCAATATCTGACATCGTTAAACCTGCTCGCTTCAACGCTTTTTCAGTGGCGGGTAGCGGTCCTGAACCCATTCTTGTCCAATCAACTCCTGCAACTGCTCGAGACACGATTTTAAATTTCGTCGTAATACCCAACTCATCAGCTTTCGTATTGCTCGTCAAAAGAATAGCCGATGCACCAATTGAAATGGGGCTGGAAGTGGCCGGTGTTATTGTTCCATCAACTTCAAATGCAGGAGATAGTGATTTGATCTTTTCAACATTGGGTTCTCTGGGTCCTTCATCCTGCGAAATGATAGCGTCATTAAATGAGATAGGAACGATTTCATTGCTAAACCGACCTGATGAAATAGCTGCCAGTGCTTTCTTGTGGGATTCTATCGAAAAATCTTCCTGATCTTCGCGGGAGATATTTAGCTCCTTCGCTAGAATTTCTGCAGTTTCACCCATTCCCATGTAGTACTCTTTCTCGTACAATTCTGGATGAAAGCTTGGATTAAAACCGCCCATGGGCACACCAAACATATCTTCCATACCAGCTGCGATACCTACATCCAGATCACCGGCTGCAATCGCCTGTGAGAGCTGATGGACAGAATCCATAGAGGAACCACAGAACCGATTAACAACTTTTGCACCAGCTTCAACAGGTAACCCCGCAAGAATGGATATTCCACGAGCTGCCAACATGCCCTGATTGCCTTCTGGGAATGCACATCCAACCACAACGTCCTCAACAAGTGAACTTGGCACCTGTGGATTTCTCGCCATCATCGCTTTTATAACGTCTGCAGTGAGATCATCAGGACGGATTCCTACTAACTGACCATTTTTAACTCCTATGGGACTCCTCATCCCATCCACTAGTACTGTAAATTTTTCCATTTCTTTTCCTCTTTAACGGATTATAAGTTTGGGGCTATAAAAGTAATACTTTAGATATGTGTCATTTTTAATCATCCAGAAAATATTTTTTGTGGTGATCAAGTTTTTTAACCAGATATTCCATCGATTCTATGGGCGAATACCGTATTGTGATCTCTGAACATTTCTTTTCCAGATAATCAATTCTTTCAGAAACATTATCTTTTGAATCCAGATGAGATAATATTATTTTTGAATGGCTGACCATCTTTTCAAATCGATCGTGGACGACTAAACTGAAGATGTTCATAAACGTATGCTTCTTATCCGCATCGTCTGTCAGATTATTTGAACGTTTGAAACCTGCATCCATAATTGAGAGACTGATAACCATGTTGGCCAATGGCTCTAGTACCCACTCATTATTTTTTAGATCCTGTCCTTCCGAAATGATACCTTCGTTTAAGGTGTATAATAAAAGAGAACGTGAGAACTCAATAATCCGCGCTAGCGTATTTAGTTCATTATGATCAGAAAACTTTCTTTCTGGTATCCAATGGTTTTTCCGATTGGATATAGCTTCTCTGACGGGTAAATCTTCCAGAATGGATTTTTTCAATAGAGTGCCACCGATAATCAGTCGATTAATTTCGTTGGTACCCTCAAAAATACGATTGATGCGGTCATCGCGGTATATGGTAGCAATGGGATAATCTTCGATAAAACCATTTCCTCCAAAAATCTGAAGGCAATCGTCAATATTATCTGATGCCGCTTCAGAACCTATAATTTTACATATGGATGCTTCGATTCCATGATCTTCAATGGTCTTTTGTACAATGGAATAGTATTCTGCAGACTCTTTGTCATAATTTGATAGAACCGAATCTAGTGAACCTGCCGTCATATACAGTATAGTATCGGCTTCCCATGCTCGGACCATCATTTTTGCCAATTTTCGACGAATCATGCCAAATTCTCTAATGGGTCGATCAAATTGTTTGCGTTCTGACGCATATTCGTGAGCAAGAGTGATTATTTTCTTGGCGCCTCCCATCGTTGTTGCGCCCAATTTATATCTGCCCACGTATAAAACATTGAAAGCAACCGCTGACCCCAATCCCACCTTACCGATGACATTTTCAATGGGAACTTTACAATCTTCATAGAAAAACGTGCAGGTTGAAGATCCTTTAATTCCCAGTTTGTGTTCTTCAGGTCCAAGAACCCACCCTGTACATTCTTTATCCAGGATAAAGGCAGTAAATTTGTCTCCATCGACCCAGGCAAAAGTGACGCAAACTTCCGCCCAACTCCCATTTGTTACGAAAATTTTACTTCCATTGAGGAGGTAGTGCGTTCCTTCCTTATTCAATGTAGCCTTCGTAGTTCCTGCAAGCGCGTCTGATCCTGCTCCCGGTTCAGTGAGAGCAAAGGAACCAATCCACTCGCCAGATGCCAATTTTGGGAGATACTTTTGCTTTTGTGTTTCATTCCCATACCAAATAATGGGGAGAGTACCTATGCCAGTGTGGTCAGCAAAGGTAACTATAATCGAAGCATTTTGCCCTTCCATCAATGATTCTGAAACGATGATAGAAGTAATTTTATCGGTTGCCAACCCCCCCACATTTTCAGGAAAATCGGTACTCAGAAAACCAAGCTCCCCCATTTGCTGAATTAGAGATCTCGTGAGTTCCTCGTTGGGATGATTCAACTCGTCTTTTACCGGTTGAATTTGGTTTTTGCTAAAATCGACTACTGCCTCTCGGAACATAGCATGCTCTTCGCAGAATAGTTCGCGGGAAAACACCTTACCTTTATCTACTGGAGTAACGAGAAATGCACCGCCTCTCCCTTCCAGTTTTGCATGATCAATAGCCTGATGCTGGATTTGCTGTGAGTTGTTCGAGTTTTTACTGATTTTCATTAATGACTCCGAATCATGAATATTTAATTTTTCTTAATACCATAAATGATAAACTCCATTACATGCTGGAGATATTCCTCTCCTTTGAAGCTTTCTGATTCAAAAATTGTGAACCATGTGATCCCCTGAAGTGCCGTCATAATGGAGAGAGCGGACACTTTTGGATTCAAGTTTTTAAATTCTCCCTGATCAATACCTTTTTGGATAACTCGTTCGAATAATTCAAGAATATGTCCGTAGAGTTCTTTTACTTTGGATAAAACTTCATCATCACGGTTGGCCATTGACCAAAATTCCAGTTCAGCCAAAAAGATAGTTGGATTTTTTCGAAATTGCCTCACTACTTCTGAAGCGAATTCCTTTAATATTTGGGATGCAGGTTTTCCATCTTGGTCATATTGATGAAAGTTAGGAAAGCTATAACTTTCCCAATGATCTATTAGCGAAAGGAACAATTCTCTTTTACTGCTAAAATGATGATAAATGGCACCTTTGCTTACTCCGGATTGCTGAACAATATCAGACATCCGGGATTGAGAATATCCTTTTTTCACAAATACCTGCATTGCGGCATCCATAATTTCGCGGATTCTTATTTCTTTAGGTTTATTCTCTGCCATAATTTAGACCGACCAGTCGGTTTATATTAATACCATTAATTCATATTAGACAAATTATTTTGAATATTAGTTACTTTAATTTGTCGAGTGAATATCTCTTTGCAGGACGATATCTAAAACGTACTCCAGT
>ERZ889078.1319-NODE-1319-length-19906-cov-29.450506_pt1 | contig 19906 bp, 15 predicted proteins | sample MGYA00521266_ERZ889078 | MGnify/ENA primary metagenome ERZ889078 (study PRJEB32303, sample SAMEA104408618) | aquatic metagenome | biome: Brackish water; feature: Pelagic; material: water | place: Baltic Sea | collected 2014-06-16T06:34:00 | depth 76,534 m ...
CTTATTCACTTTTAAAGTGAACAAATTCCTTAACGCTCAACTTAAGGGACATTTAATCTATGATGATGACGTAATGATTAATTATGATAGTAATGATGACGGCATTATGAATGCATTCGGGCCAAAGGTTCAATTCAATGAGACTTTCTCTTTGGGGCTAGTTTATAAGCTCTAATAGTAATTTTATAACCGATAAAAAATGCTGTTTGCCATTGGTAAACAGCATTTTTTTTAATATCTCTTCCCAATTATTTCATTTATATTCAATTGAATAATTTCTGTATATTTGTATTAACAATAAATACACACTAATGACTCAGAAAAACAAAACAATTATATTGCTACGACATGGAAAGTCGGCATGGGATCAGGTAGAATTGGATGATATAAAACGTACACTTTTGCCTAAAGGAATTGAACGTACAAAAAGATCCGCGCATTATATTAAAGAAGTTCAAATCAAAATAGAAAAGGTTATTTCCAGTCCAGCAAATCGAGCCCTAGAAACAGCCAATATTGTAAAAGATTACCTACATTTAAGCAGTATTGAAATCGAAAACAGACTCTATCCTTGTGATAGTGAGCAAATTTACAATACAATTATAGAACTTGATGATGCTATTGACCATGTTCTTATTGTTGCTCATAATACAGGACTAACCTATTTTGCACAAGAATATATGGATGCAAATATTGATAATATCCCTACTTCTGGGCTCGTTAGTTGTCGATACACCATCAATAGTTGGAGTGAATTTGCTTTAGCTGATCGGAAGCTAAATTTTGTAGTTTTTCCGAAAAATCTTTCCTAATGGAGTTTATAGATCGTGAAATAAGTTGGATTCAATTTAATGGACGGGTGCTTCAAGAAGCAACTGATTTAAACAATCCTATAGTTGAGCGAATAAAGTTTCTTGGTATTTTCTCTAACAACCGTGATGAATTTTTCAGAGTACGTATTGCCACGCTGAGGCGGATGATAAATCTTGCTCCTGCTGCAAGTCTAGAACACTTAAAATTGACTAAGGAATTAGATACACTATTAGACATTGTAGAAATTCAAGAAATTGAATATACTGAAGCATTTAAAAATATTCTGCAGGAGTTAAATAGTGAAAAGATATTCATGCTCAACGAAACGGAATTAAATGAACAGCAGGGGCTTTTTGCAAATAGTTATTTTAAGAATCAAATTCACCCAATTCTATTTCCAATCATGTTGGACTATTTTCACGCAGGGCAATCACTTATTGATAGTGCCATATACCTTGCCGTAGAGCTAACCGATACCACTGGAGGGCAGAAAGAAAGGCATGTTTTGATTGAAGTTCCTAGTGAATTACCCCGATTTGTTCGATTGAAAAAACAGAATGATAAATACTATTTTATGTTTTTGGAGGATATCATTAGATATAATCTGCATAATCTATTTTCATTTTGGGGCTACGATAAAATTGAGTCCTACATTATCAAGTTTACGCGTGACTCCGAACTTGATATTGATAATGACGTATCAAAAAGCTTTTTGGAAATAATGGGCGAGAGTGTCAAAAAGAGAACAAAAGGAATTCCTGTACGATTTATTTATGACAAAAATATTCCAGAAAATCTGTTAAAAAAGTTGATTAAAAAGCTGAACATCACAACTAAGAACTATCAATTACGTGGTGGCGGTAGATATCATAATTTCAAGGATTTGATGGCATTTCCCAGCTTTCGTAAAGATTTAACCTTTAACAAGCTACCCACCATAAAACATCCTGCACTTATTGACAGTCAGAGTTTTTTTACAAAGCTCAAAGAGCAAGATGTATTATTGCATTTTCCATATCATCCTTTTGGTCATATTATCAACTTTATACGAGAAGCCTCTGTAGATTCTAAAGTAAAGAGCATCAAAATGACATTTTACAGAGCGGCAAAAGATTCAATAGCCATGAATGCTCTTATTAATGCAGCACGAAATGGCAAGCGTGTAACCGTTTTTATGGAATTGCAGGCCCGTTTTGATGAACAAGCCAATATCCTTTGGACTAAAAAATTACAAAGCGAAGGTATTAAAGTACTGACAACAATACCTGGCATGAAGGTACATGCTAAACTGATCAGTATACGTCGAAAAGAGAATAATCGCAATGTATTTTATAGCAATATCAGTACTGGTAATTTTAATGAATCCACTGCCAAAGTATATAGTGACCTGAGTTTACTTACATCAAATCAAGAAATTGGACTTGATGTATATAATTTTTTCGAACTTATAGAGTCAAGATATAGACCACCACAATTCAAGCATTCATTCATTAGTCCTTTTCATTTAAGAGACTTTTTTAATGATAAAATTCAAAGAGAAATTGATAATAAAAAAAATGGAAAAGAAGCTTGGATAATTTTAAAACTCAATAGCATAGTTGACAAACCTATTGCAAGAAAATTATATACTGCAGGGCAAGCTGGAGTAAAAACCGATTTGATTATCCGTGGAATTAACATCATGCAAACTGGTGTTCCAGATTTCAGCGAAAATATAAATGCTGTAAGCATTGTAGGCCGCTATTTAGAGCACTCAAGGATATTTATTTTTGCCAACGGCGGTAATCCCGAATTTTACATCAGTTCAGCCGACATCATGAGTCGCAATTTAGATCATCGTTTCGAAATAATTATTCCAATTTTGGATAAAAAACTCCAAGCAGAATTAATGACTATTGTTAAGTTTCAACTCGAAGACACCATTAAATATAGATCACTTAATTATGGGCAGGTTAACGAATATACTAGAAAAAACAAAGGTTATCCTGCACTTAACTCGCAAATCGCTATATACAATTACTTGAAAAAAGTGGCTACAAAGGCTGAGTTAAAAAGTGCTCAAAACAAAAAATCGCAAACAAGATAAGAAAATATTTACAATATGTTATATGCCGTAATAGATGTAGGATCCAATGCTGCAAGGTTACTTTTTGCCAATGCGTATGGAGATAAAGATAATATAAGAGTAGAGAAAGCTACATTGATTCGCATTCCTTTGCGGCTAGGAAAAGATGTATTTCATATTGGTAAAATATCGAAACAGAAAGAAGAGGATTTTATCAAAACAATGAAAGCCTATAAACTTCTATTAGAGGTATATAAAACAAATGGTTTTAAAGCAGTGGCAACTGCTGCAATGAGAGAAGCTGAAAATAGCGATGAAATCCTTAAAAAAATAAAAGAAGCTACTGGTATTAAAATCAAAGTTATCAGCGGTGCTATGGAAGCTTCCATTATCAGAAATACCAACAAAATTGCTTTTAGTAATCCAGAAAGACTCACAGTATTTGTAGATGTTGGAGGAGGAAGTACCGAAATTTCGGCAGAAAGGAATGGCGAACTCATCAAGCTTAAATCATTCAAAATTGGTACTATTAGAATGCTTACAAACGAGTATGACAAATATATATGGACAAGTATTGCAAATTGGTTTAAAGAGTTTAAGGACGAATTTGATTCCGTAAATGTTGTTGGATCAGGAGGAAATATTAATAAAATTAATAAAATATTTGGACAAGCCAATAGCATATTTCTCAATATTAACACTTTGCAAAATGCCCATGATCATTTAAATGAATTGAGTATTGAAGAAAGAATGAACGAATATGGAATGCGTCAAGATCGTGCAGATGTAATTGTACCAGCTGCAAAGATATATCTAACCATTATGAATATACTAAAAACAAAACATATTGCGGTGCCAAAAATTGGTCTTGCAGACGGTATGGTGCATCAATTGTATAAAGAGTATTTACAAAATAGTCAAAAGACAAAATGACCTGAAAATAGTTAACAATATTTACTTACAAAATTTGGTATAATTGCTCAAATTTGGAATTCCTAACTCCTCAGCTTTAACATAATCCTTACATGCAGCATCCCGATCTCCCAAAGCAAAATGTGTCTGTGCTCGGCTACGGTACGCTTCCCCGTATTTAGGATCTATTGCAATTGCTTGATCATAAAAATTAATTGCTTTCTCATACTTTCCCATTCCAAAATAAACATGCCCTAGATTCAAATATGCCTCTTGGTTATTTTCATCCCACTGAAGCACTTTTTCAAAATGCTCGATTGCCACAGTGTATTGATTGGCATAATTGGCTTTAATACCACGACCTAATTCCCTTCGAATATCATCTTTGCGATTCGTACAGGAAGAAAATACCGTAACAAATAGAACAATAATTAAGAGATTGAAAAACTTCATCATATAAATAATTTAATAATTTGAAAGCACTTGGAGTTCAAATATAGAATAAAGCAATTATCCTTGCTTCAAAGCTGCGATTAGATCTGGAATAACTTTAAATGCATCACCAACAATACCATAATCAGCCACTTCAAAAATAGGTGCATCAGGATCTTTGTTAATGGCTACAATACATTTAGAGGAACTAATCCCTCCTACATGCTGAATAGCACCAGAAATACCAATTGCTAAATATAGATTAGGAGCAATGACCTTTCCTGTTTGTCCAATATGCTCAGTATGAGGGCGCCATCCTTCGTCGCTAACAGGCCTTGAGCAGCCAGTAGCAGCACCTAAAACCTGGGCTAACTCTTCAATCATACCCCAATTTTCAGGACCTTTGAGTCCTCTACCTGCAGAAACCACTAACTCGGCATCTGTGAGTAATAATTTGCCTGTAACTCTATCCACCTTGGTTACTTTAGTTTTTGCAGCTGGCAAACTAAGTTCCATGGTAAGGATTTCACTTGAAGCTGGATTTTCAATCACTTCAAAAGTATTTTTCGACAAGCTCAAAACCTTAGTATTCGTATTCACTTTTACATGACCAAACACCTTATTTGTGTATATCTTTTTCTTAATCACAAAAGGATCATAACTAACTGGCAAAGATGAAACAGCGGCAACCATTCCAGCTTTTAGACGAGCAGCGACTCTACCTGCAATTGCATTCCCTTCATTATTTTGAGCGAAAAGTACCATAGTAGCTCCTACTTGCTCAGCGGCTTGACTGATGGCAGAGGCAAAAACCTCATTATCCATATGATCAAATCCTTGAGTGGCAGAGTAAATTTTCTCTGGTCCATATAATTTTAATGTATCCAAAGTATCATTGGAAACTTCTCCGAGTGATAAAGCGAACATGGGTACACTCATATCCCCAGCTATTTTTTTTCCGTAGGATAGCAACTCAAAAGTTGATTTTTTGAATTTCCCGTCCCAATTTTCTATATATACTAATACTGACATAACTTGATTTTTTAAATTGTGAATAGCGAAAGGCAATTATATAACATGAGCTTCATTCTTCAAAGCACCAATAAGGCCTAGAACATCTTCTGCATCAAACATTTTAACTGCCGCCTTTGATTTTGGCAATTCAATTTCAACAATCTCTGTTAGTACATCTGTTGCCACTGGTGGTAAAACAACCAAAGGTTTCTGACGTGCCATCATAATACCACGCATTGCAGGAATCCGAGGATTAATAGCTATCCCTTTTTGAACTGAAACCACGACAGGTGTTTCCACAGCAAGTATTTCTTTACCACCATCAATTTCTCGATCAATTTGCAATTGTCCATCCACCACATTGATTCCTGAAACAGCACCAACAGATGCAAATCCTAATATTTCAGAAAGCATAGCACCTATTGCAATTCCATTATAATCAGCACTTTCGAAGCCAGTCATAATAAGGTCATAGCTCCCAGCTTTAGCCACTTCTGCCAACTGACTAGCGGTATAAAAAGCATCTTTAGGTTCAGTATCAACTCTAAAAGCATTATCAGCACCAATAGCTAAAGCTTTGCGAATAGTAGGCTCCACTCCTATTAATCCTACTGTGACCACTGTGATTTTTTCAATTCCGGCACCAGATTCTTTCAATTCTAAGGCTCTGGTAAGTGCCAATTCATCCCAGGGGTTTATAATCCACTGAACACCATCTGTTTCAAGTTGTGTTCCGCTAAATTTTACTTTTGTTGTTGTATCTGGTACATTCGATACGCATACTAATATATTCATTGTCGTGGTTTTATGTGTTTTTGAATGTGATTTAATGGTTTTCAATTGCTCAAAATAATTAATAAATAATACTGAGCAATTTTCAGCTGTAAATGTATAAAATAAAAGTACGCATGCGTACTTTTATTTTATACATTTTCTTTATTTTACTAAACTGCGAGAAATTACAATTTTCTGAATCTCAGAAGTACCTTCGTAGATCTGAGTTAACTTAGCTTCTCGCATCAACCTTTCAACATGATATTCCTTAACATATCCATAACCGCCATGTATTTGCACCGCCTCAGTGGTAACCTCCATGGCAATATCGGCAGCATACTGCTTAGCCATTGCTGAAGCAATATCCACAGATTTATGATTATCTTTAAGCCAAGCGGCTTTAAGGCACAGATTTCTGGCATTTTCAATTTTAACCGCCATATCGGAGAGTTTAAATGCAACAGACTGATGATTAAATATTTCTGTGCCAAAAGCTTTACGTTCTTGGGCATATTTCAATGCCAATTCAAAAGCACCTGAAGCAATCCCAAGAGCTTGAGAAGCAATACCAATACGTCCTCCAGATAATACTTTCATGGCGAATTTAAAACCAAATCCATCCTCTCCTATTCTGTTTTCCTTTGGAATTTTCACATCTGTAAACATCACAGAATGAGTATCAGAACTACGCATTCCCATTTTATCTTCATGTGGTCCTAGACTAATTCCGGGAGTATCTTTCTCAATAATAAAAGCATTAATACCACGAGGACCTTTATCGCGATGTATTTGAGCCATTACAATATATGTAGACGCTGAACTGGCATTCGATATCCAATTTTTGGTTCCGTTTACCAAATAGTAATCTCCCACGTCCTCGGCGGTAGTTCGCTGGTGAGTAGCATCAGAGCCAGCCTCTGGTTCCGATAGTAGAAAAGCGCCAATTTGAGTTCCATCTGCTAATGGACGTAGGTATTTATTTTTTTGAAATTCGTTACCATAAGTTTCTAATCCATAGTTAACCAAAGAGTTATTAATAGACATAATAACCGCACAAGAAGCATCCACCTTAGAAATCTCTTCCATTGCTAAAACGTATGAAACAGTATCCATACCGCTACCTCCATACTCCGGGCTAGTCATCATTCCAAGAAAACCTAATTCCCCTAAAGCTTTAATATGTTTTGTAGGAAAAATCGCCTTTTCGTCTCTTTCTAATACATCTTGTATAAGCTCACGCTGGGCGTAGTCACGCGCAGCTTGACGAATCATTTCTTGTTCTTCTGTGAATTCAAAATTCATATTTGTAGTTTTTTTTGTTTGTGTTTGTTTTCAATACCTTATAAAATCGCTTAAAGTTGACTCAAGTTCTTCAACCGTTTTTGAAATTCGTCCATCATTTCGAGAATTATTTCCTCCACAGGTTTAATATCATTGATCAATGAAGATACTTGTCCAATTTCCAATTCACCTTCCTCCAAATCTCCTTCAAACATTCCCAACTTAGCTCTGCCTCTTCCCAATGCTTCGCTAAGTTCTTCAATAGAAGCTCCCGCATTTTGCATTTGAGTAATTCGATTTGAAAAATCATTATCGAGCAATCGCACTGACACCAACTGCTTTAATTGCAGTTTGGTATTACCTTCTTTTGCTTCAATAATTTTTTGCTTAAAATTGTCATGAGCCGATGCTTCAACAGAGGCCACGAATCTACTTCCAACTTGCACTCCATCAGCACCTAATGCCATAGCTGCAAGCATTGCTGCACCTGTTCCAATTCCACCAGCTGCAATAAGTGGGGTATTAATTTCTTGGGCAATTTGAGGAATTAAAACCATAGTTGTAGTTTCCTCTTTTCCATTATGACCTCCAGCCTCATAGCCTTCTGCTACAACAGCATCAACTCCTGCTTCTTGTGATTTAAGTGCAAACTTCAGATTAGCAGTCACATGCACTACCGTTATACCAAGTTCCTTAAGTTGGAAAGTGTATTTTTTAGGGTTTCCTGCAGAAGTAAATACAATTTTCACTCCTTCTTCAATAACAATTTTTACTTGCTCATCAGCATATGGATATAGCAGCGGGATGTTTACGCCAAAAGGCAAATTAGTTGCATTTTTACATTTTTGAATATGCTCCCGAAACACTTCAGGTTTCATAGAGCCTCCTCCAATTAATCCAAGTCCACCAGCATTGCTAACAGCAGATGCCAGCCTCCAGCCACTACACCAAATCATACCTCCTTGTATAATAGGGTATTTGATGCCAAATAGTTTTGTTATTTTGTTATTCTTAAACATTTGTGTAGTAAAACTTAAAATGAACATTTATTAAAGTCAGCGAACAAACTTTTTTATCCGCTGACTTAAACATATGTATTCAACAATCAGTAATAATAAACATACTGAAAGTTCTTTAGACTTAATTTTTAGATATTATCAATAATACCATTCAATGTTACGCTTGGACGCATTGCTTTTGCTGCTAAAATATCATTGGGTTGAAAATAGCCACCAACATCAGCTGCTTTACCTTCTGCGGCAGCAATCTCTGCAAGAATTTTAGTTTCATTTTCCAATAATTGCTTAGCAACTACTTCAAATTTGGCTTTCATATCTGCATCACCATCTTGATTAGCAATAGCTTCAGCCCAATATAAAGCAAGATAAAAATGACTTCCACGGTTATCTATTTCGCCAGCTTTACGTGATGGACCTCTATTATTATCTAAATGTTTTGCTACTGCTTCATCTAAAGTTTTAGACAATAACAAAGCTCTATCATTTTTATAATTAAATGCTAAATGTTCTAATGAAACTGTCAATGCAAGGAATTCACCTAAAGAATCCCAACGCAAATGACCTTCTTCATTAAACTGTTCCACATGTTTTGGGGCTGAACCACCAGCACCGGTTTCGAACAACCCACCTCCATTTAAAAGAGGAACAATTGAAAGCATTTTGGAACTTGACGCCAATTCTAAAATTGGAAATAAATCAGTCAAATAATCACGCAATGCGTTACCAGTGACAGAAATCGTATCTTTTCCTTCACTCACACGAGGGAGTGTAAACTTCATGGCATCCACTGGTGACATGATGTGAATTTCTAAACCAGTAGTATCATGGTTTTTCAAATAAGCTTCCACTTTCTGAATCATTTGGGCATCATGAGCACGGTTTTTATCCAACCAAAAAACAGTGGGATTACCCGTTGCTTTTGCACGACTCACCGCCAATCTAACCCAATCTTGAATTGGAATATCTTTCGCTTGACAACCTCGGTATATATCACCTTTTTCAACTACATGCTCCATGATTGTATCACCAGCAGCATTCACAACTCTCATTATTCCGTCTGCTTGAGCCATAAATGTTTTGTCATGTGAGCCATACTCTTCCGCTTTTTGAGCCATCAGCCCAACATTAGAAACATTACCCATCTTAGCAGGATCAAAAGCACCATTTACTTTGCAATAATCTATAGCCTCTTGGTAAAAAGTAGAGTAGCAACGATCAGGAATAATTGCTACCGTATCTTGCAATTTGCCAGCAGTATTCCACATCTTTCCGCTATCGCGAACAACAACGGGCATAGAAGCATCAATGATAACGTCATTACTAGCGTGAAGATTAGTAATTCCCTTATCCGAATTTACCATTGCAATTGCAGGAGCATTAGCATAAACAGCATTAATATCTGCCTCTATTTCATTGCGCTTCTCTTCAGGAAGTGTAGCTATTCTTTTATATAAATCGCCTAAACCTAAATCTGCATTAACGCCTATTTTAGTAAAAGTAGCAGCATGTTTTTCAAAAACTGCTTTAAAGAAAACAGAAACAAAATGACCAAAGATTACAGGGTCTGAAACCTTCATCATGGTTGCTTTTAGATGCACTGAAAAAAGAACATTTTCTTTTTTAGCTTCTTCAATTTGCTCAGCAATAAAAGCTCTTAATGCTTTAGCACTCATAAAAGTACCATCAAGGACTTCGCCAGCTAATAAGGGAAGAGCAGCTTTTAAAACTGTGACATTTCCATTGGTGTCAACAAATTCATAACGAACAGTATCCGCTTTATCCATCACCAATGACTTTTCATTTCCATAGAAATCACCTTGCTTCATCCAAGCAACATGCGATTTAGAATCAGCATACCAAGCGCCCAATCTCTTAGGATTTTTTTGTGCAAAAGCTTTTACCGATGCTGCAACACGGCGATCAGAATTACCTTCACGAAGCACAGGATTAACAGCACTTCCTAAGCATTTAGCATAGCGCTTGTTTAATTCCCTTTCCTCATCAGTTTTTGGATCATCTGGATAATTTGGAATATTATAGCCTTTATTCTGAAGCTCTTTAATAGCATTATTGAGTTGAGGAATAGAAGCGCTAATATTGGGCAACTTAATCACATTGGCTTCTGGCTTTTGAACTAATTCTCCTAAAAAAGCTAAACCATCTTCAACTTTCTGATCTTCAGTAAGAAAATCGGGAAAAGTTGCTAATATTCTGCTAGGAAGTGAAATATCACGAGTTTCTACCTCAACACCTGCGGCTTTAGTAAATGCATTTACAATTGGTAATAATGAATAAGTAGCCAAAGCTGGTGCTTCATCCACTTTAGTCCAAACTATTTTTGTTTTATTCATATTTTTGTTTTTAAAAAATTATATCCAACATGAAAGGAGGATGTTATTTATTGTTTCTACGAATTAAGTTTAACGCTGAACCAGCCTTAAACCAGTCAATTTGATTTTGGTTTAAAGTATGATTTACCAAAATCTCTTCTTGACTTCCATTGTCATGGTTGAGTACAATTTTAAGTGGAGTACCTGGAGTTAAATTCTTTATCCCAATGATATCAATTTTATCACCTTCTAAGATTTTATCGTAATCTGCAGCATTTGCAAAGGTTAAACCTAATACACCTTGCTTTTTAAGATTAGTTTCGTGAATACGAGCAAAAGAACGAACCAATACGGCTTTAACTCCTAAATTACGAGGCTCCATAGCGGCATGTTCTCTTGAAGAACCTTCACCATAATTTTCATCACCAATTACAATTGAACCATTTCCATTTTGCTTATAATAACGAGCAGTATCAGGAACAGAAGCATATTCGCCAGTTACTTGATTTTTTAAGCTATTGATGTGCTCTCCGAAATAGTTTACAGCACCAATCAACATATTATTAGAAATATTATCTAAGTGACCGCGATATTTTAACCATGGACCAGCCATAGAAATATGGTCAGTTGTACATTTACCTTTGGCCTTGATTAATAGATTAAGTCCAAGATAATCCTCACCATCCCACTCAGCAAAAGGAGCTAGTAACTGTAAACGATCAGAAGTAGGAGAAACGCTAACAACTACAGCGCTGCCATCCTCAGCAGGAGCTTGATAACCTGCATCTTTAACATCAAAACCTTTAGGAGGAAGTTCAAATCCTGTTGGAATATCTAATTTCACTGCTTCGCCTTTATCATTGATAAGGGTATCAGTTTCTGGATTAAAATCTAGTTGGCCAGAAATCGCCAATGCTGTAACCATCTCAGGAGAAGCTACAAATGCGTGTGTATTAGGGTTTCCATCAGCACGTTTTGTAAAGTTACGATTAAAAGAATGTACAATGGTATTTTTGGGGTTTCCATCAATATCATCACGTTTCCACTGACCGATACAAGGGCCGCAAGCATTTGTAAAAATGGTGGCACCTAAATCTTCAAATATTTTAATAAATCCATCTCTTTCTGCTGTAAAACGCACTTGTTCAGAACCAGGATTAATTCCTAATCCAGCTTTAACTTTCAAACCTTTGTCAATAGCTTGTTTAGCAATAGAAGCGGCACGAGAAAGATCCTCATATGATGAATTGGTACAAGAACCAATCAATCCCCACTCTACTTTTAATGGCCAATCATTATCACGGGCAACTTTTGCCATATCTGCAACAGGAGTATCGCGGTCTGGAGTAAATGGACCATTCAAATGAGGTTTCAATTCATCTAAATTGATTTCAATTACTTGATCATAGTATTTTTCTGGATTTGCATAAACTTCGTCATCGGCTCTAAGATGATGAGCAACTTTATCAGCTTCAATAACAACATCATTTCTTTTGGTTGACTTTAAATATGCAGCCATATTTTCGTCGTAAGCAAATATAGAATTGGTAGCACCAATTTCAGCACCCATATTACAGATAGTAGCTTTACCGGTTGCAGAAAGAGAAATGGCACCATCTCCAAAATATTCAACAATAGCACCAGTACCACCTTTTACGGTAAGAATACCTGCTACTTTAAGAATAATATCTTTGGCTGCAGTCCACTCGCTAAGCTTCCCAGTCAATTTAACACCAATCAATTTAGGAAATTTAAGTTCCCATGCCATTCCTGCCATTACATCAACAGCATCAGCACCTCCAACACCAACAGCAACCATTCCCAGTCCTCCAGCATTAACGGTATGTGAGTCAGTGCCAATCATCAATCCACCAGGGAAAGCATAATTTTCGAGTACCACTTGATGAATAATTCCTGCGCCAGGTTTCCAAAAACCAATTCCGTATTTATTAGAAACTGTTTCAAGAAAATCATAAACCTCTTTATTAGTAATTACGGCTTCAGCAAGATCGTCTCCAGAGCCTTTGTAAGCTTGAATTAAATGATCACAATGAACAGAACTTGGTACCTCAACTTTTGATTTTCCAGCATTCATAAATTGCAATAAAGCCATTTGAGCCGTTGCATCTTGCATGGCCACTCGGTCAACTTTAAAATTTACATAGCTCTCCGCTCTTTTGAAAACGGTATTTTCAGCTTCAAAAAGGTGAGAATAAAGGATTTTTTCAGCAAGGGTCATTGGATGACCAAGTCTTTCTCTTGTTTTATCAATGTTCTCATCCATTTTTTTATAAACGGAGCGAACCAAATTCATATCTACTAACATATTATCTTTTGTTTTGTTTGTTGTTTTGTTGTTTTATATTAAAAAAGCATCCTACAAATAAATTGTAGGATGCTAAATTCTTTATCCTCTTTTATAAACTATAGCTGATATAGTAACATCATCTCCTCCCATATTAATGGTCATTCCATAAGGGCGATCTTTGTGGATTTCGACTTGATAATCACCAGCCTTTCCAGTAAGTTGTTGCCAAATAGTTACTGCTTGATGAACTCCAGTTCCACCAGTTGGGTGACCCCAACCAATAAGACCACCAGAAGTATTGATTGGCATAATACCATCACGAGCTGTATTTCCTTCAGCAACATAATCGCAACCTTTACCAGGAGCTGCAAGACCTAATGCCTCAACTGTAAGAATTCCAGCAATAGAAAAACAATCATGAACTTCGGCTGTGCTCAATTGATGAACAGTAATGCCTGCCTCTTCAAGGGCTTTATTTGCACAATATTTAATGGCTTCTAATTCTGTTAAATCTGTTGGATCTTTGGTAATATCGCGTACCGATTGCACAAAGCTAACTATTTCAACCGCTTCAGATTTGTCAACGCCCATTTTCTTAAGTCCTTCTTCAGAACATACAGCGATTCCAGAAGCACCATCTGAAACTTTTGAGCAATCAAAATAATTCAAATTTTCAACGAAAGCTCTTCCATTTGGTTCAGCTGCTAGACAAGCCTCATAAGGATTCGGCATGGTATTATGATATTCCTGAGCAGTAGGATCTAAACGCGCATTTATCATGGCATTGGCAAACCAGCGGCTCATACCTTTACGAGCATTTTCTTTACCATATTTTGCAAAATAAGCTCCTGCTCTATCGCTAAACTGACCTGGAAAAAAGTAAGCGTGACCTTCTTTGCGTTTTTGATACCAACCAGCACCAGCAAGAATATCAGCACCATAGATAGCTTTCACTGTATTTTGAACTTCAAAACCTAAAGCTAAAGTTACATCTGAACCTGCCAAAATATTACGAATACCTGTTTGCAAAGCCAATCCTCCAGAACCACAAGCTCCTTCAACTGAAGTGCCATATTTCATACTAAGTCCTTCGTCAATCATGGGCAAAAAACCAGGAAGGTTTGCTTGATTATTGAAACGAGCTGCCATAAAATTTCCTATAACACCATCGTCAACATTTGCCGCGCCACCAATTTGTGCTAAAACCGCCTGACCAGCTTCTTTGATATAATGTTCAATTCCGGGACGAGCAACTTTAGGGTTAAACTCTTTGCGACCTGTTCCCAGTGAGATGGTGTTATATCCACCATACATATATACTTTTTTATAAGGTTTCATATCTAAACTCTTTTAATAGTTATTATTTCAAATAGTTATTAATGGGGCCGTAAGCATGGTAAAAACCAGTTAACATAACGGTATTTACATCATCGGTACTGTTGGCAACATTGCTATCATTTAACAAATGTCCAATTTCATTTGAGCGTTTATTATATGCTTTTGATAAACTTGCTCCTAAATTAGTCATGGTACTCATTTCAGTAAAAATAGTTTCCAAAGTGGCTGCTTTGGTTCCACTAAAATTAATGGCTTTCCAAGGCTTCCAAGAAGTTGGCATAGCACCTAATTGATTATCCACTTCTGCTGCAAAACCAGCAATATCGATATATTTTTTGGCATCAACATCCCAAATTGCCACTGGGCGACCTTTTTCATATTTCAAGAAACCATCCTTTTGGGTTCCAGAAGAATACTGACCTCCAGTGATACCTTGTGCCACCATTTTATCCAACAAGTCTGAATGTAAATCTTCGTTTTCGAGATAAGGATTCATCACACTCATGATGTAAGAACAAACTTCAACACCAACATAATCAATTAATTGAAATATACCCATTGGGCGAATCAAGAAATCTTGAGTTACTTTATTGATGGCATAAACACCTTGAACAAAACCGCCAAATTGTACTGATAAGCGTTGAGCTTCTTGCATGCCATAAAGTGCATCGCGCATAAAATGTCCATTACCAATAAAACCGGCATAGTCATTTGAAGGAACTACCACTTTACGTAATTTTTTAGCGTAAGTCATGGCAAACTCATTCACTTCATCCAAAGTACCATTGGCACGAATTACTTCAACCAATTTCTGCACAGCAGGAGGATTATAAAAATGGAATCCGATAACCTTACCGCCAAGCTCAGCTTTCACATCCAACTCAGTAATAGGAATAGATGAAGTATTGGTAAAAAACCAAGGATCAACATTTGAGTTATTTTTTATTTGAGTGAAAATCTTTACTTTCAAAGCAGGATCTTCTTTAATGGCTTCAAAAACTAGGTGTGAATTATAAGCCACTTCCAAAGCATTTACAGGCCGAACAATATTCATTACATCAAAAATATATTCATCGATGATATGATAATTCTCGATAAGATCGGCTCTATCTGCATAGAGTTTTCTTAAAAGCACTGTTTTTTTCTCGGCAAGTTTACGAACCTGAGTTCTTAAATAGCCCATCAAACCGTGCAATGCTTCATCAGAAACATCCACAGCATTCAGCACAAAAGTTTTAGTTTTATTTTCTGGTAACAGGCTAAGGTCTGCCATTTCTACTGCTGTGAGAAGTAAAATACCACTACCCATTTTTCCAGCGGCTCCAAGTACGGTTACATTTTGTAATCTTTCTTCGTATTTCATGGTTATATATTTTATTGTTTGCTTTTTTGTTTGGGACTTGTTGTTTAATGAATTAAGGGATTACCAATTTGGCTTTCTTTTTTCCAAGAAAGCTTTCATACCTTCTTTTCCTTCGCTACCATCACCGAATAGACTTCCAAAATGCTTGGATTCGAGAGCAGAACCCTCTTCAAAATTTCCAAGAATACCTTGACGAGTTACCAACTTAACTTTACGAACAGCCTGCGGTCCTTTGGATGCAATATTTTTAGCGATTTTCATCACTTCTTCCATAAGCATTTCAGGTTCAAATACTTTCTGAACCAATTTAAGCCTAAGCGCATCATCAGCACTAATCATATCAGCGGTCATCAGTAAGTAAAGAGCGTCAGCTAATCCAATTAAGCGGGCCATACGTTGTGTACCAGCATAACCAGGGATTAAACCAAGGCTAACTTCAGGCTGACCAAATTTAGCTTTACTACTAGCAATCCGAAAATCGCAACTCATGGCTAATTCACAACCACCGCCAAGGGCAAAACCATTGATAGCAGCAATTACAGGAAAAGGCATGGATTCTATTCGGTCAAAAGTACGTTGACCATATTCCGAAAAAGCCTGACCTTGTGCTTGATCTTTATCTACCATTTCAGCAATATCGGCACCGGCGACAAAGGCTTTACCTTCGCCAGTTAATACCATTACGCTAACATTTTGGTTGGACTCAAGCTCGGTAAGTATTGCATTCATTTCGTCAAAAAATGCAGTATTAAGGGCGTTCATAGCGCTGGGACGACTTATCGTCACCAAAGCAACGCCATTTTCTATTTGTGTTTTAAGTATTTCGTAAGACATATAATGTGTATTTGTGACTGTCAAACAATTGAGAATTAGATTAATAATTCTTTACAAATCAATCAAAAAATTCATTATTCTTTGATAATTTTAGGAAGGCCAAATGTAGTAAAAAAAAGCTAATCTTTGACGATTTGGCTGTCAAAATGACTAATATTTGTTAAAGCATATTTACTTCATAAAAAGACATGACATGAATCAATTTTTGAACTAAAATCATATTAAAGAGTTAAGTGTCTTAAACTTTTATTTTTGTTGATTGAAATATGATAATACAAGAGATGGATTAATTCCACTTTAGTAAATTGGATAATTACTAGATACTAGCATAAATAATTACAAAACGATACCCACGCTTACATCTAAGCCAATCATCATAGAAAGAAAATTATTTGAACGGCCGTAACCCTGCAAAGGAGACTCATCTAAAACATCATCCATAAACGGCATTCCCAAAAAAGTATAACCAAACTTTAGTCCATAACTCAATGAAATAATGTCAGCAAAAATTCTTTTCCGACCTACCGTAATTGAAACGCCAGCATTACTAAAATCAATTGGGGAAAAGCTATATTCAGGGCCCATATCTTCATAAAAATCTTCCGAAACAGAGGTCATATAAAAAACTTGATATCTTATAAATGTTCCTAATGGTGCAGTGCTACCTTTTGTATATTGATAGATATCAAGGTTATACGAATATGAGGTTAAAGTCTTAGTATTTAAACCTGGAAACATAGAACTAGAGTAATAATTATCAATATAGTCAGGGAATTTTGTGGAATATTGTATATAACTGAGTCCTAAACTAAAATTTTTTGCCAGTACAAATTCTGATTGTACTCCAAATTTAAAGAAAAAACCATTTTTATATCTCCCAAAAAAAGGATCATAGGAAATATTTGAGTTTGCAGAGAGTATTACCTTTTTTCCTTTGTAGCCAGGTGCTTGAGCATCAACAAAATGGCTCAATAAAAGAAAACAGAGAACAAAAGAAAAACTTCGGATAAATATGGACATAATTTAGCGTTTTTTATTTTTCATTTTCAATTGATATAATGCATTATAGTTAAGGGAAGAGATTACATCTTCTCTTAAATTTCCCTGTAAATTATCTTCAGAACTTATCAAAATTTGGTTAGTTTCTATATCAACCATCGAAAAATAATATAATACTCGGTGCTTTTTGTTAACAGCATGAACAATAGCAAGTGGCAGTAGAGGTGGGATAATTACTCCGCCCAAAACAGCAAAAAACTTTTTCCCAATACTCGCATCCATGGAAACAACCGCTATTCCCATAGTAGCTATATGATTAACGTCATATTTCTCTTTAATAGCATCCATATAGGCATTTTGCCAAGGTATTTGATAGTGTAAATCATTATCGGTCAGGCTATAATATTCAGAAACCCATGAATTAAAAAAAGCCAAATCATTGAATCTATCGACTTCATCACTTTTTATTTGTAAAATATCAATCAACTCCATATTAATCCCTAGCTGACGAGCACTTGACTTTAAATCTTTAACAATATATGCTTCCTTTTCTTCGCTACCACTAACTATAATTTGATCATTTTCGACTTTATAATATTGTGGATTTACCAATATAAAATGGGTTACTTGTTCTTTGGTCACATATACTTTATCTCTTTCCGTTTTTTGTTCATCTCTTTTAACTTCAGATTCAATTCCGTTAAAAAATTGTTTAAATGCCTTATCATTTCTTACAGAGGCCAAAACTTTTAAGTAATTTTTTTTGTCAGAAATAACTTCAACAGGTGCGCTTTTATCACCGAAAACTTCCAAGTATTTCTTATCATACCTTATTTTATCATATTTTGAAAGTTTATTATACTCTTCTTCTGAAAGCAGCCTAAATCCATTTTCATTTAATTCAATTGCCAATAAACTATCTGCATTTTCGGTATTGGCAGAAATTAAAATTGGTTTTGCAATATTTTCATATTTAAGACCATATTTACTAACCAAATCATAAGTTGATTTTTCAAGAATTTGCTTCATAAATTGATCTTCAGGAAACTTGAGGTTGTACTTCCATAGTGCTTTCACAGCAAGAGCATTGAGCGTTTTTTTATCCATTTTTCGGAAAGAGTAGAAAACCCGCTGAGATTTCCCTTGCATCTTTTTATATGATTGTAGCACAGCAGCTATTTCACCATGATTTTGATGAGCACTAATACCATATAATGCAAAAGCCATCGTTTTGTACAAAAACTGACTTTCCGGATAAGTATGCAGTAATAGGTATGAATTATAGAAAGCCTTTCCATATTGCAAATAGCTTAAATACAAATTACTCATTTCAAATCTCGCAGTTTTGCGCGACTCCATAAAGTCTCTTCTTGAAACCACATAAACTTCTTTGTTTACATTTTCATGATCAGTTACCAGCTGAATAATGGCTGATCTTCTTTTCTTAATATTAGGATGTGTTGACTCATTATCTTTATAATCTTCGGGATTAGATATTAACTCTGGTGTTTTTAAAACAGCTTTAGAGTTTAATTTAAAATTTTCATCATCAAAATAGGCCGTATCAAATTCAATTTCATCAAATGGCAAATTTGAATATAATAAAACATCAAAAACACTCATTGCCTCATCAAAGTTATAACCCAATTTAGAATATGCTTCTAAGAATCCTAATGAATCAGCCATAAACTCATGCTTGTGAGAATACTGCATCAGATCCGAAAACTTATTTTCATAATTTTTAGCTTGATACTTTCCCATATTGTATTTAGCCTGATATTCTTCTGAATATGCCTCATATACATGATGATACTTATAATGAATCAATTCATGAGCAATAATAAATGCTAATTGAGCTTCATTTTCTAATTGAGCAAGTAAGCCAAGATTAATAAAAATAATACCTTGATTAGTTGTTGAAGCATTAACCTCTGGAGATTTTAATATGTAAAAGCGTATCTCATTTTTTATTTCTGGGAACTGCTCGAGCACCAGAGCGCCAACCTGATTTAAATAATCATTCATGGGAGTGCCAAAGATAATCTTGCCACTTTTCAATAAATAATCTATATAAAAATTTGTTGTATTATTAAACTCTTCATTTGCAGTTTTTGACAGTTTTGAAGATTTGTATGCTGTGGAGTTTTGATTTGCTAATTCAATTTTATATTGAGTTCGTAAAATAAAATCAGAAGGTATTTCACCTTCGCATTGCACAGGAATATAATCTTTTTGAGCCATTAAGCTCATCGACAACAGTATGGTAAGCAGGAAGATGAAGTTGTTTTTAAGCATCATATTTTTATTGTAAATTTTAAATGGCTAATTTAGAATAAATATTAATTTGAAATGCATTAAAGTGTGGGCTAAAAAAAAGCCCCAACGTTTCCGTTGAGGCTTTTCATTTTATATTTAAGAATCAGA
>ERZ889078.1321-NODE-1321-length-19887-cov-12.147590_pt1 | contig 19887 bp, 22 predicted proteins | sample MGYA00521266_ERZ889078 | MGnify/ENA primary metagenome ERZ889078 (study PRJEB32303, sample SAMEA104408618) | aquatic metagenome | biome: Brackish water; feature: Pelagic; material: water | place: Baltic Sea | collected 2014-06-16T06:34:00 | depth 76,534 m ...
GGCGGCGGGTGATTCCAATCCTTATTCTGGATGACGGAACTCCGATGCTCGAAAGTTGGGACATGGTCAATTATATCGACGCCCTTGGAAAACCGATTCTGACCGGTCCCGAGCGCCCGGAAATTTCAGCAATTGCCGACCGGATCCTTGAGATTATACCTTTTTTGACGATGCCACGGTATCCGCTTTTGCCCCTGCAGGAATTCCGAACTGTCGCGGCCCGCGACCATTTCATCCTGCGCAAGCGCGAAACCTATCCTGACCTTACGCTGTTGCGCGCCCGCACACGTGAGTTTCTAACCAAACTTGCCCCAGTTCTTGCCGAGCTTGCAGATGAAATCGCCGGACCAGATGCAATCAACGGTACATTGTCACGCGACGATCTGAGAATTTTGCCGTTATTACGCTCGGTTGGCGTGGTCGAAGGACTGTCCATGCCACAATCAGTGGCAGGTTATTTCGAAAATATGATGGCTCGGGTGGGTTCCAGACCGCTTTCCCGGATATGAACGGTTGTATCTAAGTCGGCTGACACTGCCTGCATTTTGCTTGGTCTGAGATACCAGCCGCCTAGTTTCAACGGTGCTTCGCCGCTGACCGGCAGCGATGTTAAAGTAGGAAAAGTCTGTTTCGGGCGATTGGCCGATTTCCGCTGAAAGATTCGAACGCGCTGAACTGGTCTTTGGAATGCTTCGCTGACTAACCTGCAATTTGTTGCGATGCTGTTTGGCAACAAAGGGCAAAAGTCCGGTACGGTTGCTAAGGCTTCAAGACAGTATGCTCCCCCCCGAGCCCGCCAAGGGATTGCAACAACCCACCTGTGTTGTTGACGCCAATTTTCTTTAGCAATTTGCCGCGATAGGCTTCAACAGTGCGGTGCGAAAGATTGAGTTTCTTTGCGATTTCCTTGCTGGTCAGACCATCAATGACAAAAGACACGATTTCACGTTCGCGCCTGGTCAATTGAAGATAGGGACGCATTTCGGACAGGTCGGCAAAGCTCCAAACCGCGCGCGTCAAAGGTTGGTCGGGCGTAAAGGAATGCCCCCTGACACGGCACCAGAACAGGCTGCCATCCTTGCGGGCCATGATCCGTTCATCCCAATAAGTGTTGGTTTCGCGCAACGTCTGTACGCCACGATCCTTAATGTTCACGAACTCTTCGTCTGACGGGTAAAGCACTGCAAACAAGCGGCCGTTCAGTTCTTCCCGGTCATATAAAAACATGCGGGCAAAGGCATAGTTGCAATCGCGGATCACGCGGTTTTCCGTTACCACAAGTCCGACTGGCGCATGCAGATAAGCCAACTCGGAAAACGTTCCGGCGCGATAGCAATCGTCGATAGGTATTTCCACTATCTTGTTTCAACCCGTTTCATTTGGCACCATGCGCCCACACAACACGCTAATTGACCAGACCGCCACAGGCAATCCTATGGCGCGCTGGCATTTTGGGAGGAATATCCATGAAATCAGTTTTCAAACTGATCGGCACATTCGCAGCGACGGTCGTCCTGACCGGTGCGGCATTTGCGGCTGACCCAATCAAGATCGCACTTGTCCACGGCATATCGGGTTCTACATTCGAAGTCTTTTCCAAGCAAACCCATACCGGGTTTGAAATGGGGCTTGAATATGCGACCAAGGGAACGATGACGATCAAAGGCCATCCGATCGAAATCATCTTGAAAGACACACAGTTCAAACCTGACGTCGCCCGCGCTGTATTGGCCGAGGCTTATGGCGACGATGACGTATTGATTGCTGTCGGCGGTACATCATCAGGTGTAACCAAAGGCATGCTTCCGGTGGCTGAAGAATACCAAAAGATCCTGTTGGTGGAACCAGCGGTCGCGGATTCGCTGACAGGGCCGGATTCAAACCGGTACGTGTTCAAAACATCGCGTAACAGTTCGATGGACATGCAGGCGCAAGCCATTGCTCTGAAACCTGATGCAAATCTTTATGTCGCAACGCTGGCCGAGGATTATGCCTTTGGTCAGGACGGTATCAAGGCCTTCAAGGCCGCTTTGGAAGGCACCGGTGCAACGGTGGTCGATGAAGAATATGTGCCGCTGAAAACCACCGACTTTACTGCAGCGACCGAACGTATGTTCAATGCGCTGAAGGACAAGCCCGGCCGCAAAGTGATCCTGATTTACGTGGCTGGTGGCGGCGACCCGATGGGCAAGATCAAAGCGATGGAACCCGAACGTTACGGTATCGAAATCTCGACCGGGGGTCACATCCTGCCGGTATTGCCGACCTATAAGCGGGTTCCCGGCATGGAAGGTGCGGTTTATTATTTCTATCAGGCCTACGATAATCCGATCAACACCTGGCTGGTGGATGAGCACATGAAACGCTTTGGCACCCCGCCTGATTTCTTTACCGCAGGCGGTATGGCCGCAGCACTGGCCGTCGTGAAGGCGATTGAAACCGCCGACACACTGGATACCGAAGGTCTGATCCACGCGATGGAAGGCATGTCCTGGGAAACCCCCAAAGGCACGATGACCTTCCGCAAGGAAGACCATCAGGCACTGCAATCCATGGTCCATTTCAAAGTACGGGTGGATGATGCCGTTGATTGGGCCATTCTTGACAAAGTGCGGATCATTGAGCCTTCGGAAATGAATATTCCGATTGGTCGCACCAACTGATCTGAACCGTCCCGGCCCGTATCAGGGCCGGGACATTTCCCCCCGGATACCGATATGACCCAGCCTTCGCTTGTGACCGAAGACCTGACCATCCGTTTTGGCGGCCACGTCGCTGTCAACAAGGTGTCCTGCGCCTTTCGCCCCGGTGAACTGACGGTGATCGTCGGCCCGAACGGGGCCGGTAAAACCACTTATTTCAATTTGATTTCAGGGCAATTGGCGGCCTCATCAGGTCGCGTCCTGAAAGATGGTCTTGACCTTTCCCGGATGTCGCCTTCGGCCCGTGCGCGCCACGGCATCGGGCGGGCCTTTCAGTTGACCAACCTGTTTCCGCAGCTTTCGGTGCTGGAAAATATCCGGCTGGCGGTGCAGGCGCATTCCGGCGACGGCTGGCGAATTTTTACGCCGGTCACCCGCCTGACGGAACTGACCGCCAAGGCCGAACGCTATCTGGAAGCGGCCAGACTGACCGACGTTGCGCATCTTCCGGCCGCCGCGTTGCCGCATGGAAACCAGCGCAAGCTTGAGGTTGCCCTGCTGATGGCGATGGAGCCGGACATCTATATGTTTGATGAACCGACCGCCGGGATGAGCCTGGATCACGCCCCCGACGTTCTGGACCTGATCGGGGCGATCAAGCAGGACGTGACCAAGACCGTGCTGCTGGTGGAACACAAGATGGAGGTGGTGCGCGCCCTGGCCGACCGGATCATCGTGCTGCATAACGGCGAATTGCTGGCCGATGGCAAACCGGACGAGGTGATGAACAGCCAGATCGTGCGCGATGTCTATCTGGGCAAATCAGGGGCGGCGGCATGAGCCTGCTGTCGCTGAAATCCATGCGCACCAATATCGGCCAATATGCCGTGCTGCATGACGTGTCGCTGGAGGTGCCCGAGGGCGGGGTTTTCGTTCTGCTGGGCCGCAATGGGGCGGGCAAGACGACCACCCTGCGCTCGATCATGGGTCTGTGGAAACCCTCGCCCGGCTCGGTTGTGTTTCGCGGCGAGGATATCTCAGGGCTGCACACGGCGGATATCGCCCGCAAAGGCATCGCCTTCGTGCCTGAAAACATGGGTATTTTCGGCGGTCTGACGGTCGAGGAAAACCTGATTCTGGCGACCGCCAACGGCAAGTTCGACCCTGCGCGGCTGGACCGGATCACCACCTTGTTTCCGGCGCTGAAAACATTCTGGACAAAACAGGCCTGGTCGCTGTCGGGCGGGCAGAAACAGATGCTGGCCGTGGCCCGCGCGATTATCGAGCCTCGCGCGCTGATCCTGATTGACGAGCCGACCAAAGGTCTGGCGCCCGCGATCATCGACGCGATGGCCGAAGCGTTCCGTGAAATTGCCGAAACCACCACGATCCTGCTGGTTGAACAGAATTTCGAATTCGCAAAATCCCTGGGCCGCGACATGGCGGTGATTGATGACGGGCGGATCGTTCATACCGGCAGCATGAAGGATTTCATCGCCAACAAGGCTTTGCAGGAAAAACTGCTGAGCCTGTCGGCCTGAGGGGGAAAGATGAAAGCGATCACAGACATTCTGGGCAGATATGGCGGCGTCAACCTGCTGCCGGTTGCGGTGGCGGTGCTGGCGTTTCTGGTGATTGGCGCGCCGTCCAGTTGGGTGACGCTGACTGTGGCCGGGCTGGCGATGGGGATGATGATCTTCCTGATGGCATCCGGCCTCAGCCTGATTTTCGGGCTGATGGATGTGATGAATTTCGGCCATTCCGCCTTTGTCAGTTTCGGGGCTTTTGTTGCTGCCAGTACGCTGGCCGCGCTGTCGGGCTGGCTGGGGGCTGACAATATCGCGCTGAACATTCTGGCGCTGGTGCTGGCGATGGCGGCGGCTATCGTGGCCGGTCTGGCGGGCGGTTGGTTCTTTGAGGCCGTCATCATCAAACCGGTTTACAAAGACCACCTGCGGCAAATCCTGATAACGATGGGGGCGCTGATCGTTGCCGAACAGATCATTCTGGCGGTTTGGGGCGGCACCCCGACCGCCGTGCCGCGCCCGGCCTTTCTGGAAGGGGCCTGGATCATCGGAGATGTGTCGATCGAGATTTACCGCATCTTTGCCTTCGCCCTTGGCCTGTCGGTCTATATCGCGCTGGGGATGGTGCTGGGCTATACCCGCGTTGGCCTTTTGATCCGCGCCGGGGTCGAAAACCGCGAAATGGTCGAAAGCCTTGGCTTTCGCATCGACCGGCTGTTCATCGCGGTTTTCATGCTGGGATCGGGGCTGGCGGCACTGGGTGGCGCGATGTGGGCCGGATACCAGACCCTGATTTCCCCATCACTGGGGGCCGAGATGATGATCGTTGTCTTTATCGTCGTCATCGTCGGCGGGCTTGGATCAATTCACGGCACCCTTCTGGCGGCAATCCTTGTCGGATTGCTGAACAACTATGTCGGGTATCTTGAGCCAAAAATGGCGCTGGTGTCTAACATGATCCTGATGATGGTCATTCTGCTGTGGCGGCCGAACGGCCTTAATCCGGCGATCAAATGAGGCCAGTGATGACCCAGACCAAAGGCACCCTGTTTGTCAAATACGTGGTTCTGGCGATTGCCACCGCCCTGTTGTTTGCGCCCTTCCTGTTTCAGGACGTCCGCGCGCTTGAGGTAGCCGCCCGCATCTGCGTTTTCATCGTTCTGGTGGCCAGCTATGATTTGTTGATCGGCTATACCGGCATTGTCAGTTTCGCCCATACTATGTTCTTCGGAATAGGGGCTTACGGAACGGCAATCGCCTTGAAACAGCTGGGCAATGGCTGGGACGCCGTTTTGGTCGGGACGCTCGCAGGCATGGCGCTTTCGCTGGTGCTGGCGGTGGCCATCGGATTGCTGTCGCTCAGGGTCAAGGCGATCTTTTTTGCCATGATTACACTGGCCGCCGCCAGCGTGGCGCTGGTTCTGGCGTCACAACTGAACCAGATCACGGGCGGTGAGGATGGGATCACTTATCGTGTGCCAAGTCTTTTCAGCCCCGCCACCAAGCTGATGGTTGACGAGGCTGGCAAAGTGGTCCGGCTTTTTGATGTCAAACTGAATGGAAAGCTGGCGGCATATTACTTTGTATTCGGCACGTCGCTGGCGCTGTTTGTCGCCATGCTGCGGATGGTGGGGTCGCCGCTTGGCACGGTTTTGAAAGCCATCCGCGAAAACGAGGCCCGGGCCGAGGCCATTGGCTATCGTGTCGTGGCCTATCGGACCTTTGTCTTTTGCATTTCAGCGCTGATCGCGTCCCTTGCCGGATCGATCTATGCGATCTGGCTGAAATATACCGGCCCTGATACTGCGCTGAGCTTTGCCATCATGATTGATATCCTTCTGATGGTGGTTATCGGCGGCATGGGCACGATGTGGGGCTCGGTTATCGGCGCGGTTTTGATGGTTTTGGCGCAATATTATTTACGCGACCTGATGCAGTTCGCCGCTGATGCGACAGTAAACCTGCCGGTTCTGCCGCAACTGTTAAACCCGGATCGCTGGCTGTTCTGGCTGGGGATCATCTTTATCCTGTTGGTCTATTTCTTTCCGCGCGGCATTGCCGGGACGATCATGCAAAAAGGGATCGTTAAATGACCGTGCCACGGTTTTCGTTCGTCCAGTTGGGGGATTATGAAATTCACGTGACGGAATGGGGTGACAAGCGGAATCCATCGGTTGTGCTGTGGCATGGTTTGGCGCGCACAGGGCGGGACTTTGACGAACTCGCCACTGCGCTTTCGGACAGGTTCTTTGTCATTTGCCCGGACACATTAGGCCGGGGATTGTCGAGTTGGTCAAAAGACCCGGACAAGGAATATAACATTGAATTCCTGTCCGGCATGGCGCGGGACGTATTGGACCACTACGATATTGCGCGCGCAATCTGGATTGGCACCTCGATGGGCGGGCTGATCGGCATGCGGATGGCCTCGGGCGATCTAGCAAACCGGCTTTCGTGTCTGATCCTCAACGACATTGGCCCTGAAATCCCGCAGGGCGCGATTGACCGCATTTTGACCTATGCCGGTAATCTGCCGGTTTTCGACGCTCTGTCCGAGGCGCAAAACTGGTTGATGACCACGTATAAGCCTTTTGGTCCGGCCAGCGAAGCGTTCTGGCAGCGGATGGTGCTTTCTTCGGTCCGGCGTAATGATGCTGGCCGGCTGACGTTGCACTACGATCCGCGCATCGTTGTGCAGTTTTCAACTTCGGCGGATGAACTGACAAGCTGGGATCGGTATCAGCGGATTTCCGTGCCGACACATGTGATCTGGGGGCAGCAAAGCGACATTTTGACTGATAGGATTCAACAGCGAATGCAATCCGAAGGTCCGCGTCCTGAAGTGACAGTGATGCATGACTGCGGTCACGCCCCCTCGTTATCTCGCGCAGAAGATATTGAAAAGGTTGAAGAAATTCTTAAGCGGTTGCTTTAGGGTCAAATGATTGAACGACGAGATCAAAACCTTCGCTAACAAAGACGAAACGATCCAGATGCGGCGGCCCATTCCGCAAAGCAGCGCCCCCAATCCAGCTTGCAGAAAAGGGAACAGCGTCAGATCACATCAGGAAACTGTCGCTCATCAACTGGCCTTTGATCCGGCTTACCCTCGTGCCATGCTGCGATCTTTTGACAAATAGGGCCGATCAGCATTTCAAAGGACAAGGCCTTCGTTGTGCCGCTGGCAAAAAGACTTTAATTCAAGAAAATTGCCCCGTATTTCGGTCCGCGCCACCAACATGTCGATGGTATTTTCCGGGCCATCGTCCATCCCATTTCAGCAAATGCGCGGCAGCTGTTCGCCGGCCATCCAATCGACCATGCGCGTGCCGCCAAGCCCGGTTTTCATGTGAACAAAGCACCGGTCATCCTTAAGAACCGTGCCAATAATGGCGCTGTCGCGGCCTTTGGGATGGCCGCGCATGATAGCTAAAAGGTGTTCAGCATCCGCAGGGGCACAAATCGCGATCAGTTTTCCTTCGTTGGCCACATAAAGCGGGTCAAGGCCCAGTAATTCGCAGGCGCTTTTGACCTCGCGGCGGATCGGGATCGCGGCCTCATTCAAGGCCACGCCAACCCCGGACTGGTGCGCGATTTCGTTCAGGGTCGCGGCCAGCCCGCCGCGCGTCGGGTCACGCAAAACGCGAATGCCCGGCACCCCGGCCAACATGGCGGCGACAAGGTCATTCAACGATTGGCTGTCGGACAGGATTTCGGTGGTGAACGACAGGTTCTCGCGCTTGCTCATCACCGCGACGCCGTGATCGCCCAGCGTACCGCTGACCAGTACAACATCGCCGGGCCGCGCGCGGTCACCGCAGATTTCCACACCATCCGGCACCACGCCAACACCGGCTGTGTTGATGAATATCCCGTCGCCGTGGCCCTTTTCCACGACCTTGGTGTCGCCCGAAACGATGGATACACCCGCATCGCGCGCTGCCTGTGCCATGCTTTTGACAACGCGGGCAAGGTCGGAAAGCGGAAAGCCTTCCTCAAGGATGAAGCCAGCCGTCAGGTATTTCGGCACCCCGCCGCCCATCGACAGATCGTTGACCGTGCCGTGCACCGCCAAGGACCCGATATCGCCACCGGGAAAGAAAATCGGCGATACCACAAACGTGTCCGTGCTCATTACCACGCGCCCCAGCGGCAGGGAAAACATCGCGGCATCATGTTCGCGGTTCAGCAGATCATTGCTGAAACTGTCGATGAACAGGTCCTGGATCAGTTGTGCCATTGCCCGCCCGCCCGCACCGTGGCTGAGGTCGACCTGGCCCCGCACCAGATCAAGCGGTCGGCTGCCTTCAAGTTTTCGATGGCTCATTGGGCGGCCTCGTGACCTTGCGCGCGGAACCGTCCATAGGTCCAGTGTGCCGCGCAGGCGCCTTCGCTTGAGACCATGCAAGCACCTAACGGGTTTTCCGGGGTGCAGGGATTGCCAAAAATCTTGCATTGTGTCGGGGTCTTTTCGCCGCGCAGGATTTCACCGCAGGCGCAGGCTTTGTTTTCCACCCCCGGCTGAACCTGAATGGCAAACCGGTTTTCGGCATCAAATTCTGCAAGATGCGGGCGAATTTTCAGGGCAGAATGCGGGACAACACCTAGGCCGCGCCATTCAAAGCTGTCGCGCAATGCGAACACCTCATCCATCAGGGCAATGGCTTTCTGGTTGCCTTGCGGTGTCACCGCGCGGGTATATTCGTTTTCAACCTCAGCGCGGCCTTCGTTGGTCTGACGCACCAGTTGCAAAACCGATTGCATCACATCAAGCGGTTCAAAACCGGCAATGACCACAGGTTTGCGATAGTCGCGGGTGAATTCGTGATAGGGTTCTGTGCCAATCACGGCACTGACATGCGCCGGGCCGACAAAGCCGTCCAACACCACCTTTTCCGCTTGCCCGTTTTCGTGCCCGCCAAGGATCGCGCGCATTGCTGCCGGGGTCAGGACATGGTTACAATGGACGGTGAAATTCTTCAGACCGCGCGCCTGCGCCAGCTTCAGGGCGACGGCGGTTGGCGGCGTCGTGGTTTCAAACCCGATGGCAAAAAACACCACCTGCCGGTCGGGATTATCAGCCGCGATATTCAACGCATCTGTCACCGAATAAACCATGCGTATATCAGCCCCGCGGGCCTTTGCCTTCAGCAGCGAGTCGTACCGTGACCCCGGCACCCGCAGCAAATCTGCATAGGTGCACAGGATCACATCGTTCTGGGTTGCCAGCGCCACGGCGGTATCCACCCGTGCCACCGGCAACACGCAAACCGGGCAGCCGGGGCCGTGGATCATTTTGATATTGTCCGGCAAAAGGTCCTCAACCCCATAGCGCGCAATGGCGTGGGTATGGCCGCCGCAAAACTCCATATAGCGATATGTGCGGGCCGGATCGGCTGTGGCCCTGATGGCGTGGGCAAGGCCTGCGGCAAGATCAGGGTCACGGAATTCTTCGATATATTTCATGCGACTTTCCCCATTTCAGCGAACAGGTTGAGGGTGCGTTTCGCCTCGGCTTCGTCAAGTTTTGCCAGCGCATAACCAACATGTACGATCACATAATCGCCAGGGCCGACATCATCGACAAGATCCAGCGACACCTCTTTGATGACGCCGTCAACCTCGACATTGGCAAGCCCGTCGGGGCGCATTCCGATGATCCGTGCGGGAATGGCAAGACACATGGTGTTCTCCTCAGGGTTGGCGTTCAAGGGTCAAGGCAGCAATCATCGCCTGGCCGAAACTCAGGCCAGCATCGCCGGGCGACAGCCGGATAGGTTTCAGCACAATCATTCCGGCAGCTTGCAGAGCTGTTTCCAGCCGCCCGGTCAGCACCCGGTTCAGGAAACATCCGCCACCAAGCGCAACCGCGTCAAGGCCGGTTTCAGCCCGCGCGTGCAAGACCCAGTCAGCCAGACCAGCCGCCAAAGTGCCGTGATACAGATTGGCGCCATCGCGCGGGGACATGCCGGGCAATTGCGCCAAAAGCGGGGCGAAATCCAGCACGCCGCCGTTCAGGTGCCAGCCGCCTTGCATCACTTCGGGCGCATCAGTCAAAGCCTCAAGCGCCATTGGGGCCTGGCCCTCAAATTCGGCAACCGGGCAGACGTTCAGCAAACCGCAGGCTGCATCAAACAGCCGCCCGGCGCTGGAGGTCTGCGGGCAATTCAGGCGTTTATCAAGCATCTGCGCCAGCATCCCGGCCAGCGGTTGATCGGCAAACCTTGTGGCGATCTGATCGCCCCGGCCCAGACCATGCAGCGCCGCCGCAGCCATTCGCCAGGGCTGCCGCGCGGCGATGTCGCCACCGGGTTGCGCCAAAGGTTTCAAGTGGCCCAAACGGCGGTATTGCGTGCCATCCACCCACAAAAGCTCGCCACCCCAGGCGGTGCCGTCGTCACCCAGACCAAATCCATCCAACGCCAGGCCCAACACCGGGCCATCAAGGCCATGCTCGGCAACAGTCGCGGCGATATGGGCGTGGTGATGTTGCACGGCCAGGCACGCCTGGCCCATTGTAGTCGCCAGCCTTGTTGAATGGAAATCAGGATGCAGATCATGGGCAATACAGGCAACCGGGCCGGTGGCGCGCGCCTGCATCCCGGCCAACAGCCCTTCATATGTTTTGACCGCTTCCAGCGTTTCCATGTCACCCGCCGGGGCCGTTATCATCGCGGCATCCCCTTCAATCAGGCAAATACTGGCTTTAAGATGCGCCCCCATGCCCAAAACCCGCGGCATCCTGCGCGGCAGCACAACTGTAACCGCAACCGGATCGGGGGTGAATTGGCGGGCAACGGCTTTCATTCTGCGGCCTTTGCTGTGTCTGCCGGTCTTTGGGATTTGATCCAGTCATACCATGCGGACAAGCCCTCGCCGGTCAAAGCGCTGAGTTGCAACACTTCGATCTTCGGATTCACCCGTTTGGCGTATTCGATACATTTTTCCACATCAAACGGTACATAGGGTAAAAGGTCGGATTTGTTCAGAACCATCATCTTGGCGGCGCGAAACATATCCGGATATTTCAAAGGCTTATCCTCGCCTTCGGTGACGGACAGGATCACGATTTTGGCGGCCTCGCCCAGATCAAAACCTGCGGGGCAGACCAGATTGCCAACGTTTTCGATAAACAGGACAGACCCCCGTTCAGGGGCAAGTTGCCGTATCGCCCGGCCAACCATATCGGCATCAAGATGACAGCCTTTGCCGGTATTCACCTGCACCGCACGCGCGCCGGTGGCGCGGATTCGGTCGGCATCGAGGCTGGTTTGCTGATCGCCTTCGATCACCGCGATGGGCAGGCTGGCGGCCAGATCAGTGGCGGTACGTGCCAGCAGCGTGGTTTTGCCCGAGCCGGGTGACGACACCAGATTAAGCGCCAAAACCCCAAGCCGGGCAAGGTCATCGCGGTTGTGCCAGGCAAGGTGGTCGTTCTTTGACAGGATGTCCTGTTCGATCTGCACAATCCGCGCCTGACTGATGCCCGGTGCGTGGCTGCCACCAAGGCCACGGCTGAAATCCAGGTCACCGTTGGCGTGTTGGTGGGGATCATGGTCATGGTCATGGTCATGGCTGTGATGGTGATGATGGTCGTGGTCGTGGCTATGGCTATGGCTGTGCGAGCCTTCCCCTTCGACGGTCACATCTGCATGTCCGCATCCGCATGTTGTACACATTTCAGTCGACCTCCATTTCACGCACCCGCATGTCTTCGCCGCCAGTCACCTGCAACTGATAGCCGCCACATTGCGGGCAGGCCGCAATCAGCGACGCCATTGCCACTTCCGCCGCGCAAGTGTGGCACCAGCCACGCCCCGGCACGCGGTCGATTTGCAACTTTGCCCCCTCGGCCACCGAGCCGCGCGTCACGGCGTCAAAGCAAAATAACATTGCCTCGGGCGCGACATGGGACAACTCGCCTATATCCAGCCAGACAGTCTTGACGCGGCGACAATCCTGTGCGCGCACAGTGTCCTGAACGATCTGCAATACGCCCTCGGCCAGCGCCATTTCATGCATGATCCACCTCGACTGAATAGCGTATGCAGGGATCAATTGCCAGAATATGCAGCATCGCCGCCTTTGTCAGGGCAGCAGCATCTGTGGCGTCCGCCCCGATAAGCCCTGCCACGACCGGGCCGTTCGGGGCAAAATTCCCCTCGGTCGGGGCGTTGATTTCATAGGCCGCATAAACGCCATCGCGCAGGGTGACCGCGTGTTTCAACGGACCGCGCGCGGTCATGACTGTGGCATCGCCGCTGCCAAAGATAACTTGCGGCAACGTCTTGGGATGGTCGGACGCTAGCGTTGCACTGGCTAGCGACAGAGCCGATGCAATCTCGTTCAGATCGGCCAGACTTGCGGCCAGCCGGGCGGCCAGTCCGGCCCCGTTCTTGCGCAAGGAATTGACCTCGGGATTATGCCATTGGCGCGACAATGCTCCGGCCTCGGGGGTGGCGTTCATCGGCAAAGCGCCAAAACCATCCAGCCCCGCCGCAGCAATGCCATCGCGCAACTGCGCCGCCAGACCACCATGGGCGGTCAAAGACCTGATACCGGATTGCAGCGTTTCGATCACCTTTGCGATACCTTTTGCGTCTAATTCCAAAGCGGCCCCGCCCACGGATTTCCAGCCCGCCCCGCCAAACAGGGCCTGTTCAAATTGCCCTTCCGCGGCCAGTGCCAATCTTGGCAATGCAGGGTCAGGTGGCAGGTTCAGCGCCTGCGGCCAGTTCAAACATAATCGCCACGCGGTTTGGGTCAGCATCTCGGCCAGCCGCAGCATGTCGCGCGCCGCGTGCTGTGCGCGGGAAACGCGCAATCCCAACGCCGATTCGGTGGCCTGAAGCCCGGCAATCGTCTGTGCCTTACCGCAAAGCGAAAACACCGTTCCGATCAGCGGCAGCACCTGTTCGGGGGTGCGGCCCAGAAACATCCGCGACATATCAGGCAGGCGCGACGAGGCGATGTCAACTGACGAAACCTTGCCCGTCACCACCTGCAACCGGATCGTAATCTCGCCACCAATATCGGCTTTCGGGCTGGTCATACTGTCCTTTCACGCGGCTGTTGACCGCAACCACCCCTAGCTTATTTCGATCTGCATGGTTTCCTTGCCATCCTCGCCGACCATATGCACCGCACAAGCCAGACAGGGGTCAAAACTGTGGATCGTGCGCAAGATTTCTAAAGGTTGCGTCGGGTCTGCCAATTCGTGGCCCTTCAGCGCCGCCTCGTAAGGCCCTGAGGCCCCTCCAGCATCGCGCGGACCGGCGTTCCATGTTGTCGGAACAACCGCCTGATAGTTGGCAATTTTTTGGTCCTCAATGACGATCCAATGGCCCAGCGCGCCGCGTGGGGCCTCCATATATCCGGCACCTTGTGCCTTTTTGGGCCAGGACGATGGTTCCCACAGAACCGGATTATGCGTGCGCAGATCACCGGCTTTGACATTGGCAATCAATTGGTTGTACCAGCCGCGCATGAAATCGACATAGATCTTGGTTTCCAGCGTTCGCGCCGCAGTGCGCCCTAGGGTGGAAAACAGCCCTTCAACCGGCAGGTCCAGCGTTTTCAGGGTCAGTCCAACCAATTCCTTGGCCTGTTCATTGCCTGAAGCATATAGCATCAGCATCCGGCTGAGGGGGCCGACCTCCATTGCCTTGCCCTTCCAGCGTGGCGATTTCAGCCACGAATAGCGGCCTTCGACATTCAGTTGGTCATAGGGTGGTTTCGGGCCGGTAAAGTTGAACTTGGTTTCCCCTTTGTAAGGATGCAGGCCCTTGCCTTCGCCGCCTTCGTATTCGTACCAGGCGTGATCGACAAATTCCTGAATTTCGCTTTCCGCGTCCATGTCCACGTCGTGGATCGTCGAAAGGTCGCGGTCCAGAATAACGCCGCGTGGCACCAGAAAGGTTGAGGGATCATCGGTGTCACCGGTCGGGTAATCGCCAAAGGTCAGGAAATTGCCGACCCCTTCGCCCTTGGTTGCCCAGTCCTTGTAGAACCCGCCAATGGCCAATGTGTCCGGTAAATAGGCGAGGTTAACGAAATCTTCCATCCGGGTGATAACGTCGGATATTTTCGACAGCTTTTCCATATTGATGGCGCTGTCGGAATTGGGGTCAATCGGGCTGGGCACACCACCGACCACAAAATTCGGATGTGGGTTCTTGCCGCCAAAAATCGTGTGCAACTGAACGACGTCGCGCTGCCAGGCCAGCGCGTCAAGGTAATGCGCCACCGCCATCAGGTTGGCCTCGGGCGGCAGTTTATACCCCGGATGGCCCCAATAGCCGTTGGCGAAAATACCCAACTGACCCTGTTCGACAAAGGTTTTCAGTTTTTTCTGCACATCGGCAAAATAACCGGGCGAGGATTTCGGATAGTTGCTGATCGATTGTGCCAGCGTCGCGGTTGCCGCCGGATCGGCCTTCAGCGCGGATACCACATCGACCCAATCCAGCGCATGCAGGTGATAGAAATGCATCACATGGTCATGCACATATTGCGCCGCAATCATCAGGTTGCGGATCAATTGCGCGTTGGGCGGAATTTTATAGTTCAGTGCGTTTTCAACCGCGCGCACACTGGCAATACCATGAACCAGGGTGCAAACGCCGCAAATCCGCTGGGCAAAGGCCCAGGCGTCACGCGGGTCGCGGCCGCGCAGGATGATTTCGATGCCGCGCACCATTGTGCCTGACGAAAACGCCTCGGCGATGGTGTTGCCTTCCATCTGCGCTTCGATCCGAAGGTGGCCTTCGATGCGGGTGATCGGGTCTACGACCAGTCGTTTGTTCATGTTCTTGATCCCCTAGTTTCTAGGCATTTGCAGCAGGTTCATCGTCGAGGTATTCGGCGATCAGTTCGGTCAGACCCAGCACTTCGGTTTCCATGCCATGCGCCTCAAGCTGTTCATCAAGCGTGTGGTGGCAATAGGCGCACATGGTCACGATCGAATCAGGGTTCACCTTTTCAAACTGCCGTTTCTTGCTGTTGAAGGCTTTGAATCGCAGATCGGCACCGCGTTCAATGGCACCAGCCCCGCCACCGCCGGAACAGCACCAGTTCATTGTGCCAGCGTCATCGGTTTCAACGAAATTGTCCGCCACCATGTTCATCAGGCGGCGCGGTTCGGCGTTGATGCCGCCGCGACGGTTGATCTGGCAGGGATCGTGGAAAGTCAGCTTGCGCTTGTCCTTGCCTTTCAGCGTAAGCTTGCCCTCGGCGCGCAGCTGGTCCAGCAATTCGATGATATGGACCACGCCAAACTTGTATGGCCGCCCGATCAGGTTCGGCCCCTCCCAGCGCATCGCCTGATAAGCGTGGCCGCATTCCGGGCTGATGACGTATTTCACGCCCAGTTTTTCGGCGGCATCGACCACCCGTTGCACCAATGTGCGGGCAACATCGCGGTTGCCCAATTGCACCCCCACATTGGTGGCCTCGAAGGCGTCGTTTGAAATTGTCCAGCTGACACCCGCCTTTTTGAAAATCCGCGCCATCGCGCCGATTACGTCGGGATATTCAGCAATTTCCTGGGCGGAATAGATCGCCATATAATCGACGCCCGGTTCGTCAAACGTTATTTCGATCCCGGTGTTTTTAATCGCGTGTCTGACCTGTGCATGCAGCGCCGGGTGCAATTCACCCATCGGGCTGCCAAGGTCAGTGTGGCGTTCAGCCGCCCCAATCAGTTCTGCAGGCGCGTGACCTGACGCACTCATGCCTTCGCGCATCTTGCGCAGCATCATTGTCAGATCATTGCCGACCGGACAGACCATCGAGCAGCGCCCGCACATGGTGCAGCTGTCATAGATCAGGTCTTCCCATTCGGTCAGATCGTCATCGGTGATCTGCGGCGACAGCCCGATCAGGCTGCCCAGGCGGCCAAACACAGTAAACTCACGCTTCCAAAGCCGACGCATCAGGTCAAGTTTGTGGATCGGGGTATATTTCGGATCGCCTGTTTCACGGTAAAAGATACAGGCTTCGGCGCACAACCCGCAACTGACGCAGCTTGAAAAAAAGCTGGCGACCGGTGCGTCGATTTGTTCGCGCAGTGCGTTCAGGCCGCGTTCAAATGTGGCGGTCATGATTCCGCTCCTTTCCGGCCCTGAATGGCACCATTATAATAGCGCGAGGTGATAAAGGTGACCGCGTGCATCAGTTTGGTGAAGGGAAAGGCAATCATCAGCATTTCAGCCGACAGGATATGCAGCGCCATCATCAGGGTGCCGTCACCGATCAACTTGTTCACCGCAATATAGCCGGTAATCAGTGGCAACACCGTCAGAACCCAGACCAGATAATCCTGAAACCCACTGATTGAGCGGCGTACCGGATCAGTAATACGCGAATATAGCAGCGCCAGCATCGCCACCAGCGCGATCACCGCCGCGCTTTCGATGATGACACGGCCGGCATCGGGCCAAGACAGGCCGATCACGCTTTTAATCAACGCGATATGCGGGCCGAACAGCAGGAATGCGATGAAAAATGCGATGTGAAAAACATAACCGCCAATATAGGTGACGGGGGAAAATTTTACCAAACCTTCGCGTGGCACCGAGCGGGTGAAGATCGTTTTCAGGCCTGCAACCACCGCGTTGCCCTTGGCCGGGGCAAGATCAGTTTTGCGGCCCAGAAACAGGATTTCCGTCAGGCGCAAAATGATACCGCCTGCAAGAACCACCAATGCGATGGTAAAGCCGGGGCCGCGTGCCCACATCAAAAGATCGAAATACGGATCGTTCATGATTTCCTCTCCAGATCGTGGGCATCCACCTTTTCATGCGCTTTGGCTGCACGGGATTTATTGGCGCGTGCCAGACCGGCACCTGCCGCCCCGGCCACCACACCCACGGCAATCGCCTCAAGCGCTGCTTTGCGGTAATCGCCAGCAGGCACCGACAAGGGTTTATAAAATCCGCCATTGTCCCAGAAATTCGGTTCAGTGCAGCCAAGGCATGGGTGGCCCGACTGGATCGGGAACGAGGTGCCGTCATTCCATTTGACCGTGGCACAGACTGACCGCGTTGTCGGCCCCTTGCAGCCCATCTTGTAAAGGCACCAGCCTTCACGGGCCCCCTCGTCGTCAAATCCTTCGGCAAACAGGCCCTTGTCATAGAACGGGCGGCGGTAACAACGGTCGTGAATGGTTTCGCCGTAAAATGCCTTGGGCCGGTTCAGGACGTCAAGTTCGGGAATGCCAAAAGTCAGGAAATGCGCCAGCACGCCGGTCATCACCACCGGAATCGGCGGGCAACCCGGCACGTTGATGATCGGCTTGTCCTTGATGATGTCACTGACCGAAACCGCCCCGGTCGGGTTTGGATTGGCGTGCGGGATGCCGCCATAAGCCGCGCAGGTGCCAACGGCGACAATCGCGGCCGCCCCGGCGGCGGTTTCCTTAAGCATCTGCAGGTTGGACACCCCGGCGATGCAGGAATATCCCTCGTCGCCAATCGGGATCGAACCATCCACCACCAGCAGGTATTTACCGTAATTGGCTTGCATCGCCTCGGTCCGGGCCGCCTCGGCCTGATGGCCTGACGCGGCCTGCAATGTGTGGTGATAATCCAGCGACACCGCGTTGAAAATCAGGTCTTCGATCGTTGGCGCATGGCTGCGGGTCAATGATTCCGTGCACCCTGTACATTCCTGAAAGCTTAGCCATATCACCGACGGCCTTGGCGCATTTTCCAATGCATAGGCCACCTTTGGCATCATCGCAGGCGAAAGCGCCATCAGCGAAGTCAGAGACGCGCAATATTTCAGAAACCCGCGTCGGCTGATCCCGTGCGCCCGCATCAAATCCGGCAACATCGGTTTGTCAGTCATGGTCGCTTTCCCTTTCGATCAGTTCAGCCCGCGCGTCGTGTTCAGACGGTCGGTTAAGGTTTCAAGGCCAAGTGCGGCATCTTCGCGCTGGGTTTTCAGAATTTCGGGCATGAAGGTGACTTCGATGAACCGCGATTGGGTTTCCCCGGTTTCATTGAAATGATCGACCCGCCAAACACCGGGAATGGCGGTTTCCTGCACGTGGCTGGCGCCCAGAACCGTCAATGTCGCCTTGACCTCGCCATTGCCCAGAACCTCGTCCAGCACCCGTTCATCACCCGGCGCAAAGGGGATCGCCCCCAGATCAATGGTGGTCTCGGTTCCATCTGTCAGCAGCTGCGCCAACGCATGGCGCACCTGAAACAGCACAGGTCTGGCATTGCCGGTTGCGACATAAGAAAAAAGTTCTACCACCGGGTCGTGAGGATCTGACTTTGAATCATGCGAATACATCGGCCTCTCCTTTCAGGATGAGGTTGCAGCTTCATGATTTGGTAACACTAGATCGGAAACACCCACGGTAAATTGATCTGAGTCAATAATCCGGCAAAGGCTGCCCAAACATTTTTCGTTTAAGTCGAAAAGGCCGTTGGAATGCGGTGCGACCTGCCGATATCAGGTTTTCCAGCGGCGGGCCAAAGCGATTATTCTTTCCGCCGCTTCAGGCACAGCGGCGGCGACAGAAGGGCTTAGATGCTCGCCGACCTGGATGCTCAGAGGTTGAATGCCGATCAGGGCGCGGTGTTCGGGCACCGCCTCGCGCAGGCGCAATCCATCCATCAGATCATCCAGCCCGACATCATGCGGATTGCGGCCGCGATGTCTAAGGAAATGGTCCATGTCGGGGCCTTCAAACATCTGAACCGATCCCGCAGGCTGACCAAGCATCGCGGCATCGATGACAATCAGCGCGTCGGCGTCTTCCATTTCTACCAGTAAGGTCAGGCCCATCGTGCCGCCATCCAACAGTTTCAGACCCAGTTTTGCAGCCTCCGGATGATCGGCCAGATATTCGGTCACCCGCACGCCCACGGCCTCGTCGCTTAGCAAAGTGTTGCCAATGCCCAGCACCAGAATGGTCTCATCACTTGTATCCATGCGCGGCAGCATACATAGTCACCGCGAATGAACAATCGCAAAGGCTGAACACCGATGTGTCTTTCTGTCCCAATGAAAGTTGAAGAAATCCGTGGGTCGCTGGCGCGGTGTTCTGCGATGGGACAGCAACGATGGGCAGACCTGATGTTGCTGGGCGATCAGGTCCCGAAAATCGGCGATTATGTTCAAATTCACCTGAAATTCGTGCAACGTATTGTACCCGAACGCGAGGCGCGTGAGGCTTATGAGATGTTTGACGAAATAATCGAACACCTGGACACGCCAAAGGATAAGTGATCGCCTCAAACGGGATATGTGGGTGATGAAAACCGAAGGTGCCCCACTTATTTGGGCGATTCATCGGCTTTTCCAAGGTGTTTTAAGACTTATCCTATCCCGCCGGTTTGGAATGGTTTGGCGCGCGCATCCAAAATCAAAGATTGATACAGGTCAAAGACTCGTATTGTGAAATCCGGGTTGAATGCGCACTAGGCTGCCGCTGAAATTGGGGCAATTCGTAAACGCGCCTTGTTGTGTCAATGACAGAGAAAATCCTTCTCCTGGTTCGAGGCTTAAGCATGAACACGCAAACCAACGCTTCTGATGACGATTGTGGCGGTGCCATTGCGGCAACCAAAGACGAAATCAAAAAAGCCATCCAGGTCGCGGCAGGTGGCATTGGCAAATGAACAAGACCGGTCACAGTGAAAAGGCTGACATGTAAATCCCGGAGCAATACTGGCCCACGGAAACGGTCAGCTTTTCTGATCGTC
>ERZ889078.1322-NODE-1322-length-19861-cov-6.520347_pt1 | contig 19861 bp, 16 predicted proteins | sample MGYA00521266_ERZ889078 | MGnify/ENA primary metagenome ERZ889078 (study PRJEB32303, sample SAMEA104408618) | aquatic metagenome | biome: Brackish water; feature: Pelagic; material: water | place: Baltic Sea | collected 2014-06-16T06:34:00 | depth 76,534 m ...
GATCTGGCCATGCGTGGCGCCACCCCCTACTGTCTAAGCCTGGGACTGATCCTTGAAGAAGGCCTCAGCCTCGAAGAACTTGAACGAGTCATTATCTCCATCAGTGAGGCGTGTAAAGAAGCAGGCGTCCCTGTGGTCACCGGCGACACCAAAGTGGTCCCTCGAGGTAAGGGGGATAAAATTTTTATTAATACCTCCGGCATTGGCTTTGTCGACGAGAAGTTAGACATCTCTTCAAAGAATGGTAAAGCAGGCGATGCGGTTATTCTCTCAGGAACCATGGGTGATCATGGTATTACCATTATGACCCGGCGGGCTGGTGTCTCTGTTCAGGGAGATTTGCGAAGTGATACCATGCCTCTTCATAATCTTGTCGCAACTCTTTTAAAAGAACTGCCTGAGGGTACCGTGCACACCTTGCGCGATCCCACCAGGGGCGGAGTCGCCTCCACCCTCAATGAGATTGCTGAAAACAGCGGGCTGAGTATTGAGCTCTCCGATGAGTCTCTGCCGGTACGCCCGGAGGTTCGAGCCGCCTGCGAACTCCTTGGCCTTGAGCCACTTTATCTCGCCAATGAAGGGAAATGTCTGGCCATAGTCAGCGGAGAGCAGGCCGAACAGGCCCTTGCCGTCATGCGGGCAACTCCTGAGGGTAAGGAGGCTGCCATCATCGGCAGACTTGTGACTGGAAAGCCTGGGAGGGTTATAATCAACACCCCGGTCGGAGGTTCGAGAGTCGTTACCCCACTCCATGGAGCACCTCTCCCTCGAATATGCTAACACATCGAATTTATAACATATTATGCAAATAGAAAAAAAGATCGGTATTGCCGGTATCGGCAATTATATCTTAAGAGATGAGGGTTTCGGTGTCCATGTGGTCCATTACCTTCAGGAAAACTATGTTTTCCCAGACAATGTGGAAATTCAGGATGTGGGCACGGCTTGTATTTACATGGCCCCATTCCTTGAGGAGTGCGATCCTATCTTTGTCATTGATGTGGTTGATATCGAAGGTGAACCAGGATCTTTTCACTTCTATACCTTAGATGATGTAAAGGCCGGCAATTTTCAAACCAGGATGTCGCCCCATCAGCTCGGACTGTTGGAAATTCTCGAGATCTCGAAACTACGCGACGCAGCACCCGAAAATATTGAGTTCTATACAGTGATTCCCAAGGAATTAGTAGAATCTGTTGAGCTCTCTGATGTAGTTGCAGGACGTAAGGTTGAAGTCGGGGAAATGATTCTCTCTCGCCTGGCTGATCTTGGCGTTAAAGTCACAAAAAAATAGACATAATAGCTGAAATACCATTATGCATGAAATTTCACTCGTTCAGGGACTCTTTCAAAAATTAAAAGAACTGGCCGTAGAAAATAACGCGACCAAGATCATTAGCGTTACCATGGAAATCGGCCCCCATTGCGGAGTTGTTGTCGATTCTTTCCAGTTCGGTTTTGATATTATTTCAGCAGATGATCCGCTGGTACGTGGCGCAAAACTGATCATCGAGGTGCCACCAGTCAGCTATAGCTGCACAAATTGTAACCACGTTGAGGTCACCGTCGGCAGCAAACCGGAAGAGTGCCCTGCCTGTGGCGATTTACTGCTTATTCCTAATGGCGGCAATGATCTTATGCTTCGCCAGGTGGAAATGGAATAATTGATGGCGTTGTAAAAATTCTTCATCTGCTTCGTTGTTACAATTTTTCTATTATTACGACGTACTCTAGTAAGCCGAAATAATAGAAAAACCTTACGCCTCGCATATGAAGTTTTTTACTTAGCCATCCAAGTTCTTATTTTTTACAGGTTTATCAATTTTCAATCGATATTCGAACAAAAAGATGGCCGGGAAGCCTCTGATAAGTAAGGCTCTCAAGGTTCATCATAATTGAATGAGGTACTAAAATGTGCGATAGCTGCGGCTGCCCAAGCCCTTCCGACCATAGTCACAACCATGATCATTCCCAGGCTCATAGCCATAGTCACAGTAAGACCGTGGACGTTCATGCCAGCCTGTTTGCTGCAAATGACGCCTTGGCCCGAGCCAACAGAGAACATTTCGATGAGATAGGCGCGGTGGCCCTCAATCTGATCAGCAGCCCAGGTTCCGGAAAGACAACCCTGCTCGAGCACACAATCGAGGCCCTGAAGGGGGAGATAAACATTGGGGTTATTGAAGGTGATATTGAAACGGAACGCGATGCCGAACGTATCCGAGCAAAAGGTGTCCCGGTGATCCAACTGACTACCGGCGGTGCCTGCCACCTTGACGCGGCCATGACCCACAAAGGCTTTCACCGATTACAGAAAGAACCAGGTGGCGGGACAATCGACCTGCTCTTTATCGAAAATGTCGGCAATCTGGTCTGTCCGGCCACTTTCGACCTCGGAGAGCATGAGCGTGTTGTCCTGGTATCCGTCCCCGAAGGCCCTGATAAACCCGCAAAATACCCTAAAGCCTTTACCAGTTCCCAGACCTTCATCATCACGAAAACCGACCTCCTGCCCTATTTTGATTTTCCTGTGGCGGAAGCAACCGGTGACGCTCTTCAACTTAATCCAAATCTGCGAACCATGGATCTCTCGTCAAAGACCGGAGAAGGCATGGAACAGTGGCTCGATTATTTACGCGACTTAGTTAGAAAGATGAAAGCCAGCAAGAAGGCTTAAGTTAGAAATTCAAGAGGTCCCTGTTGGCAGATTATCAGCAGGGACCTCTTGCTTAGTTGTAATGGTCTCAGTAGACGACTATCTCGATCTCAGCTCGATGCCAGTAAATTGCGGATATCTTCCAGCTTCTCCTGAACCCCGATATAGCCTTCCTCAATGGCGTGAGCTACCTGGTCAAAATTCATCATCTTCAATTCTCCCAAACGCGGTTGAATCAGGATGTTTGGCCGATCTACAGCCAGGTTGATGCGTGTAATACGTTCCTGCATGATGCCGATGGATGTTATTACGGTGTCGATGATGTCCGGAGTCGCCGAATCACGCCGTAGAAATTCGCTGGTCTTGTGTTTGAATCTATTTTCCGCGCTCTCATAAAAGTCGGCCATCTTCTTCATCAGTTCATTGCGGTTATCGAGGTCCACATCTGGCAGCTTGGCCACCAATTCTTGATGTTGTTCAACATCGGATAAAAAAAGGGATTGTCTGGCCCGAGAAACGATCCTGCTGTTGAGGTCCACCGCAATGACGACCCCAGCTCCCATGGCCCGCGCCACCCCCACAGGAACAGGGTCGACCAGCCCACCATCCACCAGCCAGCGGCCTTTTACCTGCACTGGAGCAAAGAGCCCAGGGTACGACATGGTGGCCCTAAGCCCCTCAATAATATTGCCAGATTTGATGATAACCTTTTCGCCCCGCTCGAGATCAGTTGCCACCATCACCAGCGGGATGTCGAGTTCTGAAAAATCCTGCACATCCGTATGCATTGAAAAAAGCTCCTGAACCCGCCTCGAACCATTGAGTAGACCAGACCTGGGAAAAACAACATCGAAATAAGAGAAGATCTTTTTGCCGTCCATGCGAAGTAGAAAGTTTTTCAGGCTTGTGAGGCTGCCACTCGCGTAAAGAGCGCCAATGTAGGCACCGACGCTGCATCCGGCAATAAAATCAATGGGTATCTTTGCCTCCACCAGTGCTTCGATGATACCTATATGGGCCCAACCGCGGGAGGCTCCACTGCCAAGGACCAACCCGACTGTTTTTCGCGATGACATGTTCTTCTTCCTCCAAAGAGTTTTACCTAAAGAACAAATACTTGGTTATCTTACTCCTCAAAAACAATTATTTCCACAATCCAATACCGCAGACAACAAACCTGCTCTGAGCAGGTCTACCTAACATCTCATGGACATACCACGATCAATCCTGTTTGACCTTCTAAGAGCAATCCTGTAAACTTTAAAAATATCCAACAATAAAAACTTTTCAAACTTACGTACGATGTGATTTTTAACATGAGGAGCACTATGGTCATAACACGTATCGTCAGTTTTCTTGCGTTCCCTCTAGCCCTCTTTCTTACCCTTTCCCTCAACTCTTGTAGCCAACCAGAACCACCATATCAATGTACCGATTCCATAGGCTGTGTTACAGTGCCCCCCGGCGAACCTATCACATTAGGAGTGTTACAGGCATTGAGCGGAAAGGTTGCGCCACTTGGTCTGGCGCAAATCAGAGGGCTTGAACTCGCCCTTGATAAGAGAGACAACTCGATTCTCGGCCATCCTATAGTCCTGCATATTGAAGATACCGGATGCACCCAGGAAGGCGGAGCCAACTCAGCTCTAAAAATTATAGCAGACCCTCAGACGTTTGCCATTTTCGGTTCGACCTGCTCTGGCGCTGCAGCCACCGCCTCCCGCGCCATGTCGGATGCTGGCCTCACAATGATATCCGGCAACAATTCTGCACCGTTTCTCACCTCTATCGCAGGGAAAGCAGCACCCAACTGGCAGGCTGGTTTTTTTCGTACTGCCCCAAATGAGGAAAATGCCGGCAAGGCCGCTGCAGACTATGTTTTTCTGCAACTTGGTTTACAGAGGGCAGCCACCATCCACGATAATGATATTTATACCAAAGGCTTGGCTGAAAGCTTTAAAAAAGCCTTTACCGATCTTGGCGGGGTAATTGTACTCGATACCGCGATCAACAAAGGTGAATTGGAAATGGAACCAGTGCTGACGGCAGTCATAAATTCTGGTGCCCAACTTCTTTTTTTCCCTTTGTTTCAACCTGAAGGCAACAACATCCTGTTACAGGCCCGAAAACTGCCTGCTCTAAACGATACATTGTTGATAAGTGGCGGTGCTTTAATTGAAAAAAGCTTTCTAGATGAAGTGGGAGACGTCGCCAAAGGGATGTGTTTTGTTGGGCCCACCAATCCAAAGGGAGATGCTGTAAACCAATTGGCTGCTGCCTATGAAACTAAATTTAAGGAACAACCAACAGTAAACTATTATCTCAGCGGCTATGATGCAGCGACTCTCCTCTTCCGCGCCATCGAGCAGGCCGCAAAGACAGACAGGGATGGGACTCTGCACTTGGGTCGTCAGGCCTTGCGAGACGCACTTTATGCTACAATCGACGTTAATGGAGTTACCGGAAGTCTCACTTGCACGCAGTTTGGTGACTGTGCCCAACCTGCGTTTGACATACTGCGCCTCGACGACCCATCCCTCGGTCTCGAAGGTTTGCAAGACAATAGAGTGTTTTCCTATATTTCAAATTAACAACCCAAGTGGGAAGTACCTTCACAAAGTTTTTTTGAAAAAAATAAGAAAAGAATCTGAAGGTACTAACCCCGGTGGACGAAAAGAAAGCCGGGACTCAGTTTAGTACCCCCTTGAGGGGTGTAAGTACCTTGAGACAGATTCTTTTATTGGACAAAAACAAGAAAAGAATCTGAAGGTACTAACTACAACCTGCAGACAAAAAGGTGTGGACATGAAAGGTGTCAGGCAAAAGTGGGACAGGTTGGGAATTACCGGCAAATTCAGCCTTGCTTTCACCTTGATGCTTGCTTTTATGCTGTTCATTGCTGGCACCGGCTACTATTCTTTATTTTATATTGGCAAGATCGAGAAGAATATCAGGAAAAGCACAACAATAGAACAGCTCGTCCTGGAAATGGATCGAGGCCTGGAAAAGGCACGCCGTCTGCACGGAAATTTCTTTATTCAATACCAGCAGATCGGTTTACAGGCGGCCCATGAAGCGTACGCACAGCCTTCCGTGCGTGAGATTGCCAGGGTCATCACGATGAGCAGCAAACTAAAAAAGCTCCTCTTTCAATCCGATGTCAACAATTTGGCAGAGATTCATCCGGCAGACGTCAACCTCTATCTCTCATCGGCAGAACGATTTGCCAAGACCTCCATTGAGGCAGTGGAGCTAATTTCCAGGCGGGCAGCTCCCGAAAGGGGGCTGGAATCACAGTTACAGACGGTGTCTCTGACACTTGAAAAAGAATTACAACCTTTCCATGATTTATGGTCAAGATACATAGAAGCCCGTTCCTATTATAAGGATTACCTGCTCAGCCGTCAGCGCTTTCTCATGCAATCAACCTTGAACGTTTTTCATGAAATGCGTTCCGCTTTTGAGTTGAAAGGATCACTTGCCAGCGAAAAAAAATCTTCAATCATCGCGCTGATGAATACATATGAGGAACTGGCCACCAACCTGCTCGAGATTGACTTGGCGATTATCGGAAAACTACGGGATTTCAATCTACAAGAACAGACCGTGTCTCCTCTTTCCAAAAAACTTATACAACTAAGCAAGAAGGAGGTCGAACTAGCCGAACAACAAATTGATCGTGTCCATAAGATGTCAGGTTCTATACTGCTGATTGTCGCCCTGTTTGCCCTGTACGCTGTGCTCTCTATAGCTATGTTAATGCATAATAGCGTCACAAGAAACGTTCTCAGATTGTCTGCAGCGGCAAAGGAGTTCAGCAAAGACAATTTGGCCGTTCGTGTACAGACGACCAGCGAGGATGAACTGGGTCAACTTGCTGATATCTTCAACAATATGGCCATAAGGCTGAAAGATCTGATTGAAAATCTCGAAAAAAAGGTAGTACAGCGTACAGCTGAACTCTCTGCCAGCGAACAACGCTTCCGCCATCTTGTCAATGATCTGCCTAAAGTAGCTGTGCAGGGATATGACAGTGAACGAAAAGTCATTTACTGGAACCATGCCAGTGAGACACTTTACGGGTACAGTATTGAGGAGGCCTTGAGCAGAAAACTCGAAGAATTAATCGTTCCCGACCTGATAAAAGAAGAGGTTATTGACGCGGTCAACAACTGGTATGCGACCGACATTGCTCCCCCAACCTCCGAACTGACCCTGTGCAACAAAGACGGCGGCGACGTGCCGGTGTACTCCTCCCGTGTCATGTTGACTGATTATCAGGGTGCAAAAACAATGTACTGTGTCGACATTGATTTATCTGACGTGAAACTGGCTCAATTAGAAAAGCATGCCATGGAGCTGCGCCTCCAGCGTTCCCAGAAAATGGAGGCCATCGGCCTGCTGGCAGGCAGCGTTGCCCATGATCTGAATAATATCCTGTCGGCCATTGTTGGCTACCCGGAGCTTCTGCTACTCGATTTGCCAGCAGACAGTGTGATGCGGCAGCCTCTAGAGGCAACCAAACAGGCCGGTGAAAGGGCCACAGCAGTGGTTGCCGACCTTCTTACTGTTGCCCGTGGTATAGCGAGCTCAAAGGAGCCAAAAGATCTTAACGATCTCGTTCGAGAATACCTGGAATCACCTGAATTTCTTAAACTTCAGAAACACCATCCACTGGTTCAAGTCGAACAACAACTTGCTGCCACTCTGCCGGCCATATTATGTTCCCCGGTTCATGTTAATAAAAGCATCATGAATCTGGTAATAAATGGTGTGGAGGCCATAAAAGATGAGGGGATCGTCACCCTTTCTACCAGGAGTCATACCCCAGAACAAAAGTGGGCGCACGAACATGGTCTGGAGGTTATGGAATATGTAGTTTTGAGTATTGCAGACACCGGCCCTGGTATTCAAGACACAGATATCGAACATATCTTTGAACCCTTCTACACGAAAAAAGTGATGGGTAACCTGAGCGGCACAGGCCTTGGGCTTTCGGTTGTCTGGAACGCAATGCAGGATCACCAGGGCACAGTCATCGTCTCCAGATCGGACAGCGTCACAACCTTTGATCTTTATTTTCCAGCAACCGATGAGACCATCCCCACCATTTACAAGCAATCTCGTGATATGGCACTGCAAGGTACAGGTGAGACAATTCTCGTGGTGGACGATGAGCCACAGATGCGAAATCTCGCCCAGAGGATGCTGGAGTTTTTAGGTTACCAGGTTGTGTGTGAAGATTCAGGGGAAAATGCACTTGCCTATCTTCAGTGTCAACCTGTAGATCTGGTGCTGATTGACATGCTGATGGAGCCTGGTATGAATGGACGTCAGACCTATGAACAGATGATTGAATTAAACCCAGGTCAAAAAGCGATTATTGCCAGTGGCTTTTCCGAAAGCGATGAGGTAAAAATCGCTCTTGCTCTGGGAGCTGGAGGATTTATTCAAAAACCTTACTCTATCGATAAACTTGGTCGGATGATAAAAGAGATACTCCTGGGGTGAGACTATATACATATATATTTTTCTAAGACTCATCTCGATGAATTGTTATGTAGGAGAACTCTAGATTATGGCCGGACACGCCAACTCACTCAAGTCTATCTTTTTTGCCCTTGGCGCCAACCTTGCCATTTTTGTGGCAAAACTTGGTGCAGCTTTATATACCGGGTCAGGAGCGATGCTCGCCGAAGCCGTCCATTCTCTGGCCGATAGCGGCAACCAGCTCTTGCTGATTGTTGGTTTACGTGGCGCAAAACGTCCGCCCAATGACAAACATCCCTTGGGCTACGGTAAAACAATCTATTTCTGGTCATTTATCGTTGCCCTAATCCTGTTTAGCATGGGCGGGATGTTTTCAGTGTACGAGGGTATACACAAACTGCAGCATCCAGAACCACTGACTGCCCCGTGGCTTGCCATCGGTGTTCTCGTCTTTTCCATCATTGCTGAAGCAGTCTCACTTTGGGCCTGCCTTAGAGAGGTAAATAAGATCCGGGGAAATCGCAGTCTCTTTGTCTGGTTTCAGGAAAGTCGGGAGAGTGAGCTACTAGTGGTTTTCGGCGAAGATCTCGCTGCCCTGCTCGGTTTATCTTTCGCACTGCTGGCAGTGGGACTTGCCATGCTGACCGGAAATCCGCTTTTCGATGCCTTAGGCAGTATCGTTATTGGCCTGCTGCTGATAATTATCGCTCTAATGATAGGCATGCAGGTGAAAAGGCTGCTGATTGGGCAGGGTGTGGACCCGGCCACCTACCAGGCCATAACCTGCTTTCTCGAAGGACAGGAAGAGATAAAGACAGTTTTTAAACTGATCACCCTGCAACTCGGCAGTGATGTTATGGTGGCCGTTAAAGCTGAAATGCAGGAGTTTCAAAATCAGAGAGAGATGATCGAAGCTATTAATCGGTGTGAACAACGTCTAAAGCAGTCTTTTCCACAAATAGTCTGGTCGTTTTTTGAACCTGATCTGCGGGATTAAAAATTGAATTTTGTTCTTAAGCCCTGAATCCTTTTTGGCGATATCCCTTTGATAAATCTATTGCTTACATTCTACAATTTTGCCTGGCGTGTAGCCCTCCCCGTCCTAAAACGATCGCCGCGGGTGGGACTCGGTTGGCAGCAGAGAACCTTAAAGGATGTAGCAGAAGGCCCGTTTGATCTCTGGATTCAGGCAGCATCCGGCGGCGAGTCTATGCTCACCAATATGGTGCTAAAAGGCCTTGAGGATCTTCTGCCAAAGAACACAAAATGGCGAATTCTCGTTACCTCCGGAACCAAACAGGGGATCGACAGTCTGATCAAAGGCCGTAACAACCTACCATCCGACAGAATGTTCGACATCACGGTTGCCTATTTCCCTTTTGACGCACCGTACCTCATGGAAAAAGCCTTTAGCCGTTTCGCTCCAAAACTTGCAGTCATTGTTGAGACCGAACTGTGGCCGGGTTTTTTGATAACCGCCAAAAAGAAAGATATTCCCATCCTTTTAATTAACGGCAGGATGTCGGCAAAAAGTTTTGGATCATACAAATATTTTTCGACATTCTTTCATAAATACGGGCCAGATAAAGTCATGGCCATTTCTCCCGCTGACGGAGAGCGATTTGCCCAAATAGTTGGGCCGGACAAAGTCAGCCTGATAAACAACATCAAATTTGACCGCATAGAAACCCAGCTTGACCCGCTAGAGCACAATCCAATAGCCGATTTCTTACCAACAAACAGTCCATTCTTACTTTTTGGCTCCATCCGCAAGCAAGAAGAGCAAAAGATCGTCAAGACAATAAAAAAAAATCCTCACCGCACGACCCAATATCACCATCGGTCTCTTTCCGAAACATATAGAGCGGGCAGATCTCTGGATCCAATACCTGACAAAAGAAAAAATTACAGCTATCAAACGCTCAGAAACCTTCTCACCACAGTCGCCCGGCTCGGTTCTCGTCTGGGATACATTCGGCGAACTTTCAGGAGCGTATGCGCTGGCCAGAGCTGCTTTTGTTGGTGGCTCTCTTGAAAATTTGGGTGGCCAGAATTTCCTTGAACCGTTAGTATTTGGACTGAAACCGATTATCGGTCCCTATTGGAAAAATTTTGCCTGGGTTGGTCGGGAAATCGTTGCATCCGGCCTGGTACAGGAGGTCGCTGACGAAAACGAGCTGGTGGCCGGTTTACTCACGGCAATCGATGCCGATGTTGCAAAGGATCAGGTGATCAAACAGGTTCAGGATTTCTTCGAACCACGTAAAGGAGGCACACTCCAGGTGTGTCAGCAAATTATAGATACATTGCATATTCTGGAAAAGAGATAGTATGAGCACATTACCACCTTGTTATGGGATTATTCCGGCCAGATATCAGTCCCAGCGATTCCCCGGAAAACCTTTGGCCGACATACTCGGAAAACCAATGTTCTACTGGGTTTATGAACGTGCAGCCAGTTGTACATTGCTGAAAAAGGTCTGTCTGGCCACAGATGATGAGCGCATTTATGATGCGGCCAAGAAACTTGGAGTTCCGGTGGTAATGACCGACCCCACCCATCCCAGCGGTTCAGACAGAATTATGGAGGCGGCGCAGATACTTGGCCTAGAAGACGAGGCAGTGGTAGTCAATATTCAGGGAGATGAACCGGCGCTTGACCCTGAAATGCCAAGAAAACTTGTCGAGCCCTTTGCTGATCCAGACATTCAGGTTACCACCCTGGCCAGACTCATAGATTCCAGGGAGGCAGAAAATACCGATCGGGTCAAAGTAGTACGTTCGGAAAAAGGCATGGCCCTCTATTTTTCCAGAGCTAAAATCCCCCACATCAGGGACATCGATCAGACCGATACCGACTATCTACTGCATATCGGTTTATATGCCTATCGGCTTTCCGCACTCAAGACCTTCACTTCTCTCCCACCCAGCCCACTGGAACATATAGAAAAACTCGAACAACTACGTTTTCTGGAAGCAGGCATTAGTATCTACGTTGTTTTGACTGACTACCAGGGCTTTGGTGTTGATCGACCAGAAGATCTGACATTAATCACTCGTCAGCTTCAAGAAAGATAAGGGAAATATCGAAATTCCCTTACAGTGCGCCTCGAATATGAAGCTTTTTACTTAAAAATCGCCAATTTGAGGTTTTTACGTGTTCATCAAAGTTGAATAGCAAAAAAAAACCCGCTCTGAACCGACACTTTTCAGCGTAGTTTTAGAGCGGGGCAGTAATCAGGAGATTATTTCTGCTAGAGTATTCGCGCAGGTGGCTTGGGAGGTTTCTGATGATCCCGGTCCAAATGAAAGTTAATCCAAGAAGAGGTATCTTTGAGTTCCCATAGTCGTGGTGGGATAAATTCACAGGTGAGTTTATCCGCCTCTCCGTGCTTTTTCATCCGCTTGTAAGCCCGCACCCAAACACAGAGTTTATCAGTATTTACCTCGCAGAAACCATCCTTACTTCCACCGCAGGCCCCATTCCGTGTATGCTTCGGGCAACCCGACTCGGGGCAGAGAAACCCCACATGCTGGATACCGCAATCGCCACAACTCTTGCAGGAAAGCATTATCTTTTTAAAGGGATCTTCCAGAAACGTCTTCAACATCCACGATGTTTTACTTTTATCCAGAGAGCTGGAAATTTTTTTATACATCGGGGCAAGAGATGCTCGTTTGTCGAAGAAGAGATCGTGAGCGGCGCGCAGAAAGAGGTAGTGGAAGTTATCCGTGACTTTCACTTTTATTGTATCTTTCCCTGGAATAACTGATTCAGCTGTTACTGGTTTTTTATACAGATAAAAACGATTGGGTTCGTTCTCACGAAACTCATCGATATAATCCAACCAATTGTGTTCAATCGCAGCCATCCGGTCAAGAATCTTCCCGACGGTCTCAAAGCTGTCATGGATTCCACCAAGGTGGATGCCTTTGTAGCCAATTCCCTTCAAAACCACACCAAGCCGCGCCGTCCTCTCAATGGCGCACTTCATGCCCTCACCAGCTACCTCCCACTCCTTCATAACCTTATTGAAGAGTTTTTCGGTGACATGAACCCCGGGAACTCTACCGGCGTGCATAGGCCTGGCAGAACGCTTGTCCAATAAATACAGAGAGGCAAGGGCAGGCGTCTCAATCCCTTTATCCTTTTTATACAGCAGAAGCTCTTCATATTTATCAATATCGTAACCAAGCTGCGTGATGGTAAATGAGGCCCCTGCTTCAATTTTTCGTTCCAGTTTCTTGTATTGGACCCAGGCCTCAGCTTCGGTATATTTAAAAGGTGAAACGGCACAACCGGTAACAAAAATAGTGGAATGTCCTGATCGTATAAGTCTCTTATTGAGATCGTTCAACATAGAGGTCAGGATGACCGAATCAAAGTCAAATACCGGCAAACCAGCTCCACCAAACCCCTTACCGGAATAGTCGCCGGTGAGAGCCAGGATGTTTTTCATGCCCATACGGGCAAGCTGTAGCGCCCTGCTTTCCATGCCAACCCTATTGGTGTCACGACAGGTGAAGTGGACAATAACATCCATTCCGGCATCGAGGATCTCATGACCGAGTGCATCGGGACTGAGGGCCGGATTGCCGCCCGGGTTATCCGTTATGGACACCGCCGTAATTCTTCCGTCCGCATGTGCGTCTTTGGAAATTCCGGTAATTGTGTCGATTGCCCTGCCACTCGATTCGCGTCCAGGGACGAGTTCAAGAGTTACGACAAATTTTTCCGGGGTTGAAAGGTCATCATTGAAATTGTGAATCACGGAAATTTTCTCCTAATTGAGCGCCATATATAGCGCTGAAGGTCCTCATTTTCGGCCTGCAAACAGTGCAAAATCTACCATGCTTATTGCAGCAGAACAACCTATCCTATTGATACAGCCAAACAAGCCGGTACATTTTCACTATTTTTGCCAATAATATATTGAGAAACTCTCTCAACATATTACTACAATATACATTATTGATAGAGAAAGTGTATAGATTTACATGGAAATACAGTGATTTCGTTTCTCTAAAATTATTATATAATTCTTCACGAAATTTGATATGAAAGAGACACCCAGATAAGTTGCAAAGGTTACGGTATCTTACAATGTGGTATGTTATTACAGAAGGGCAATACCTAACCCACAAAGGAGCCACCCCAAAGGCATGTATTTTAGAGAAATGGCGATAAACTGTTGCTTTAAAATAGTGAGAGCTTGATACAGGCCATCTGATCCTCCAGGGGAAAAAAGCGCCCAAAAAGCCTCATCGCAATAAACGCACCAGCCATTTCCAGGGAAAAAACATCGAGACCCGTTGCTGGTAACGGCGATAACTATCTCCATATTGTGCAACAATTTTCCTCTCTTCAAGCATTGTTCCAACCACCAGGTAGATACTCATAATACAGACCGCGAGAAAGACAGGCAGAGGATAGTTGGGCAACATTGTCCAGATGAACAACAAGGAGCCCAAATACCACGGATGCCGGGTAATAGCAAAAATCCCATTTTCGGTAAACGACTCCGTTTCGCTCATTAAAAGTTGGCCCTTACCTGTTTGAAGCTGTTTAAGCCCCAGAAATGATTTTAAATCATATTGTTGGGCTCCGCCTTTAAACAGCAGGAAAGATACAACGAGAAGAAGAGCACGGATAGGGATGGCATAGCCTTCCCAACTCACCACCACCTGCCCCTCAGCCATTTTAGTAAAAATGATAAGCGGAATAAAGGTAGCCAAGGAAAAAGCGTTATACAGCAGGCGATAGTAACGAGTCAGGCCGATTGCATGTTTTTTAATAAACCCGACAACTGACACATCAATCAAAATTGAATGTATGACACACCAGCTTATCCAGAAGAAACAAAGTAAAACTACGTTCATAAAAAATTCTCCTCATGTTGTTACGGACTGCCTCATATACTTGACCAGGCTTCAGTCATCTCTTTACTTAAGATTAGCAATACTTCAATAGAATTAAGGTTGTATTGACATCCCGTAATCTCTGGAATAACATATTCCCTTTTAAGACAAAATATCCCTGATAACTTTGCGAGGCAACACTACCATGAGAAATAAAGTGACCTTTAGATTTTCGGAATTCATCAAATCGGAATCTGCTGGTGGCATCTTGCTCATGGCAGCCGCCGCCCTGGCAATGGTTCTCGCCAATACGCCTCTCAGTAAATATTACGACCTGATCATAGCCACCCCAGTTCACATTCGAGTTGGCCCCTTAGAAATAGCCAAGCCTCTTTTACTGTGGGTAAATGACGGATTAATGGCTGTATTCTTCTTCCTGGTTGGACTCGAATTAAAGAGAGAACTCCTCATCGGAGAATTGTCAGACAGAAGAAAAATTATCCTTCCGGCCCTCGGGGCGCTTGGTGGTATGTTGATTCCCTCACTCATTTATATCGCTGTCAATTATAAAGACCCAATTGCCATGAGGGGTTGGGCCATTCCTGCGGCAACAGATATTGCATTTGCGCTCGGAATACTCTCCTTACTTGGATCTCGAGTGCCGATCAGTTTGAAAATTTTGTTGACGTCTCTGGCCATATTTGATGATATCGGCGCAATTGTCATTATTGCTATCTTTTATACCGATGCCATTTCCCTGGCAGCCCTCGCGGTAACAGTTTTTTGCATCTGTATTCTGTATTTCATGAACAGGAAGGGCCAGGAGACCATCAGCATGTATATCTTCATCGGTTCGATTATGTGGGTAGCCCTGCTCAAATCTGGAGTGCACGCCACCCTGGCCGGAGTTCTCCTTGCCATGTTCATCCCAATGCATTCTAGAAAAGATCCAGTCCACTCTCCTCTTTTGCAGATCGAACACGATCTCCACTCTGCAATTGCCTTTTTTGTGCTTCCAATTTTTGCATTCTGTAACAGTGGTATAAATATTTCCAACGCAACCTTGGATTTCTTCACCCACGGGGTCCCAATGGGCATTGCTCTGGGGCTTTTTTTCGGGAAACAATTCGGAATTTTCGCATTTATCTGGCTTGGCATACAGCTCAAAATCTCAGCCATGCCCAAAGGCATGAGCTGGGGTTCACTCTACGGGATGTCAACATTATGTGGAATCGGATTTACCATGAGCCTCTTTATCGCATCACTTGCCTTCAATCAGACATCCAGCCAGCTGGTTTTTGATGAGAGATTGGGCATTGTTATCGGTTCCCTCCTCTCTGGAGTCGTCGGATTCCTGATTCTCAAAAAGACCCTGCCGATCACCCAACTTTGGAGTGACACGAGAGATTCAGAGTATCAGAAGAGAGCACATCGCCAAACTTCAATCTAATGCCAAGCCTATTGCCTCTTCACAATTTTTCATGTAGCCCAGGTTCTGCCATCAGCTCGACAAGGGTTTCGGCAGTCCCCGGCAGACCTTGGACACTACGATACATCAGGAAGAGTTTATCGCTCTTTCTGTACCAATAGGTGCCATGCCAGAAATGCGAATAAAAACCTTCCGCCCGCAGCTCAACTTTCTGAGCCAGCATCAATTTTTGATTGACGACGACCTCTTCCTCAGCCATTTTCTCAACTTCGAGACTGGTGACTTCAATAGTGTCGGCGCGAATGGTCCAGAAGGATATAGATTTTTCTTTGGATCCGAGAAAATTTCTCAGTGAGAAGGAGAGCGGCTGGTACCAGGGCCGGTCATCAAGCTCTACCGTCTCCTCGTATGTTTTGCCGTTACGAATCCCAGAAATTTTCAGCTCATTGCCCTGTCGTTTGGCAATGATGTCGTGTTTTTTGTCAGGGTCTTTAAGTTGCCACTGCCAGGTGGCACCATCAGCGGAACAGATGTTGATAAAGGATTTCTCTTTCTCATAAACGGAAACGATTCTCCGCTGATCCTCTTCTTCCAGCTTCCAATAAAAGGGGGTGATTACTTCTCCCACCTTCTCCCGGTAGCTATAGACACCGGCGGGAATTTCTTGCCCTTGGAGAGCAGGGCAAGAAAAAACGAGAAAGAGAGCATAGAGAACACAGCTTAAAGCAGAAAGAGGCACAGGAACACCTGATGATAGATCATATTAATCGGGGCCTTGCTCCTTACCAAACATGGCTTCCAGGTAGATCATGCTGCCCTCAGAAGTCGTTTTTACCTCATAGTTGAGGGTGTTGAAAAGCTTCACCATCCGCGTGTTTTCTTTTGCAGTATAGGCCGTGAGCCCCTTGATGCCGGTTCGCTTTGCCGCCTCGGCCAGCTTTTGGATAACGATGGAAGAAAGGCCTTTTCCCTGCCAATCTTTTTCCACCGAAAAGGCAATCTCCGCCAGCTCAGTTTCCGGGTTGAGGTAGTATTCCCCAACGGCCAGGATCCGTTCATAACCAGACTGTCCTGTAACTGCTACGATGGTCAGGTCCTTGAGATAATCGATAAAAAAGGTGCGCTCGATTTGCTTACTGATAAAGCTCTTTTTCTCGTGAAAAAACCTGGAGATCACATCCGTACTATCCAGCCGGTAATAATGCTCTTGAATACTCCTTTCATCGGTTATTTTTACTGGCCTAAAGGTGACTTTTTTACGGTCAAGGATTCTTGTCTCCTCAAGCCCTAAGGGATAAATTGAATGCATTTCCTCCCTTAGGGTACGCTCGGGTCCCAGTAGGCCGAGTTCTTTTGCCTCCTCGAACAACTGGTCCCTGAAATCGGGGTGAGCAATGGTTATCAGGGAGAGCGCCCTCTCCTGAATACTCTTACCAAAAAGGTTGACCGATCCATACTCGGTCACTACATACTGCACCTCACTGCGCGGCACCACCACTGCCTTGTTTTGCAACATCGGCACGATACGACTCTCCGTACCATCGTCTCTTGTGGAGGTAAGCATCAGGATCGACTTTCCCTTTTTCGACATGGCGGCGCCCCGAAAAAAATCCAGAATACCGGTGACACCAGAATAATTATTAAAGGCCAGAGCATCGGCGGTCACCTGACCGGTCAGATCAATTTCCCGGGCGGTGTTCATCGCCACCATTTTTCTGTTTTTGGCTATTTTCCTGGGATCATTAACATATTTGGAGGGATGAAATTCGATGGCTGAGTTATGATCAAGCAGATCGTACAGATCCTGATTGCCGATGGCATTGCTGCAAATTATCTTGCCATTGTTAAACCCTTTCTTCTTGTTCGTCACCACCCCCATGGCCAAAAGCTTCATTATGGTGTTGGTCACATACTGGGTATGAATACCCAGGTCATTTTTTTCCATCAGCGCCTCGATGTTGGCTTCAGTCGTTCCCCCAAGCGACATCTGCATCGTCGAGCCGTCATCCACCAGCCTGGAAACATAGCGGGCAATCTTCCCGGCGGTTTTTACGTCTGGATAATTACCTATTTCTATCAAGGTCTCGTCATGTTCCACGAAGTAGTCGATGTCGTTGACATGTATCGAACTCCTGCCCATCACCCTCGGCATCTTATTATTCACCTGGGCGATGACCAGATCGGCTCCGGCCGCAGCCGAGGCGGTTACATCGACGGAGATACCAAGACTCATCCAGCCGAAGTCGTCCGGCGGAGAGACCTGAATGAGAGCAACCTGAATGGGTAGCATTCTGGATTTTATCAGTTTGTGAACATCCGAGAGATTGATAGGGGTGATAAAACGGAGATCGCCTTTAAAACTTTTCGAGTTGGCAGAGCCCAGATAAAAGGAACGGATATTGAGATTCTGCGATTTTGATTTTTCAGCAATTTTGGAAAGCGAAGTACTTTCACCGCTGAACATGCGAACAATCTCAAGATCAGTGAAGGAAAGGCTGGCATCAGCCAAGCCTTTTATCAACCGTTGCGGTTCTCCGCACGACGATCCGATAAAGACCCGCTGCCCCGATTGGATTTTAGCAATGGCGTCTTCAACAGATAGCTTGTTTCTTTGATAGTTATCCGCCCAATACCCTGACTCACGCATCACATCACCCCCTGTTTGGAATTTAGTGCCTTACAGATTGTTTTCTTGTTTTCACCCCGCAAGGGGGTACTGAACTGAGTCCCGGCTTACCTTCCCGTTCACCGGGGTTACACAACTCTTGTCTAACATCTAACACCCTTCTCAGGTTTGAAATTCTCAAAGAGACCCTCAATGAATAGTATTGGTTCCGTCGGTTTTAATCAAGCCTGCTCATCACCCCTGTCTTTTTTACAAGGTTCTACCAAATCCGCACATTTCCCAAAGTCTACAAAAAACTATTTGCCTGTAACGTATTTATTCTGATAGGCTGAAATAAGAAAATGCCACCTACCAGAAAAGGGCAAACGCTTGAAAACTCCATCGGAAACAATATTGCTATTCAACTTGTCCGATGCCGAATCGACACTTGTCAAACGGCTGGTATCTTCCTTTGAAATTGACATAGTACCGCTTAACATCGGCACAGTCAGACACTTCGTCCAAGATTTTCCCGAGAAAAAAATCTGCCTGATAATCTTCCATATTGATGGAAATCACTCCAGACAGGATCGAGTCATTCAATTGATCCGGGACTTTGTCGGTCCTTTTGTCCCATTCCTAATCCTTATTCCTGAACAAAAAAGAGAAGATATAAGAAAATATATCCATGCCGGAGCGGACGACTTCATGGAATTGCCGCTCAATGAGAACAGGTTTTCCATAAGTTTCATGATCCTGCTTGAAATGGGTCAGGCCATAACCCAGCCACAGGCAGCAAAGTCTTTACCTGATAATGATGACCTCCGACGCAAAAGATATGACGGTAATCGGCTGGTCGATTTTTTTCGAGAGGGCCTCAGCTACTTTTCCCCTAAATCACTGATAATAAAGGCAAGAACGGAAAGAATCTCCGACAAATGGCAGCAGGTGAGAAAGCTTGGACTAGGTGGCTTCGGTGTCGTCTGGCTGGTGAAAGAAATTGCCACCGGCAAACTGGCGGTGGCTAAAACGCCACACTCCGCCGACATGAACATCAGGGTGTTGCGCTCGGCCGCCATCCTGAAGAGACTGGTGCACCATCCCAATATCGTTCATTTGCTGGAAATCGTTAAAGACGACGGTAAGTTCATTCTGATCCAGGAATATGTCGAGGGTCCGACTCTCCAGCAATTGCTGGAGCAAAACATTTCGTCACTCGACAAAGAGGCCTATTTTCTGCAACTGGTATCTGTCATCTCCTATGCCCATAAACATAAGATTCTGCACCGGGATATCAAACCGGAAAACATCATCATCAGCAAAAATAGACAGGTGAAACTTCTTGATTTCGGTATCGCCCGCGACCTCTCCTGGCAGACTCCTGGCAGCAGCTCCGAAGGTACCGTCAATTTCATGCCGCCGGAGCAGTTCGAGGGCCGAAGCTGTCTCGCCAGCGATGTCTGGGCCCTCGGCGTCATTCTCTACATCTTTGCCACCAATGCCGTCCCCTATTTTCAAGACAATGATCAGTATCCCTCAGACATCGACATAACCGTTGAAAGCAGGGCTCCTCGTAAAATTAACCCCCAGCTCGACATCAATCTTGAGCGCATCATCGTGCAGTGTTTGCAGAAAGACCTTGAGCTGCGCTACCAAAACGCCACAGAATTGCTGGAAGATCTACGGACCGCTCTGCCGCTGTTTGGTCGGGGGGGACTGCTGCCGAAATAAGGGGATTTCACACTCACATTAGGTGTGAATAAGAATAGATGCCTGGGGTATACGTATCGAAAGCGCAAAGACAAACTGAGCATCATTTACT
>ERZ889078.1324-NODE-1324-length-19851-cov-5.902000_pt1 | contig 19851 bp, 24 predicted proteins | sample MGYA00521266_ERZ889078 | MGnify/ENA primary metagenome ERZ889078 (study PRJEB32303, sample SAMEA104408618) | aquatic metagenome | biome: Brackish water; feature: Pelagic; material: water | place: Baltic Sea | collected 2014-06-16T06:34:00 | depth 76,534 m ...
CGTGATCGCGAGGTGATCGACGGTATTCGCACCCCGATTCACAACGAAAAAGGCCGCCCCCAGCAGGAGCGGCCCAAATTCGTCGCGATAATCGCGTGATCAATCGTCGATGCTATCCAGATAGGCGATCAGGTTTGCGCGGTCTTCAATCTTGCGCATGCCATTATAGCCCATCGCGGTGCCCGGTGCGAAACCTTTGGGGTTTTCAAGGAACTGGTTGAGGCTCTCTGGGGTCCAGACGTCCACAACCAATTCAAGCGCTCCAGAGTAGCTATATCCTTCGGCGGTATCGACCGCACGGCCAACCACACCATAAAGGTAGGGGCCTGTGCCGTTCTGGCCAGCCTCAAGTAAATGACAAGAGCGGCAGTTGCGCCATAGGCCTTCACCTTCGGCTGCATCGGCCATGGCATAGATCTCTTCAAAGGCTGGACCTTCGTCGACGACAACGTCGCCATCCGCATCATCGCCTTCGACAGTTATCGAATAGGCTTGGGCATGTTCATCGCCGTGGCCACCGCCGCTATGATAGATTGTTTCTGCGGCCCAACCGCCAAGCAGATATACCAGAAGCGTGCTGCAAGCACCGCCTACTATTTTCGTCATCGTCATTGTGTCGAACATGTCGCGTTCCGTTTCGATCAAAGGTTGGCGAACATGTATCCGCTTCCCTGCCCATGTTGCAAGGTGTAGCACCGCGACGAAATGCCCATTTTTTGGGCCAATGGGGAAAGGTTGCCGGAATGTCTACCAAAATTGCCTTTCAAGGAGAGCTGGGCGCCTACGGTCATCAGGCCTGTGCCGAGGCCCGCCCTGACCATGAACCCTTGCCTTGCGACACCTTTGAGGACGCGATCGAGGCCGTGCGCAAAGGTCATGCCGACCTTGGAATGATCGCCGTTGAGAATTCGACCTATGGCCGCGTGGCCGACGTGCATTCCCTTTTGCCCGAAAGCGGGCTGCATATTGTCGACGAAGCTTTTGTGCGCGTGCATATTAATTTACTCGGTCTGCCTGATTCACACCCATCGGACATCAAAACAGCGCTTGGTCACGTGGTGATTCTTCCGCAATGTGCGGGCTACCTGCGCGAAAACGCCATTCAAGGGCGGGTCAGTTCCGACAACGCACGCGCTGCACGTGATGTTGCCGCCGGTGATGACCGCACAGTTGCCGCACTTGCTTCCGAACTCGCGGCGGATATCTACGGCCTCAAGGTGCTTGCCCGCCATATCGAAGATCATGACCGCAATACGACCCGCTTTTTAATCATGTCACGCGAACCCGATTACAAGAAACGTGGCGATCACGGGATGATGACCAGCTTTGTGTTCCGTGTGCGCAACATTCCTGCCGCGCTTTATAAGGCGATGGGTGGTTTTGCGACGAACAGTGTGAACATGACCAAGCTGGAAAGCTATATGGTTGGCGGGCACTTTACCGCCACGCAATTCTACGCGGAAATTGAAGGCCATCCCGACGATCACAATGTGCAATTGGCGCTGGACGAGTTGGACTATTTCACCGACCACCTGCATGTGATGGGCGTCTATCCCGCCGCCGCGCGCCGTCATGAAGTCTTGCGCGAAAAGTAACGCGCCGGTTGCGAGGGCCTAGATGGCCTTGCGAAACTGGTCTTCGATGCCCTCGGCGAAATCCGCCACCCTTAGGGCCAAACGCTTGTTCATGTTACCTTTGGCTAGTGACATCGACTTGAACAGCAACTTCGCCGCAAGCGATTTGGGCGTCAGCTCAATTTCTACATTAAGACGTGTTCGACTGCGTGAAAGCGTTACAAGCCCAACACGAGTCACACCACTGATGCCCTTTGAAACGATGTCCGCCACCAAGCTGTTGGGGGCATCAAATTCAGCCAAGGTTGCCCGAAGCGCGCGTTCCTTACCACGAAATTTGAATACAATGTCCCAAGCCGAGCCGACTTGCGGGATTTCGAATGTATCAACACGGCTCACTTCAGCCCCGCGTCGCAGCGCTGAACGCTCAAAGCTGGGAAAATCGGACACCGCATTGAACACTTGATCGATTGGCGCTTCGATGTCTTCCCTGGTGCTGAATTTCATGCCCGTTATGCCCTTTTTTTGTTATCGCGTGCGCCTAACGGTGCAACGAGCCGATTGTCGCGTTAATCCAGACTATCCGCAAGCCAGTTGCGCAATAGAAAATGCGCAATCGCCCCCTCGCGTGCGGGTTTGATCGTAGGGTGTCGCCCCGCGAAGATTTGCAACATCTCCTCGCGGTTGATCCACAGGGCGTCTTCGATTTCGATCGGATCGATTGTGATTTCGCGCCCGAGGGCGACACCGCGACAGCCAAGCATCAGTGACGCCGGAAATGGCCACGGCTGACTGGCCAGATAGTCCACATCGCCCACGCGCACACCCGTTTCCTCGAATACTTCGCGGCGCACCGCTGCTTCGATGGTTTCGCCAGGTTCAACAAATCCGGCCAGCAGGGAATACATCCCTTCTGGCCAGCCGGGCGAGCGGCCCATCAGGACAGAATTGCCAAGGGTGACAAGCATGATCACAACAGGGTCGGTGCGTGGAAAATGATGCCCGCCGCAGCTTTTGCAATCGCGTTGCCACCCGGCCATTGCCATCTGGGTTGGAGCACCACAGCGGGCACAAAAAAGATGGCTGTCATGCCACTGAAAGACTGCCCGCGCAGTTGCTGCCAGTTCTGCTTCGCGGGCCGTAAGTCCCGTCATGGTTGCGCGCAATTCGGCAAATCGGTAATCAAGCGGGAGCGACGGGTGGCGCTGCTCGCTTGGATCAAGAAATTGATTAATGGTACTGTCGTCAAGATCATCAGGGATCCACGCCGAAAGGTCACAAGCAAAAATCGCGCGCCCTTCCGAGCGCCCCAGAAAAACCTTGTCCTTAGCGGCATCCGCGAGCGCTGGATGGTCCATTGCAACAAGCGCGAGCGCTCCTGACCCATCACCCGATAAGAGCGGCTTGCCACGCCACAACAACACCGCGCGTGTTGTGGGATCGCTGCGTAGGTCTGCAATTTTGGCGGCGTCGCCCCGTACCTCGGCCGCGCGATCAAGCGCGGAGCCACCAAATGTCACCGTTTCTGCGTGTTTCATAGGCCACACTTTGCACGCCATTCGCTTTAGCGCAATTCAAGTCGTCGCAGGTCGATTGCAATCGCAGTTAGTCTCCCTATGGTTGTATTTAGTCTGGCAGATCACCTACGTAGGGAGAACACCTTTGAGCGCCTTTGCTACGCTGCGAATTCTTGAAACGACGGACCTGCACGCCCATCTGTTGCCCTACGACTATCATACAGACCAACCCAACGCTGGGGTCGGGCTATCACGCACCGCGAGTTTGATTCGCAAGCTTAGATCACAGGAACGCAATTGCCTGCTGTTTGACAATGGTGACTACCTGCAAGGGACGCCCCTGTCAGATTTCGTTGCAAAGGTTTCTGGCATTCACGAAAACAGCCCCCACCCTGCAATCGCCGCGATGAACACGCTTGATTATGACGCCGCAAACCTTGGCAATCACGAGTTCAACTTTGGCCTGGATTTCTTGCGTGATGCGCTGGCGCAGGCGATTTTCCCAGTAACCTGCGCCAATATCGCACGAAACCTTGGCGAAGAACCGACGCAAGACGACACTTTGGTGCGGCAATACCTGATGCTGGACCGCATGATCACGGATGATCGAGGCGCATCGCATCCTATCAGGATCGGCGTCATCGGGTTTGCCCCACCACAAATTCTGCAGTGGGACAGTCACCACCTGCACGGGCAAATCACCACCCGCGATATTGTCGAAACCGCACGCGCGCTACTTCCGCAGCTTAAGCAAGACGGCGCGGATATCGTGATTGCGCTTTGTCATTCGGGCATCGGCGCCGAGGTTCGCAGCCCGATGATGGAAAATGCTGCCGTCCCACTGGCAGCTGTTGACGGAATTGACGTAGTCCTCGCGGGACATACGCATCTTGTCTTTCCTAGCGATCAATTTGCCAAAACAGACCTCGTCGATCCGTCGCGCGGCCATTTGCACGGAAAACCTGCCGTGATGGCCGGTTTCAATGGCTCACACCTTGGGGTGATTGACCTTTGCCTGCGCTGTGACGACGGACAATGGCGCATTATCGACGACCATGTGCGAGCAATACCAATCGCGCGTCGAAATCTGGCGTCCAACACCATCGAAGGGCTTGTGCTTTGTGATGTCTTTGTGCGTGACGCTGCGACCTCGGCCCATGACGCAACAATTGCTCATGTTCGCCAACCAGTCGGGCAAACCTCCGTGCCGCTGCAAAGCTACTTTTCGCAGATATCCAATGATGCAATCCTACAAATCGTTGCCGATGCCCAACGCACCGCAGTCCAATCTTTTTTGACAGGCGGACCACTCGCAGATCGCCCGATTTTGTCAGCGGTCGCACCATTCAAGGCTGGCGCGCGCGGCGGCCCTGACCATTTTATTGACATTCCAGCGGGACCATTGGCGCATCGCAATGTCGCTGAACTCTACGTTTATCCGAACACGCTTAGCTTGCTGGAATTGACTGGCGTGCAACTACACCTTTGGCTTGAAAGATCCGCCGGCGCATTCGCCCGAATCACCATCGGCAATGACAACCAGCCCCTGCTGGACCCCAATTTCCCCTGCTACAATTTTGATGTCATCGACGGGCTAACCTATGTGATCGACCCGTCAAAACCGTCGCGTTTTGATGCACAGGGTGTTGAGATATGCCCCAATGCGCGCCGGGTCTGTGATATCCGCATTGATGGCGAACCAATCGTTGAGGACCAATCATTTCTGGTTGTAACAAATAGCTATCGCGCAGGTGGCGGTGGCAGTTTTCAAGGGGCCATGGCGGGTCACGCCCTTGCCACTGGTAAGGTCAGTGCCAACGACGCCTTGATTGACCATCTGCGTAAGGCTGGTGATTTAGCGGGGCAGTGTACACGTACATGGCGTTTCGCTCACCTTCCCGACACGACTGCACAATTTGAAAGCGGCCCTCAGGCGCGCAACTATCTGGCCGACATAGCAGACCGCGCAGTCAGCTATGTTGGCCCCGCAGATAACGGTTTCGCGCAATTTTCATTGCGCTTTGACGCGGCTTAGGGACAATAGATAGGCAGGTTAAACTCATAGGGATCGGCGCATGCGAAGGCTCTTTTTGGCACTTATCGTTCTGGCAACTGTCGCTGCCTATTTCACCAATCCCAGTCAGACCCGGATCGATGCGCAAATCGACGTCATGCTGCAGGCCGCGATCAATGATGGACAACTTGACGATTTGTCAGATCCAGCGGCCGCGATTGCCCTGCTGGCGTGCAAGACAGATGTCCAAATCTGTGCGCAGATGCTGCGCCAAGGGCTTGAGCTAAACTTTAGCGATCAAAAGCTGTTCACAACGGTGCGCGCAACGGGGTTTGGCAAGGCCGTCACCTGTTTTGCTGCTTACACAAGGCTGTTTTGCCCCAGCGGCCTGAACGACGCCTAGCATCCCTTGCGCGATGCCGCCCACCCGCCTATATGAGGGACGAGAGGTTGGCGCGGGCAGGCGCCTCGCCAACCTGGTCAGATCCGGAAGGAAGCAGCCACAACGAGCCCCGCTTGGGTCGATGTCCAGCCTCTCACCTACCGCGCCTTGTGCGCTATGCCCTATCGGGCCACGACAGGAGGATATCCATGATTGCATTTATATCCGCCAGTCGGGCCGTGGCGCATTCCTAAGGGAAAAACCCAATTGCCCGCTTTGATCCCTTTTCCTGATCTTGGGCTTTTCCAATGACCGAACTGACATTGACCAGCCTTGGCTGGACCCCTTTCTTCGAATGCCAACGCGAAGCCGGCGAGATCGGCACGCCGGCGCGCGTTACTGCTGTACACCGGGCCAGCGTCACCGTTCTGGGCACCGATGGCACCGCTACGTTGCTCCCGCCCGAACAGGCTGGCAATTATGCGGTCGGCGATTGGCTGTTGCACGACGGCACGGTTGTGACCCGCCTGCTGAATCGCCAAACCGAAGTATCGCGCCGCGCCGCGGGTGAAGTCGCGATGCGTCAGCTGATCGCCGCCAATGTCGACACCCTTGCCGTGGTCACAAGCTGCAACGCGGATTTCAACGTGGCCCGGCTTGAACGCTATTTGGCGATGGCCGGTGCGGCAGGATGTATGCCGCTGATCGTATTGACCAAAACGGACGAAACCGACGACGCTCAATCCTATATCGACCGCGCACAAAAGCTGTCGTCATTGGCCTCTGTCATCGCGATAGATGCGCGCGATCCAGAAGACGCCAAGCGCCTTTTTCCGTGGTGCAGGAACGGTCAGACCCTTGCGCTAGTGGGGTCATCCGGCGTCGGGAAAACCACGCTGCAAAACCTGCTGACAGGCATCCAAGAGGCAACCCAAGGCATGCGCGAAGACGATGCCAAGGGCCGCCACACCACCACCAGCCGCGCCCTGCGCGCAACCCTTGCAGGCGGTTGGTTGATCGACACTCCGGGCATGCGTGAATTGCGCCTCGCGGACGCGGCCGAAGGGATCGAAGTCGTATTCGGCGACCTGAGCGAGATCGCCACGCAGTGCAAATTCAGGGACTGCGCCCACGAAAGCGAACCGGGCTGCGCCGTTCAGGCCGCCATTACCGCAGGGACGATTGATCCCGACCGCCTTGCTCGCTGGCAAAAGCTGGTCCGCGAGGATGAACATAACAGCGAATCCGTGGCCGATGCCCGCTTACGCCAAAAGAAATTTGGCAAGATGGTCAAAGGCGCAATGTCCAAGAAACATGGCGGGCGCGGGACCTAAACGCCCAGTGCCCAGTCCATCTGTTCGCCCGTTTCTACCGCACAGGGCCGCACCGCGCGCACCCGTTTTAGGGCTTTGCGCCCTTCCTCGCCGGCCGCGATCATTGTCCTTAAACAGGCCATGCCCGACCGTCCACAACCCGCACGGCAATGGACCAAGACGCGCCCGCCCCGCCCCAAGATCGCCAAAGCGCGATCTTCAATCATGGTCCATTCTGCATAGCCATCGGGCACTCCGAAATCCGCAATCGGCAGATGGACCCATGTAATTCCGCGCGCCGCAAGGTCGCCAGGCATCTGTGCCGCCGCCAGTTCGTCCAGCGTCGTCATCGTGACAACCAACTGCGGCCCCCACGCCTGCAAAGCCGCCAAATCCTGTACATAATTCCCGCCGCGTCCCGGCATCGACGAAATTGCCAAAGTGCCGCCGCCAACCGGCAAAGCGTAAATTTCAAACTCTGACTTTTCCAACCTGCAAACCACCCCGCGATGCCTGTGGACCTTAGCCCCGCTCCGCCCTACCCTAGCCGCCAAATCCGAATCCAGAAAGCCCACATGAGCGCAGACGCCCCCAAGCCCGCCTATCAAGTTCTGGCGCGAAAATACCGCCCCGAGACCTTTGCCGATCTTATCGGGCAAGACGCGATGGTGCGCACCCTGCGCAACGCCTTTGCCGCCGATCGCATCGCCCAGGCGTTTATGATGACGGGTATTCGCGGGACTGGCAAAACCACCACCGCGCGGATCATCGCCAAAGGGATGAACTGTATTGGCGCGGACGGCACAGGTGGGCCAACGACCGACCCTTGCGGCAAGTGCGAACACTGCACGGCCATCATGGAAGGCCGCCACGTCGACATCATGGAAATGGACGCGGCATCTAACACAGGCGTCGCCAATATCCGTGAAATCATCGATTCCGTGCATTATCGCGCTGCTTCGGCCCGCTACAAAGTCTACATCATCGACGAAGTGCACATGCTGTCCACAGGCGCGTTCAACGCCTTGCTAAAAACGCTCGAAGAACCACCCGCGCACGTCAAATTCATCTTTGCAACGACCGAAATTCGCAAAGTTCCCGTAACAGTCCTGTCGCGCTGTCAGCGCTTTGATCTGCGCCGGATCGAACCCGAGGATATGATCGCGATGCTGAAACGCATCGCCGTGGCCGAAGGGGCCGATATTGCCGATGACGCGCTGGCCCTGATCACCCGTGCCGCTGAAGGGTCCGCGCGCGATGCACAATCGCTGCTGGATCAGGCGATCAGCCACGGTGCTGGCGAAACGACTGCCGATCAAGTCCGCGCAATGCTGGGCCTGGCAGATCGTGGCCGTGTCCTTGACCTGTTTGATATGATCGTGCGTGGCGACGCGGCTGGCGCGCTGACCGAACTATCCGGCCAATATGCTGACGGGGCCGATCCGATGGCGGTGTTGCGTGACCTCGCTGAAATCACCCATTGGATAAGCGTCATAAAAATTACGCCGGACGCCGCCGATGATCCGACGATTGGCCCTGACGAACGCACGCGCGGGCTGGCCATGGCCGAAAAACTACCGATGCGCGCGATGACCCGCATGTGGCAAATGCTGCTGAAAGCGCTGGAAGAAGTCGCGATAGCCCCCAATGCAATGATGGCCGCCGAGATGGCCGTGATCCGCCTGACCCATGTGGCTGACCTGCCGACACCCGATGATCTGGTGCGCAAACTGCAAGACACGTCGCCGCCCCCATCAGGTGGCGGTGGACGCCCTGCCCCAAGTGCGGGTCAAAGCGACGACGCGCACGCGGCAACACCTGCACCCACGTACTCGGGGCCCACAGGCACGTCGTCGCATGGCGGGGCACAGGTTGCTATCGCCCTCGCCGCAGACAGTCTTGCGCGTTTCGCCACATTTGGATCCGTCGTCGAACTCATTCGCTCTCATCGCGATGCAAAACTGCTGGTCGACGTCGAAAACGGCGTCAAACTGGTCAGCTACAGCCCCGGTCGAATCGAATTTGAACAGGCCCCTGATGCGGCCCCTGACCTCGCCCAGCGTCTTGGCAAACGCCTGCAAGCCTTTACGGGTAATCGCTGGGCGGTCAGCGTCACGTCGGGCGGCGGCGCTCCTACAATCGCGCAGTTGCGCGATCAAGCCGATGCGCAACTGCGTATCAAAGCCCAAGCCCATCCGCTGGTTCAAGCCGTCATTGCGCAATTCCCGTCGGCGCGCATTACCGAGATCCGCTCGCCCAAAGACCTCGCAACTGAGGCCGCCGAAGAGGCCTTGCCAGAGGTCGACGATGAGTGGGATCCCTTCGAGGATAGCTAGCGCCCCTTGCGGTAAGCCCCGCGAGTTCGTATCTCAATTCAAACGCTATATTCAGGAGATAGACACGATGTTCAAAGGTTTGGGCCAAATGGGCGACATGGCCAAGATGATGAAAAAGGCGCAGGAAATGCAGGGTCAGATGGCCGAACTGCAGGAAGAAATGCACAACATCATGGTCGTTGGCGAAAGCGGCGCGGGCTTGGTCAAAGCGACCTGCAGCGCCAAAGGCGAACTCAAGGCCCTTGATATTGATCCATCGATCTTTTCCGCTGACGACAAGGAAGTTGTCGAAGATTTGATCCTTGCAGCAATCAAGGACGCACAGCAAAAAGCCAGTGATCGGGCGCAGACTGAAATGGCGAAACTGACCGAAGGTCTGGGCCTGCCCGCAGACATGAAGCTACCGTTCTAATTTGAACGCAGAGCGTTCGAATTGGTGTGGCGTAGGGAAAGGCAACGCCTTTCACGGGCCACACACAGAAGTTATTGAGCGATAATGTCCCCATGACCCAAGGCACCCAAGACATCGACGACCTGATCGCACTGATGTCCAAGCTGCCAGGGCTTGGGCCGCGATCAGCGCGCCGCGCGGTGCTGCATCTGATCAAAAAACGCGGACGTTTGATGATTCCATTGGCCGATTCCATGCAAAAAGTGGGCGCGACAGCACGCGAGTGCCTTAACTGTGGCAACATCGGCACCGGCGACATCTGCGACATCTGCACCAGCGCCAAACGCAGCAACGGGCAAATCTGCGTCGTCGAAGGCGTGGCTGACCTTTGGGCGATGGAGCGCAGCGGAGTCTTCAAAGGGCGTTACCACGTTCTTGGTGGCACACTCAGTGCGCTTGACGATATCGGCCCCGAAGAACTGCGCATTCCCAAGTTACGCGACCGGATCGCGAGCGAAGAAATCAGCGAAGTAATCCTTGCACTTGGTGCTACAATTGACGGGCAAACCACGGCGCATTACATCGCCGACAATCTACCCGGTGTGACCGTCACCTCACTGGCCCAAGGTGTGCCCGTCGGCGGTGAGCTTGACTACCTCGACGATGGTACGATCACGGCCGCGCTAAACGCACGCAAGGCGCTTTAGCCTGCAAAACCATCGCATTTCAGATCCGAGAGTTCGCGGATCGCACCCCAGCCCATTTCGCCGTTCCGGCCAAGGTCGAAGAACGTCCAGCCGCGCATCGGTATGAAAACATAGGTTAGGTCGTCGCCGGGCTGGATAACACCACTGACGGGCGCGCTGACATGACGGCCCGTATGTAATTCGGTCGCAGGGCCGCGATAGCCGATACACATGCTCTCAAAGCCGTCCGCGACAGGCAGGTCGATCATCGCCATCCGCTGGGCAATATTGGGGATACGCAAACTTGTGCGGGTGGTGTCCACATCGCAGTCCCACTCCGCTTCCATCGTGCGCACAAGCGCAACAATTTCAGCCTCGGACGGATCAGGCTCCGCGTTCCCGACAAGGCAATCCGAATTGTCAAAAATCGCCTGCCCAAGCGGCGATTGGAAACACTGTCCCGCATGATCAAACACCAGATTACGCGTGAACCACAACTCATCACAAATCTCGACGGCCTGCGCAGCACCCGCCCAAAGAAGGCTCAAAACCACAACCAAATATCGCATGATTTATCCCTTCTTGTGTTCAAATACACTCCCGCCGGAGGCTCCGATCCTACCACACTCAAAGCGGCTGATCACCTTGGTAAAACCGCGCGCTACAGGCCAATCCCAGAATAAAGCAAAGCCCCGCGGCCATCGGCTGCGGGGCTTTTCAATTTAGTCAGACCGACGATGATCAATCCTGATCGTCGTCGTCGTCGTCAGCATTGTCGGGGAGGTTAAAGAACGTGTCCTTGTCAGGCACTGATGTGTCTTCTTCCTCGTCGTCAGCGTCCAAATCTGTGGACAGACTGAATGTTTCAAGCCCTGCAATCGACGAGGGCATCTTCGGCTCGTCAGGCATACCAAGGCTCTGCTCTGTGCTGACCAGCTTACGGCGCTCGTCGTCGCTCATCGCGCCGCCTTCTTTGGCCCTCTTGAGGTTGGCTTTTTGCACTGCCGCGTCCAACTCGACCTGCTTACATAAGCCAAGGGCAACCGGGTCAATCGGGTCGATGTTGTTGATGTTCCAGTGGGTGCGCTCGCGGATCGCTTGAATGGTCGGCTTGGTCGTGCCAACCAGTTTGGACACTTGCGCGTCCGTCAATTCGGGGTGAAATTTGACCAGCCAAAGGATCGACGCGGGACGGTCCTGACGCTTGGACAGAGGCGTGTAGCGCGGGCCACGGCGTTTCTCTTCACCATCTGCGGCAGGGTTATGCACCAGCTTGAGCTTATGCACTGGGTCTTTCTCGGCGGTATCGATCTCGGCTTGGGTCAACTGCTTGTTGGTGATCGGGTCAAACCCTTTGACGCCCATGGCGACATCACCGTCGGCGATGCCCTGCACTTCCAACTCGTGAAAGCCGCAAAAATCGGCGATCTGCTTAAAAGTCAGCGTTGTGTTATCACACAGCCAGACGGCGGTGGCTTTCGCCATAATTGGTTTATCAGACATCGGGGCCTCCTGTTCATATGTCTTTCCCGACGCCGATTAGGCATAGCTTCTTTAAGCCCTTGAAGGGGCGGACCGCTTGGGCCGGGTTCTCATTGTCGGGGAACTTGGGTTGTATATAGTCGCGCTGACCCAAAGTGAAAAGATCAAAATGTTACGCTTTCTTTTGCCCCTACTTATCTCGGCAACCTTTGCCCGCGCCGACGGCACAGCGGGCGAATTTGATTACTACGTCATGTCCTTATCATGGTCCCCGAATTGGTGCAGCCTTGAAGGCGATGCACGTGGGTCACCGCAATGTGGCGAGGGGGCTGATTTCGGTTGGGTTCTGCACGGGCTTTGGCCACAATATGAGCGTGGCTGGCCGGATTATTGTCCGACGATTCACCGCAATCCGGCGCGCGGGGATACTGCTCAACAGGCAGCCCTTTTCGGGTCCAGCGGGGCAGCCTGGCACCAGTGGAACAAGCACGGTCGCTGTTCGGGACTGAGCGCTGAAGACTACTATGCCCTTGCCCAGGTTGCGTTTGATCAGATCACAAGGCCTGCCGTATTCCGCCGCCTCGAAGACGCCGTAACATTGCCTGCCGCGTTAATCCAAGAGGCGTTCATGAATGAAAACGAAGGATTAGACGGCGATGAAATCACAATCACATGCCAGTCCGGGATGATCCAAGAGGCCCGCATTTGCCTGACCCGCGACCTTGAACTGCGCAGGTGCGGGGCAGATACAATACGCGATTGTACACGTAATGACGCGTTGTTTGCGCCGATCCGTTAGGATCAGCGCACAGGGTTATTTACCCTTTTTAGATCCACCACCTGTCGGGATCTTCTCGAGATCACCGTGATCCGCATCGGGCAGCGGCGTGTCGGTCTTGGGGCCTTTGCCAGAATCTTTCTTGGACATTATGATTTCCTTTCGATTGCTTGACAGCTTCTCAGGCGGCATATGCGCCCAAGATCATAACTTTAGCATGGGAATCTGATTCTCCCAACGCCGACGATGCAGCGATTATGATGCCACGCGCAGAACGATCTTACCGATATGCGCAGAGCTTTCCATGAGGGCATGGGCAGCAGCAGCATCCGTCAGCGCAAATTCGCGGTCCATCACCGGCGCGATCGTCCCCGCAGCAAGCAACGGCCAGACCTTCGCGCGCAATTCATCGGCAATCCGCGCCTTTGCCAAATCGGACTGGGGCCGCAAAGTACTGCCGGTGATCGTCTGGCGGCGCATCATCAATGGGGCAAAATTCACCTCGGCCTTGGGGCCTTGCAGGAATGCGATCTGAACAAGCCGTCCGTCTTCGGCCAAGGCACGCAGGTTGCGCGCAATATAGTCGCCGCCGACCATATCAAGGATCACGTCAGCCCCTCCTTGGGCCTTGATCACGTCAACGAAATCCGCATCGCGGTAGTTTACTGCAATCTCGGCGCCCAACCCCAAGCAGGCCGCGCATTTCTCATCAGTTCCGGCGGTCGTGAACACTCGCGCACCAAAGGCCCGCGCCAGTTGGATCGCTGTGGTGCCAATCCCGCTTGATCCACCATGCACCAAGAACCTCTCGCCCGCTTGCAAGTCACCGCGCATGAACACGTTGGACCAGACCGTGAAGAATGTTTCGGGCAGGCAAGCCGCGGCACGCATGTCCATGCCATCAGGCACCGGGAGGCAATGCACCGCAGGGGTTGCGGCGTATTGAGCGTATCCACCACCAGGCAGCAGGGCGCAAACCTGATCGCCGACAGCCAAATCCGACACACCATCACCAAGGCTGACAACCGTGCCCGAACACTCCAACCCCGGCAGATCGCTGGCACCTTTGGGCGGTGCGTAAAGACCCGCCCGTTGCAGCGCGTCGGGGCGGTTAACGCCAGCATAAGAAACCTTGATCACAACCTGACCGTGGCCCGCCAAAGGCATGGGCCGGTCCGTCATTTGCAGGACATCAGGGCCGCCAGCGGCGGTGATTTCAACGGCGCGCGTCATATCAGTCATGCTTTATCCTGTGGGGCCCAGCGTCCGGGCAGATCATTGGTAGCTGTGTGATCGGGCGCTTGAACCTGCCCGAACAGTCGCCCTAACGGGCCAAGCACGGGGCGTAGCAACGGATTGTCGCGCGCCTGCGCTTTGGCTTTTTCAAACTGCATGACGTTTTCGATCCGGCGGTCGATGAATTCGTCTGTGGCCACGCCATCCGCGCTTTGATCGCCCAGCCAGAATAATACGACGGACCCGTAAACCGCACTTAGGGTCGCGCGTTTCGTGTACCAGTTGATGTCGCGCGACGTGTCACCAAGTGCTGTCCAAATCGCATCGGCGGTGCCCCAGATCAGGCCTGCGCCGATGGGAGCCATATGCGGCAACGCAAACAGGGTCGTGCCACGCCGCACCACCTCTTTGTCCCCCACTACGGCCAGCCGCAGCCGGATCGCGGTCGCGACCTTGTCGCGAAAGCGCATGTCGGTCAGATCGGTTTCGGCCAGACGGGCAACCATCGCTCGATTGCCGTTTTCGTGAAACAGAACGGCCAAGTCCACGGCCCCGCGCGGACAGGCAGCGCGGGCCGCGCCCGCATCAAGTCCCGAATCACCGACCGCTGCGTCAAAGGCGGTCTGCGACCAGCCATCAAAGGCCACATGTGGCGCGATCGCCTGCAAAAGCGTGGATTTGACGGGATCAAGTGTGGGGGTTGTCATGGCAGGGCTCCTTGCTTGGCGCCAGTGTAGACAACCCGAGGGGGCTTTGCTATATCGCGGCTTCCTGCAAATCCTTGCAACTCCAGACTAGAAAGGTGGTGAAAACCACATGCAGGTTAGTGTTCGTGAGAACAACGTCGATCAGGCGCTCCGTGCTCTGAAGAAAAAGCTCCAGCGTGAAGGTGTCTTTCGTGAAATGAAGCTCAAGCAGCATTTCGAGAAACCCTCCGAGAAAAAGGCGCGCGAGAAGGCCGAGGCCATCCGCCGTCAGCGCAAGCTGGCTCGTAAGAAAGCAGAGCGCGAGGGAATGCTCTAAGCACCCCTTTCGACTGAACGCTTTAAGAATAGGAAACCCCCGTATGCCAAAGGCTGCGGGGGTTTTGTTTGGCTAGACCGGAAGCGCTGTCGTGCTGACTACGGTGCGCAGCGCGAAACTGGATTGCATCGTCTGCACACCCGGAAGGCTTGCCAAATGGCGGCGGTGGATCGCAGCGAAATCGTCAGTATCAGCGGCCACAACTTTCAACAGGTAATCCGCGGCTCCGGCCATGAGATGACATTCCAATACATCCGGTATTCGCGCGACGGCCTTTTCAAACGCATCCAAAACTTCGTCGGCTTGGGCGGACAAGGTAATTTCGACAAAAACCGTGGTCTTGCGGCCAATCTTGCGGGCATCCAGCAAGGCAACGTAGTCGCGAATGATCCCTTCTTTCTCAAGGCGCTGCACGCGACGGTGGCAGGCCGAAGGGGAGAGATTCACCTTTTCGGACATCTCGGCATGGGACATACGGCCGCCCCGCTGCAATGCCTTGAGGATTCGGCGATCTATTTGATCAATTTCCATTTCTCGCACGATCCTCCGACCTTTTGACGCATCCACGCTCGTTTCTAAGCGAGTATGCCACCAAAGTCAGCAAAAAACACACAGTAATTTCGATCGACCGCCCCCATAGTCCCCGCAGTTCAAGGAGGACACAAAATGCACATCGGTTGCCCAAAAGAGATCAAGCCACAGGAATTCCGCGTAGGCCTAACGCCCAACGCCGCCGTCGAGGCGATTGCCAACGGTCATCAGGTTACTGTTGAAACCAACGCAGGTAACGGATCCGGCTTTCCCGACGAGGATTACATTGCTGCTGGCGCCAATGTCGTCGGCACCGCCAAAGAGGTGTTCGACACCGCCGATATGATCGTCAAGGTTAAGGAGCCGCAGGCCGGAGAGCGCAAGATGCTGCGCGAAGGCCAAATCCTGTTCACATATCTGCACCTTGCCCCTGACCCCGCCCAAACCAAAGACCTGATGGAGTCCGGCTGCACGGCTATCGCCTATGAAACCGTCACTGACCGCACTGGCGGCCTGCCCTTGCTGGCCCCAATGTCCGAAGTTGCGGGCAAGCTCGCTCCGCAGGTCGGCGCTTGGACGCTGCAAAAGGCAAATGGCGGACGCGGTGTGCTGATGGGCGGCGTCCCCGGTGTTGGTCCTGCGCGTGTTGTCGTTATCGGCGGTGGGGTCGTAGGCACCCATGCGGCCCGCGTGGCTGCAGGAATGGGCGCGGATGTTACCGTGCTTGACCGCTCGCTGCCGCGCATGCGCTACTTGGATGATGCCTTTGGCGGCACCTTCAAGACAAGCTATGCCAGCGCCGGCAACACAATCGAACTTGCCCGTCAGGCCGATATGATCATCGGTGCGGTGCTGATCCCTGGTGCCGCTGCACCGAAACTTATCAGCCGCGCGCAACTGTCCGAGCTAAAGCCGGGTGCCGCAATTGTTGACGTGGCAATTGACCAAGGCGGGTGTTTCGAAACCTCCAAGGCGACTACCCACCAAGACCCGATCTACGACGTTGACGGCATCATGCATTACTGCGTGGCCAATATGCCCGGTGCCGTGGCGCGGACGTCCACAATCGCGCTTGGCAATGCGACGATGCCGTTCATGTTGGCACTTGCCAACAAGGGCTGGCGCAAGGCCTGTGAAGACGACGAGCATCTGCTGAACGGCTTGAACGTCCACGCTGGCCAGCTGACATATTACGCGGTCGGCAAGGCGCTTGGGATTGATGTCTTGTCGCCGCAACTCGCGTTGAAAAACTAAACGACGGAAAGCTGACGGGACAACGTATTAAGGGTTCGTAACCTCATTTCGGAGCCTACTATGTTGTCCCGCTATTCGCCTTATCTGCTTTAGGCGCTTCTTGCCCTGCCCGCTATCGGCATTCTAAACGATGTCGTAACCAGCGACGACGCCCGCATCATGCATCGCCTGCTGCACCCCACGGGTGAATTCGCCGCACGGTTCATGATCATTGGCATGATGGCCGCCCCGCTGATGTATTTGTTCAAAGGCTGGCGCGGGCCGCGTTGGCTGGTCAAGAACCGGCGTTATTTCGGTGTCGCTGCCTTTGGGTATGCCGCGCTACATACCGCCTTTTATCTTGGATCCGAACCTTGGGCCACAGTGGTCTCTCATTTCACAAAGCTCGATATCTGGACGGGCTGGCTGGCGTTTGTCATCTTCATCCCGTTGGCGGCGACGTCGATGAACTATGCGGTGCGCAAGCTGGGTACGGCATGGAGGCCGCTCTAACGCTGGACCTACGCCGCGGCCGTGCTGACGCTGATCCACTGGGCGTCCTTGCATGACTGGCGCAGCCCATGGGCCGCCGTCATCCATTTCACGCCACTGGCCCTACTCACACTTTATCGATTGTGGTACGTCTATCTGCGCGCCCGCCGTCCGACGGCAGCCGCAGCCTAAACGCAAAATGGCCCGCCGTATTAGGTGGGCCTACTCGACGATGAACACCTGTCCGGTCAGGCACCCTTCGACGGATTTACTGAAGGCTTCGCCAACGGCATGGTCGCTTACGTGATTGTGGCCGCGAAAGAACCCGTCATATTTCGTGCGTGATGCTTCCAGAACTTCGGGGCTGACAGCGTTGATGCGGATGCCGCGTGGCATATCAACAGCGGCCCCCGCGACAAAGCCGTCAATCGCACCGTTCGCGGCAGCAGCAGCCGCACCACCCTTGATCGGATCACGGTTCAACACGCCGCTGGTCAGTGTGAAAGATCCACCGTCAATGACGTGCGCGATCCCTGCTAGCACCAGATTGATCTGCGCCATCGCCTTGCCGTTGACACCGATCATGGCCTGTTCAGGCGTCATGTCCTGCACTGGGCCAAAGTGACCGTGGCCAATGGCGCAGACAACGGCGTCAACCTTACCGACCGTTTTGTACATCGTCTGGATGCTGGAAAAATCCTCGAGATCGACGGTGATATCGCCACTTGATCGGCCCGCTGTGATGACGTCATGGCGCTCCGACAGGGCCTGCACGGCCGTTTTCCCAACTGCGCCTCCCGCTCCGATTATGATGATTTTCATTGCTTGATCCCTTTTTGCTAGACCAAGCCTATCGTTGCATTTGGCATCGGGCCATCAGAAACAGAAAGGCCCACCAGTCTGGTGGGCCTTTCTTATTGAATACATCAAAGCACTTACTTTTTCAGGGCGTCGCGGATTTCCATCAAAAGCTCTTCCTGCGTCGGACCTGCTGGCGCGGCGGGGGCTGCTTCTTCTTTCTTTTTCATCTTGTTGACCGAACGGACCAACATGAACACCACGAATGCGATGATCAGGAAGTTGATGATCGCCATGATAAACCGGCCATAAGCAAACACTGCTGCGCCTGCTTCTTCGGCTGCACCAATCGAAGCATATTCGCCTTCGCCCAGCAGCGCATACATGCCACTGAAATCAACGCCGTCCATGAACAGGCTGATGATCGGGTTGATCAAATCTGCCACAAGGCTGCCGACGATTGCGGTAAACGCTGCGCCGATGATGATGCCAACGGCCATGTCCATGACGTTGCCCTTGGCGATGAAATCTTTGAATTCCTTAATCATTTCTTTGTTCCCACTGAGTTCCCTGCGTGCCGATCTGTCGTCAGCTGCGCTTGTGCGCACAGTCATACTATGAAAACCGCAGAGAACGAGGGGTTATTGGGGCCACGTTTCCCCCCTAAGTACAGGCTAAAGCACAGCCAAAGGAAAAAGCATGACTGATCTTTCGCAATTCCCCATCACCGCACGGTGGCCAGCAACACGCCCCGATATCATTCAGCTATATTCCTTCCCGACCCCGAACGGCGTTAAGGTATCGATCGCGCTCGAAGAACTGGGGTTAGAGTATGAACCCCACCTTGTTACCCTGGCCGATGCTGACGTGAAATCAGATGCGTTCCTGTCCCTGAGCCCAAACAACAAAATCCCAGCAATCCTTGACCCCAATGGCCCCGACGGACCAGTCACACTATTCGAGAGCGGTGCGATCCTTATCTATCTGGCAGAAAAAACCGGCCGTCTGTTGGGGAAGACCGCCAGTGACAAAGCCCGTACTATCCAGTGGCTGATGTTTCAGATGGGCGGCGTTGGGCCGATGTTCGGTCAGCTCGGTTTCTTCTACAAATTCGCAGGTGCCGCGATGGACGACCCCACGGCGCGTGACCGTTACATCGGCGAAGCCAAGCGCCTGCTGGCCGTGGTCGAGCGGGAACTAGACGGCAAGGACTGGATCACCGGTGAATTCAGCATCGCCGATATCGCACTGGCCCCATGGTTGAATGCGCTGGATTACTACGAGGCGAAAGACGTCACGGGGTATAACGGCCTGACCAACGTGCCCGCCTATGTAGAGCGGTTCTTTGAACGACCGGCGGCGGCAAAAGGGCGCAACATTCCTGCGCCCTCATGAGTGCGGTGTACGGGGTGGGTTGTCCCCTGCCCTATTTGGGCAACACCCCGGTCAGCACATAGCGCAGGATTTCAACGACCTGCGCGGGCTGCTCGGCAACAGCCAAGGCGGCGGCATGGACTTCCTTTAGCGGGTGCTGTTGGTCTGGCTGGCTAAGGATAACGAGCGACTTGCCGAGTGCTGCGGCATATCCCGCATCAAATGCTGCGTTCCACTGTTTGTATTTTTCGCCAAAGCGCACAACGACCACGTCCGCATCTTCAATCCCCTTGCGGGTGCGGATCGCGCTGACCATGGCGCCTTTGTGGTCGTGCCAATACTTGTTCGGCTCTTCCCCAAGGATCGCAACGCCGCAGTCATCGCTTGCCGCGTGATCTGTGACAGGGCTGTTGAACGACACATCCAGCCCCTTGGCCCCATCAATAATTTGTTCGCGCCAGTCCGTATGAATTTCGCCTGACAGATAGACCTTCAACATCCCAATTCTCCGTTTTGAGTTCGGCTGCTGGTATCACACTCTCCGCGCGGGGTTAACGCTTGCGCGCAACAATATAGCGGTTCATCTCTGGAAAACTGCCAACTTCAATCAGATCGAAACCGGCAAAACGGATCGCGCCCTCGTGTTCGGCAAAGCTGAACCTCGCCACATAGGGCGCGATGCCCAACATCC
>ERZ889078.1328-NODE-1328-length-19827-cov-6.227949_pt1 | contig 19827 bp, 17 predicted proteins | sample MGYA00521266_ERZ889078 | MGnify/ENA primary metagenome ERZ889078 (study PRJEB32303, sample SAMEA104408618) | aquatic metagenome | biome: Brackish water; feature: Pelagic; material: water | place: Baltic Sea | collected 2014-06-16T06:34:00 | depth 76,534 m ...
ACAAGCAAGTGGTCGTTCTGGAGATCGCGGCGGAAGAGCTTCGGATGGCGTCACGCGCGTTGGAGGTATTGCTTGGCAGGATCGATGTTGAATCTTTGCTCGGAGAGATATTCTCCAGTTTTTGCATCGGAAAATGAGGATGTTTCACGTGAAACAGTTTGATGTCATTGTTGTAGGGGGCGGCCATGCGGGCTGCGAAGCCGCTGCGGCATCTGCCCGGATGGGCGCAAGAACAGCATTGGTGACGCTAAAGAAGGCGTCATTGGGGGTTATGTCTTGCAACCCGGCGATTGGCGGCCTTGGTAAGGGTCATCTGGTTCGGGAAATTGACGCTTTTGACGGGATAATGGGGCTTGCGGCTGATGCAGCAGGAATTCAGTTCCGTTTGTTGAATCGAAGCAAGGGCCCCGCCGTGCAGGGACCGAGGACACAGGCGGACCGAAAGCTTTATCGTGTGGCGGTGCAATCAATGCTGGCCGAGCAGGAGAGCCTAAGCATAATTGAGGGCGAAGTCGTTGACTTTATGCAGGCCGGTACGGGTATTGTCGGAGTTAAGCTGGCTGATGGCGTGGAGTTGGCCAGCAAGGCGGTGGTTCTGACGGCAGGAACCTTTTTGAATGGAATCATACACATCGGGGATCGGCGCACCTCGGGTGGGCGCGTTGGAGAATTGCCCTCGATCAAGCTTGCCCATCGGCTCGCAGAATTCGGATTTGCCAGGGGACGTTTGAAAACCGGCACACCGCCGCGCTTGGATGGTAAAACAATCGCTTGGGACCGCTTGGGGAGTCAGTCTGGCGATGAAGACCCAACGATGTTGTCATTTCTGAGTACGAGGCCCGTCGCCCCTCAGATTAGTTGCGGGATTACAGAAACAAACGTGCAAACCCATGATATCGTACGCGCAAATCTTTCTCTGTCGGCAATGTGTGGCGGTCATATCGACGGCGTCGGGCCGCGCTATTGCCCGTCAATTGAGGATAAGATCGTTCGGTTTTCCGACAAGGCATCGCACCAGATATTTCTGGAGCCCGAGGGCATCGACGATTCCACCGTTTACCCAAACGGAATCTCAACCTCCCTTCCGGTAGAGGTGCAGGAGGCCTATGTGCGCTCGATCGTGGGCTTGGAAAATACAACTATTCTTCAGCCCGGCTACGCGATTGAGTACGATTATTTTGACCCGCGGAGACTAGACCCTTCCTTGGCGGTCAAGGGATTAACGGGCCTATACTTCGCAGGGCAAATCAATGGAACAACAGGGTATGAGGAGGCGGCGGCGCAGGGTCTTGTTGCTGGGCTGAACGCAGCAACCCTCGCGCTTGGTCGCGAGGCTGTGATGTTTAGCCGGACTGATAGCTATATCGGCGTGATGATCGACGATCTCGTCACGCGCGGTGTCACAGAACCTTATAGAATGTTTACCTCGCGTGCCGAATACCGGCTTATTTTGCGTGCGGACAACGCGGATCAGCGATTAACGCCCCTCGCGCTAAGGCTTGGGTGTGTTGGTCCGGAGCGGCAACGAGTTTTCCACGAGAAAGCCGAGAAACTGCAGCGCTATCGCGGGGAGCTTGATCAAATCACATATACGCCGAAGCAGATCTCTGAATTGGGCTTTAGGGCCAGCCAAGACGGGGTTCGGCGATCGGCGTTTGCTATTCTTTCGCAGCTTGATGCGCCTTTTCCCGAAGTTGCGGCGCGTCTGGGGGGCTTTCCAGAGGTGCCTGATGAGATTCTTGCGCAACTGTGGCGCGAATCGCTTTATTCGAACTATACGGACCGACAGAATGCAGATGCGTTGGCGTTAAGAAAAGATGAGGGCATGCAGATTCCGGAAAATTTTGAGTATGCCGCGCTTCCTGGGCTTTCTGGTGAGTTGCGCGCAAAGCTTTCTTTACAGAGGCCTTCCTCTGTCGCGCACGCCGGAAAGATTGAGGGAATGACGCCTGCGGCGCTTTTGTTGATTCTTTCAAGGCTGAAGGGCCCGCACAGCAACAGAAAAGCACAATGATGGCGACCGGTCGGCACTTAGGGATGATCGATCTCGATGTTTCACGTGAAACAATCGAAAAGCTTGAGCAGTTTCTGGCGCTTATAAAAAAGTGGAACACGGCCATTAACTTGGTTTCAAAACCAAGCCTCGCTATGGCGTGGGATCGCCACATCCTCGATTCAGCGCAGATTTTTTCTGTTACCCCAGAAAGTGCGATACATTTTGTGGATATCGGTAGCGGCGGCGGGCTTCCGGGGATCGTTTTGGCGGTGCTATCAGAAGAGCTTGCCCCAGACCGACGCTTCACACTTGTAGAGTCCGATCAGCGAAAGGCCGCTTTTCTGCGAGAAGCCTCTCGGGCCCTTTGTTTGAACCTCACAGTTCTTTCGGAGCGTGCCGATTCTATTAGCCCCTTGGGCGCGGAGGTTTTGTCAGCGCGTGCTTTCGCGCCCTTGTCCCAACTTCTCGGCACCGCACAGAGGCATTTGCTGCCGGACGGCTGTTGCCTCTTTCCAAAAGGTGAATCCTATATGGGTGAGATTGACGCGGCCAAGAAGGAATGGACCTTTGAATATGAAGCCATCACCAGCAAAACAGACCCTAGGGGTGCAATTTTGAAAATCTATGGAATCCAGCATGTCTGATTTTCGCATCGAAAAAGCCCCCCGGATTATTGCAATCGCCAACCAAAAGGGGGGCGTCGCAAAAACTACAACGGCGATAAACCTTGCGGCCGGCCTGGCGGAGCTTGGTGCAAAGGTTCTCGTTGTAGATTTAGATCCGCAGGGCAACGCCTCGACTGGCTTAGGGATTGAGTTGGCCAGCCGCAACCTGACGACATATGACCTGATGGTGGAGGAGGCGCCAATAGGCTTGGTGATCCACAAGACCAACCTTGATCGCCTCTTTATCTGTCCCTCGAATTCTGACTTGTCCTCCGCTGATATGGAGGTGATTTCAAACGAAAAAAGAAGCTTCTTGCTGCATGATGCGTTGCGACAGCCAGCTATGGCCGACCTTGGTTTTGATTTTGTACTGATCGACTGCCCGCCGTCGCTCAACCTCCTGACCGTGAATGCAATGGTTGCGTGCCATTCGGTATTGATCCCGCTTCAGAGCGAATTTTTTGCACTGGAGGGCCTGTCGCAACTCATGTTGACGATTCGCGAGATACGTCAAACGGCGAACAGCGATCTCAGAATAGAAGGCGTGTTGCTAACCATGTATGACAAGCGCAACAACCTTTCGCAGTTGGTGGAGGCGGACGCTCGGTCGAACCTGGGCGATCTCGTGTTTAAAACCATGATTCCGCGAAACGTTCGCGTTAGTGAAGCGCCGTCCTATGCCCTTCCCGTGCTTTCTTATGACTCGACATCAAAAGGCTCAGAGGCCTATCGCGCGCTTTCATTGGAGATTGCAGAGCGATATGGTGTTGGCAATGCGGGGCAAGAGGGCGCGTAATGATGGAAAAGAAGCAAGAGCGACGCGGCTTGGGGCGCGGATTGTCTGCCCTGATGGCTGACATTAACGCATCAGCAGAAAAAGAAGATCAACGGCAAGGTCGCCGTGTCGAATTGCTTGTCGCCGTCGAAAATCTTTTTCCAAACCCAAACCAGCCCCGGCGCGATTTTTCAGCCGAGGCGCTTGAGGATCTTGCGGCTTCGATAAAACAAAAAGGCGTTCTCCAGCCATTGATCGTGCGCCCAAGGGCTGAGGCGAACACCTTTGAAATTGTTGCTGGTGAGCGTAGATGGCGCGCCGCGCAGATGGCACAGGTTCATGAACTTCCAGTGCTGATCCGTGATTTTAGCGACACAGAGGTTCTAGAAGTTGCAATCATAGAGAATATTCAGCGCGCCGACCTGAATGCGATCGAGGAAGCAGCAGGGTTTCGGCAGTTGATGGATCGATTTGGCCATACGCAAGAAAAGATTGCCGCAGCGCTGTCGAAAAGCCGAAGCCACATAGCAAACCTGCTGCGCCTGCTTAATCTTCCAGAGGATGTTCAGAGCTTTGTCCGGGACGGCAAAATCTCTGCGGGTCATGCGAGGGCGCTGATTACGTCAGATAATCCATCGTTGCTCGCCCAGACCGTTATTGATAAAGGCCTGTCAGTCAGAGAAACAGAGCGCCTTGCGCGCGAAACGATGGGCGCGCCGGCCCGCTCTAGACCGCCCGTGAGCAAACATCTTAGCGAGAAGGATGCCGACACACGCGCGCTGGAGGGGGATTTGAGTGCGAATCTTCGCATGGCTGTTAGCATCAACCATGAACCTGGCGGCGAGCGCGGTACATTGACGATTCGCTATAACACGCTGGATGATCTCGACAATCTCTGCCGCACCCTATCGCAAATGGATCGTGATTGAGCGTCTTTGGCTAGCCCATCAGCTTTGCAATGACCGAATTCAGAACCAATCGCCCGCTTGCTGTTGCGGCAAGGCGGCGGCCGCGCGCGTCAATCAGGCCAATATCAACCAGATCGGCTAAGGCTGCCTGCGGAATCGTGCCGCCTGCAATCCTTTCATATCTGTCTAGGTCTATGCCCAAATCACGCCGCAAGCCCATCATAAGATATTCTGTTCCCTGCTCTTCTTGGCTTAAGTGTTGGCGCTGCTCTGCCGCTTCACCCGCCTCAACCTTTGCGAGCCATGCTATCGGGTTTGAGATTGCTTCGCTCGATTTGCGAATTCCGCCAAGCGTAATCCTGCCATGCGCACCCGGCCCAATTCCAACATAGTCACCGGCGCTCCAATAAATGCAGTTGTGGCGCGATTCCTGCCCAATTTTGGCATAGTTAGAGACCTCGTAGCTTGAATACCCGGCGGCTTCGGTCATTTCTTGTGTCGCCAGATACATGTCTGCGCCAAGGTCTTCATCCGGCAATCCGCGCAATAGCCCGCGGCGAAACCTGTCGCCAAAAGCCGTGCCGTCCTCAATCGTTAATTGATAAAGCGAGAGGTGGCCGCTGGCCAATGCTAAAGCCTCAGCCAATTCGCGCCGCCATTCGGGCAATGATTGCCGCTGGCGGGCATAAATCAGGTCAAAACTTACCCGATCAAACGTATTCTGTGCGATTTCAACGGCCGCTTTGGCCTCTTCAACGCTGTGGAGCCGCCCAAGAGCCTTTAGGTCGGCATCATTCAGGGCCTGTACGCCAACTGAAACACGGTTCACGCCCGCATCACGATAGCCCCGAAACCGTCCAACCTCTACCGACCCCGGATTTGCCTCCATCGTAATCTCAACGTCATTTGCGATAGGCCAAGCGTCTCTAACCATGGTCAAAATTGCATCAATCAACTCAGGAGCCATGAGTGAGGGCGTTCCGCCACCAAAGAAAACCGTTTGCAGCACGCGCCCACTCGTCTCAGCGCCAACGCGTTCGATTTCCTTCAGATACGCCGCCCGCCACCTGTCCTGATCAACCTTTGCTGAGACATGGCTGTTAAAATCGCAATATGGGCATTTGGATTGGCAAAACGGCCAATGAATATACAGGCCAAAACCGCCCTCACGCCAATCCTCTATCGGTGAGCCGTCGGTGTCAGGTTTCACGTGAAACAACCGGCGACGAGTTTGCGGAATGCATCGGCGCGATGGCTGATCCGGTTTTTCTGTTCGCCCGCCATCTCACCAAAAGTAATATCATAGCCGTCAGGTTGAAAAATCGGGTCGTACCCATGGCCTTGCGCTCCGCGCATTGGCCAAACCACAGCGCCCGGCATTATGCCCTCAAACACCTCATCATGCCCATCGGGCCAGGCCATCACCAACGTACAGCAAAACCGCGCCCTGCGTGGGTGTGGCGCATCAATGGCCTCAAGCTCTCGCCAGGCCCGTTCCATCGCCATCGCAAAGTCGCGCCCATGCGGCGTTTCCGCCCAGTCTGCAGTATAAACGCCCGGCGCGCCGCCCAGGGCATCAATACAGATGCCAGAATCGTCCGCCAACGCCACAAGGCCGGAAGTCCGCGCTGCCGCATGCGCCTTGATGCGCGCATTGCCGATAAAGCTGTCTTCCGTTTCCTCTGGCTCCGGCAACCCAAGAGCGGCTGCCGAAACAACAGAAATATTGAATAAATTCAAAAGCTTATCAATTTCTGCAAGCTTCCCGGCATTGTGGGTCGCCACCAACAGCTTATCTTCCACGAACCTCCGCATCTTACGCAAGCGCCGCTTTCTGGGCCGCCACCAAGCCAGCGCAGCCCAGCTCGGCTAGATCCATCAATTGCCCCATCTCGTCGCGCGAAAAGGTTGCCCCTTCGGCTGACATTTGCACCTCAATCAAGCGCGCGGACCCGGTCAGGATAAAATTCCCATCCGTCCCTGCATTGGAATCCTCGGCATAGTCGAGATCCAGAACCGCCTGCCCGGCATAAATCCCGCAAGATACCGCAACAACATGATCCAAGATCGGGTCGCTCGTTATCATCCCGGCTTTCAGCAATTTGTTGACCGCCAAACGCAGCGCCACCCAGCCCCCGGTGATCGCAGCGCAGCGCGTTCCGCCGTCCGCTTGCAGCACGTCGCAATCCACCACAATCTGCCGCTCTCCCAAAGCGCGCCGATCGATGCCTGCGCGCAACGCCCGGCCAATCAGGCGCTGAATTTCCTGTGTTCTTCCACTCTGCTTGCCGGCCGCAGCCTCGCGTCGGTTGCGCGTGTTCGTCGCACGGGGCAGCATCCCATACTCCGCCGTGACCCAACCTTGCCCGGTGTTCTTCAGAAACGACGGCGCCTTGTCTTCAATCGAGGCGGAGCAGAGCACATGGGTTTCACCCATCTTGATCAAACAAGACCCCTCGGCATGCTTCATGACGCCCGTTTCAATAGAGACGTTGCGCATTTGGTCCAGATTTCTTGCTGATGGCCGCATAAAATAGCTCCTTAATGCTGAATTACCCCCAAATACCCACCCCCATCACAAGGATGCAAGCATCATTGACGAATGCATCCCGCGCTCTTTAATGTGCATGGCCCTGTGGGAATAAGACTATGCACGAACAAAGCCGCCGCGCCGCCCTCATGTCGGACCTGAATGACCGCTCCCGCGAGGTGTTTCGTCGTGTGGTGGAGGGCTATCTCGCTTCAGGTGAACCGGTCGGGTCACGTACGCTAACCCGTTCCATGTCTGAGAAAATCAGCGCCGCTACCATCCGTAACGTCATGCAAGATCTCGAATATTTCGGCCTCTTGGGAAGCCCCCATACCTCTTCGGGCCGTATACCAACACAAACCGGCTTGCGGCTGTTTGTGGATGGGGTGCTGGAGGTGGGCGAGGTCGCGATCGAGGATCGTGAGCGAATCGATGCAACGCTGGGCCAGAATCAGCCAGATGTTACAACAATTTTAGATCGCATCGGTTCTGTTCTGTCCGGCATTACCCAAGGTGCAAGCCTTGTTCTGACGCCGAAACACGAGGCGCCCATCAAACATATCGAGTTTGTCAGCCTCAGTGCTGATCGCGCGCTTGTGGTTCTGGTCTTTGCCGACAGCCATGTCGAAAACCGGGTTTTTACTCCGCCTTCTGGCCAAACGCCGTCTTCCATGCGCGAGGCCGCAAATTTTCTTAACGCCTTGGCCGAGGGAAAAACCCTGTCTGAGTTGCGCCAAACCGTCACCGCGGAAATCAAATCCCGACGTCAGGAAATTGATGTGCTGGCCCGTGAGCTTGTGGAAACGGGCCTTGTCCTTTGGGAGAACGCCGGTGAGCAAAGCGAGCGGTTGATAGTGCGGGGTCGCGCAAATTTGCTGGATGGCTCCACCGAGTCGCAAGACTTTGACCGTATTCGAAACCTCTTTGATGATCTGGAACGCAAGCGCGATATCGCGGAATTTCTGGAACTGACAGATGAGGGCGAAGGTGTGCGCATTTTTATTGGCTCTGAGAACAAGTTGTTCTCACTTTCGGGGTCGTCTCTGGTTGTCTCTCCCTATATGAACGCTGATCGAAAGATCATCGGCGCTGTGGGTGTCATCGGTCCGACGCGGTTGAATTATGGCCGCATCGTTCCCATCGTTGACTACACAGCCCAACTCGTCGGGCGGTTGATATCAGACCGATCGAGAGGGTGACACAGTATGACTAAAACAAGGAAAGACGAGATGGCCCGAGAACAGGCAGCCAAAGCAGAAACCCCGGAATTGGCCGAGGCAGGAATTGATGTGTCCGAATTCGAAAGCGCCGCCCAGCTTGATGAGCTTGAGGCGCTGCGCACGGAACGTGATGACATGCGCGACCGCTTCATGCGCGCGCTGGCTGATGCCGAGAATGCCCGCAAGCGCGGAGAGCGGGATCGCCGCGAGGCCGAGCAATACGGCGGCTCCAAGCTCGCCAGGGATCTTTTGCCCGTTTATGACAATCTGCGCCGCGCGCTGGATGTCGCCACTGACGAGCACCGCGCTCAGGCCACAGCCCTGATCGAAGGTGTGGAGTTGACGTTGCGCGAACTTTTAAGCGTGATGACCAAGCATAATGTAACGCCCATTGTGCCCGATATTGGCGATCAGTTTGACCCGCAGATGCATCAGGCCATGTTTGAGGCCCCGGTTCCAGGCACCAAGGCAGGCCAGATCATTCAGGTCATGACCGAAGGGTTTTTGCTGCATGACCGCCTGCTACGCCCGGCGCAAGTGGGCATTTCTTCGTCGCCAGCGTCCTGATTGCGTCAATTGATGGGGGGGCAGCCCCACGCCCCCCCCGGATACTTTTGCTGAAAAGAAATTGGGACTATTTCTCCGATTGAAGCCGTGCCTTGAGCTCATAAATCAGGCTCAAAGCTTCGATCGGGGTTAGCTGATCGGGCAGCACCTCGCGCAACCGGCTTTCAACGTCTGATGTCTTTTGCGGCTTTGGCGCGGGGCTTGATGGGGCAATGCGGAACAGCGGCAGGTCATCAATCAGGGCCTTTTGTTTGTTTTGGCCCTCGCGCTCACCCGCCTCAAGAGCCTCCAGCACCACCTTGGCGCGGTCTGTCACCGCTTCTGGTAGCCCTGCCAGCCGAGCGACTTGCACGCCATATGACCGATCCGCAGCACCTTTTCGCACCTCATGCAGGAAGATCACATCGCCCTCCCACTCCTTGACCTTAACTGTCGCATTTTCCACCCCGGCAAGCTTGCCAGAGAGCGAGGTCATCTCGTGGTAATGCGTTGCAAACAGGGCGCGGCATTGGTTTTTATCATGCAAATACTCCAGCGTTGCCCAGGCGATTGAAAGCCCGTCATAGGTCGCGGTCCCGCGTCCGATTTCATCCAGAATAACGAGAGCGCGATCATCCGCCTGATGCAGGATTGCGGCGGTTTCGACCATTTCGACCATGAAGGTGGATCGCCCGCGCGCAAGATCGTCTGAGGCTCCAACCCGACTGAAAAGCTGACTAACAAGGCCAATATGGGCGCTGCGGGCGGGCACAAAACTGCCTGCCTGTGCCAGAAGGGCAATCAATGCATTCTGCCGCAGGAAGGTTGATTTGCCGGCCATGTTCGGCCCGGTCAATAGCCAGATCGCGGCCGTATCCGCCGCCGTCAGGTCGCAATCATTTGCCACAAATGACCCGCCGCCTTGTTTGCGCAGGGCGCGCTCCACCACTGGATGCCTGCCGCCCGTAATGTGAAAGGCACGGCTATTGTCGACCTTAGGCTCCACCCAGTCTTCGTCGGCGGCCAGATCGGCAAAGCTTGTGGCCAGATCAATCTCTGCCAAGGCTTTTGCTGTCGTAAATAGAGCTGCTGTGTGTCCAAGAACAGCATCTTTAAGGCTGGAATAGTGACGTTTTTCAATCTCCAGCGTCAGGTTTCTGGCGTTCAATATCCGGGTTTCCATTTCCGAAAGCGGCACGGTGGTAAAGCGCACTTGCCCCGCAGTAGTTTGCCGGTGGATGAAGGTTTCTGACAGTGGTGCCGATTGCATCTTCTCGGCGTGGAGGGCCGTTACATCAACAAAATAGCCCAACACGTTGTTGTGTTTGATCTTCAGGCTGCTGACCCCGGATTGCGTGATGTAATCGGCCTGCATCCCGGCGATCACGGCGCGGCCTTCGTCGCGCAACTTGCGGGCCTCGTCCAGATCGCGGTCATATCCCGGTGCGATAAAGCCACCATCGCGCGCCAAAAGCGGGGGCTCTGCCACCAAAGCGGCCTGAAGCAAGGCCAGCAGGCCATCATGCCCGCCAAGATCGGCGGCGGCGCGCTGCAACAAGCTTGGCCCCTGCGTGTTGATGTTTGCGGCCAGCGCCCTTGCTTGCTCCAGCCCGCTGCGAATGGCCGTCAGGTCGCGCGGGCCGCCCCGGTCCAGTGCGAGGCGTGATAGCGCGCGGTCCATATCCGGGCAGAGGCGCAGAGAATCGCGTAAATCTGTGCGAAAACGGCTCTGTTCCACCATAAAACGCACAGATTCTAAACGTTCACGGATCACCGCGATCTCTCGCGAGGGGGCGGAAACGCGCCGTTCCAGCAACCGCCCGCCCGCTGCTGTCAGCGTCCTGTCAACCGCCGCAAGAAGCGAGCCCTCTTTGCCTCCAGAAAGCGCTGCGGTAATCTCCAGGCTCCGCCGGGTCGAGGCGTCGATTTGCACCAAGCCGCCGGGATCCTCCAGCACGGGGGGGCGCAGCAAGGGCAGGTTGCCGCGCTGGGTCAGGTCCAGATAATCCACCAGCGCGCCCATGGCCGCAGTTTCGGCTCGATCAAACTGGCCAAACCCCTCCAAAGAGGCCACGCTAAACAAATCGCACAGCTTTCGCGTGGCCCCGGTGCTGTCAAAGCTGGATCTGGCGAGCGTGGTTACCGATGGGCCATCGTCAATTGACAGGTCGAAGCCAGCCACAACCAGCAGCTCCTTGGGCGACAGGCGCGCCAGTTCTGGCCCCAGCCGTGCGGGAGGGCAGGGCATCACGCGGAATTCGCCGGTGGAAATGTCACACCACGCCAAGGCAGATTCGTCTCTAACCTCGGCAAAAGCGGCCAAAAAGTTGTGCCGCCGCGCATCCAGAAGCGTGTCTTCTGTCAGGGTGCCGGGGGTAACCAGCCGCACCACATCCCGCGCCACAATCGATTTCGCGCCACGTTTCTTTGCTTCCGCCGGGTTTTCCATTTGCTCGGCGATTGCCACACGAAAGCCTTTGCGGATCAGCGTCAGCAAATAGCCCTCTGCAGCATGAAACGGCACGCCACACATCGCGATATCCTTGCCGAGGTGTTTGCCGCGCTTTGTCAGCGCAATGTCCAACGCGGCGGCGGCATGGACCGCATCGTCAAAGAACATCTCATAGAAATCGCCCATGCGGTAAAACAGCAGCGCATCGCGGTGCCGGGCTTTGATTTCCAGATATTGCGCCATCATTGGCGTTACGGTTTCCGTGTCCAACATCGCCCCCCCGATTAGGCGCTGACCCTACAAAACCAAAGGGCGCGGGGAAAGGGGCTTCCGCACAATCCGCTAAACCGGGTAGACCTGTGGCAAGGGCGTGGTACATCTTGAATTCATCGGCGGTTTCGCCGCAACCAGCCAAGGCCCATGCGCAACCAGACCAGCTTCTCTCAACCGCCGCAGGATTTGTTCCTGAACCCCGCACAGGATCGCGGGGTAACACTTTTGCGCCAGGCGGACTATTTCTGGCGCGAGGCGGAGCCCGCCTTGATCCGCGGCTTTCCCGCGAGTGCGCACCCCGAGATCAATCATAAGATCACCGCCTTCCTCAATGTCACCCGCCGCCACAAAGCCTTTGTCAAAGCTGTCGAGTTCAACACCGTTCCAGTGCTGTTGCAGCAAGCCTCATTTCGTAAATCCTTCTCGATGGCCAAGGGGAAATACCTGCTCAGCGGGGCGTCTGGCACCCGGCTTCTCAATCGGTACTGCTGGGAGAATGAAGAGGAGGAGTATGATCCGGAAGAGGCGCTCATCGCTTATTTTCGCGCCTGCCAAGAGCAAAACCGCAGCGCCTCCATCCCTATCTGGCAAGGTCCGCTTCCGCCCGATACTGCCATTGCGATCGAGTGTCGAAACACCTTCAACTACTATCACTTCATCACGGAATCCTTGTCTCAGCTAGCGATTTTGACGGATTTGGGGCTTGCCGGAGATGTCTTTTTCCACTTCCCCAACAACCCCGATAAAACCCGGCCTTTCGTCCGCGATTTCGTTGCCGCGCTGTTTCCGGAGCTGGAGGGGCGGGTGCATTTTGAGCGCTCGCCCAAGGATTATGATTATGTGATCACCGCGCTGGATTTCTTTAACACCTATTTTCAGTTCCCGCCCGAATTGGTCGGCAGTGTTAATTCCCTCGCGCCTTCCGATGCCATGTGGCGCGGCCATGATGCCTATCGCGGCTCGCAGGCGGTTTTGTCCATGAACAGCTTTCACAGTGGCTTGCGTGCGTTGCGTAAACGCGCGCTTGCCGCGATTGAGGGAAAGGATTTTAGCCACCTGCCCAAGCGCTTCTTTGTGGGCCGCGATCAAAGCCAAAGCCGAAACCGCAATATGGTTGGTGAGGCGCAGCTTTTTGAGATGTTGCAGCTTTTCGGCTTTGATTATGTCGTGTTCGAACACCTCTCGCCGCTGGAGCAGGTCGCGATCATGGCCAATGCTGAGATGATGGTGTCTTACCACGGCGCGGGCTTTGCCAACATGCTCTTTGCCGGGCCGGAGACCTATGTGCTGGAGCTTGGCACACTGCAAACCGCGATTTATCGTTGGGGCGACTTCTGGGGCCTCGCCCATGCGTCGGGCTGTCGCTATGTTTCTTTCTTTGCTGACTACAATAAGGCGGACCCGCTGACCGACCCGTCCTTTGATATCGACGGGATCGTCCCGGTTGCCCTTTCAGATCGTGGTGTGGCCGAAGTGATTACATTTATCGTCTCTATATTGGGTAAACTGCCAGATTTGCCTGGCGCGGGAAGTGTACAAACCTTGGCCGAACGGTTGATTGGCGTGCGCGAGTATGATCGTGCGCTCGCCTTGTTGGAGAAGCATGAAGGCCTCGTCGCGGGCAACCGTGACCTCTGCCTTGCCAAGGCAGAATGTCACAAACACCGGGATGAAGCGCGATCCGAGCTCTTCGCGCTTCACCTGGCCTATGAGGCGGATCGCGAGCACTGGCAGGCATTGGTCCGCATGATCTGGTGCGCCAAGAAATGCGACCTGCCTGATGTTATGTCATGGGCATTGTCTTGCCTGCGGCATGATTTTCCTAAACGCTATGCGATACTGATGAAAGCCAAGCCCTGGATGCGGCAGATCGCCTGATGCGGGCGCATTCAAGCGGGCGAAAAACGGAAACCTGTTTTGGTGCATTGTGTCGTACGATTACGCTGTTTAGTCTCACCCAAACATCTGAGGATAATGGCACATGTCGTCCAATAACCGCAGCGCAGATGCTCTCACTCATCAACCACGTCTTTGATGCTAAGGCGACAGATGGCGCGGCGGGCGTCACCGCCCTGCTGCACAAGGGAAAAATCGTGCTGATCGCTGATACACTGGTCCATGAGTGGCCTGAACCCGAAGATCTCGCCACCATCGCCACCAAGGCTGCAGGCGTCGCCCGCAGCTTGGGGCTGGTGCCGCGCGCGGCCTTCGTCTCTTTCTCCACCTTCGGATACCCGGTCTCGGAGCGTGCTACCAAAATGCACGAAGCCCCCAAAGTACTGGACGCGCGCAAGGTCGATTTCGAATATGAAGGCGAAATGACCGTCGACGTGGCCCTAAATCCCGATATTGCGGCGCAATACCCTTTCAGCCGCCTTACCGACCCGGCCAATATTTTGGTGGTGCCAGCACGGCACTCAGCCTCGATCTCGGTCAAGCTGATGCAAGAAATGGCCGGCGCTACCGTCATCGGCCCCATCCTCGCAGGGGTTAAGCGCCCGATCCAGATTTGCGGCACGAATTCTACTGTCAATAATATCCTGAACATGGCCACCCTCGCAGCCTGCAAGGTCGGCTAAATCGAAACCGCTTGACGGGGCACGCTCCGACACGTTTCATCTATTCATAAATATCCCGGGGTCCGGGGCAGCGCCCCGGTCCTAGGGCGAGATGCCCTGCAGCCCCGCCAAAAGCGGGGCGCTCATGGCCATTTACACCCTTGGTTCGATCAACATCGATCATGTCTACCGCGTGCCGCATATCGCCTATCCGGGCGAAACTATTGCTGCGACCGAATACACGCAGGGTCTGGGCGGTAAGGGGGCGAACCAATCGGTCGCCGCCGCCAAAGCAGGGGCGCGCGTGTTTCATATCGGGGCAATTGGCCGCGATGCCGCTTGGGCGCTGGAGGCGCTGCAAAGCTATGGCATCGACACCAACAATGTTGCACAGCTCAAAACGCCCACGGGCCACGCAATCATTCAGGTTGATCCAGAGGCCGAAAACGCGATTGTTCTCTTTCCCGGTGCCAACCGCCAAATATCCGACGCCATGGCCGCGCGCGCGTTGGTCTCTGCGCGTCCGGGCGATACGCTTTTGATGCAAAATGAAACCTCAGCGCAATCGGCCATGGTGCGCCTTGGGGCCGATATGGGCCTGCGTATCCTCTACACCCCCGCCCCGTTTGAGCTTGCTGCCCTGCATGAGGTGATCCCCTTCACCTCATTGTTGCTGATGAATGAGGGCGAGGCGGAGGAGATGGTCAGCGCCTTCGGCGCGCTCCCCGATTGCGATGTTATTATCACCCGTGGGGCTGATGGGGCCGAATGGCACGCCCCAAACGCAAGCCCGCTTTTTGTGCCATCCTTCCCGGTTTCACCCGTTGATACCACCGGCGCAGGCGATTGCTTTGCGGGCACCATTGCGGCGGCGCTCGATGCGGGCCTTCTGCCGGAGCAAGCGCTGCGCCGCGCCTCTGCCGCCGCCGCAATTCAGGTCACGCGCCCCGGCGCCGCCTCCGCTATGCCCGCCCGCGCTGAGGTCGATGCGTTTTTGCAAGATGCGCCTTAACGCGCAAGCAGCACACCCGCGCCCGCCGCATCGGGCCGCCCGACGACCCCCGTTGTCACGCTGAGGCGATGGCCCTAACCTCCCACCAAAATGAGGGGCAAAAATGACCGACCACATCACAACCCACCAAGCCGAAGAAGACGCCCGCAACGACGCAATTCTCATCTGGCTCAACGGCAAACTTCTGCCGCGCGCGCAGGCGTTGGTTTCTGTCTATGACAGCGGATTTATGCTCGGCGATGGCGTCTGGGAGGGGTTGCGCCTCTACAATGGCAAATGGTCCTTCGCGGAAGAGCATCTCGACCGATTGTTTGAGGCGGCCAAGGCCATCGACCTTGATATTGGCCTCACCCAGGAACAGCTCTTTTCCGCCTTGTCAGAGACACAAACGGCCAATGAAATGACCACCGATGCCCATGCCCGCCTCATGGTCACACGCGGCGTCAAAACCCGGCCTTTTCAGCACCCCAGCCTCTCGCGCTCTGGGCCTACGATTGCCATTATCATGGAGCATTCGCGCCCAAAAATTCCGCGCCCGATCCGCCTTGCCACCGTCCCCCATCTGCGCGGCCTGCCGATGACGCAAGACCCAAAGCTCAACTCCCACTCCAAGCTCAACTGTATTCTCGCCTGCATTGCAGCCGAAAAGGCCGGCGCGGACGAGGCGCTGATGCTTGATGTGCATGGCTTTGTGAACACCACCAACGCCTGCAACTTCTTTATCGTGAAAAAAGGTGCGGTCTGGACCAGCACCGGTGATTATTGCATGAACGGCATCACCCGCCAAAAGGTCATCGACCTGTGCCGCGCCAATGACATCCCGGTGTTTGAGCGTAACTTTTCCCTCGTCGACACCTATTCCGCCGACGAAGCCTTCCTTACCGGCACATTCGGCGCGCAAACCCCCGTCAGTCAGATCGACGGGCGCACAATTGGTTCTGGCGAGATGGGCCCAGTCACAACCCGGCTGCGCGCGCTTTATAAAGCCCTTGTAGGCGCCTGATTTCATCTTTTCCCAAATACTCAATTTCCTAGAGCGGAGCGTAGAATGGCGGAGCCCAGAATGAAGATCGCCATGTGGTCCGGCCCGCGGAACCTATCGACCGCCATGATGTACAGCTTCGCAGCCAGAGGCGATTGCGCGGTGGTGGATGAGCCGTTCTATGCAGCCTATCTGGCGCAATCAGGGGTCGTTCATCCAATGAGCGCCGAAATCCGCGCAAGCCAGCCTAATGATCCGGCGCAAGTCGCCGCTGCCATAACAGGCTCTAACCCGGCAGAAAAACCAATTTTCTACCAAAAACACATGACACATCACATGCTGCCGGGAATGGACCTGTCATGGATGGCGGCCTGCGAAAATGTCTTCCTCATCCGCCACCCCGCCCGCGTCATCGCCTCCTACGCCCGCAAACGCGAAGGGCCAACGCTGGAGGATATCGGCTTTCCCCAACAGGCGGTGCTTTTTGAACGTGAAGCCCGGCGCCTCGGGCGCAGCCCCCTTGTGATTGACAGCTTCGACATCCGCGCCAATCCCGCCGGGATGCTCAATAAGCTCTGCTCTGCGTTGGGCATCCCCTACACGGATAAAATGCTGCACTGGCCCGCAGGTGGCCATGCGTCCGATGGCGTCTGGGCCTCGCATTGGTACGGTGCCGTACACCGTTCCACTGGGTTTGAGGCCGTCGAAGGCCCGCTGCCAGAGTTGACGGGGGTATATGCAGATCTGGTTGCGGAAGCGCTGCCCTTTTACGATCAGTTGCGCCCCGCAGCCCTAAAGCCATAAAACCCCGCTGGCGTGTCTTTATGTATTTAAGGCAGATTAGAAACTGGAAAGCCTAAGTATTACAGAGGCTTTCCAGCGTTCGCGCGGGCCAATTCAGCCCTTTACGCGAGAGTTTCGTGTCGATATCAGTTTCAAGCGCAGCGCGTTCAGGTGGATGAACCCAGCCGCATCCTTTTGATCGTATGCTCCCGCATCGTCCTCAAACGTGACGTGAGCTTCCGAATAAAGCGAATGCTCCGACCAGCGGCCCACACAGCTTGCCATGCCCTTGTAAAGCTTCAGCCGCACCGTGCCTGAAACATGTTCCTGAGACTTGTCGATCAAAGCCTGCAGCATCTCCCGCTCCGGGCTGAACCAGAAGCCGTTGTAAATCAGCTCTGCATAGCGCGGCATGAGGCTGTCTTTCAGGTGGCCCGAACCGGCGTCCAGCGTGATTTGTTCGATCCCGCGATGCGCCTCCAGCAGTATCGTCCCGCCGGGGGTTTCATAAATCCCGCGCGACTTCATGCCAATAAAGCGGTTTTCCACGAAATCCAGCCGCCCGACCCCGTGCTTGCCACCCAACTCGTTGAGCTTGGTCAGAATCGTCGCGGGCGACATCGCCTCGCCATTGATCGCGACCGCGTCGCCCTTTTCAAAGGCGATTTCAACATACTCTGGCGTATTCGGAGCATCTTCTGGGCTAACTGTCCGCTGATACACATATTCCGGGGCCTGCTCTGCCGGGTTTTCCAGCGCCTTGCCCTCTGAGGAGGTGTGCAACAGGTTCGCATCCACTGAGAACGGCGCCTCGCCGCGCTTGTCCTTGGCGATCGGGATCTGGTTGGCCTCTGCGAATTCCATCAGCTTGGTCCGGCTTGTCAGATCCCATTCCCGCCACGGCGCGATCACCCGGATGCCTGGGTCCAGCGCATAGGCCGAAAGTTCGAACCGGACCTGATCGTTGCCCTTGCCTGTCGCGCCATGGGCCACCGCATCGGCCCCATGTTCATGCGCCAGCTCCACCAACCGCTTGGAGATCAACGGTCGCGCGATGGAGGTGCCGAGCAAGTACAGCCCTTCATACAAAGCGTTCGCCCGGAACATCGGGAAAACGAAATCCCGTACGAATTCCTCGCGCACGTCCTCAATGTGAATGTTCTCCGGCTTGATGCCCAAAAGCACCGCTTTCGCGCGCGCGGGTTCCAGCTCCTCGCCCTGGCCCAGATCGGCGGTGAAGGTTATGACCTCACAGCCGTATTCGGTTTGCAGCCATTTCAGGATGATCGATGTATCAAGTCCGCCGGAATAGGCGAGGACAACTTTCTTGGGCGCAGATGCTTTTGCGGCTGACATGGGTCTCTCCTTCGCGATTTCCCCGCGATTACTGGTAAACCTAAGCAAGAGCAAGCGGTGGGAGGCCTGAATCGGGCTCGGGCAGAGCTTTCGCGGCGGTCTCTGTTGAGAATGGCGCTTGGGCAGGCGTTTCGGGCGTGGCCTAGCTTGTCTTTTGCGAGCCAATCAGTCTAATCGGCGTATGAAAGATTTCAACCAAGCCGCCCGCCAAGCGACCACTGTGCTGCGCGATCTTTTTGATCCGACGCCTTTGCAGCGCAATGACCACCTTTCAGCGCGCTATGGGGCTGATATCTGGTTAAAGCGTGAAGATCTGGCCCCCGTCCGATCCTACAAGATCCGGGGTGCGGTGAATGCGATGCGTAAGGTGCGTGCTGCCAATCCGACGCAAGAGCGGTTTGTCTGTGCCAGCGCGGGCAACCATGCGCAGGGCGTGGCCTATGCCTGCCGCCATTTTGGCGTGCGCGGAACCATCTTCATGCCGGTTACAACGCCCCAGCAAAAGATCGAAAAAACCCGAATTTTTGGTGGCGATAGTGTCGATATCGTGCTGACTGGTGACTATTTTGACCAGACGCTTGCGGCAGCGCAAAAGTTCTGCATCGAGAAAGAAGCGCATTTTTTATCGCCGTTTGATGACCCGGACGTGATCGAAGGGCAAGCAAGCGTTGCGGTTGAGATACTGGAGCAGCTTGGTAAGGCGCCGGATATGGTCGTGCTGCCGGTTGGCGGCGGCGGTCTTGCCTCTGGCGTCACTGGATTTATGCGCAAGGAGTGCCCGGGTACGCGTTTTCGGTTTGTGGAGCCTTTGGGTGGCGCGAGTCTGACGGCGGCGCTGGCGCATGGCGGGCCGGTGACAATTGGCAAGGTGAACTCTTTTGTCGATGGTGCAGCGGTGGCGCGGCTGGGAAGCTGTACCTATGAGATGTTGAAATGGGTTGACCCTTCTGATGTGCTGCTGGCACCTGAGGACCGCATTTGCGTCACGATGCTTGAGATGCTGAACGTAGAAGGCATCGTGCTGGAGCCGGCCGGCGCGCTTTCGGTGGATGTGTTGCCAAGTCTGGCGGCTCAGATCCTTGGGAAAACGGTGGTTTGCGTGACTTCGGGTGGGAACTTTGATTTTGAGCGGCTGCCCGAGGTAAAGGAGCGCGCCCAGCGGTATGCCGGGTTGAAGAAGTATTTCATTTTGCGGATGCCGCAACGCCCCGGGGCGCTGCGAGAGTTCTTGATGATGTTGGGGCCGGAAGACGATATTGCCCGGTTTGAATACCTCAAGAAATCAGCACGGAACTTTGGTTCGGTGTTGATAGGCATTGAAACCAAGAGCGCTGACAGCTTCAAGCATCTGTTCGCCAACATGGAAAGCGCAGGCTTTAGCTACCGTGATATAACAGCAGATGAGGCCTTGGCAGAGTTTTTGATCTAGGGCTAAGCGGCATCTTCGGCCTTTTCACCCGCGGCGAAGGCCCGCTTTGAGCGCTCGTAAGCGGTGACCACGGCTTCCAGATTAACCGTTTCAGCTCGGCCCCTTGCGGCTTCTTTTTCACCAATCTGGCACAACTCTGCCAATTTTCTGAACCCAAGATTCAGCGCACTTCCTTTGAGGAAATGCAAAGCGGCCTCAACCTCCTCAGGTGCAAGACCGTTGCCGATGTTTTTTGCAACCTCGTCGGCCTCGTCTAAAAACAAGTCAACCACCTCAGCGAAGTCGTCCTCGCCGATCTCGTCTCGCAGCTCGCGCACACGTATCCAATCAATCATTGCCACC
>ERZ889078.1329-NODE-1329-length-19809-cov-13.362306_pt1 | contig 19809 bp, 19 predicted proteins | sample MGYA00521266_ERZ889078 | MGnify/ENA primary metagenome ERZ889078 (study PRJEB32303, sample SAMEA104408618) | aquatic metagenome | biome: Brackish water; feature: Pelagic; material: water | place: Baltic Sea | collected 2014-06-16T06:34:00 | depth 76,534 m ...
TTACTTAATAATTGTTCTGGCTTAATACCTTCATGTTTTTCATATTTTGGTAGTAAAACCAATCCGCCAGCAAGTACAATTAATATACCTGCAAGAATCATATATCTATAAGCTAAAAATTTAGCTGTTTTTTTCTTTACCATTATTTATGTTTTATTAAATTAGTAAAATATTTTTTTAACTTTCGTCCTTACCTTATCCGAAATGGCAAATAAAATAATCCCAACAATGGTAAACAAGAAGATAAACCAATAAGGATTAACACCAAATGAATCCACTAGAGTAATATTACCCATAAATGAACCCTCATATATTGGTTGGAATAGAAAGTATAATTCAGAAAAAATGAAAACTCCAATCATAATTCCAACTACGTAAACAATAGCATCTATTTTACCTATTGCTACAGCACATAAACTTGTCCCAGGGCAAAATCCTCCAGCAACAAATCCCGCACCCATTATTACACCTCCAATAATAGCTCCCCATAAATAAGTTGGGTGAACATACATTTGTGTGATATCAACATAACCAAGGTAGTCCATGTAATACATACCTATTAATGATACTAGTGCAGCTGTAAAGAATACTTTTAATACTGCAAAATCATAACCGTAAAATACACCTGCAAGTTTTCTTGAAGATGAAAATCCAGATGCTTCTAAAACAAATCCGAATACAATACCAATTAAAATGGCAATTATACTATCCCATTCTGCTGGAATAACGCCGTTAGGAATTAAAGGTCCCATATATTTTTATTTTTATTTAGTTAAATCCAATTTTTTCTAAAAAAGTAAGCAAATGCATATGCTGATCCAAAAATAGCTAACATTGTTATAAAACCACCTGTTGATAATACTGCCATACCACTTAATGCTGCACCACTAGTACATCCTCTAGCTATTTGGGCTCCTAACCCAAATAGAATACCGCCACCTAATGCAAAAGCTAACCTCCTTTTTGAAGTTATTTTTGGTGAATGTTGAACTCTCCAGCTAATTCGACCAGTTAATCCACCTGAAATAAAAGCACCAATTAAAACACCTAATGCTTCAAACACTAACCAAGTATTCATAGGCGATTTATCATCATTAATAAATTTGCTATAATAAGCACTGTTTTCAGCGTGTGTTGGAGCGACAGTATCTACAATTGTAACAACACCACTTTTCATAGCGCCACTTGCTCCTAATCCTCTACCAGTAATGTAAAATGTAAATAAGATTAGAATTCCGAGTAGAAATCCTCCAAAATAAGGATTCCAATAAACGTGTCTTTTATTTTGTTTATTTTTTTTCATTATATTATGTTTTAATAAAGAAATCGAGTTAATTGTCCAGCTTCCACCATCACAAATCTAAATATTAATCCACCTAGTAATACTAGAAGTGCAGGTACTATTACAGGAACTTTATAACCAATAAGTTCAATAAGTTCAAGTATTGCAGGTACTATTAGTCCTAGGATTACCACAAAACCAAAAAACATTAAAGTAAATTCACCATTAACTAATAATTGCATAGCTTCTAATTGTACTTGAGAACCTGCATACATTCCCATTAACATATGGACTATTAATGCTAATTCAACAATAATTAGAACTAAATCAATTTTACCAAACATATGCTTTTCTGCTGTTGTTTTTGATAATAAAATAATAGCAGCTGCACCAGTTGACAAACCAGAGACTAAAAATAATGGGCCTAAAATTGCATTATTCCAAAGAGGTCTAGCATTAAATGCAGATAGTAAAATACCAGTGTATACACCTAAAACTAATGTTAAAGGAATTAAGGCGTAGGCCATATACTTTCTGTTTTTTATTAAAAATACTTCAAAAGTTTTTAAAAATTTAAACTTTGTTAAAAGCTGTAATTTATTTTCCCATTTAGGAAATATTTCAGAGTAATAACTAAAAACCCAAAGAAATGATAATGGTGTAACAATTAATAAAACCCAAGCACCCCAAGACATTGGAGATTCAATTCTAAAAGTCATATATAATTGCCAAGCATAAAATTTGTGTGTTAAATCATATAATAACGCTATCAATCCTAGAGATAATGCTATTGGAGATATAACAGTAGCTAATTTTACTGCTGTAGGATATTCTTTTTCTTTACCTAATACATAAAATAAGGCAGCAAAAAATAATATACCAGCTGCTAAACCACCTAAAAATAAATAGGTTGAAATTGGCCAGTGCCATATTTGTAATGAAGGATCTATATGTGGAATGTTTCTTCCGCTTGTAAATAATTCTTCTTGCATAATACTAATAAATTTAAATTAAGTAAAAAACATGTGGGTTAGTTCCTGCTTCAGGTGCTAACGTTTTATGTTTTCTATTTTTAAGTAATTGTGATACTTCACTATTTGGATTATCCAAGTCACCGAAATACATACATTTTGTTGGACATACAGATACACAAGCAGGCAATTGGCCTTTTTCTAATCTGTGGTGACAAAAAGTACATTTATCTACATAACCATCTGGATGTTGATAACGTGCATCGTATGGACAAGATTCTATACAAGCACCACAGCCAATACATTCATCAGCTGTTACCATAACTATTCCTCCATCAACTATATGACTTGCGCCAGTTGGGCAACAACGTACACAAGGTGCGTTATCACAATGATTACATCTTTCAGATTTTAATTCTAAATCTAGATTAGGATAAGAGCCATCTACAGTTTCTGTAATCCAATCTCTACAATACCCAATTGGTACGTTGTTTTCTGTTTGACAGGCAACAACGCAATCACTACATCCAACACATTTTAATGTGTCTATTACCATTGCATATCTCATATCTCGGTATTTTTATGTGGGTTTTCAGTTAAAATTGTAACAAAATTTCCTCTCATTCCTGTTCCTCCCATTATAGGATCTACAGCAATCTTAGAAATTAGCTGCGTATCATTTATTCCTTTTCCATTAGCCCTACTTAATTTTTTATTTTGATGTCCAAAGCCGTGAACCATATAAACAGAATCCCAACGAACTCTTTCAGTAACTCTTACTTTAATTGAAAAAGTTGACGTAATATCATCTTGGTTTCTTAGCCAAACTTCTTGACCTGATTTTAAGTTTAAAATTCTTGCAACTTTTGGGTTTACCCAAAGTTTATTTTCATCCATTAAATCATTTAGATTTGGATTGTTTGCAGTTCTACTAAAAGTATGCATTGGAGCCCTACCATAGTTTAATCTGTAAAATCCTTGTGGTGGCTCTGGATGAGATGTGTAAACCGGCATAGGGTCAAAGCCTAAATTTTTTAATTCATGAGAATAAAACTCAATTTTTCCACTTGCTGTTGTGAATTGATAATTTTCATTTTCATTTAGGTATAAAGGGCCAGATTTTCTTGGGTAGTTTTTAACTCCAATTTTTTCCATTTCTTCTAAAGAAGTACCCATCTCTTTTAATTGCCACTCAATAACTTCTTTAAAATCATTATAATTAAAGTATTCACCTACACCTAAACGTTCTCCAATTTGTTTAGCCATCCACCATACTGGTTTTGAATCGTACTTCGGTGTTACGGCAGGAATTCTTACAGCAATAGAAGGGTGTCTGTTAGTAGCTGAACGTATACCATCGTAGCGTTCTAAATACGTACATTCAGGTAAAACAACATCAGCATAACCAGTTACATCCATAGGCATGGTATCAATTACTACCATAAAATCTAAAGCTTCAATTGCTTCTTCTAGTAATTTTCTATCTGGAATTGATTTTGTAATGTTAGTTCCAGCTACCATTAAGGCCTTTACAGGGTATTTATTATCTTCGCTAGGTATGGCAGCTCTAAGAACTTCACTTGTAATTCCCATTTCTGCTAAAGGATATTTCGCTCCAATTTCTTTCCATCCCCATTTTGGATGATGATATTCAGGGTGAGGGAATTTAGGAACCTTAATACTTTCTTTAAAATAAAATCCTCCTCTACGTCCCCAAGAACCTAATAAACCATTTAATATCGCCATTGCTCTAGCACGTTGCGTATCATCACCATACCATACAACATGTCTTCCAGGATGTATAATTACTGATGGAGCCGCATGAGCCATAACTCTTGCAGTTTTTCTTATTTCTTCAGGTTTTATTGTAGTTATACCATATGCCCATTCAGGAGTGAATTGTTTTACATGTTCTTTCAATTCGTCAAATCCTAATCCATATTTTTCTACATAAGCCTTGTCATATAAACCTTCTTCAATTAATACATTCATCCAAGAAAGCATTAAAGCAATATCAGTAGCAGGTTTAATTGCTAACCAATGTTTAGATTTACTTGCTGCAGTTGAAAGTCTAGGGTCAACAGTAATTATAGTAGCGCCATTGTCTATAGCATCTGACATTTCTTGAACTTGAGAATTGTGCATGTTTTCACCAATGTGAGAACCAATAAGCACTAAACATTTTGTATCTCTAATATCAGTTGGTTCTGGAGAACCTACCCAAGTCCCAAAAGTTGATTTAAAACCTGTTTCTCTAGGGCCTCTACATTGTGCGTAAGCAGGTTCAGCAATTGTATCTGATCCAAAAGCTTGAAACAAATGCTCTAAATGAGCACCTGGGGCACCATGTTTAATTAATGCTATAGATTCAGCACCGTGAGAATCAATTACAGTTTTAAATTTAGATGCTATTAAATCTAAAGCTTCATCCCAACTAGCTTTTCTAAATGTTTCTTCACCATTTACAGTAGTTCTAATTAATGGAGTTTTTAGCCTGTCTTCATCAGTATACATTCCTACTCCTCCTGTACCTCTAGGGCAAAGCCTACCTTCACAATGAGAATCATCTTCGTTACCAATAATTTTTTTAATCTCGCCTTCTTCATTTGTGTATGCCCAAGCAGCACATTTCCAAAAGCAAACTTCGCAATAAGTAGCAGTTCTTTTAAATTCTTTAGAAACTTTTTGTTTTACTAAATCATCTAAATATGAATTGGCTCCAAATACATTAATTGCACTTGCTGTTGCCGCAACACCTCCTATTCCTAAAGCAGAAATTTTAATAAATTTTCTTCTTGAAGTAGTCATAAGTTTATTCATTTTTTTTCTGAGGTAAAGATATTTACTCAGTAATGTTTAGAGTATGATAAAAGTCATTGAATTTTAATAGAGACAGTAACATTAGTTACAATAACAAATTGATAGCCAGTAAATTATATGTGATAAATGTTACATATTTATTCGTTTATACTCTATTGAAATGGATATCAGTTTATTAACTTTTTTAATAATAGTTTAACTAGATTTTAAATTATTGTAAATTTGTATCATAACTTAATCAATGAAAATTAAAGATTTTAAAATTGTAATATTTGCAGTAGTAATTCTACTGCTGATGAGTTTATTCTATTTAATGAATAAGCAAATTTTTAAAGAAATTTTTATTGAAGATACAACGTATACAAAAATTGAAAACATTGACAAGGAGTCTTGTTTAAATTGTCATTCAGGCACAAAAGGATATTCAGAATATCACAATCCTGAATTAATTGGTTGTATCAGCTGTCATTTAGGAAATCCAAATACTTTAGATAAGGATGATTCACATAAAGGAATGGTTTTAATACCAGGAAATTTAGCAGATGCTGCAGCAACTTGTGGTAAATGTCATCCAAACGAACTTTCTAAAATTGAAAACTCGCTAATGACAACGAATAGTGGTTTGGTTGCTGTAGATAAATATATTTTTGGAGAAGCAGATTCACCAGATTCTCATTATCATATTAAGGATATTAAAAATTCACCTGCAGACAAGCATATTCGTGATTTATGTGCTAATTGTCATTTAGGAGCAGAAAAAAAGGAATACGGTGAAATTACACAAATGAGTAGAGGTGGAGGTTGTAATGCCTGTCATTTAAATTATTCTGAAGAAGCTAAAAAGGATTTAGTAAATTATTTATCTTCTGATAAAAAAGAAATCCCAAAATTTCATCCTTCAACAGATATTTTTGTAAAAAATGAACATTGTTATGGTTGTCATAGTAGATCGAGTAGAATTTCAACTAATTATGAAGGCTGGCAAGAAACCATGTTAAGTGCAGCCGAAATTAAAAATTTAAGCGGATATAAAACGGTTGAAGATAAACGTGTTTATAAGTACATTGAAGAAGATATTCATCATACAAAAGGGATGCTTTGTATAGATTGTCATTCTTCCCATGAAGTGATGGGTACGGGTAAAAAATATTCACATGCAGAACAAGCTGTAACTTTGAAGTGTGCTGACTGTCATTTTAAAGAAAAACCAAACACAATTAAATACGATTCTTTAGATACGGAGAGTTTATTGGTTTTTTTACATAGAGATTATAAACATTATGATAAAGAAATGATTGCTGTTAAAAAAGATAATCATCCATTGGTAAATACATTTATTGACTCTTTAGGAAATGCTTTTTTAATTGGAAAAAAAGATGGAGCACTTCATTCTTTAAATCCTCAGTCAGAAATTTGTTCAAGAGATAATGCACATAAAAATGTGAGTTGTGCAACGTGCCATTCATCATGGACTTCTCGTTGTATAGGTTGTCATACTGAATTTGATAAGGATGAACCGAGAGCCTTTGATTTGTTGGATAAAAAATATGGAAAAGGACAATGGAAAGAGCATGTTGCTGAATTTTCGTCATCATTACCAGCAATGGGAGTTCGAGAAAATAGTGAGGGAAAATTGATTGAGCCAGCAATACCCGGAATGATTATGACGATTGATAAAGGAAGTTATACTGGTGAAATTGGAAAAGATGTTACTTTTCATAGATTATATGCTCCAAATTCTCCACACACAACAACTAGTAAAGTTAGAGATTGTAAATCTTGCCATGCTAATTCTGCAACTTTAGGATATGGAAAAGGAGAATTAGTTTACATCATTAAAAATGGAAAAGGAAAATGGAATTTTAATTCTGAATATGCTTCAAACCCAAACGATAATTTACCTGAAGATGCTTGGATTCCATTTTTAAAGGAAGTTGAAGTAGGTGTTGTAAATTCAACTCGATTAGATTTTAGACCTTTTTCAGTAAAAGAACAACAGCAATTATTATTGGTTGGAACTTGTTTGCAATGCCATAAAGATGATTCTAAAATGATGCAGCAAAGTTTAGTGAAAGGAATTAATCCTTTATTAAATAAATTGAGCAAAAATTGTATCTTGCCTACTTGGAATTAATCAATTTATAATGAATAAAGCTAAAGTTACCTTTTTTGTATTTGTGTTTGTATCAATTTTAAATATTATTGGAATTATTTTAGAAATACCAATACTCATCTATATTTTTAAACCATTTATAATTTTATCACTACTTTTTTTATATGTATTTTCTTTACCAAAAAGGTTAAAATGGTACGTAATAGCATTAGAATTTTCATTTTTTGGAGATGTTTTATTAATGTTTTCAGGAGAGCTATTTTTTATGGCAGGATTAATTTCATTTTTAATGGCCCACCTTTTATTTATTAAAATTGTACTTGGAAGAATTAAAGAATTTAATTTATTAAAAGTTATATTTTCAATTATTCCTTTTTTGGTAGTATTTAGTTTGTTGATTTTTAATCTAAAAGAGTCACTTCATGAAATGCTTTGGCCAGTAATAATTTATGGGTTAACGATATCAACATTTGGAGCTGTTTCTTTAATCGATTTTTTGAATACAAAATCAAAAAAATCTTTATTAATGCTTTTCGGAGCTATTATTTTTATGATTTCAGATTCAATGTTAGCAATAGATAAATTTCATTTTGAAGCACATCTGTTTAAAGTGCTAATTATGTGTACCTATGTGTTGGCTCAATACTTAATTTTTAGATCTATGATACAAAAAAACGCCTTGCATTAAAGACAAGACGTTTTTAGGAACAAAGTAAAATTTTTATTTAAGGTTAATGTTTAATAATTGTTGCAGTTTGTTCTGCCCAATCTGGAAAAACCGTTGGGTCAATATCAAAAATAACGGTTCCCCATATTATAGTCATGAGCACAATAATAATGGTTGCAAAGATGTCTATAATGAAACCTGTTTTTATTAGTTGTATCATTTTTAATTTTCCAGTACCAAATACAATAGCATTTGGTGGTGTTGCTATAGGAAGCATAAAAGCCATGGACGCAGCTAATGTAACGGGAATCATGATTAATAATGGATTTACTCTAATTTCGGTTGCTAAACCAGAAATGATAGGCAACATCATTTCGGTAGTTGCAGTGTTAGATGTAAACTCTGTAAGAGTAGACATTAGTGCAGTTAAAGTACCTACAAGCATAACTGGTGACATATCTTTTGTTCCGCTTAAGAGACTTCCTACATAATTTGATAGTCCTGAATCTATAAAACCTTTAGCTAAAGCAAAACCACCTCCAAACAGGAACACAATATGCCATGGTATTTTCAACATTATTTTCCAACCTACTAAACCTTCATTCTTTTTAGTTGAAGGAGTAACAAATAATAACATGGCTACAAAAATAGCAACTGTACCATCATTTAAAAATTTTGGATTTTTGAATATAGAACTCCATCCAGGAATAGTTGTAAATCCTATATTAAGATCAGCTCTGAATACCCATAATAAGGCTAAGGTAACAAACAACACAAACACTCGCTTTTGTTCGGTCGTCACTTTTCCAAGGGCTTTATATCTATCTCTGAAAAATGATTTATCTAATTTTTCAATTTTTCCTTTAGGCCTATAGGAGAAGTATAACAATAGCAATGAAAAAATAAAAATCATAACTGTAATTGGGAAAGCAAATGTTATCCATTGCCCAAATGAAATTTCTGGAGCTCCAGGATAAATAATTTCGAAGATTCTTAGAAATGATAAATTAGGAGGAGTCCCCACGAGTGTTGCAATACCTCCTATGGAACAAGCATGAGCAATGCTTAGTAGCAAACCTGCCGCAAACGAACTCATTCTTCCTTTGCCATATATTTCTTCTAAAGCTGCTGTTACCGAAAAAGCAATGGGGAGCATCATCATCGCTGTTGCAGTATTTGACATCCACATGGATAAAAATGATGATGCTAACATAAATCCTAGCATAATTCTAAATGGACTACCACCAACAATTGATAATATTTTTAATGCAATTCGCTTATGAAGTTCCCATTTTTCCATAGCCAAAGCCATAACAAAACCTCCAATAAATAAAAAGATTACATAGTTTATATAGGCGTTTGAAATAGCTTTTCCATCTAAAACTCCAAGTGCAGGAAATAAAATGATTGGAAGAAATGAAGTAATACCAATTGGTAAAGCTTCTGTAACCCACCAAAAAGCCATAAGCAGCGCAATAGCCGCAGTATATGTAACTTCAGGCTTTCCCGGTTGTAAGTCTACGAAGAAAATAATACCGAAAAACACAAGTAGTCCTACGATTATTAATTTCATATTAATTTTTGTTATATGCTCTAATGCTGCCATAATCTTAGTGTTTTTTTAGTTAATTTCTATTTGATATTGTAATACAAACATTCCTTTGCGTTCATCCACCTTTAGCTCATTGTTGCTATTTTGAAATACAGGTCTGTTTTGATATCCCAAACTAAGTTTATTGCTATGACCTTTAAAAAAGCAATTTACACCTAAATCATATACAATCATTTTATCATCCAAGGCTTCAAAGTCAGAATATTGAATTGCTATATTTGGTTGTAATTGACTATTATTTTTCGCTTTAGGAAGTAAATATCCTAATTGAAAGAACACAGTATTTCCAGTCCCCATCATTGGAAAATCATTACCGCTTCCATTAAATGATGTGCCACCTGATGTAATATCATTTGAACCAACATTTCTTATATAATTAGGGCCAAAATCTGTATTGTAATACCCTAAATAAGAGGTTATAGCGGTTTCTTTTTCTTTATTAATAGGAGCATCGTAGAATAAATCTATAGCCCAATTTTTAAAATCGTAAAATTTTTCTTCACCATTTACAAGTTGTGAAGTCATTTTAGGTTGATTCATGAAACCTACACCTAGGTTTAATATATTTTTTGAACCAACATAAGTTCCTGTACCTCCACTATATGGAGATTTGTTACTTTCATTGTCTAAAAACTCGTATTTAGCATATCCCGATATTCTTTTTCTAGGTTTATTTTTTGCATAATCTGTTTTTCCTTCTGTGGAAGCAACACCAAATTGTACGGGGTCTTTTAGGGAAAGTACATAATCAAATTTGCCAATTTGTCCTTTAATCCATACTCCTAAACCTCTTGCAGCATCATCATTTTTATTAACTGTTAAAAGCGAAAATAGAGGTGCATCAATAGCCATTAATGATGAGCTGCTTCGCACATTCCATCTACTTAACCCTTCCCATCCAGATTCCCCCATTCCAAGAGAAAATTCTTTTGAAAATTCATATTCAGCGAATAAATCAAGAACTTCAAATTGAAAATCTTTTTCTGAAGTAACATTAATGTTATTTCCACCAAATAAAGAATATACATATAGTTTAGGTGTTAGTTGTGCAGAAATTCCCATTCTTAAGCGTCTTATAGATAGGTCAAACACATTATCTGCGCTTTCATTATTAATGGTGGTTCCAGGGTTGGTATCAAAGTATCTTGCCCATAATTGCATTCTAACAGAAGCTTTTATATAGGTTTTACCAGATTCGTCTAAATTTAATTTAAGTTTATTACTCTGTGTATAGGCTATACAGGTGACGAAGAATAAGGTAAATAAAAGTTTTATTTTTTTCATAATAAATAAATTGTATTAGTTTGTTTTTTTTGTAGTAATTACTTAAAAATTTAACATAAATCTTAATAATAAATAGGTGTTTTATATTTTTAATTTCGACTAAACTAAAATTTATTTTTATAGAATAGTTACCAGTTTACACCATTTTATAGTTTTTTGTTTAGATTTACACTATTACACACAAATAAATATATTTTAACAAAGATTAATAGTGGTATAAATGGAGGGTAATCTTAAAGATGTTTTTAAGGATAAATTGAAAGAGTTATATGGTGATTTTCATCCTATTGTTTCTAAATTTGGTGTCACTTCTTTTGGAAAAATATCTTCTGATTTGTGTATTAGTTCCAGTCAGTTTAGTAAATTAATTTCAGGTACTGCAACGGAGGGAATGTATATAAGATCTACTAGAAATATAGAGCAATTAATTGAACATCAAAGAGCATTAAAGGATAACAAGCAATTAAAAAAGGAGTTAAATAAAAATAAAATTAAACCTAAAGAAGATAAGTTCTTTCATTCTAAAAAATTATTATTTATTAGTTTAATTTTTGTTAGTTTAATTTTAGGCTTAGTTATAGGTTATTATTTTATAAAAAAGGACTTGCTTTTTGAACATAATAGTTCTGAAAACGAGCATCCTTTAAGTGCGTTTTTTAGTGAAAAGGAAAATAAAGCTACATACTTAGGCTTCTTAAATGAGGATGAAGTGCAAGATTATTGTCCTAGCAGTGCTTATGAGGGAAAATGGAAGTTAGCAGAACCTTATAAAATTCCTCTACCAGGCAGTAAAAATTCTGGAGTATATTTATTAGCAAAATCGGCAGATATTACCTTAGTTAGTTCAAAATATTCAAGTAATAAAGGAAGAACTTTGCTAGGGTTTGAGCATTTAACACATGAAATTTGGTTAGATAAGGGTAGACAACCTTTAATTCCTAAATATTTTGATGTAAATACAACTTCATTTACAGATTTGTTTTATAATTTGGATTTTGAACATGATAGTGATTTTGTGAAAATAGCGGTTTTAAAATCGTTCTATCTTGATGAATTTACTATTGAACCAGATTCTATTATAAGAAAAGGACAACCAAGTGGTAGGTATGTAGATTATATTGATGAGAAATTGGCAAAAACCTATGGTATTGATGTTGATTATATACTTAATGAAGTAATTAGTGATTTAACACAGACAAAGTGTAATTCTACAATTAATGAGTATTGTAATCCAAATGATTTAAAAGTGAATAGTACAATATCTTTTAATTGCATTTATTCAATAGGTATTGAAAACCTTGGTTTTGGTGGAGGTTATCCATATACAAAAACCATTCAATTAGTTGAGAAAAATTATTCTGATAATTTAATTTGTGATTGTAGTGAGTAATTTTCTAATATTTTTTTGAGGAAATTAAAATTTGGAACCTATAATTGGAATATTTTTTCGCTGATTAAATAGAATAATAAAACTAAGAATTAATACTCCAACAGCCATATAAAACAATATGCCACCATCATTGTTTATCTCAATGCCAAGTTGGGTTAAATGCATCATTATAGCACCACTTATTAAGCAAACAGTTAATAAAGCTCCTGCCCAAATAGTTTTAGGAATTAAAATTAAAATTGCAGCTATTAATTCTAAAACACCAATTCCAATTCTTCCATAAGGTTCTAATCCTACTTTTGAGAATATATAAACACTATCAGGATGTGCGGTAAATTTAAAACGGAGCGTTTGAATTAAAATAAGAGCAACTACAATTCTTAAAATTAAAATTAGTGATTTATGCATTTTCTAAAGTTTCATTTTTAGACGAATAAAAATGAATAGATTACAAAATCACTAATTTTAATTCAATAATTTATTTTGAAAAAATTTCGTTATGTTGTTCTTGAACTCTAATAAAAGTAGTTCTTTTTGTTAATTCTTTTAATCTGCTTGCACCAACATAAGTACATGTTGAACGTAAACTACCCAAGATGTCATGTACGGTATTTTCAACGCCTCCACGATATGGAATTTGAACGGTTTTACCTTCAGAAGCTCTATAGTTTGCAACCCCTCCAACGTGTTTGTTCATTGCTGTTTCAGAACTCATACCGTAAAATTGCTTATATTTTTCTCCATTTATTTCAACAATTTTGCCGCCACTTTCAGTATGGCCAGCTAACATTCCACCAAGCATTACAAAATCTGCTCCACCACCAAATGCTTTCGCTATATCTCCAGGTATTTTACAACCACCGTCAGATACAATTTGTCCGCCTAAACCATGAGCAGCATCAGCACATTCTATGATTGCTGAAAGTTGTGGGTAGCCAACCCCAGTTTTAACACGAGTAGTACAAACAGAACCTGGTCCAATACCAACTTTTATAATATCTGCTCCCGCTAATAATAATTCTTCAACCATTTCACCAGTCACTACATTACCCGCCATAATTACTTTGTTTGGGTATTGTCCTCTGGTTTTTTTTACAAAATTTACAAAATGTTCTGAATAGCCATTGGCAACATCAATACAAATAAATTTTAATTGTGGACTTTGATTTATTATTGCACTTAATTTTTTTGAATCAGCTGCACTTGTTCCTGTGCTTACAGCAATATAGTCAGTTAAATTTTCAGGTGCATTTTGCATAAATTCATCCCATTCTTGTATTGAATAATGTTTATGAATTGCTGTGAAAATTTTATGTTTTGATAGTTCATTTGCCATTTCAAATGTACCAACAGTATCCATATTAGCCGCCATTATTGGAATCCCATTCCATTTATGATCGCTATGTAAAAATGAAAAATTTCTATCTAAACTAACCTGAGCTCTAGAGCTTAATGTTGATCGTTTTGGACGAATCATGACATCTGTAAAACCTAATTTTATGTCGTTTTCTATGCGCATTTAATTCTATATTTTAAACAATTATACTTTTTCCTTTACTTGCTTTGTTTTTGTCACTATCAAAATAAAAATCAACTCTTCCTACGTTTATTCCATAGCAACCAACTTGATTTACCAATACATTTTCACCAATACTATTTTTTGTAACAGTTGGTTTTGGTAAAAAAGTATGTGTATGACCTCCAATAATTAAATCTATATTTTTTGTTTTAGAAGCCAATTCTAAATCTCCAATAAGTTTATTTTCAGGTTTGTAGTGATAACCTAAATGAGATAAACAAATTACCAGATCACAATGTTCATCATCTTTTAAAATTCTACTCACATCTTGAGCAATTTCAATTGGGTTTAAATATTTAGTTTCCTTATAGTTTTTTGAATCTACTAATCCTTGAAGCTCAATCCCTAAACCGAAAACACCAATTTTAATTCCATCTTTTATAAAGACTTTATAGGGTTTTACATGAGTGTTTAAAACTGTATCTTTAAAATCGTAATTGGCTGATAAAAAATCAAATTTTGCATATGGTAATTGAGCGTATAAACCATCAATTCCATTATCAAAATCGTGATTTCCAATGGTTGCAGCATCGTACTTTAACATGCTCATTAACTTAAATTCTAATTCACCACCATAAAAATTAAAATATGGAGTTCCTTGAAAAATATCTCCAGCATCTAATAGCAATGTATTCGGATTTTCTTTTCTAATTGATTCTACTAAAGTAGCACGTCTTACAACACCACCTTTATTGGCATATCTATCATGGGAACTAGGAAAAGGATCTATATGACTATGTGTGTCATTGGTATGTAAAATAGTAATATGTTTGGTGTTTTTTGTGTCAAATGATTGTAATGAAAATCCACCAAGTGTTAAAAAAGCTGTAGCTGCAGTAGATTTTTGTATAAAGTTTCTTCTTTTCATAGCCTTAGTTTTTTCTTTGAAATCTTCCATTAAGTTTCACTTTAATGGTGTCTGTTTCTTTAAAATAATCAATAATAGCATTTCTCAGCTTGTAATTCGTTTTATATAAATTCATAGGGTTTTTAAAGAAATTCATGTTATCTCCTCCATTTTGTAAATAATCAGTTGTTAATACAAAATATGTTTTAGTAGTATCTAAAGGATTGTTATTTATTTTAAATTCATATGCGTTTTTGGTAATGACTATATTAACATGATGAGAAAGGGGATGCGCTTTATTTTTAGTAATTAAGTAATTCACAAGTTCATCAATTTTATTAGAAGTTAATTCAACCACAACTAGTTCGTTTTCAAAAGGCATTAAATTAAAAGCATGTTCCATAGTAATATTACCTTTTGAAATACCAGCTCTAATACCACCAAAGTTAAACATAGCAAAATCTATATTTTTCCCAGTTCTTGAATTAAAAATCGGATTTGCTTTTTGGTAGCTTAAATCAGCCATTAAATTTCCTAAAGAGCTTTCTAACATTCCATCATCTCTATTTAGCTCAATTGGAGTATAGCTTAAAACTGCATTCATTTCTTTTTCAACCTTTTGTTTGTATGGTTCTATAAAATCTTCAATGGCTTTTTTAGAGTTAATTTCTTCATTTATAAGAAGTTGTTTTCCTTCAATTCTAACTAAATGCTGTGGTTTGTTTTTACAACTAAAAAGTAATGCTATTGTAAAAAATAAAATTATAAATTTTTTCATTGTTGAAATACTACTATTTTTAATTATTTTTGTGAAATAAGCGTAAATATAGATGATTTTTACAGGATTTAAACGAAAAAGCAATCAAATTTTTTTTAACAGAAGGTTAGAAGATTTGCTTGAAAAGTCAACAGCTATTTCTTCAAAAGAAATAAAGCATGTAATTGTATTTTTAGATGCTATTTCAGAAAAAGATAAGATAAAAAAAGATGTTTTGTCTCTGTTAAATATTGCTGAAAGTGATCTAAAAATGGTTGTTTTTCAACAGAAAATTGATAAAGAAGGCAATTTAGAAGATAGTATAACACCCAAAGATTTTGGTTGGTATGGTAAAATTAATTCCGAAAAATTAAAAACCATTTTAACAAAAAAATATGATTTGTTAATTAATTACAGTAAAGTTGATAATTTATACAGCAACTTACTATTATTGCAATGTAAAATAGGTTTTAGAGCGGGGTTTAAACATTTAGATAATCGTTTTTATGATTTATTAATTGACTGCAAACCAACAGATTTAAATCTGTTTAATAAAGAATTACTAAAGTTTTTAAAAATATTAAAAAAAATATGATGCAAGAATTGATAGGAACAGGAGTCGCGTTAGTAACGCCTTTTAATGAAGATAAATCAGTAGATTTTGAAGGTCTAAAACGTTTGGTTAACTATCAAATAGACAATGGAATAAATTATTTGGTTATTTTAGGAACCACAGGTGAGCCAGCAACTTTAACTTCAGAAGAAAAAGAGTTAATTAAAGCAACTATTATTAAAGAAAATAATGGAAGATTGCCATTAGTAATTGGTATTGGAGGAAATAATACGATGGCAATAGTTGAAGAATTAAAATCGACTGATTTGTCTGATTATTGTGCCATCCTTTCAGTTTCACCTTATTATAACAAACCTACACAAGAAGGAATTTATCAGCATTTTAAAGCAATTTCTGAAGCAAGTCCAAAACCAATCATTTTATATAATGTACCAAGTAGAACAGGGGTTAATGTTTTGCCAAAAACTGTAATTAGAATTGCGAATGATTTTAAAAACATAGTTGCTATAAAGGAAGCTGCAGGAGATATTATTCAAGTTCAGCGTTTGATACAAAACAAACCAGCTGATTTTATGGTAATTTCAGGGGATGATATGATTGCTTTACCTATGGTATTAGCCGGTGGAGTTGGTGTAATTTCTGTAATAGGTCAAGGACTTCCTAAAGATTTTTCAGAAATGATTCAACTAGGATTAAAAGGCAATGTAAGTGTAGCGAATGCTATACATTATAAAGTAATGGAAAGTATAGATTATATTTTTGAAGAAGGGAATCCGGCTGGGATAAAAGCATTATTAAAAACGTTAAATATTTGTACAGAAAATGTTCGTTTACCTTTAGTGAATGCTTCTTATGATTTACAAGAAAAAATAAATACCTTTGCAACCAACTATTAGAGTTTTTTTTTTGATAGTTTTTTAATTGTAAATTAACAACATTAAATATAAAATACTATGTTATCAGAAAAAATGCAATCCGTTTTAAATAAGCAAATAAGAATAGAAGCTGAATCTTCTCAAATATATTTGGCAATGGCTTCTTGGGCTGAACAAAAAGGTTTAGAAGGTACTTCACAATTTATGTATGGACAGTCAGATGAAGAAAGAATGCATATGCTTAAATTATTTAAGTATATAAATGAACGTGGTGGACATGCACAAGTTACTGAGTTAAATGCCCCTTCACTAGAATTTGGTTCTATAAAAGAAATGTTTGAAACCTTATTTAAGCATGAAGTATTTGTATCACAAAGTATTAATGAATTAGTGCATATTTCTTTGCAAGAAAAAGATTACGCTACTCATAATTTCTTACAATGGTATGTAGCTGAGCAAATAGAAGAAGAAGCACAAGCAAGAACTATTTTAGATAAAATAAATTTAATTGGTGACGATAAAGGTGGTTTATACTTGTTTGATAATGATATTAAGCAACTTACAATTGTAAGTTCTGTTGCTCCAACAGCTTAATTATTAACAAACAATTAAGATTTTTAAGCAATATTTATTAAAAAACAGAGTTATTTTTGTGGTTTAATCAAGTAAAAAATCATTTTAATAATCCATTTTAAATAACTAATTTTGCCAAATGCAAAAAATTAAAATTTATATTTTCATTTTATTGATAGCTGTTGGTGTTTCATCTTGTAGTGAATATCAAAAAGTATTAAATAAAGGTACTGCTGAAAAGCAATATGAAATGGCAACAAAACTGTATGAATCTCAGAAATACAACAAAGCCATACAATTATTTGAGAAAATTACACCAAGTTACAGAGGGAAACCTCAAATGGAGCGTATTCAATATATGGTTGCGCAAGCGCACTATAATACAAAACAATACACTTTAGCGGCATATTATTTTGATAAGTTTGTAAAAAACTACCCAAAAAGTTCAAAAATAGAGGAAGCAGCATATTTATCAGCTCATAGTTATTATTCCGCTTCACCTTTATTTAGCTTAGATCAAAAAGATACTTATGAAGCTATTTCAGCTTTGCAAAATTTTATTTTTAAATACCCAAATTCGCCTAATATAGCAGATGCAAATAAATATGTAAAGGAGCTAACAGGTAAATTAGAAAAAAAATCATTTGAGATTGCCAGACAATATTATCATACAATGGATTATATTGCTGCAATTGTTGCATTTGATAATTTACTGTCAGATTATTTAGGTACATCCTTTAAAGAAGAAGCTTTATATTTCAAATTTAAATCAGCTTATGAATTAGCTATAAAAAGTTATTTCACAAAAAAAGAAGAAAGGCTTAATGAAGCTGTTAAAATGCATGAAAGATTAAAACGAAGCTTTCCAAGCTCAAAGTATTTAGAGGAAACTGAAAAATTACTAACAAACGCAACCGAAGAATTAAATTCTTTAACAACATTAAAAACAGAAACTAATGGATTATAAAAACTCAAAAGCTGCAACTACAACTGTAACTTACGACAAAAATGAAATTGAAGCTCCAACTGAAAATATTTATGAAGCTATAACAATTATGGCTAAAAGAGCAGAGCAAATTAGTGTTGATTTAAAAAATGAACTAGTTGAAAAATTAGAAGAATTTGCAACTTACACAGATAGCTTAGATGAGGTTTTTGAAAATAAAGAGCAAATTGAAGTTTCTAAATTTTACGAAAAATTACCTAAAGCAACTTCAATTGCAGTTCAAGAGTGGGTTGAAGGTAAAATTTACCATAGAAATCCAGAAACAATACAAGAGTAAATGTCAGTTTTAAGCGGTAAAAATATACTTTTAGGTGTAACCGCCGGTATTGCTGCTTATAAAACAGCGCATTTAGTTCGACTTTTTATTAAAGCAGGTGCACACGTTAAAGTTGTTATGACACCTGCTTCTAAAGATTTTGTAACTCCTCTTACATTATCAACACTTTCCCAAAATCCTGTCTATTCAACTTTTTTTGATAAAAGTGATGAAGAAAATGAAGAGTGGAATAGCCATGTTGAATTAGGTCTTTGGGCCGATTTTATGATTGTTGCTCCTGCAACTGCAAATACATTGTCTAAAATGGCAAATGGAGTTTGTGATAATTTGTTGCTAGCTGTATACCTATCTGCAAAATGTAACGTGTATTTTGCACCTACAATGGATTTAGATATGTATAAACATCCAACTACAAAAGCGAATATAGAGAAGTTGAAAAACTTTGGGAATGTATTTATAGCTCCATCAAGTGGGTTTTTGGCAAGTGGGTTAGAAGGAGAAGGTAGAATGGAAGAGCCTGAAAATATTGTGTCATTTATTGAAAATGATATTGTAAAAGGTTTGCCATTGTATAATAAAAGTGTTTTAATAACTGCAGGTCCAACATACGAAGCAATTGATCCAGTTCGTTTTATTGGAAATCATTCTTCTGGTAAAATGGGATTCGAATTAGCAAAAACTGCAGCTAATTTAGGAGCACAAGTTTATTTAATTTCAGGACCTTCTAATGAAAAAGTTTCACATTCGTTAATTAAGAGAATTGATGTAACTAGTGCTGAAGAAATGTATACAGAAGTTCATAAAATATATCCATTAACAAGTATTGCAATTCTTTCTGCGGCTGTTGCAGATTACAAACCTAAAGTAGTTTCTGAAAACAAAATAAAAAAATCAGCCAATACAATGACTATTGAATTGGTGAAAACACATGATATATTAGCTTCATTAGGTGAAATTAAAAAAGACCAATTTTTAGTAGGTTTTGCCCTTGAAACTAATAATGAAATTGAAAATGCTACTGCTAAACTAAAGAAGAAGAATTTAGATTTAATTGTACTAAATTCATTACAAGATAAAGGCGCTGGATTTAAAAAAGAAACAAATAAAGTAACTATTATTGATAAATTCGAAAAAATTTCAGAATTTAGTCTAAAATCTAAAGCAGAAGTTGCCGAAGATATA
>ERZ889078.1330-NODE-1330-length-19805-cov-40.467696_pt1 | contig 19805 bp, 21 predicted proteins | sample MGYA00521266_ERZ889078 | MGnify/ENA primary metagenome ERZ889078 (study PRJEB32303, sample SAMEA104408618) | aquatic metagenome | biome: Brackish water; feature: Pelagic; material: water | place: Baltic Sea | collected 2014-06-16T06:34:00 | depth 76,534 m ...
TGGATGGTTTTGAAAGCTCTAGCGGTGTTATTGTAATAGCAGCTACAAACAAGATAGATGTACTTGACTCAGCCTTACTTCGTGCTGGACGATTTGATAGACGCGTATTTGTTGAACTTCCAACAAAAAGGGAAAGACAATCGATACTTGCAAAATACTTAGTTAAAGTTCCTAATGAAGTAGACGTTACAATTGTTGCAAATATGACAGTAGGATTTAATGGTGCTTCTTTAGCCGCATTGGTTAATGAGGCTGCACTTTTAGCTTTGAGACAGCATGATTTTCAAGTTACCATAGAGCATTTTCACCAGGTGAAAGATAAAGTAATGTTTGGAACGAAAAAACTACAGATACTAAGTGACGAGCAAAAACAGTATCGTATTACGTATCAAGCAGGAAAGGTTGTAAGTGCAAGTTATTTTGACCTTGCATTTGAGAAGTTAATGCTCTCCAATGAAAAATTAACACCTTCGACAGATGCGCCAATGATTAAACATGAATTGGAGTCTTGCATAAAAATGCTTTTAGCCGGAGTAGTGGCTTGTGAACTTAAATTTGGTGAACATGCAAGCAGTGCTAAAGGTGATTTAGATGAGGCAAAAGAACTTATTCAAAGAATGCTAAACGATTATGGAATGGGAAATTCACTTATAAAATCTGAAAATGAGGAAGAAGCACTTATGGCTAGACTTTATTCTCAAAGTAAAGATTTAATACATTCGATGGACAAGGTAATGAAGAAAGTGGAACTTGTATTGTATGAAAGAGAAAGTATATCTAAAGATGAAGTCTTAAAGTATATTAATGAAATTCTATAGCGGTTTTTCTTTTTCAGGTGAAGAGGAGTTATTCTCGTCTTTAATTAAAGAGTCTAAGTATACTGTTTGCGGTTTTAGTTACGGAGCTATAAAAGCTTTTAAATACGTGCAAGAAAGTTTAAAAAACGCTAAAAGAGTAGATACCTTACAACTTTTTTCACCTGCTTTTTTTCAAACAAAACCTGATACATTTAAAAGACTTCAAACTTTATCGTATACTAAAAACCAAGAAAAATATTTAAGCCAGTTTAGAGAGAGTTGCTTCTTTCCTTATGGTATGAAAGAAGTAGGTACTAGTCAAACAAATGTAGAGGACCTAGAAGAGTTACTTCAGTATGAATGGAGTTTAGATACTTTAAAAGACGTAGAATCTAAAGGTGTGATTATAGAAGTCTACCTTGGTGGTGAAGATACAATTATAGACGTAGAAGCTGCACAAAAACTTTTTTTACAGGTAGCCACAGTGACTTATATAAAAAGTGCAAACCATTGTTTACAAATAAATTAAAAAGAGAGTGTGATGGCAGAAATTAAAATCGGTGTGATAACGGCAAGTGACAGAGCAAGTAAAGGTATTTACGAAGATATTTCAGGTGTGGCGATTCAAGACACTATGAAAGATTATTTAGCAAGTGAATTTGAAATAGTGTATAGATGTATTCCAGATGAGCAGGATATTCTTGAAAACACTATGAAAGAACTTTGTGATGAAATAGGGTGTTGTTTAGTGGTGACGACAGGTGGAACCGGTCCGGCACTTCGTGATGTCACACCTGAGGCGACTGAAAATGTATGCCAAAAGATGATGCCGGGCTTCGGCGAGTTAATGCGTCAAGTAAGTTTACAGTATGTTCCTACTGCAATTTTATCCCGTCAAACTGCTGGAATTCGTGGAAAGAGTCTCATTATTAATCTTCCTGGCAAACCAAAGTCAATACGAGAATGTTTAGACGCAGTTTTTCCAGCAGTTCCCTATTGTATTGACTTGATTGAAGGTCCGTTTATTGAGACTAATGAAGAGGTTATTAAAGCATTTAGACCCAAAGTAAAATAAATATTATAGATAAAAGGCAAAGAAGATGATGGTGAAAGCAAAATCTAAAGAAGCAAAAGCAGCCTATGAGTTAGTCACACAGTTACAATCTTATTTTGCCGCTAGTTTAAATGTAGTAAGTAAAGAGTTTGGTGAAGATAAAAATTTTGAAGAAGTTTCTTGGCTGAGGGATGAGGGAAAGCATGGTGGTGGTTCTCGTTTTGAAGCTAGAGATACTACACTTTTTAATCGTGCTTCTGTAAATGTTTCACAAATTCAGTATGATGATATGCAAGAGAAGAAGTTAGGTTCTGCTACAGCCATCTCGACTATTATACATCCAGACAATCCCCATGTTCCTTCAATGCATATGCATATATCTTGGACTCAAATGCGTAGTGGTGAAGGTTATTGGCGTATTATGGCGGACTTGAATCCATCCATTGAAGAAGAATCTGCAAAAGAAAAATTTAGTAATGTGCTTGAAAAAGAAGCAGGTTCCTATGCCAAAGAAGGAATGACTTGTGGAGATAAATACTTTACTATTCCAGTTCTTGGTCGTACACGTGGAGTCAGTCATTTTTATTTAGAGAACTTTAATACAGGAAATTTTGAACTAGATTATGCATATGCTCACAATATGGGTAAAAAAGTAATTGATGCATATATCTCTATTATCACAAAAGCAATGAAAAATCATCCAAAGTATACTTTAGAAGATAAAGAAAAACAGCTAGCATACCATACGCTTTATCTTTTTCAAGTTTTAACGCTTGATCGTGGTACAACTTCTGGTTTGTTGGTTCATAGTCAAAATGATGTTGGAATTATGGGTTCTATACCATCTCATATAAATAGAGAATTATTAAGCTCATGGGTAAATAAAATGCCTTCACCTCAAGAAAAATTAGTTTTATCTTTGCTTGATGCATTACCAAAAGAAATGCCAACACCAGTAGAAGAGCTTACAAAAAAACGATTAGCTCAAGCAGTGAGAAATCATTATACAGCGCATCCAGAGGCATTAAGTATGCAGGCATCTGGCGAAATAATTCCTCCAACAGTTGATAATCACTCTTGATATTTGTATAAATTTTACTTATTTACTGAAGTTTAGTATAATAAGTAAAATTTATTTAAAGGAAATAGTATGAAGAAAATTATTTTTTTGTTATGTTTAGTTTTTGGAGTAGGGCTTAGTGCAAATACAGCAACAGAAGTCACAGCAAACGTAGAGACAAATGAAGGGAAAACGATTAGTTTTAAAGCAGGTAAAAATAAAGTGCTTGAGCATACATACTACAAAAATGGAAGCTTAAAATCATTCGATATTGCTAGAACGGATGTTCAAAGAGGAACATATACTGAGTACTATGAAAATGGGAATTTAAAGTCTTTTATAATTATTAAGTAATCGTGTTCTTTTGTAGTTAAGGAATCGAAATTTATTAATTATTTAATTTTGATTCCTAAATCAATCTGTAAGAAAATTATATTCTTACAGTACCTAGTATCTCATGTTCACCTATGATGGATTGAACACAATATGCAATATACAAAGATTCGCATGTATCTTCTAAGCCATTAGACTCTTTCATTGCAAGTTTCCATAGACCGTATCTTTTTTTATTGTTTTTCAAGTCACGAACTACTTGCTTGTATATACTTTCTTCCCAATCATCTCTTTTTGCTTTAGATCTTTTACTAGAATACATAAGTGTTATCGCCACTAACAGTAAAAAAATAGCAATCCCTACAGTAATATTTATCACTAACATACTTTCAAGCCTTTAAAAGCAAATTTAATGGGCCTTAAAAGCCGATTGAACTAACATCGACAGAAAATTTATTTAGTTGAATCTTTCTAGATAAAGAGTTTTAATTTTTATATACTAAGTCTAATTCCAACAGGACAATGATCAGAACCTATAATATCATTTAGTATGAATGCATCTTCTAGGCTTTCACATAAATCTTCACTTATGAAAAAGTAATCAATACGCCATCCTATATTTCTATCTCTTGCTCCTGAACGATAGGACCACCAACTGTATCTTTCTTTTTCTTCACCGTTTACATATCTAAAAGTATCTACATAATTATGCTCTATGAGTTTATCTATCCATTCACGCTCAATAGGTAAAAAGCCTGAAGTTTTAGAGTTTGCTTTTGGGTTAGATAAATCTATTTCTGCATGGGCTGTATTTACATCTCCACAGATAATAATGGATTTTCCATCTTCTTTTAGCGCTTCACAGTGTTGTAAAAAATCATCATAAAATTTCATTTTATGTGCTAATCGTTCTTCATTTTTTTGCCCATTTGGAAAATACACATTAAACAAAACGATATCATTGTAGTGTGTTTCTACAATTCTACCTTCAGAAGTTGTATCGACGTGTTGTGCAGTTGAATGAGTATCACTTTTGATAGTACTAAATGTTGCAGTTCCACTATAGCCTTTTTTGGTAGCAGAGTTCACGATACGCTCTTCATACTTTTTTTCAAACAAATCGCCTGGAATTTGATCTTCGAGCGCTTTTATCTCTTGAAGACATAATATATCTGGTTCTCTTTCATCAATCCACTTAAGTGCATCTTTGTTACCTACTGCCCGTATTCCATTCACATTCCATGAGATAATCTCTATTGAATCAGACATAACCTAGCCTAAGAAAGAAATTTTTATTTTGTGAGGATTGAGTTTTTTGCCACCTTGAAGCAATTGAATAAACTCATCTTGTGTAAGAACAGGTAGTTGTATCTCTCTACCCATTATTTTTTCAATATTTTTTTGTTCTCCATCAAATAGTGCTAAATCTTCTTTGTTGTTAACAATTAAAAAATCAGCATTGTTATCAAGTGCCTCAAGTAAAATAGTTCCGGCCATCAAGTATGAAAGTTCTTTAGAGTTTACTGGTATATCAAAATGTTTGGATGCTAAATCAATATATTGAGCATCACTTTTTTTAATAATATTTTCAAAAGAAGGAACGTCTAGAGCACAATAAAGTGCAATATTGAAATTCTTAAAATATTGAATAATATCAGGAATATTTAGTGTCGCTGCGCCTTGGGGAATATTTTCATCTTGCATTCTGTATTTTAATGATGTACGATGTCTTAAACCGTCTTCGCAGTTTATCAATTGGTGAAGTTCTTCTTGAAGCATTGGCAATTCTTTTAAAATATCTGCTGCTAATAAAATCACATGTTCACCAATGTAATCATCTTTAAAATGCAGTGTATTTGAAGCATAGTACTCAAGCATATATGTTTTTTCTTGGATAATCTCTTTTATATCAGTTAAATATGGATCAAGCAGTTCCAACTTTTGTTTATAATCTTTTGTATCTATGATTAAATCGTTTATAGCTCTTTTTATACTGATTGGTTCAATACGTAATGTTTGAGAATCATTGAGAAATGTATCGAGTGCAGTTGTTGTCTCAGTAAATATACCGTTAACTCTGACAAAAAATGTTTCACCCTCAAGGCGTCCAAATTTTTCAATTTTATACACTTCATTTAAGGCATCATCAATTCTTAGAAGATTTTCTCGTTTTAAGCGGTAGTTCTTGTAGTAGGGCAGATAGTCAGTTTGACTATCAAATTTAAAAAGTTCAATCTCTAGCATATGCAAATTCCTTATCATAAATTGAAAGTATTATGTTGGGGTATTCTACTATGAAGTAAATTAATTTTTAATGTATAAATAGATTTAGATAATTATTTTAGGAGGAAGAATAAAGTAACACACCTCTAGGTGTATTACTCATAGATACTAAACGAAATCTACTTTTACAAGGTGATGTTTAAGTCCAAGTTCTTCTTTAGAACAACCAAGAGCTAAACCAACCATTTGTTGCATATGAAGTACTGGAAGTGAAACGTCACGTCCTATAGCCTTTGATGCGTGGTGTGTTTGCGTATCAAGTTTAAGATGACATAGTGGGCATGGAGTTACCATCCAATCGGCATTTGCATCCATTGCACCTGCAATTGCTTTACCAGTTAAAATAGCTGCAGTTTTTGGAGCCTGAAGTTCTGCGTGAAATCCACAACATTTATTTTTTTCTTCATAATCCACATTCATTCCACCGCAAGCAATGATTAAATCATCAAGTGAGCTTGGATTGTAAGGGTTTTCTGGCGTATCATGTGTTTCATTCTGAAGTTCAGAAGGACGGATGTTATGACAACCATAAAAAGGTGCGATATTGAATTGACTTAATGGTGTTACAACCATTTCTTTAAGTTTATCAAGACCAAAGTCATCGATTATTGCATATAAAAAGTGAGTAATTTTAGAAGTACCTTTGTACTCAAGTCCAACTTCACCTAATTTTTCATTCACTCTTGATTTAAGGTCTACATTAGCATCTAAGCGATGTTTTGTCATAGCGGTATTTAACTGACAAGTATTACAGATAGTAACCATAGTTAAGCCATGCTTTTCTGCATATGCAATATTTCTAGCATTTAGTACTAAAGATAAAAAGTCATCATAGTCTTGTAAGTGAGATGCTCCGCAACATGAAGCTTCTGTAAGTTCTACAAGTTCAATGCCTAGTTTATCTGCAATTGCCATCGTTGACATCATTTGTTCTGGTGTACTTTGTTTTGCTGTACATCCCGTAAAAAGTGCGTATTTTAATTTCCCCATTTTCTTCTCCTAGAACTTCGCTGTAGACGATGATGCTACAAGTTTTTTAATTTCATCAAGGTTGTCAGACTTTGTTATTCCCCATGGAGGAACTATTTTACCTTTCATAAACATTCTGGCTGCAACAGGTAAATGTTTAACGATACCAGGACCCTCAGAATAAAGTACTAATCCACCCTCATCAAGTACACCATTTCTAGCGATTGAATGTTTAAATCCAACTGCATGACGCGTAGCAACATTTGAAGTTGCCACACCTTCTCTAAATAACATATTGTGAAGTTTGGTGATTTTATCAATTGGGTTCACATCTTTAGGACAAGCTTCTTGACATTCAAAACATTTAACACAGTCCCAAAGACCTTGTCCCTCTTCATGAAGGATTTGAAGTCTCTCTGTATGCGCATCATCACGAACATCAGCTTCAAATCTATAAGCTTTAGCAAATGCTGCTGGACCAAAGAAGTCTTCATTTATTTCAACAACAGGACAAGCATAGTGACAAGAACCACATTGAATACATAAATCAGCTTCATTTAATTCTTCAGCTTCTTGAGGTGTAACTAAATGCTCGTGCTCTGGATGTTCATCAACATCAGAGATTAGGTAAGGTTTAATAGCATCGTGCTTTGCCCAAAAATCGCCTTTATCAATAATCATATCTTTAATAGCTCTTTTGATACTCAATGGCTCTATCGTTAATTCGTTGCCAAAAAGTTCAGTCATACTGCTCATGCTTTGCTTACAAGCAAGTGTAGCTTTGCCATTAACTTTTATAGAACATGCGCCACAGATTCCATGACGACAGCTACGACGATAAGAAAAGCTACCATCGTGATCCCATTTAATTCTATTTAGAATATCTAAAACAACTTCTTCTGATGTTACTTCCATATCATAGTTTTCGTAGTATGGAAGATAATCTACATCAGCATTAAAACGAAATACCTTGAAGTTTACTTTTTGTGTAGTGATTGTATGTGTACTCATAAGTTCTTCTCCCTTACCTAGTATGTTCTAGCTTTAAGTTCATGTTTGCCAAGAACGACATCCATGTAATCAAGTGAAATATCGCCATTTTTATCCATATAAGCCATAGTGTGTTTTAAGAATTCACCATCATTACGTGTGTCAAAATCTTCTCTGAAGTGTGCTCCACGACTTTCGTTTCTTGCAGCAGCACTCTCTACAATAAATAAAGAATAGTCAAGCATGTGACCAAACTCTATAGCTTCTTGCAGTTCTGTATTAAATACAGTTGATTTATCTTTAATTCTAATGTTAAGGTATTTTTTACGAAGTTGTTTAATAGTTTTAATCGCAATATCTAAAGTTTTTTTACTTCTAAATGCTCCAGCATTTGCTGTCATACATTGTTGTAATTCTTCTCTTAAATCAGTTACTCTTTCAGAACCATTGTTTCCTATAACAAAAGCAATTTCATCAAGTGCAGTTTGGGCATCTTGTTCCGTTGCAGTTCTTAGTGTAATAGTATCTAAATCTGCAACCATCGTTTTACCAACGAATCTACCAAATAGTAAGGCTTCAAGTACCGAGTTCGCACCAAGACGGTTAGCACCATGAACTGATACACAAGAACATTCGCCAGCGGCATAAAATCCTTCTATAAATTCAGTGTTGTTTTTGCGAGCACGACCTGAGATATCTACTGGAATTCCACCCATAGAGTAATGTGCAGTTGCTGAAATCAAAATAGGTTCTTTAATCATATCAAGACCTAAAAAAGTGATGGCAAGTTCACGTAACTCAGGAAGCTTTGCCATAATAAGGTCTTTTCCTAAGTGTGTTACATCAAGAAACACTGCATCTTTTCTAGGACCAACTCCTCGACCCTCGCGTATCTCATTAAGAATAGCACGAGCAACAACGTCACGTGATGCAAGTTCCATTGCATTTGGAGCGTATTTGCTCATAAATCTTTCACCCTCAGAGTTAAAGAGTTGTCCACCTTCACCACGAGCAGCTTCAGAAATTAAAACACCATTTCCAGATAATCCAGATGGATGAAATTGTACAAACTCCATATCTTCAAGAGGAAGACCATGACGAGCAACGATACTTAAACCATCCCCTGTGTTGGCATGTGCATTAGAATTGATCTTAAATGCTCTTGCATAGCCACCGGTTGCGAACATTACAGATTTTGCATTGAAAATAACAGTTTGCATATCTCTAATATTGAAAGCTACAACACCAGATACTTTCCCATCTTTATAGATAATATCTGCAGCGTACCATTCATCCCAAAACTTAACACCAGCACGGTGTGCTTGCTCATAAATAGTTTGAAGCAGCGTTAAACCTGTTCTGTCTTTTGCAAAACATGCACGTGGTGAAGATTGACCACCAAATGGGCGTTGTGCAATCTTTCCATCTGGAGTACGGCTAAATGCGGCACCCATTCTCTCAATCCATCTGATAGTTTCAGGGGCTTTTTGGCACATGAACTCAACAGCATCTTGGTCAGCTAAATAATCACTTCCCTTCACCGTATCAAACTCGTGAAGCTCTATACTGTCTGCGTCACTAAATGCAGCATTGATACCACCTTGTGCCGCGCCAGAGTGACTTCTAAGTGGATGTAGCTTTGTGATGACAGCAACTTTTTTCCCTGCCTTTTGCAACTCTCTTGCTGCTGCACATCCCGCAAGACCAGCACCAACAACAATCGCATCGTAAGTATAAATTGGAATACTCATTAAACTTCCTTCTAATTTTAGAACTAAAATAATGCTGATTATATCGTGTCTAGACTTTAGCAAGGTTAAAAGATAAATTTCTGTAGGTGAAGTTTTTGATTGTTACTATTTGAGACACTTCGGTGTATTTAATCTACTGAAGTGTTTCAATATAGGGCATTATTTAGGAATATCTTTAGTTTGTATGATTCGATTTTGACCTAGTTCTTTGGTTCTTAGTAATAATTCTTTTGCTTTTCTCACTGACTCATCTAATGGTGCATTATTAGCCTTGTTAATGAAGCCTCCAGTTACGGTAATGATTATATTTTCCTTTTCTGGAGTGAAAAATCTTATTTCTGCAATACTTTGACGGACTATATCTATATCTTTAAAAAGTTTCTCTTTTGATGCACGAAAAAATATAAGTGTGAATTGGTTGTAATCAGTTCTAGCAATGATATCACTTGGTTGTTGGTGAAGTGATATAGTATAAGCAACTTTTTTCAGAATTTCTTGCGTGAATTCTGGAGAGTATGTTCTTTTAGATTTTGAGAAATTATCAATTTCTAAAACTGTTACACAAGAGAAGCTATTGTCCTTAATTCCTTTTCTTTGCGAATAAGCTTGCAACATACCTTTGTCATTGTTTATCTCAGTAATACCATCAATCATCGTTGTATCATCAGTTATTTGACTTTTTCTATTCATACGCAATAATGCAGAATTTACTTCTTGCGTAAATATAGGTGTGTTTTTGTCGGCATTTATTGCATGCAAATATGTAATATCATTATATATTTTTGCTAATCTTATTTTGTACCACAATGTTATAAGTATCAGTAAAGCAAATGAAGCAAAAAATATCTTACTAAAAATATCAAATCGATCATTATCATATTGAATATTTTTAAGAACCATCCTGTGTATGTGTGATGTGACATTGTCATATGTTTGATGTATTTGTGTAAGCGCATTTTGAAGTTGCGTAGTATTTTCATCGTAAGTGAAGTAGTCTCTTGATTGTGTATTGAATGTTTTAATTAAAGATTCTAGTTCTTGTAGATCTTTATTTGATTCCTCAAAGTTTTTTACTATATAGATTGATATATAGTTGTATTGACTTTGCGTGTATAATTTTTGCATTGCATGATTGAGATTTGCAATGTCAGTATTAAACTGCAAAATATCAAGTTTGTTAGATTCTTTTTCTTGGTTTAGTATCTTTAATAATACTCTCTTTTGCTTATGAATATTTTTAATTTTTTCATACGAATAATGTTGTTCCATTATAAAAAGAAAGCTTAAAGTACTAAGAATCAAGACAATAAGTAAGTAGAGATTTAAATTTTTAAATATTTTACGTATAGAGTGTTTCAAAATGTATTCCTAAAATGCTATAATATAAGACATTTTATATTGTTACGAATTAATGTATACTTAATTATGCATTAATAGTTAATCGAAGGTTCTGTTAGTTGAATTTAGAAAATTATTTTATTTCCCTGTTTCAAAATAAGCATATTGGAGATGATGGAGCTGTCATAGACGGCTTTGTGTATTCTAAAGATGCTTTTTTTGAGAATGTGCATTTTAAGACTTCTTGGATGAGTTATTATCAAATAGCGTCTAAATCAATGTTTGTAAATATTTCAGATGCTATTGCTATGAATGCAACTCCAAAGTATGCACTTTTAAGTGTTGCGATGCCGAGTTGTATTTCAAAGCATGAAATGAAAGATTTGGCGGATGGATTTAAAGATGTTGCGGCTAAGTTTGGTATCCAAATCATAGGCGGGGATACTATTAGTAATACAAAGTTAGATATTACTATTACAATCATTTCTACAGTACAAAAGCCTTTACTAAGAAATACTGCTAAGGTTGGTGAAGTGATTGCTTATACCGGTACACTTGGAAAATCCGCTAAAGATTTAAAAAGATTACTTTCGGGAGGAAAGATACACAAACGTTCAAAATTTGTAGATATACAATTAAGAGATACATTTGTAAGGAATACGCAAAGGTTTTTAACAGCAGGTATGGATATATCGGATGGTTTGTTTAGTGATTTAAATAAATTATCTGAGTCAAGTAAAATAGGATATAAATTTTCTCGTTGCATAGGAAAAAATATTGGCTGTAGTGGTGAAGAGTACGAAATGCTTATCTCATTTTCACCAAGAGATATTAAAACTTTAAAGAGAAGGGCGCTCCAAAGCAGAACGCCATTAAATATTTTTGCGCGAGCAACGCGTAACAGATATGTAAACAGATGCAAATCGCATCATTTTAAAAGGTAAGAAATGGATAGATTTTATTCGCTTGGTCATTCTAGTATTGACTTTAGATTTAAACAAACCGCTCGTGATTTTGTTGTTGAAGAGATACCTCTTTATGAGTTTTGCGGGGACGGAGAGCATTTGGTAATGTTTGTACGTAAAAAAAATATGTCTACTATGGAAATGGTGGGTGTATTTGCAAGATTCTTAGGAATTAAAGACCGAGATATTGGTTATGCAGGTCTTAAAGATAAGCACGCAATGACTAAACAATACATTTCAATACATAAGCAACATGAAGAAGCTCTTGAGAAGTTTGAGCATGAAAACATTAAAATCCTTTCTAAAGTGTATCATAACAACAAAATTAGAATAGGTCACTTGAGGGGAAATCGCTTTTACATAAAACTTAAAAAAGTAAATCCTACAAGTGCAATTAAAATAGATGAAGCGCTTAAAAATATATCCCAATACGGAATGCCAAATTATTTTGGTTACCAAAGATTTGGAAATGATGGTGACAATCATATAGACGGTGAAAAAATTGCTAAGGGCGAAAAAAAAGAACGTAACCCTAAAATTAAAAAACTTCTTATAAGTGCATACCAAAGTCACCTTTTTAATATGTGGTTGAGCCGCCGCTTGGAGATAAACACACTTGTATCGAGTTTTGAAGCAACAGAACTGGAATCATTGTTAAATATACCACTAGAACAGATAAAGAAACTTAAAGCACAAAAGCATCCTTTTAAAGTAATATTAGGTGATATTATGGAGCATTATCCTCATGGTAGACTTTTTGACTTTGATGGAAGTGATGAAGATTTAGAACGTTTTAATGCTCGTAGCATATCTGTAACAGGCTTGTTATGTGGAAGTAAGGTTAAAACTTCAAGTGATACAGCTGGTACTATAGAAAAAACGTACAATGATACAATTAACGCCGAGGGAGCAAGAAGATATGCTTGGGTCTATCCAACAGAAGTTGAAGGTAGATTTAATCAGGTTGAAGCACAGTATGAACTTAATTTTACACTTCCAAAAGGCTCATACGCGACAGTCCTTATCGAAGAACTTGCAAAGAAAAAAATTAACTAGGAAAAATTAGAAAAATGCAAAAAAGACATATAACATCACTTATCTCACAAAATTTTGGAAAATTCGCAAGTAAAGAGTTTCCAAGATGGTTTCAAAAAATTGTAAATAGTTCTTACGTTGGTCTCATGGGTTTAGATATGAGTGAATTTCATGCCGCGAGTTCCTACAAAAGTTTAAACGCTTTGTTTACAAGAAGTTTACGTGAAGATAGAAAGTTTTCTCTTGATGGAAGCGACTTTATTTCACCATGTGATTCTTACATATCTGAATGTGGAACTATGACTGATGATTATGCGCTTCAGATTAAAGGGATGCGTTATAAGTGTGATGACTTTATTGGGGATGCGTTTACTCAAGAAGAGAAAAATGTAGTTCATAATGGTACATTTGTAAACTTTTATCTCTCGCCAAAAGATTACCATCGTTATCATATTCCAACAAATGTAAAAGTACTAAAAGCTGTGCATATTCCAGGAAAGTTTTATCCGGTGAATATAGCATCGTTAAACAAAAGAGTAAATCTTTTTATAGAAAATGAAAGAGTAGTTATACACTGTGAAAATACTTCAGGAAAGAAATTTTTCATGGTACTTGTTAGTGCTCTCAATGTTGGTGTTATGCAAGTTTCATTTGAACCTAAAATTCAAACAAATGCTGTTGCTACGCAAGCTCAAGCTTATGAATTTGAAGATCTCTATCTTAACAAAGGTGATGACTTTGGATGTTTTGAAATGGGTTCCACTATCATTATTATTGCTGAACCTGGAACTTTAGAGTTAGATGTTAAAGCTGGTGATCACGTCAAATATGCACAAACGATTGCAAAAATCAATTAAAAACATAAGAAGATTAACTTGAAAGATTCTCAAGAGCATATTAGAAAACTTTTTGAAGATAGAGCATTATTCGAAAAAGAAGTGCTTAATGCTCTGACTAACAAGGATAGAGAAGAGATCGTTCACATCTTGGCAGACTTACTTGTTTTGGATAGATTAAAAGAGCACTTGAACTTTATGTATATAAATGATATATCTGATTTTACACTGAATCAAATTGTAAATATTATGTTTGAAGAGATTGCTAATGAATGGATAGATTACGCTATACATGATTTGAAACTATCTAAAAATGATGCTCTTGAAGCATTGCAACTTGAAGAAAGAATAAAATTTATAAAACTCTTGTCTCAAGATTATTATCTGCACTTTAAAGAATATATTTTTGAAAAAATAGCAGATACTTTTGTTGAGTTGTTAGTATTTAATTCTGAAAAAAATACGAAGAATGTCTTTATAAATTCAGTTATAAATAGTGACTTATTTCCCGAGAGAAGAATATTAAATTTTAATAGTTCTGATCAATTATGCAAGGCTGCAAAAAGAGCAAAAGACTTGAAAAATGAAAAGTTACATAACTTCAAAGCACGTATAAATCAGATTCAAAATGCAAGATCTAAGCTAAATATCCCTCAAGTTCAAAAAGATGAGTTTAATCGAGCATATAAAACATACGAAAAAAATATTGAAGAGGTACAAAAGTTAAAGCTTGAAAGCTTTGATGAGACACTTTTAAATGTAAAAAAAGCTCTCATGAATACATTAATGAAGAAGGAATAACTTTTTACTTGTTTATTACCTGTAGCTTCACCATTAACTTCGCATTCTCTTGATAAATCTCAAGTTTTGTGTCTATTGAAAATTCGTTTTTTTGTAAGACACCTTGCACAGAATGAAATACATGCGCAAAGGTTTGAAACATAGGCGCAATAAGGTAGTCAATATGATCTTTTTGAAGCAGTGTGGCTAAAGTATTAATGGTGCAGTAGTATACACTTTTGTTTATGGATCTTTGTATGATGTAGTCATGCATAATATCAATATTATTATGAAGAGCTCTTTTATCCTCATCCGTAAGTACATTGCTTTGGTGCGTACGTTCTAGATTATGTTCTATTTCTTCTTCAGCAGAATGGTTGTTTTTTTGTATTAATGTGTCTAGGTTTGGACAGTACTCTCTTAGTTCACGCATAAGTTCATCATTAGAAAGCCTAGAAGTATCAGCATCATATTTGTAAACTTTGTTTTCGTGATAGTCGTGGCTAAGAGCTTTTAAGAGTTGCACAACAATATTTAGATAAATAAATTTATCTTCTTTATTGTTATCAAAATCAATACCAGTGTGAGAAATAATAGGCTTGGGGCCAACATACTTGAGTTCCATAAGAAATCCTTATTATCGTTAGTATGTTGTTATATCGGTAGTTAGTGATTAAACATTAAATCTAAAGTGCATAATGTCGCCATCTTGCACTATATACTCTTTACCTTCTAATCTCATTTTTCCTGCTTCTTTAGCTTTTCCTTCACCGCCACACTCTATGTAGTCGTTATAGGCAATAACCTCTGCACGGATAAAACCTTTTTCAAAATCATTATGAATAGCAGCTGCCGCACGTGGAGCAGTTGAGTTTTGTTTGATAGTCCATGCACGCACTTCTTTAACGCCAGCGGTGAAGTAGCTCATTAAACCAAGTTTCTCAAAACCTTTGTGGATTATCTGCTCAAGTCCTGATTCTTCGACACCGAGGTCTGTTAAGAACTCTTGTGCTTCATCTTCATCTAAGCCAATGAGTTCTTCTTCAATTTTCGCACAAAGTTTAATCAATTCGCAATTATGTGTTTTAGCATGCTCTTTAAGTGCAATAACATAATCGTTGTCTTCTAAGAGACCATCTTCATCTGTGTTAGCACCGTACATTATTTCTTTGTCAGTTAAGAATCTTACTTCATTGTTAAGTTGTGCATATTCTTCAGTGTCCGCTTGTGCAAAGTTTCTAGCTAAGTTTCCATCGCCAAGGTACTCTAAAAGTTCATTTGCCATATCTAAAAGAGCTTGTGCTTTTTTATCTGCTTTAGCTTGTTTTTTGAGTCTTTCAATTCTGTTAGCTAAAACTTCAATGTCAGCTAATATAAGTTCACCCTCAATAATTGCAACGTCACGAAGAGGGTCTATGACTCCTTCAGTGTGAACAATGTTGTCATCATCAAAACATCTAACAATTTGTAGTATAACTTCCGTTTCTCGGATATTGGATAAAAATTTATTTCCAAGTCCTTCACCTTTACTCGCACCCTTAACAAGTCCTGCAATATCGACAAAATCTAATGTAGAATACTGAATTCTCTGAGGATTTACAATCTTAGCTAACGCAGTTAATCTCTTGTCTGGAACAGGAACTACTGCTTTGTTTGGTTCGATTGTACAAAAAGGATAGTTAGCCGCTTCTGCATTTTGTGCTTTTGTTAGTGCATTGAAAGTTGTTGATTTACCTACATTTGGAAGTCCTACAAGACCGATTGCTAAACCCATAAAAAACCTTTTACATTTGTGTATTAATCGCGATTATATCCAAAAGTTACTTTATTTTTGTAGCATCTGTAGTTGCTCATCTTTCATAATTTGGATTTTATTTTCAACCATATCTGGTTTTACAATCATCATAGTTCCTTTAGCTAAACTAAATACTCCATAAGCGATAACTAAAATAGAAGCGATACTTAGAGCAGTTTTTTTGAATGAGCTTTTTTGGATGATACTTGCGACAAATCCAAAGGTAAACAGTGTTGGTATAGTAGCGAGGCCAAAGACAGCCATAACAAGCATTCCAGAAGCCATAGAACCACTTGCAAGTGCAAATGTACCAAAGATGTACACTAATCCACAAGGGATTAATCCATTAAGAACACCTAAGCCGTAAAAACTTGGCAATGATTTTGAGTGAATTAGTTTACGAAAAACTATTCCATAGATTTTAAATCGTGAGATATTTACTTCTAGTTTTGTAAGAAATGTGAGCTTCCCCATTAAGGATAGACCCATCAAAACCATTACAATTCCAACAAAAATAAGTAGTACACCCCAAGTAGTCAAGCTTATAACAAAAGCACTTCCAACAAGTCCAAAGATTGCACCCAAAAACACATAGCTAGTAACTCGACCAATATTATATAAAAAATGAGCAATAGCTTGGTGTGATTTAGACCAGTCTTCACCTATTTTTGCATTGCTGTATGCCAAAATAAAACCGCCGCACATACCAATACAATGCCCGATAGAACCTAAAAATGCGACTGCGAAAATAGTTGTGTAATCAATTGCTCCCAAAATAGAACCTCTTTTTTTAAGGGATTATGACTAAAGAGTATTAATTGAGTGTTAGGAACGTACTTGAAGTTTTCATGTTATTTGCTAAAGTTCTTGGGAAATAAGGGCAAAGCCCTTATGAAAAATATAAAAAGTTTTTGAAAATAGTCTATTTAAAAGCTAGTTATTATTTAGAAATATTTTGTAAAAAGTTACTCATAAAACGCACACCAGCTCCAGTCCCGCCGTAGACATTACAATCCCATGGAGTTTCAGTATAAGCAGAACCTGCTATATCAAAATGTAACCATTTATCTTTGTTCTCATCGCGAATAAACTTATCTAAAAATAAGCCTGCAGTGATAGCTCCACCATAAGGTTTTGAAGAAACATTAGATATATCAGCAATGCCACTTTTTAAAAGTGTTTTTAGATGTTTGTTAAATGGTAAATGTCCAACAAGTTCACCTGAAGACTCTGAAGCATCGTATATTTTATGCATAAGTTCTTGCGAGTGTCCCATAATTCCTGTAGTATATTGACCAAGAGCTACCATACAAGCTCCAGTAAGTGTTGCAAAGTCAAACATATAATCGGCTTTTACCTTATCTTGCGCATAATCAAGTACGTCACAAAGAACTAAACGTCCTTCTGCATCAGTGTTTCTAACTTCAACAGTTGTACCACTTCTTGTTACTAAAACATCATCAGGTTTGTAAGCATCGCCACCTAACATGTTCTCAACAGCGCCGATAAATACATGCACCTCAACATCAAGCTTGAGCTCACTTACGGCTTTTATCATTCCAAGAACAGCACATCCACCAGCTTTGTCCATCTTCATCGTTACCATAGAGGTAGCAGCTTTTAGACTAAGTCCACCACTATCATAGGTTAAACCTTTTCCAATTAAAGAGATAACTTTTTTAGCTTTTTTCTTTGGTTTGTATGTAAGGTGAATTAACTGAGACTCATGTCTTGATGCACGACCAACTGCAAGCATAGACTCCATTTTTTCTTTACGTAATTCTTTTTCACCGAGAATTTCACAATCGAGTCCATTGTCTTTGGCAAGTTTCTTTGCTAAATCTGCAAAAGTAGGTGGATTTAGATCTTCTGGAATCATGTTGACAATATCACGTGTAAAACATGTAGCATCTGCAATGATGATTGCTTCTTCAAACGTAGATTGTATTTTTTCTACATTATTGCAAGAGAGATAAATATCTTTTAGCTTAGATTTTGTTTTGCTTGATTTATATGTTTCATAGTTGTAGCCACCAAGAACTATTCCCTCGACTACTGCTTGAGTAGTATGTTTGTTGATATGAAATTTTGCTGATGTATAGTTAGCTTCTTTTAGTGCTTTTATCGCAACGCTGCAAGTGCTTCTTGTATTGTCATTTTCATTATCTTCAAGGCCACATACTAGAAGAGCTTTTTCATGTAAAAAACAGATACTATCTTGCTTTGCGACAAATCCAGCTTTATGTAAAATCTTAGATTCTGTATGTGATTCTAAATCTTTAGCTGTTAAAAACTCTACCGAAATATCTGCAACATTCTCAGATATATTTTTATTTATTAGTTGAATATTCATAGTGTTCCTACTTTTCTTCTAGTTGCACATCTATAGACAAGGCATCAATGTCGCCTTGCGTTTCTTTTTTGATTTTTATGGTTTTTACGCCTATATACTTTTTTACAACTTCGATGATTTCAGCTTTAAGTTGATCCATAAATGGATAAGCATCTGCATTTTCTCTATCCGTCATTATCGCGATAGTTAGTCTGTCTTTAGCAGTTGTTGCACTACTTTTTTTTCTGAAAAATCCAAACATTATTTAAACATCCCTTTAAATTTATGAAGAATGCCACTCTTTGGGTGTTCTACATCTTGCATATCTATTTCATTACCACAAAGACGTCCAGCTATACGTTCGTATGCTTGTCCTGCCCCAGATTTTTTATTTAAAATAATAGGCTTACCTTGATTAGATGCATCAATAATTGCTGTATCTTCAGGAATTTTCCCTAGTAATGGAATATTAAGAATATCTAAAATATCTTCACTCGAGAGCATTTCACCGCTTTTTACCATTTTAGGGTTTATTCTATTGATGATAAGGTATTTAAAAACTTCTTCACCATCTTTAACTTTTTGTGATTTAGAATCAAGAATTCCTATAGCACGATCAGCATCACGAATGGATGAAACTTCAGGATTGACAACAATGATTGCGCGATCAGCAAATTCAATAGTATGCTCATACCCAGTTTCAATACCAGCAGGAGCATCAAGAATCACATAATCAAACTCTTGTTTTAAATCATTAATTAGCTTAAGAATCTTTTGGGAATTTAAAACAGACTTATCTTTTGTTTGAGAAGCTGCTAAAAAAGAAAGATTTGGGCTAATTTTACTTTTAATCAATGCTTGCTTTAAACCAACTTCACCGTCCATTACTTGAACCATATCAAATACTACACGATTTTCAAGACCAAGAATCATATCTAAGTTTCTTTGACCTATATCAAAGTCAACCACTACACATTTTTTATCGTTTAGTGCAATTCCTACACCTACATTTGCTGTTGTTGTTGTTTTACCAACACCACCTTTACCACTAATTACTGCTATTACTATCCCCAATTTGTTTCCTTTAATACTGGTGTTATTGTTATTTCATTATTTTTTAATTCTACCCGATTTAACCTTTGGGTTAGGTATTTATTATCAACTTCTACCTCGTGAAAAACGATGTTTGCCTTTGAAGAAGACTGTAACATCATAAAATCACCATTGCAACGAATAGAACCTTCCACAATTTCGGTAATAATTAAATTACCATTAATATTTATTGTTCCTCCACTATTTACTCGATTGAGCAAGAGTAAATCACTCTCTATATTTAGTTCTTGACCACTTCGTACTAATTTATCTAAAACTTTTAAGGTTGTTTTTGTCTTTGGCTCTAAAATAAGAGGCGCTTCTTTTTTTGGAAGCTCTTTTGGAGTCCTAGTTTCTTGTACTTGTATTTCTTGTATAGGCCTTGCTTTTTTAAA
>ERZ889078.1333-NODE-1333-length-19794-cov-43.112974_pt1 | contig 19794 bp, 19 predicted proteins | sample MGYA00521266_ERZ889078 | MGnify/ENA primary metagenome ERZ889078 (study PRJEB32303, sample SAMEA104408618) | aquatic metagenome | biome: Brackish water; feature: Pelagic; material: water | place: Baltic Sea | collected 2014-06-16T06:34:00 | depth 76,534 m ...
TGAACTGGCGTTATGTTCAAAACCCGGTTAAGGGTCATCGTATTGTCGAAGCGCGCCGCGCCGGCAAATTGCTCGGTTATCTGGTCTGGCGGGAGTCGAAGATTGGCTTTGCGAAAATTGCCACCGTGTTAGATTTTTGGCATGGCGACGATTTGGCGGTGATCCGAGCTTTACTTGATGCCACGCGTCGTAAAGCGCGGCTGCATCAGTGCTCCTCTCTGCGTTTTGCTTTAAAAGAAGGAAGACCGGAGCATCAAGTTATGGAGTCGCTACGGTTTTGCCGCCGCAGTCCTTATGAAGAAGTGGACAAAATCATTTGCACGCCAATTCCAGGATCGCATCCCTATGAGCAAGCGCCTGAAGTGTATGAACTTCTGCGCACGGTATTGAAGAGTGAGAATTGGTTTTACACGCAAGGCGATTGCGATTTTCGCGATTGATTGCGGCGAGTTTAAAAATCACGGCGTCGAAAACTCCACAGGCCCAAGCCGTAGAGCAACAAAGTGATGGTGGCCATCCAGCAAGCTTGATACCACGGGAAATAGCCTTCAGCAATGGGCATGACCAAATCGAGATCGATGAGGTTGTAGAGTGAATAATCCCACAAATCCTGAATCATGTAGACGGCTAGATTCATCAGTAAAAACCCGAGCACGAGCATGCCTGCTTTTAGGTAGTGGCTAAAGCGTGTGCTTAGCGCAACGGTGGCCGTGAAGGCAGCTAAAATAAATAGGTAGGAATAAAGAGTGCCTTGCAGGAGAAACCACGGATTGAGTTTTTCATCTACGCTTGCGGCAAGTGGGATGGTGGCCAAGGCGACGGCAAAATAAGGAACAAAGAGCATGGCAGCACCGGTGGCCCAGCGCACAAACAAAATGCGCGCGCGTGAAACTGGGCGCGAAAGCAGCAGCTCCGCGGTGCGGCGGTCCACTTCGCGGGCCACAATCCCAGTGCCCATCAAGCCTCCTGCAGCAATGCCAAACATGCCGGCACCCTTGAAGAAATGCTGCACACAGAAGTAGGCCCAGAAGCCGTGTTTCTCGAAAGCGCGCACAAAATCTTGTAATGGCTCGAACGGGATGAACTTGATCATCTCTGGAAAGTTGTCGCGCATTTCTGGCCAGTACAGAACGCCGGCAAACATATTCATCATGAGCAAGGCGGTGTAGCCAATCATCAAGAAGCGCTGTTCGCGGAAGTAGTGTTTAGCAAGATTCACAGGTTGGCCTCGGTGCTTTCTTCAGGGCCATAAAGTGCATCAAACACTTCTTCGAGTTTGCCGTGATAGTGCAAGCGCCATTCGGTGCCGGCGCCGGTCCAACTGAGGTTCGAGCTTTTGGGCAGCGCCTTGGCATCGAGTGGTTCGCGCAAGGCAAGATCCACGCTGTGCCCGGCGCGTTTCAAAATATTCGCAATGGTGTCGCACTCGAGCAGGCGGCCGTTGCGCAAGAAAGCGACACGTTTGCAAATGCGCTCCACGCTGGCGAGATCGTGGGAGGAAAAGAAAATAGTTTTCCCTTCGGCAGACGCGGCCTGCAGAATATTTTCGAGTTCCCGGCGAGCTTCGGGATCTAATCCTTCCATCGGTTCATCAAGAAGGATGATGGGCGTGCCACTACAGAGGGCTTGGGTGAGCAGTAGTTTGCGCTTCATGCCATGACTGAGCGCGCGCACTTTGCGTTTTTCTGGCAACCCAAAGGAAGCCAGCATTTTGACGGCGCGTGAGAAATCGGCGTTGCGGTGAAAGCTCAGTGCAAATTCGAGCATGGCCCGCACCGACATAGAGTCGTACATAGCGGTTTCGCTAGGCGCATAGGCACACAAGCGCCGCGCCGCCAACGGTTGGGTGATAGCGTCGACTTGGCCAATTCGCATGCTGCCGGAATCAATGCGTGCAAGGCCAAGCAGACATTTCAAAAAGGTTGTTTTGCCGGCGCCGTTGGGGCCTACAAAACCGAAAATTTCACCGGCGTCTACCTGTAGGGAAACGCCGCGCAACACAGGTTGGGCGGCGTAGCTCTTATGGATGTCGGTGGCGCATAGCACTAGGTGGGATTGTACGCGGCAGACTCACTGTTGGTTGCCGTGAAAGTGATGGTTCCGTCGATTACATCCACCGTAACCAAGTGCACGCCCTCCAGCTCTCCCGCCAACAGTTTGGTGGAAAGCGGGTTGAGCAACTCCTTTTGCAGCAAGCGGCGTAGTGGGCGCGCGCCAAAATCATGGTCGTAACCGTGCTCGGCGAACCACTCCCGGGCAGCATTGCTAATGTGAAGGCCCAATTGATTGTTGTGCATCAGCCGCTCTTCGAGTTGGTGCAGCTGCAAATCCACAATGTGCTTGATCACTTCGATGGGCAAACGATTAAAGACCAAAACTTCATCCAGGCGGTTGATGAACTCTGGGCGGAAATGTTGCTTCAGCTGCTCTAAATCGCGGATGTTAGAAGTCATGACCAACAGAGTATTACGGAAATCTACCGTGCGCCCCTTGCTATCCGTGAGGCGTCCGTCATCGAGCACTTGTAGCAAAGTGTTGAACACATCAGGATGCGCCTTTTCGATTTCGTCGAACAACACTACCGCGTATGGGTGACGTCGTACGGCTTCGGTAAGTTGACCGCCTTCTTCATGGCCGATGTATCCAGGAGGGGCTCCAATCATGCGAGCGACGGTGTGCTTCTCCTGGTATTCGGACATGTCCAAACGAATCATGCTGTGGGCATCGCCGAACAACTCCGTGGAGATAGCTTTGCACAGTTCTGTTTTGCCTACCCCGGTTGGCCCAAGGAAAACGAAACTGCCTAGCGGGCGATTTTCATCTTGCAAGCCTGCGCGTGCCCGGCGCACGGTTTCCGCAACCGCACTTACCGCCTGGTCTTGGCCAATCACATGTTTCTTCAGCAATTCTTCTAGGTTTAACAGCCGCACGCGTTCGGTATCCAACATGCGGTCCACCGGGATTCCTGTCCACGCAGCAATCACGGTGGCAATCTCTTCACTACCCACTTCCTGACGCAAAATCGGTGTTTCCCCCTGGATTTCATGCAGCGCTTTGGTGTTATCGGCAATCACTTTTTCCAGCTCCGGGATCTCACCGAAACGAATACGCCCCACTTCCTCCAAGCTTCCCTGGCGTTCAAGTTGTTCGGCTTTGGTGCGTAATTTTTCAATCGCACTGCTTGCTTCTTTCATCGCGTCGAGCTTTTCTTTTTCGTTTTGCCAACGCATACGCAGTACTTGCGCCTGCTCTTCAACTTCGGCGCGTTCGGCTTCGAGAGTTGCAATTTTAGCCTTGGCATCTTTGCCACCCTCTGCCTCTAAGCCCCCTTGTTCAATTTGAATGCGGCGGATGCGGCGCTCCAAACCATCCAATTCAGCTGGCATCGAATCAAGTTCCAAGCGCAAGCAGCTTAATGCTTCATCCATTGCATCAATCGCTTTATCCGGAAGCTGGCGATCGGAAATGTAACGATTGGACAATTCGGCAGCCGCAACCAAAGCCGCGTCGGTAATTTTCACACCGTGATGCACTTCATAACGTTCTTGCAAACCGCGCAAAATCGCAATGGTATCGGCGACATCCGGTTCCTCAATTCGCACGGGCTGAAAGCGCCGCTCAAGCGCAGCATCTTTTTCAATGTACTTGCGGTATTCGCCATAAGTGGTGGCGCCAATGCAGCGCAACACTCCGCGGGCTAACGCAGGCTTTAACAAGTTAGCGGCATCAACGGCACCTTCCGAAGCGCCCGCGCCCACCATAGTGTGCAGTTCATCAATGAACAAAATGATTTCTCCATCCGAATCTTGCACCTCTTTCAGTACCGCCTTTAGCCGCTCTTCAAACTCGCCGCGGTATTTTGCTCCTGCAAGTAGAGCTCCTAAATCCAAAGATAACAAGCGCCGATTGAGCAAACCAGTCGGCACGTCGCCAGCAACAATGCGCAGTGCCAAGCCTTCCGCAACAGCGGTTTTGCCGACGCCCGGCTCGCCCACCAGCACAGGATTATTTTTGGTGCGGCGCGACAAAATTTGCATGACCCGACGCACTTCCTGGTCGCGGCCAATCACCGGATCCAGGCGGCCTTCGCGGGCCAGGGCGGTGAGATCCTGGGCGTATTTTTTGAGCGCCTCATCTTGGGATTCAGGATGATCGTCGGTGACCCGACGGTCCCCGCGTAAATCGTTGACGGCTGCACGGACGGCGTCGGCACTAAGCCCGGAAGCGCTCAAGGCTTTGCCTAGAGGGGAGTCCGCGGTGATGAGCGCCATCAGTAGGTGCTCGGTTGATAAGAATTCGTCGCCGTCAGCCAGACGGGCGGCGTCAGCGGCTTGGAGTAGAAACGACAGCTGTTGCGAAACGCGGATTTCACTACCTTGCACACGCGGCAGCTTGGCCAGGGCATCTTGAGCGTGAGATTCACAAAGAGGGATTGCGATACCTAATTTCGTGAGCAGCGACGGAACAAGCCCAGATTCTTGTTGAAGCAGGGCAAGAAACAGGTGAGCCGGCTGGATTTCACCATGCGAGTAGCCGCGCGCCAGTTGTTCGGCGGCCTGCACCGCCTCGCGGGTTTTTTGAGTCCATTGTTCGGGGTTCATCGATTTCTCCTGTAATTTGGCTGGCCAGAGAGTGGCTAACGTCCGATAACACTGAGCAAGTAGTAGGCCAAGGAATGTCTGCCAATATGACAGTTGCTCACTCGTACACTCCCGCATGGACGAATTCGTCTACATCCTCTACACCGTTGGCACCTTGCTGTTCGCCGGCCTCGGGGCATTTTTGATCCCCTTTGGGCTGCCGGGTAATTGGATGATTGCTGCCGTGGGTCTGGTTGGTCCGTTGATGGGCTTAGGTTGGATGCCACTGCTGATTTTGACGGCCGCAGCAGCGATTGCTGAATTGCTGGAATTGCTTGTTGCCACAAAGGTTACGAAGAAAGCAGGGGCTGGAAAAGCGGGCATGTGGGGCTGCTTTGTCGGGGGGATTTTGGGTGCCCTTTTCGGCACGCCACTGATTCCGATCCCGATCCTAGGCACACTACTCGGCTCAGCAGCCGGTGCGCTACTTGGCGCGATTTTGTTCGAAGTCCTGTTTGCCCGTCAGGAAACGCATAAGTTGATGAATATTGGGATGGGGGCTTTCTTTGGTGTTCTGCTTGGCAAAGTCCTGAAGATGGCGATTGGTGGCTTCCAGGTGGCCTACTGGTGCTTATTGGTGTTTGGCGTACTTTGAGGCAAATCGGCCAAACCACATTTACCCTTATCCGTACACATGGGGGCTCCCGGGATTTAGCCGATTGCGCTACAATCTCGAACCCCATTCCAACCCGGAAACAGCACACATGTTCATGAAATCATTTCTCTTCAGCGCGGTCGCTTTGGCAGCCGTCGCTCCTTTGACTGCCCAAGAAACCGCGGCACCAGCTCCTGCCACCGTTGCCACTGTTGCCAACCCGGCGGCCGATGCCGTTGTCAAACACGTATCCGCACTTCTGGATGGTTCTTGGAAGTCCACTTTCGCGGTACAAGTTTTGGAAGGCGAAAAGAAGACTGCTGACGTAACCGTTGGCGTTCAGTTTTTAGATGTCAAGCATTTCCAGCTCGACATCGCGATGTCCACGGAAGATGAATTTGAGGGCGCAGTGTCACAAACTTTCACGGTCGTTGCCGATGGCACTTACCTTTACGTGAATTCTCCAGACATGGCCAAAATGACTGGCGGCATGATGTCGGGCCCAGTCAAAATTGAGTTGGCATTTGCCGAGAAGATGATTGGCTCCCAGGCTAAGGTCGACATCAACGATGGTGGTGCCCTGAAAGGTTTGGCTGCCGAGATGATCGGTAAAATGAGCCTAAAAGAAGAAGGCAGCGTAGAAGGTAAGCGCCGCTTTATCGTCGAGCAAGAAGGTGTTTCCGGCTTCATGGTTTTTGATGCCAAGTCATGGTTCTTGGATTCTGCTGAGGTTTCCGCAGAAGGTAGCTTGACTAAGATTTCTGTCAGCGATTCCGGCAAAGTAAGCGAATGGCCAGAAGGCAGCTTCACTTTCACTGCTGCTGAGGGCGTTGTCGTAACCGATCTTACTTCTATGATCAAGGCGCAGATGGGCCCGATGGAAGAAGAGAGCGACGAAGACCTCGAATTCTAGTTCGCTCCAAGCTCCACCCGGCGGGTGCCCCAAACCCGGGGCGCCCGCTTTTTTTTTTAGTCATGAAAATCCACATCAGTCTCCTCCTCTTCGCCCTCGGTGCATGTGCTGTTCCGCAAGCGAACTCTGGCCAGCCCGCTTCTGGCTTGCAGGTTGGCGCTCGGCCCCAGGCGGCGCCGAAGAACTACACCGAGTGGATCGGTAGTCTGCCGCAGTTGTCTGCTGATTCCACGGCGTTCCGCACCAGCGCGCAGGGCAAGGTGGCTATGCATGTGCAAGAAGAAGGTATGGCGCTGGACTTTGATATCCAACTAGGAGTGAAGCTGGAGTACCAGGATTTGCGAAATTTTCGTGAAGACATTTGGCTGCATGTTGAAATGCCAGATCTACCTCAGTTCGTCGGTTTTGAAAAAATCGATATGGCCATCAAGGTACTTGCCGATGGCCAGCAACTGTATTTAACCCCAGAGTTCCAAGATGATGCTTTAGGTGCCCAAGTCAAAGCCGCGGGCATCGGCATTGAAGGCATGACCCTAACTCTAAAGATCAAAATCTTTGAAGAGCTGATGCAAATTTATTGGCATACACTCAAAGACGCAGATGTTGATTTGTCCACGTTCTTACCTGAGGGCATGAGTGTAGATGAATTTTTTGAGCATGGGCTAAACCCCGCTGGGTGGGCTCGCGCTTATATGCTCACTTCCGATATCCTCGACTTCCGCGTAAATAGCACGGAAGTGCGGATTAAAGGGCGCATGAAAGATGAGCTATTTGGCGACAACCCGCTGCTGGATCCTGGGCAACTGCAGCAGCTCCAAGACCTCACCTACGAGATGAGTTTTGATCGTTATTCCGGTTTGCCAACGAGCGCTTCGATGCGGATGGAGGTTGATGATGCGGTGTCCATGGTTTTTGAGCTTGATTTCGCCGAGTTCGAAATGGGTTCCGATTTGTTTGCAGCAAAGCATTTCAATTCCGACCACATCGATCGCAGCCACCTCTTCCCCATTGACACTTTTGTGCAAATGGCTTTGGCGTCGATGCAGGCTGGAATCGTAGAAGAAGATGACGATATGGCCTTTTAAATGGCGCGTTGTTGGTGCGCATGCGCTCTGGTGCGCTGGCGCTTTCGCTTGGGTTTCTTGCAGCGGCCAGCATGAGGCTTCTGCAGAGATTTCAGCAGATTGGTTAGAAACGGCCCAACACGATTTAAGTCAGCCGCGTCAAGTTTTGTATGAGAGTGTCTCCAGTCGCGGCACCCAACAGAGTGGTCGGATATTCTTTCAAGATGCCACACATTTTCGTGTGGAGACCATCCTCGTCATGGCCAGTACCACACCAGACGGCGCAGTGGAACAAATTTCGGTGCCAGTGACGAGCGCTTCCGACGGAGAAAATTTGCGCATCCAGTTACCTGCGATTTATGGCTCGCCAGCTAGCGTTGCGGTTTTCCCAGTGCAGCGCTTTGCCGAGTTGGCGAGCGTGTCACCCACGAGCTCACTGCACCGCTTCCGCCCGGAATCTCTCAATCCCATTCTTTTAGCCCAGGCTTTGCTGCGTGGCTGCGATTCGGCGGAGCAACTAGTGGAGCAGCCTGATGACCACACGCAGCATTTCACGGCCGCCTTGCCCACGGAGTTGCTGCTTGCGCTTGGTCTTGTGGATCCTTCCGAAAGGAATCTCGCTTTCTCTGTGCATTTCGAACTTGCTGAAGCGAGTGGCAAGTTTTCTGCTCTGCAAATCGTCGCAGGCAATAGCGAAAGCACGCGCTATACGCTGCGTTTTGACGATTGTCCTGCTGCCACGCTCATGAACGCGGAGGGGTTTTCCCTTTCCATCCCCGCGGGCTTTGTCATTGTTGACTTATCCCAGCAACTTACGCGCTGATTTTTCCTCAACATGAACCTGAAGTCCCTCCTTTTTCCCACCCTCCTTTTGACATCCTGTGTTGCGCCACCGAAATACCAGGATCTCACTTTGGAAGGTGCTGCTGCCGACGCGGCTTTTCATCAATGGTCTGCCGCTTTGCCCTGGGAGCTTGCTTATCCAGTGGACTTTCGTTTCGACTTGGAATTTTCCTTCTCTGGCATGCCAGCAATGGATGGTGCAGAAGCGAAGCTTCACATGGGCACGGATGCTTCCTTTAAGAGTGCTTGGGAGTGCCGCACACGTACAGATTTCTCCTTGGCAGTTCTTGATGAGCAAGTTGGTTTTCAGCTTGGCGTTTTCGCTGATGCGCAGGATCTGCTGATGAGCTTTGATCATACTGAGCTGCTGGAAACGATAGTGGGCATGAGCCTACCTGCAGGCGCCAGCCTTACCACCGATCGTCTACATCGCGTTTGGGATTTGATGATGCAACTCTCTGCAGTGGCAACGGATTCCGTCGAAGGCTATCCCGAAATGGAACACTGGATGGAGATTTACAGCGGTTTTGGCGACATCCTCCACCCCATGTTGAATTCGCGTTACTTGGCGCTGTCGCCCATGCTTATCGCAGAGCGTTGGCAAGTGGAGGGCAATATGGTTTCCGTGGAATTTGGCATCCATCGCGAAATGCTTGAATCCATGTTGGCATCTCCAGCGCTTGCGGAGTTCGGGATTGAGGTGGAGCAGGCGAATGAAATCGCAGATGGGCTTGCGGCTGGAGTGACCTTTGATGTTGTGGATGGCAGCATGACCTCCATGCTCATTACTGGAGCGATTCCTATTACAGATGAGTTCGGCAGCGTAACCGCGCTAAGTTTTTCAATTGCTATGGATTATGCTCCCTTGGTGGCAGACATTGCGCCAATCGAGTTCTCTGCTGACAGCACAGTGGTCGACTTGAACACCTACTTTGATGAATACTGGCCAATGGTAGAGGCCATAATGCCTTTGGTGGAAGCGCAGCTGCGTCAGCAAATGGTGGATCAATCCGGCGATGACGCCGCCGATTTTGATTTTTAAGTATGAAAAAATATTTGCTCATCTGGATAGTTGGCGCACCTTTGTGGGTGGCTTGTGGCAAAACGGAAGTGGAGTGGTCCAACATTCCGATGGTGAGCGGTGACCAGGCTGAGTCAGCTATCGCCACCTGGAAATCTAGCCTTGATTTCAGTAAGGATCTTGAGTTTCCAATTACGCTGCACTGGCAAATGAACTTCACCTTGAAGGACATGCCGCAATTGCTTGGCGGGCCGGTGGATGGCTTTGCATCGATCGTGATGGATTCCACTTTGCTTGGCGGCAATCGCTATCGCACGCGCGCGGTCATTGAAATTGTTGTGCCCAGTTTTGATAATTACATCACCGTTTGGTTGGAGTCCGACGCACAGGAACTGCGTATGCAGCAGCGCGGCTTGGATTCCATTGTGCCGGCTGGCTTACCGCTAGAAATTCCGGCTGGCTTGCGCTTGTCGGCGGATCGCCAAGTTTTGGCCTTTGATTTTTTGCGACGGATTGGCAGTCATATTCCTGGACTCTCTGAATCCGACGCAAAGGCCACGCTGGCGCTGCCAGGAGCGTGCGCGTTGTTTCATCCCAGCAACATCGTGCGTTTCCTTGGTGCAAATGTGATGCAAGCGAACAACGGTTGGCGCGCATCTGGCGAGTCGGTGCAGATAACTTATGCGCCGTTGAAGGCCTTTGTAACATCGCCAGCATTTGAAGGGTTAAAAAGTAGCGGCACCTTCGCCTTCCTAGAGAAGCTTGCGGACATGGAAGTGGTGGCCGAGTTCGAGCGCAGCAGTGGCGCGTTGCGCAGCTTGGATTCTTCTTTTCACTATGCTTTCGAAGACCTCCCCACGCGTGGTTCCGTGCAGCCTTCCGCGTTAGTGACCCTGCACATGGAACTGCGTCAAACGGAAGTTGGGGCTGTAGTTTTTAAAGAGCGGGATGAGATTTTCGATCTTGATGATGATTTTGATAGCTACTGGCCAACCATGGCGGCCTTTGAACCAATAATTGTGCAAGCGCTACAGCAAGTGGAAGAGGGCATCGAATCTGGCGAAGACATTTCGTTCTAACGGCAAGCAAGTTAGCTCTACCGCTGGAAACCACTTCTTAATGCAGTTGCGGCTCAATGGCCGCCCAAGTGCGTTCTGCAACCGAGCGCCATGAGAACTGTTGCGATTGCGCACGACCAAGGGCCGCAAGCTCCTGCCGCAGAGGCCCGTCTTCCACCAAGCGGAATAGTTGTTTCGCAATCGAGGCATCACTGGCAGGATCACAATACAAAGCGGCGGAGCCGCAAACTTCTGGTAAGGAAGTGGTGTTGCTCGCAATGACTGGGCAGCCCAGCAGCATGGCTTCGCCAGGCGGCAACCCCCAGCCTTCATAAAAGGACGGATAGACAAAGCCAAGCGCGTGCTCATACAAGGCGCGCAATTTGGCATCCGAAACGTGTCCGACATGAATTGCATTAGCCGGCAAACTACCTAGCCCACCGCCATCAAATACTTTCGGATTAGTGCCACCTGCAATAACCAAAGGCACTTGTACGTCGGCAAGTTTCATCGCGCGCAAAATCGCCGCAAAGTTTTTGTTTGGGTTCATGCTGCTGACCGCCAGCAGGAAACCGTTACGTTGTAGATTGTGGTCCGTGATGATGCTGTTGTCGGCCGCGATGCGCAACACATGCTCATGTCCTTCGAGTAGGACAAAGGCGAGTTGCTGCGGGATTCCAAAATAGCGATGGATTTCACTCGCCGTATGTAAACTCACTGCCGCAAGTACTTTCGCGCGTTTGGCCGCGCGCGGTAAAATCCAGCGATAGACGAAATTGAATAAGCCGGTATGAGTCTCGGGTCGCGCAAAAACTTGTAAATCGTGAATCAATACCAGCATGTTGCGATGGCGTACCGGCGCGGTATTTTTGAGATTGAGCAGAAAACCCTTGGCCAAATGAGGCAGTTCCAATTGTTCCCATAAGTGGGAGCGCAGCCATCCTTTTACGCGCAAGCTCAAGTGTGCATATTGCGGCATATCGGCCGGCTGCGTTGGGCTAAGTAAGATGAACTCATAACGGGTGGGGTCAATCGTGCCATCTTCCAGCATTCCATCTAATTCGCGCAGGAACTCACGGCCCCAGCGCTGCACGCCAGTAAGTGGCTCGGTAAGAAACCGTGCATTGATAAAAACTGGAATACGTTTGCTCATCGCTCAAGCTCCCGCCTATTCGGGCGGTGCTGCTGCGAGGATGCGGTCTTGCATTTCACGCACTGCCTGATCCAGCCCTATGTAAAGAGCGCGGCAGATAATTGCGTAGCCAATGTTCAGCTCCTCGATCCAAGGGAGTTGCGCAACAGGAAGAACATTTTCGTAATCGAGACCGTGCCCGGCGTTTACGCGCAGACCCAATTCATGCGCGTACACAGCGCAGGTCTCCAAACGCCTTAACTCATTCTCACGCTTTTGACCGCGGGCGTTGGCGTAACTGCCCGTATGCAACTCCACAAAATCAGCACCACACCGTGCCGCCTCTTCAATTGCATTGGGATCTGGATTCACAAACAAACTGACCTCAATCCCCGCATCTTGCAAACGCTCGATGCCAGCCGGCAAAGTTTCGGCGTAGGCTTCCACATCAAGGCCGCCTTCGGTGGTGAGCTCTTGGCGTTGTTCCGGTACCACACAAACTTGCTGGGGCTTGAGCTCGCAAGCTAAGTCCAACATGGCGGGGGTCCAAGCCATCTCCAGGTTGAGCAAGGTTTTCACCGTTTGGCTCAGCAACCGCACATCACGTTCTTGAATGTGGCGCCGGTCTTCCCGCAAATGCACGGTGATGCCGTTGGCGCCGGCGAGTTCGCATAAGCCCGCCGCAAGGACCGGATCGGGCTCTTGGGATAGGCGGGCTTGCCGCAGGGTGGCGACATGATCGATGTTCACGTGGAGTCGTGGCATGGAACGCGTATTCTACGTCTTCCATGCTGCGCATCACTGCAGGAGATTTCCGGGGCCGACGGCTGAAGGTTCCCAAGGTAGAGGCCACCCGCCCTTTGGTGGAGCGCGCCCGCGAAGGCATGTTCAATCACCTCGGCGATTTAGTGGTGGATGCACTGGTTTGGGATGTTTATGCCGGCAGCGGAATTCTGGGGCTTGAAGCACTTTCACGCGGCGCCGCTCAGGTTTTGGCCATTGAGCGCCATCCTCTCGCCGCCGCCCAGCTTGAGGAAAACGCGCAGTTACTAGGCTGCAGCGCGCATCTCCAGTGCCTGCGGATGGACGCCTATCGTTTGGCTGCCCTCGCAGATCGGCAACCTGCGCCAGATTTAATCTTCTTCGACCCCCCATACGACAACTTCCGCATAGGCGGCGAAGGAAGAATCAAGGTCTGGGGCTTGTTTTTGAGCCTAACCCAGCGCCTAAAGCCGGGGGGATGCGCCATTGTTCATACTCCATGCGGCATTCTGAGCGAAGAAGAGCTGGGGCATCTCCCAGGAGTGGCGCGCCGCGATTACAGTCAAACTTCTCTTTATTGGTGGCACAAACCTGAAGATCCGGCCACGTCGGCCGAGCCCAGCAAATCATGAAAAACGGCATTTACGCATCACTTTGGAACGGCAAAACGTTCGCACCTGGTTGGATGACTTGGGCGAGCGGCAGCATTCAACAGCTAGGGTGGGGTGAGCCGCCGTTGCCGCTACGCGATCAGTTACAAGATCTTGGTGCTTCTGAAATCCTGCCCGGCTTTGTGGATACTTTGCTGCATGGTTTTGCCGGAGTGGACTGTGGCGACGGCACGCCACTCGCGCTGAACCGCATGAGTCGCGCGCTCGCCGCCACAGGAGTGACCAGCGCCTATGCTGGCCTGTACCCGCTGAGCCTCGAGGATTACCGCGCCGCTGCCAAACGCTGGGGGCAATGGAAAGCACAACGTGGCCCCGCGCGCACGCGGTTTGCAGGTTGGCATTCCGAAGGCCCATTTATTGCCCGGAGTAAACGTGGCGCTCTGCCAGCGAGTGCCATCCTCAAGCCTAGTGCGGAAGCCGCCGCTGCTTTGATGGAGGCCTGCGGTGGCTGGTTGAAGCTCTGCACCTTCGCCCCCGAACTTCCGGGTGCATTTGATGCGTGCCAAAAATTCCGTGATGACGGCGTGATGCCTTCGGTCGGCCATAGTGAGGCCACCTATCTGGATTGCGAAGCGGCGGCAGCCACCGGCGAGCTCGCCGTGACGCATTTGGGGAATCGCGTGGAGCCTTTTTGTGCGCGCGAACCGGGGCCTATTGGTTTTGCCATGGACGGCGGATTTCATTGGGCAGCGGTGATTCCAGATATGGTGCATGTGGCACCCGAAACGGTGCGTTTATGGGCGCGTACGCCAGCACTGCGTAAACGCCTGATGGCGTGCTCGGATAACTTATCGCATGCAGGTTTGCCGGCGGATTCTTTTGTGTCGGGTGGCAAACGCTTAACGCGCAGTGGCGCAGTTGCCGTCGACGCCAAAGGCGGGCTTTGCGGCACGCTCGATTCCCTGCCCGAACTGCTGTTGCGCTTGCTACGTGATGGCTTCCTCAGCTTGCCACAACTGGTGCGTATGGGCTGCGAAGTACCTGGCGCTCTGCTCGGCGACTGCGGGCGCCTGGAAGTCGGTTTGCGAGCAGATTTTGTGGTGCTGGAAAATCAACAAAGGATTGGCGCGGTATGGGTTGGCGGACGTCGAGTGACGGGCAGCTAAACTTGGTGTAACCACTGCGTTTTTGACGATGACCCGCTTGACCACGATTGATGATGAGCGCCGCAACATTGCGGAGCTGTTGCGGGATTGGCCTCCGGCAGCGGTCGACGCCATCATCCAGGAAATGCTGGCGTTGTGGAATGCAGAGGATCTGTGCGACCGCATTTGCTGGCGTTGGAACTCGCGTCTGCGCACAACGATTGGCCGCGCCTTGCTCGAAGAGATGATTTTGGAATTAAATCCAATCTTGCTTGGCCGGAATCCCGATGAAATGCGTGGCGTAGTGGTGCATGAGTTGGCGCATTTGGTCACCACTAGCCGTTATGGTTTTGCCGTTGCTCCCCATGGCAGGCAGTGGAAATCTTTGATGTATGCGGCCGGTGAATCTGCGCGCGCCACGCACACTTTGAATGTCGATGGTTTGCGCGTAAAAGCGAAACGCCGCCGCCGCCGTCGCAAATCCGCCGTAGAAGCTTTCATCGCGCGATTCAGAGGCTCTTTGTAAGATACGGGGCTATGTCGTTCCCGAAGAGCCCCGTTGAGCCGCACTTTTTCCATCGCCTTCTCAAAGAGAAGGTGTGGGGTGGCACGCAGCTGTGTGGAGCCTTAGGTCTTGAGCTGCCCTTTGATGGCCCGCTCGGTGAAACCTGGGAGCTGAGCGACTACCCCGGCGAGGAGACCATCGTGCGCGGTGGCTCCATGGATGGGGTTAGTTTGCGTGCGTTGATGGCGGATTTTGGGCCGCAAATCCTTGGCCTTTCCAAGCCAAGCGCGGATGGCCGCTTTCCATTGCTGGTGAAAATGATCGATGCTGGCGACGACCTCAGTGTGCAGATTCACCCTGCGGATGGCCCGCAGTCGCCAACCGGCGTCGGCAAAACAGAAGCGTGGTACATCCTCGATCATGCACCGGGCGCAGTTGTGATTTGTGGTTTGAAAGACGGCACCAGTAAGCAAATATTTGCAGCCGAGGCGGGGGACCAGCGCGTGTGCGATCATCTTGCCGAGTTGGAAGTGCAGCGTGGCGATTGTATTTTTGTGCCGGCTGGGCAAACGCATGCTATTCGTCGCGGCGTGGTGTTATGTGAAGTGCAACAAACTTCGGATGTTACCTATCGCATGTATGACTGGGATCGGCTTGGCCTGGATGGCCAGTCGCGTGAAACCCATCTTCTTCAAGCTCTAGAGGTAGTTGATTACACTCTTGGTGCCGCTAAGCCCACGCGCGCCAGTTTCGACACCAACGCAGGTCTGCAGCAAAGCGCATTAGCCACGTGCACGTATTTCAACTTGTTTGCCTTGAAGGTCGGTACAGAAGGCGGAGACTTATTAACCAAAGGCTATGCCCACACCCTCGCGGTGGTGGATGGCAGTGGCCGCTTAGAATCCCTCGACGGCACTTTTGCTGCGCGGGATCTCGCCTTCGGCGATTCTGTGTTGTTGCCTGGCGCGCTGAAGGGCGTTCGTTTGGTAGGCGCAGGGACCAACGGCATGGAAATCTTGATGGGAGTGGCACTGTAGTGGCAATGAAACCAGCGAAAGGGCGGCCTGCGAAACGTACCGCCCGCAAAAAACCAGCGGCCGGTACCGGTCGCGGTAAACCGAAAGTTTCTCCGCACGCGAAACGAGTGGCGCATGGATTTGTCGCTGCCAGTCGGGCGCCGAAAGTAGCGGTCAACGCGGTGGATGAAAGCGCGGTCAGCATCGATCGATCCGCATCGGCGAACGGTGTGCGCTTGAATCGTTGGCTTGCAGAGCAGGGGGTGGATTCACGTCGCAAGTGTGATGAAAAAGTATTGCATGGCGAAGTCGCGGTGAACGGCACCATCATCATGGAGCCCGGTTATCGCGTTCAATATGAAGATGAGGTTGCGGTGAACGGCGCCCGCATTCATCGTTCGCGACGTTTGTATTATTTATTTTACAAACCACGTGGTGTGTTGTGCACCAATGACCCTCGCGAGACGCGCACTCGTTTGTGCGATTTAGTCGATCCCATGGTGCCTAGCCGGGTGTACCCAGTTGGCCGCTTGGATGAAGATTCGGAAGGCTTGATCCTACTTACCAACGACGGCGATTTTTCGCAGCTGATTGCGCATCCAAGCCACGGCGTCAAGAAAACCTATGTGTGTATGATTTCTTCGGCCATGACGGGAGAAGATCTCGAACGCCTACGCGAAGGCGCATGGATTGAAAGCTCCAAGGTCATTCCGGATAACGCTCGCATTATGCGTCGCACGCCGAGCAGCACGATGCTGGAGATTACGATTAGTGAAGGGCGCAACCGCGAAGTGCGGCGCCTGCTTGCGCGCTTTGGTTTAGGGGTAAAGCGTTTGAAGCGCGTGCGGATTGGTTCCTTAGGTATTGCCGGAATCAAACGCGGTATGCTGCGCCCTTTGTCGCGCCCCGAGCGGGATAGCTTGGTAAAAATGGCGCTGTCAAACAATACTGAGGATGGCTCGTCGCCGCCGCGTGTTCATCGCCCTCAACTGCGTAAGACTGGCTCGCGCACCGATCGTAAAGACCGTTCACGCTTGATGCGCGAGGAAGCCGCTGCCACACGTCGCGGCGGGCGGCGCCCTAAACGCGGGAAGTAAATCGTGCTGAAGTTCGAAAGCATTCTGCGCGATCCAGTTCACGGCGATATCCCAGTCACACGCGAGGAGCTGGGGATTTTGGATACGCCCGAGATGCAACGCTTGCGCAATGTGCGGCAACTTGGCGCTACCCATTTGATTTACCCAGGCGCACAGCATTCGCGCTTTGAACATTCCATCGGCACCGCGCATCTTGCCACCCGTATGATCACGGCCATCAATCAAGTGCGGGACAGCCAAATAGATGGCCGGCTTGACGGCTACGATATCCATGGCCTGCGCATAATTCGCTTGGCCGCGCTGGTCCACGATGCCACGCATTTGCCTTTTGGTCATAACATTGAAGACCAAACTGGATTGCTGCCACGCCACGATACTCCGGCGCGTTTCGAGCGGATGTTTTCAACTGAAACAGAGCTCGGTCGTGCCTTGCGTAAAACCGGTGCACATGCTGATGTGCTGGCGATTTTGGCGCCGGATTTGGTTGCCGAAGGCGCCAGCGCTCCGCCTCATTGGCGCGGATTGGTCAGCGGTACGATTGATGCCGACATGCTCGATTATTTGGCGCGCGACGCCATGTTCACCGGCCTAAAGTTGGAATATGACCCACGTATTTTCAACGTGTTTCGGGTGGACCGCAACAGCCAGGAACTGTTCGTGGATCTGGGTAGGAACGGTTATCTCAAAGAAGCGGTACTCAGTGAAATTATCCGTTGCTTGGAAGCACGTTTTTACTTTTCGGAGCGGGTTTATTATCACCACGCCAAGATTGCAGCAGGTTCCTTGGTGGCCAAAGCCGTCGAGATTGTGCTGTTGGAAAAGGCCGTGACTTTTGAACAGCTGCAGGCTGCCACGGACGCCAGTTTGTTTGAGCTGCTGGCGGCGGCGGATATCAAGGATGCGCGGCGTCGTGCCCTATTAGATATTTATGTGCAAGCGTGGAGCCGCCGTCAGTTGCCCAAGCGGGTTGCGGTTTATCCGGTTTATGCCAACCCCTTGGTGCAACAAGATTTGATCCAGCGTTTCTTCGGCGCCGGCTCTGCCGAGGAACGCCGCGCCACGGAGCGCCGTATGACGGAGAGGCTCGCGCAGCGGGTTGGCCGCGAAATTCCAATCATGCTTTATTGTCCTTCGGGGCAGATGCAACTGAAACAAGCGAAAATGCTAGTGCGGTGGCCCGGCGACACTCATCTCAGTCGATTATCTGACCATTCCGAGGAAATTCCGCGCCTACAAGATCTCGAAAATTCCTATACCCGCATGTGGAAATTTTATGTGCACGCGCTTTCTGCCGATCCCGCCGAGCTGGAAGCTGCATCGGAAATCTGTGCCGAGTTTTTCCCAGCCGCAAAAAATGTTTTAGACCGAGTGCGAATTTAGGCGTTACCCGTTTCCGAGAGTCATCTATGATGGATGACGTCCTCGCCGCGCAATTTGCGGCTAGTCCCCGAGGTCATGCTTTCAACCCTCCTTCAAATCTGTGGTGCCGCTGTTTTCACCGGCACTTTAAGCGCTGCTCCGCTATTGCTGAGCAATGCTTCATCGGCCGCCCCTGCGGATGCGGCTGCCCCAGCACTTTCCTCCTTGAGTGCGGTTATTTCGGCCCCCGTTGAGCAATCCACCGTTTCGCTGAATAATTCGGAATCGGTCGTATTCCTCGGGATCACCGGAGACTACAAAGCAACCACTGCAGATGAACTTGCAGAGTGGCTGCTCAAAGAGAAGAAGGTTGTTGTGGTGGGAGAATCGATTCGTGCCATGGGCGATACAAGTCGTCGTGTTTGGGCCGTGCAAAGCGAAGATTCCAAAAAGCTCATGAAGAGCCTTAAGTCTGGCTTGAAGAAACAAGGCTTCAAAGCTACGCCGTTGTTAGCGACGGCCCTCACGCCTTTGAGCGACGACTCACGCGCGCAGAAAGCAGCGATGCGTGGTGTCGAAAAGGCAGAGAAAAAAGTTTGGACTCTCTGGGGCGGCGGCCGCGACAAAGCGGTGTGGGTTTTCCACGAAAGCAAGATTGACTCGAAGAAGATTGAATCGTTGTTTCGCAAGACGGAGGCCAAGATGAGCTTCTTTCACCAAGAGTTCTGTTTCAAGTCCGAAGCCCTGTCGGGCGACGGCAAAGTTACCGAAGCCTCGGTCAATGTCGCATCCATGACCCAGACCGCAGCAGCCACCATGGACTGCCTCAAAGTCATCGCGCGCGATGGTGCGTTGGTGATGGACTTGTACATGCGGGACATGAGCAGTGTGCTGCTTCTAAGCTCCGACAACGGCCGCCATCAGTTTCTGTGCCCGAATGTCTACGACTCTCCTGTGAAGCGCCTGCAGGTGCCCGAGTTGAACTGGATGGTAACTCTGGAAGGCCGTGATATACCGTTTTTGAAATAACCGTCGCAGTAGTTTTCTGCGCTAGAAAATCTAAAAAAGTTGGCTAACGCTCGCCGCGAAGGTGGGTAAAGAGTAGCGTGAACGACAGTACACGCACAGTATCCGAAGGAAGCCGTTCAGGCCCATTGCCAGGTTCGCTGCCGTTATTGTCCTTGGGCAGTCAAGACAGAATGGACCGTTCGAACTAGGATTCCTAAATCCCTTCGCACCGAAACCGTATCGATGTATTCGAGGTCGAAGCTCAGCTTGTCTGCATGCCCTTTCATATCCGCCCCGATATACCCAGCAGATACTTGGGCAAGGCCAGTGATTCCAGGGCGAACCAAAAGCCGCTGGTCGAAATCCGGAAGCATCTTCTCGATGTAAGAGCTGAACTCAGGGCGTTCGGGGCGCGGGCCGATTAAGGCCATGTCGCCACGCATCACGTTCCATAGCTGAGGCAGTTCATCGATCCGGTAGCGGCGTAGGATTCGGCCGACCTTTGTGATCCGCGTATCGGTAGCACCGGAAGAGAAGGCGGGGCCGTTGGCTTCTGCATCGAGGACCATAGTTCGAAGCTTAAAAATCTGGAAACTGTTGCCATCTAAGCCGAGGCGAGTTTGCGAATAAATAATGCGCCTAAGGGAGCGCTGCTCAATCGCCACGATAAGGCTGGCCAAAAGGAAGATGGGTATCGCAACTATTCCGAGAGCGACACATAGGAGTCCTTCAATGGAGTGCTTGCAGTACTTGGGGTAGAAATGACCAAGCTGATTATTCCTTCTTGGCCGAACGAGTTTGAGCTCCGGCGTGGCGGCTCTGGCGGTCTCAGAAGTTGGTACCGGGACCAATATCGGGAATGGTGCCAGGGACGGCTCAATCGGTTTTTGAATTGTAGATGGAGCGGTCATCAGAGATGTAAGTATAGGGGTCTTCTCATGGAACCTGAAATTAATTCGTTAGCGTAACGTCCTTTCTGTAAATTCCCTCGCACCTCTGCACACGGTCAGCTCTTGGCAGTCAGT
>ERZ889078.1336-NODE-1336-length-19737-cov-18.007418_pt1 | contig 19737 bp, 16 predicted proteins | sample MGYA00521266_ERZ889078 | MGnify/ENA primary metagenome ERZ889078 (study PRJEB32303, sample SAMEA104408618) | aquatic metagenome | biome: Brackish water; feature: Pelagic; material: water | place: Baltic Sea | collected 2014-06-16T06:34:00 | depth 76,534 m ...
TTTATCTAATTTTTGCTTTTGACTTAATTATTGGTAGTTTTTAGAGGTTCCCTTATTTCTGTTCTTGTTTGTGCTTCATTCATATAAAAAATTTATTCATTTTTGTCATATTGATAATTTTAGCAAAATAAAGCAAAATATAACTATTTAAATACTCACCTCTTTAATGTCCGCAATTTTTAAAATACTTTTATAGATGGAAGCGACTAAAGATTTTCTGTTGTTTTTTACAGTTTCATCTTCCGCGTTTACCATGACATGAGTAAAGAAACCATCAAGAGCGTCTTTTAATCCTAAAAGCGCGTCCAACTCCTCTTCATACGAGTTGTAACTTTTTGCGCTCACTTCACTATATCTTTTATAGAGATTTTTTTCAGCGTCTTCTACCAAAAGTTGTTCATTTACTTCTAAATCATCCGCTAAGTTTATCTCTTTTGTGATGTTTGCGACGCGCTTAAACGTGGATGACACTTCATCAAAACCCTCTGAGCTTACAAGGTTGTTCAGCGCTTCTATCTTTTGTCCAAGAGCTAAAAGTTCTCTCTCTCCTGACGCCAAAACGGCTTCTACGATAGAAGGATTTACTTTATAGTATCGTTTGACTCTCTCTAGTATAAAAGCTTCTAATTTTTCCAAATCAATCGCTTCATAATTCTTGGACAACTCTTTTAACGTTGAGACCACGTTAAACTCAAATCCAAATTCATTGACAATTCTCATGACTCCATTGACGGCGCGACGAAGCGCGAATGGGTCGCGTGATCCCGTAGGGATTTGATTTACGCTAAAAAGAGCTAAAAGAGTGTCAAGTTTTATACTCATGGCGACAATCGCGCTCAAAGGAGTCGATGGCAACGCGCTCTCTTCTCCATCTGGCAAATATTGCTCGGTGATGGCTATCGCCACGTCTTCGTTCTCGCCCTGCTCTATGGCGTAATATCCGCCCATGAGACCTTGAAGCTCCGTGAACTCGTAAACCATTTCACTCATTAGGTCGGCTTTGGCTAATTCCACGGCTCTGATTAAATCCTCTTTTTTCGCATCTATTTTATACATGTCAAAAAGCGCGTTGGCTATGACGCCCTCGCGGTTAATCTTGTCGCCCACGCTGCCAAGACCTTTAAAGAACGCGACTTTTTCAAGACCCTTCGAGCTTAGGCCATTTTTCAAATCATTGTCGTAGAAGAAGAGTCCGTCCGCCAAACGGGGGCGCAAAACCCTCTCGTTTCCCTTTATCACGTGAGAAAAATCATCCGTGAGAGCGTTTGACACGACCACGAACTTGTTGACGAGTTTGCCGTCTTTGAAGACCGGAAAGTAGCGCTGATGCTCTTTCATGGAAACTATGATAACTTCGGGAGGAAGTCTCAAAAATTCTTCGTCAAACGTGCCCAAAAGCGCCGTTGGATTTTCGGTAATCGCCACGACTTCTTCAAAAAGCTCCGCGTCGACTTCAATTTTGAGACCGTTCTCCGCTTCAATTTTAGCAAAATCGGCCAAAATTTTCTCGCCTCTAAGTTCTGGAAAAAGCGTGACTCCTCCGTTTTTTAGAACCTTAAAGTAATCCTTCGCCCCTTCGATTTCAACAGCTTCAAAATTAGCTATGCGGTGCAGGTAAGTCTCTTTTGAAGAGTTTACTCCAAAAAGAGTAACTGGAACCAACTCGTCTCCCAAAAGTACGTTTACCCAACGAATGGGACGAATAAAACTCTCAACCGCGCTTCCCCATCTCATGGACTTTCCAAAATCGAGCGACTTTATCCAAGAATCGATTATCTCTGGCAACAACTGCTCTGAGGGCTTGCCCTTAACTTCTTTTTTGTAATAAAGAACTTCTTTTCCGCCTTTGTTGATTGAAGAAAGATCTTCAAGCGAGACGCCGCATTTTTTTGCAAAACCGCTTGCCGCTGCCGTTGGCTTGCCATCTTTGTAAGCGACGACCATCGGCGCGCCAAAAAACTCTTCTACGCCATCGGCTTGACTCGTTATGAATTCTCTATGCCATACGACTAAACGACGAGGAGTATAGTAAAACTCAAATTCACCCAAAAGTGAATAAGTTTCCAATATGTCGGCGTATTTTTTAGTGATATTTTTCATCTCTTTTAAAAGTGGCACGGCGGGAAGTTCTTCAACGCCTATTTCTATAAGTAGTGATTTAAACATTTTATTACTCTTTATGTATTAATTGTCGCGATTTTAACTACATTTTGGTTAAAAAGTGCTTTTTACCAATCTGTTAACTAAAAACGCTACAATCAACAAACACAAAAAAGGAAGAAAATGAAATCTATGATTTTCACGTTAGCGCTTAGCGTTGGGCTATTCGCCGCAACAAATCACACTGCAAAGATCACGGAGACGTTAAGTAGCGGTGGTTATACGTATATGAAAGTTCAAGAAGATAAAAACTTGTACTGGATCGCCATGACGCAAAGAGACGTTAAAGTTGGTCAAAACATCACTTACGGTGAACAAGGATGGATGAAAAACTTTCAGTCAAAAACATTAAATCGCACTTTTGACAATATTCTTTTTGCTTCGGACGTAACGACTGGGAGAACAAAACTAGCTGACGTAAAGCCAAATATCATGACGTCTCAGTATAAAGAAGCTTCAACGATAACCATTGCGGAACTTTTTCAAAACCGAGGCGATTACGCAAATAAAAGTATCACCATAAAAGGCAAAGTAACGAAGACGTCTATGGGCATCATGAAAAGAAATTGGGTTCATGTCAACGATGGAAGCAGTTTTAAGAACATGGACGACATTGTATTTACGACAACGGCCGAGATTCCAAAAGTTGGTGACGTAGTTTACGCTAAAGGTACGGTCGCCATAGACAAAGACTTTGGATATGGATATTTTTATCCTGTAATCGTTGAGAGTTCTAGCTTCAAAAAGTAGCGTAAAATTAATCTAATCTTAAATAAGACAAATATACTCTTATTTATGTTTAGGTAAAAGATTTTATCGTTACAATAACGCCAAATAAACACAAGGAATTAATATGCCAAAGATTAACAAGTACGTTGACATTGATACAGTAGAAAGAGAAGCGAAAAAAGATTTAATTGATCGTCACTCTCCGTTCATTACCGTAATAGGTGACGCTAAAAAAGGCGAAATGCTTTCAGTAAACGTTAAAATGGGTCAAGAGTACACTCATCCAGATGATTTTGATCACTACATCGAAAGCATCACTCTTTTCAACGGTGAAACTAAGTTAGCCATGACTACTTTCGTACCAGGTACTCTAGGAAACGAAAAATCTCATGCTGAAGTTACTTTCAACATCAGACCAATGGGTAAAAAATTAAACCTTGTAGCTCATGGTTACTGTACTAAACATGGTATTTGGGAATCAACCGCCGTTGAAGTGGCTGTAGCCGAGTAGCTGCCAAACTTCGCAATAAAGAGCTTTTTCGTTCTTTATTGCATCTTCTAAATCTTATGCCTCAACAAAAAAAATCACTTTAAATTTTCACCTTATTTTATTTATCAGGACAGTAAATAGCGGCTCTTTTTTCATATGACATTAAGGTAAGTACAGCGTATTCGTCATCTCGCATCTCTTTTTTGTATTTTTTTATCTTGTCTTGAAAAACTTTACAAAGATTTGCGTCTTTTTTAGGTTTAGTTTCCCCACTAAACAACAATGTCGTAAACATAACTGAAATTAAAACTAGTAAAACTCTCTTCATATTATTCCTTTATAAAAATGTAAGAAATGAGTATACAGAAAAAATATTATAATGTCAAATTATTTTTATAGGGATAAAACTAATAGTTTGTGATAAATGTGAAGAAAATGAAGAAGAGGTAAAATGATACTAAACCTGTTATAGGCTTAGTATAGGCAAATATTATTTTGAACAGTAAGCGTGAGCTTTCTTTTCATACGACTCTAAGGTTTTCATAGCGTATACGTCGCTACGCATAGTTTCTTTGTAAGCAACTACTTTCTCTTGAAAAACTTTACAAAGTCTCTCATCCTCCACTTTTGTTGTTGACGCGAACATTGAAGTTGTAAATGTAATTAAGATTGTAACTAGTAAAAATGCTTTCATATTATTCCTTTATAATTAATATATGGTGAAATTATACATTGTTTTAATCATAACGTCAAGTTATTAAACGTAACCATTCAGTACCCTTTTTAATATTGACGATTTTTTAGAGCGGCGTAGAGTTTATAATATTCGTTATATTTATTTTCCCATGTCCATAATATCTATTTCTGCCATTGACATAGGGGACGTTACCTATTTTATCACTGCTGTTTTTTAATATGCTCTCAACCTCAACTCTAGTAAGGTTTGGATTTTTCTCAAGCATAAGAGCTATAACTCCAGTCACAATTGGCGCGGAAGCCGACGTACCAATAAAAGAGTTTGAATCATTCGCTAAGATATAATTTTCATCTGTATTGGCGACGCCTTGACTTCCACTGGGGTCAAGAGTTGTAATACCCACATCATAATATCCACCAGGAGCCACCAAATCAAGATTGTCTCCAAAATTACTATAGTACGCCCTTAAATTATCTTTATCCGTAGCTCCGACGGAAACAACCTCTGGTATCGCCGACTCGTCATTTCCCAAATCTTGGTCATCGTTTCCACATGCAAAAACAATTATGGTGCCTTTGCCTCCTCTGCCATTGTTGGATAAATCAATTATTTTATCTTTTACCGCTTGAGAGACGTCATTGGTTCCCCAGCTATTATTTATAATATCGGCTCCAAACTCTTCCGCTTTGTTCAACAGTTCTATTGTTTCACTATCGCTCATGTTCTCTTTATACTTTAAAAAAATGATTTGAGATTTACTTGCCACGCCCTGTATTCCTTTGGAGTTCACTCGCGCGCCTATGATTCCGGTGACCGCGGTGCCATGATAGTCTGTTGAAAAAGCGTGTGATACGTTTGAGGTTCGCGTTCGTATGTCATACGTGGCGACTATTGCGCCAGCCAAGTCCTCATGATTTGTATCTAAGCCATCGTCTATAACGGCAATTTTCACTCCCTTTCCCGCATAGACGGATAAAAAAGTAGACGGATGTATATGAGCTTCGCTATCAATTGCGTTTTCTAAATAAAAGCTATCGTTCTTGTCTAAATACCATTGCTCATGAAAGTATGGTTCGGGTCCTGTAATTTCTAGACTATCTGAAACAATCGCAACAGTCTCAACGGAACCACAAGATGACAAGATTAGTAACAAAAAGAGAATATAAGTCCATTTTGCAATCATATTATCGGCTTGGCGTCCCTTAATATATTTATAACCTGAAGTTTTACAAGAAGTTGTTTATCTACTTCAAAAACGTCTAATTTTGTGTCTATTGGGGCTTGCTTATAAACCAGTGTCCCTTGAAGAGAGTGTAAAACATGTAAAAATGGCTCTGTATAGGGAGTCGTAATGTGTTCAATATGATCCTCTTGAACAATGTCGGCTAGAATATTGACCGCGCAATAGTAAACGTTTTTATTCACCGCTCGCTGCATGACGTAATCATGCATAATGTCTATATTGTTGATAAGAACTTCTTTATCTTGGTCGCTAAGCATATCATTGTTTCGAGCTCTCTCTTTGTCATGCTCCATATCTTCTTGCGCAGAGTCGTTTGTTTGAGTAAGAAGAGTATTCAGATTTTTACAATATTTATTTAATATATATAAGCACTCATCATGGGAAAACAGATTCTTTTCATATACGTAAGATTTGTCATCTATATAATCATGGTCAAGCGCTTGTATGAGTTGAGCCACTACGCTTAAATAAACGTATTTATCCTCTTTATTTTTATCAAATTCTATACTGGTGTGTGAAATAATCGGTTTTGGACCAACATATTTTAAAGTCATTTTTATTCCTTATTATCTATTTATTTCATAAACATGACGTATATCATGTTTATGGACTCTGTATACCTCTACCCTATTTTATAAACGCCATCCTTTTGTTATATTTAAACTACGCGATTGATGTTGCGACATTTTAAAAAAGCCCTCTTGAAAATGAAAATCCAAATGACGTTTTTGTAATGGAGTGATCATAATCTATAAGACTCTCTCCATACCCGCTAAAAACTTTTGCGTACCAAAACATATTTTTTGAATGAAAAAATGGATATGACCAATTCAATTCGGCCGCGCCTCTATGTTTTTCGCCAGAACCGAAGTTATATCTCAAAACTGACGCAAATTGACTCTTGCCATATAAATAATGAAACGTCAAATCTCCAAAGCCCATGTAGTTCTCAATATTTGGATTGTCATCGCCTATTTCATTCGGATCCGTTTCGGTGCCATCGGCTTTAAAACCATTTCCATGGTAGTAATTGTCGCTTTTTAATTTTTCGGGTATTCTATACCATACGCGAGAAGCTAGAAAGAGGTTGTCCCATTGCCATAGCCCGGTTATCTGCAATCTGTTCCATGAGCGAGACCTATAACCGTCTTGACCGTTAGACTCATGCAAATAGCCATATCTAAGACCTTTGAAACCATACTTTTCATCTAAATTTTTAGAAGATGGAACCGCCATGAATATTTCAGGCTTATAGTTCATTTCGCGAAATGGCGCGGACTTTTCATAAAGTTGCCACCATACCGTTTGAGTGTAAGCCACGTTTATAAACTCGTTCCATCCAAAAAAATTGTAGCTTAGTTGCTTTTTAAAACTAATCTGAAATTCAACTTCAAGATCGCTATAATTTTTGTATTCATTTTGTATCGGCGTTAACGGAGTTGTGTTTGGATGAACGGATTCAGAACGGCGAGGATACTTACTATTGGCAATGGAGCAAGGAAGGATATAATTTTCATGAAAGGGAGTCAGTCCAAAAAAATTGCCCTCCCAAAGGGATTCCATCAATGTTTTTGTTTCAGGAGTATTTGTGTCTATCTTGCCAAGCACAAACGCGGTGCCCTTTTTATCAGACACCGCGTCAAATTGATTTTCCACTTGGGTTAAAAAAGAGTCGCTATTATTTAAATCTTCGCCTGCGATTTTAACGCTATAACTATAAGCTTTTGACATCTCTTTATACCAATAAACTGATTTTTTATAATCTACCGCCGTTCCTAAACCATTTTCATACAAAAAGCCTAATTTATACATAGCTTGTTTAGAGCCATTTTTCGCCTCTTCTTCAAGTAATGGTATGGCTTTATCATACTGTTTATTTATAAAATAGACGCTAACGTCACCAGCCGTAAGTTGAAATGAGAATACGAAAAAAAACATATTCAATGCAAACACTATCTTTAGATATGTCATATACTCTTTATACTCCAGTGATTCAAGAATAAATCATTTTTCACTATTATAATATAATTATTTTAATAAAAGGAATACAAATGCTTCCATGTCTATTTTTTATGCGTTTCATTATCTGTCTTTGAGAATCTAGCGCTATAATTGCTAGTTCTTAAGTATTCAATGAAAAAGGTTACGCTAAATAATGCATTCAAAACACATAAAATCCGCACTCGAAAAACATTTTAAGGCAATAGATAAGATTATTCTCTCCCGTCAAGACGCCATAACCGGTTTACTACCCGCAAGTACAGCCGTTAACGCTCATGGAGATTATACGGACGCTTGGGTTCGCGACAATGTTTACAGCGTCATGAGCGTTTGGGGCTTGGCTTTATCCTATAAAAAGCATTATCCAAATCATTATCGCAGCTACCTGCTGATTCATAGCGTGACTAAATTAATGCGTGGTCTTTTAACGGCGATGATGAAACAGTCGGACAAAGTTGAAACCTTCAAACATACGCTTAATCCCGCAGACTCCTTGCATGCGAAGTATGGAACAAAAACTGGTCTTGGCGTTGTCGGCGATCATGAGTGGGGTCATCTACAACTCGACGCCACTTCCCTTTTTCTTCTTATGATTGCGCAGATGAGCGCTTCTGGTTTAGAGCTAATATACACGATGGACGAAGTTAATTTTATTCAAAACCTTGTGCATTACATCAGTCGGGCTTATTGTACTCCCGATTATGGGATCTGGGAAAGAGGCCATAAAATCAATCATGGCGCGACAGAGATAAACGCCAGTTCGGTTGGCATGGCAAAGGCCGCGCTTGAAGCGCTAGATGGTTTCAATCTTTTTACCAACGTCGAGTCTCAAGAGGGAGTGATTCATGTCGTATCAAGCGACATTGCCCGCGCGGACGTCACGTTAAAAGGTTTGCTTCCCCGTGAATCAAACTCAAAAGAGACCGATGGAGCCCTGCTTAGCGTCATCGGCTACCCTGCATACGCGATTAAAGATTTGCAGACTGTGGAATGCACGAGAGAGAAAATCATCCATAAGCTCGCCGGAGTTTATGGATGTAAGCGTTTCTTGCTTGATGGTCATCAAAGTAGTATAGAAGATGATACGAAACTCCATTATGAACCATCGGAATTGCGTGAGTTTAAAGACATAGAGTCTGAGTGGCCTCTCTTTTTCACCTACTTGCTTCTTGACGCTTTAATGCGTAAAAATGAACAAGACGTAAAAATTTGGAGAGAGAAACTAGCGCCTCTCTTTGTCCTTGAAGATGACTTAGAACTTTTACCAGAACTCTTCATAGTTCCAAAAGAGCTTATAGAGGCTGAAAAAGAGAATCCCGGTAGTCAAACCAGAGTCGCAAATGAAAACTTGCCTTTAGTTTGGGCTCAAAGCTTGTACATGCTTAGCGACATGATTTTAGACGGCATTTTAAAAACGAGCGACATCGATCCTCTAAATCGCCGTAAAAGTCTAGGACATGAACCTAACGTTCAACCTATGGTTCTCATTTTGGCGCAAGACGAATACGCGCAACGACAACTCTCAGAGTTGGGAATAGATAGTGAAACGATAGAGCAAGTAAGACCAGTGAAAATAATGCAAGCTTCTGAACTTGCCCAAATACATACGCATATTGGCAAAAATGAAAAGCTTCATTTAACGGGACGACCGTTGCTTGTAACGAGAACTATCTCTACCTCTTCTTTGTACATGATAAACGGAGAAAAAACTCTCTTTATGCCATATTACTTCAATCCTCATGGATTTTATTTTAGTTATGACAACAAACTGCTTGTAGAACAATTTAACGCTTCTTTGAGATTTTTAAAAAAACATTGGAACAAACAAGACAGACCCATAATGTTGTTTTTAGTTCGTCAAGACATGCTTTTGGAAAAAGATAAAAGTTTAATTTTAGAGTTGCTAAAAAGCGTAGAAAGCGGAAAATTAAATGAGTTGATAGAAGAAACTCATGTGGAAGTCATTAACGACGTCAACTACTCTTTTCATGAGGAACTCAAAGAGGACTCAAATGATTCGCCTTCGTCTCATTCTCATGATTGGGCTAAACTTCGTCGAGAGGCAGACGCTCAAAAAAAATATAGCGAGCGATTGGAAGACGCCCTTCTTGATATCGTCATATTTCAAAAGCGCTTGGCGGTTGGACGAGCCTATAGTGAAAAAGCTACTTTTTCAAAACCGCATGACAACAATTACATAGTCAAAACAATAGCGGAGTTTTGCGGCAACAACTCGGCGGAAAACGTTTTGACGCAAGAGATTATTTTACATCTTGGACATCTCATCCGAATGCAGCCTAAACTCTTCACAAGCATGCTTACCATTCGCCCTTGGTATTTCGTTCAACTTTTAGTTGGAAGAATTAGTAGAGAAAAAAAATTATCAATTGGCGACGCTTATGAAATTTTACTCTCTTTCGCTCCTAGCGACATTTACAATAATCTTCGCGACATATTGGAATCGCTCTCCACTGAGGTTACGAAACTCACAGAACTTGAAAATTTGCATACGTCGGGTCTCACAAACATAGGCGATATTAAAATACAACTTTTGATTCATGAGAACAAAGAGGTTGATGATTGGTCTATATATAGAGAAGAGGTAGGACTCGTCAATAGACTTTCTCCCTCTTTCTACAAAGGAGTATGGCATCTTCTACAACAGTGCAAAGGTCTTATTATTGGCGACAAATATGACGCTACATGTCGCATTGGCTCAGAGATAACGCTTGAATCGACCGCTGGAGAGAGAAGCTTTGACCTCATTGTCGATAATCTCTTGCAAAACATCTATTCGTCTTCTTATCGTCAACTAAATATAGAAGCCATAGAAAGCCTTAATCGCATCTTTAAACAAAATCCAGATTTACATATAGAAAATGATTTGATTTTAGACGTTTTGATTGGTTACGCGGTAAGAGTCGCATGGACAAAAGGTGAAGAAGTGCAAAATTACGATGAACAAAAAGGAATCGCTTGGGAATCGTTTTACACTCTTTCACAACATGAAACCGACAAGGCGTTTATAAAAGCGTTTATATATTTACTACAACCCGAAAAAGTACAAACTGAGGAGAAAATATGATATTGGCAGGCGACGTAGGCGGAACAAAAACAAACTTGGCGCTCTTTGCATTCGATGGCGAAACTCTAGCAATTGAGGTCAAACATCAATTTGCAAGTCGAGATTTTACATCTCTAGAGGACGTAATCAAAGAGTTTATGCGACTGAGCGAGGTAAAAACTATTGACAAAGCTTGTTTTGGAATCGCTGGACCCATTATAAACGGGAATTGTCAGACTACAAACTTGCCATGGGACGTTGTCGGTTTAAATTTGCAAACACTATTAGGGACAAAAGAAGTTATCTTACTCAACGACCTTGAATCTACCGCTTATGGCATGTTGCATTTAAAAGACGATGAATTTGTGAGTTTGAACCCAAGTGGAAGAAAAGTAGATGGCAATCGCGCGATAATAGCGGCTGGCACCGGTCTTGGAGAGGCGACGCTTTTTCATGACGGCAAAAATTATCATCCCATCGGTTCGGAAGGCGGTCATTGCGATTTTGCGTCGTCCACTTTAGAACAAGACAAACTTTTGCAATGGATGCGCAATCGTTATCGCAATCATGTGAGTTTTGAGAGGATATTGTCAGGTCCCGGGATTTACGCTCTTTACGAATTCTTAGTGGATAACGATTTCGCGCCACAACCAACCGCCATGATACGTCTCAAAAAAACAGATGACAAAAGCGCCATGATTAGTAAACTCGCGATTGAGGACAAAAACCCCTTATGCGTCAAAACTCTGCAACTCTTCTGTGAAATATATGGAGCCGAAGCTGGAAATCTAGCGCTCAAAAGCATGTCTTTGGGTGGAGTTTTCATAGGAGGCGGCATAGCACCTAAGATTTTGCCATTCATGCAAGACGGACGATTTATAAACGCTTTTTTCAATAAAGGCCGTTTTGAAGAGTTGCTTCGCGCAATGGAAGTGAAAATATCTTTAAATGATGAAACGGCTCTTTTAGGCGCCGCTTATTTTGTGGCTTTTAAAGACTAAAAACTATACTTTAAAGACGCAAAGAACATGTCGTTGTCGTCTATGACGTCAAAAAGATTACTCCCTTTTAGATAATCAACGTATCCCAAAGTGGCGTTGAAGTTATCATTTATCGCATACTCAAACCAAAGCCTTGAAAAGCCGCCTTGATTCATCTCTTTGCCAAACAAAGAGATTAAAAAGTTGGCTTTTAGGGTCGCGTTTAAAAAATCGGAGTTGGCTCTAAAAGCGTATTGCGTCGTATCTTCTAAAACTTCCAGTGGCTGTAACTTCAATGCGTCGTCATAATTAAACATATGACGATTCGCCAACTCTAAAGCCATGCCCGTTTCACTGAAACCGTTATATTCCAAACCAACCAAAGCGTCTAACTTTTTAAAAGTTTTATTCCCGGTCGAGCCAAACTTATACCCATCAAAATAAGCGGCTTCCGACTTCAGAAGCCAACTATCATGGAGATAATTAAAAGCAAAGCCCAACATGTTTAAATCTTCATGCACTAGGGTCGCTTGATTTGCGAGAACTTCAACATGACCTGCGTCGCTTGTCGTGTTTACGGCGTATAGACTCAAATCCCATCCACTAAAAGTTCCATTCAAACTCAATGCCAAAGATGGTTTGTTTTCTATCTTGTTACTTGGCGAAGGGAATAAAAATGGATAAAAATCGCCGCCGTTAACTGGGTTTTTGCTATATCTCGTTTCCCCCACGACTATGAAGTTTGCGTTCCAATCGCCAAAATAGTAGTCAAACTTCGCCATGCCTACAGGTAAGCGCAAATCTTCGATGTCTACAATTCCAGGAGTTCTATTATCGAGCGGATTGAGTACGTCCGTCACTCTGATAGTATCCGAACGACCCCAAATCACAACCTGTCTCCCTATCTTATAATCAAGAGTGGGACTTATTTTTCCTTGAAGATAAAGGTCGAAAATTTCCGCTTCATATTTCAAATCATTTTTTTCTTGTTGCGAGTAGTCTCTATCTCTATTTAGGTCGTATATAAAATTATAAAACGCGTTTGAGCTCACTCTAAGTTTGTGATTTTTTGTAAACGACTGCTCATACTCAAGATATACAGACGTAACCAGTGAGTTTAGATCATTGTGTGGAGTTTGGTTGTGAGTGGAGTAAGAGCCGAGTTGTTCCACGTTGCCTACGAAATAGTAGTCTTTTTTCGCTATGTTTTTTATAACGATTGCTTGCGTCTCATCGCCAAAGCCATCGCCAAACTCGTCATCCGCGCAAAACGCGAAAGACGCTAGCAAAAGAGAAGAGAGTAGAAAGCTTTTTAGCATTTAGAGACCCTTTTCTAATCGCCTAGTTGTAAACGTATTGTCATCCAACTCTTTGTTGAGTTTTATATTTTTGAATTGAAGCACTGTTTTATGAGTCGTTTGAGAGCCATGTTTACTCGTCATGGTCATCTCGTCGACAACCCAAACTTTGTCTTGTTCATGCATTTTTGTGACGTCAAGATACTTTTTCTTCGCATCGTTTTTCAAAGTGTAGATGGCGCGACGAACCATGTAGTTGTCTTGTCTTACAAGAACGACGCCCTTTGTATAACCAGTTTCGTCTATGACCTCTTGAGTTCTTGGCGTTGAGCTAATCACCCACACTTTGTCCCCTTTTACTTCGCTCTCTTTTAGAAGTTCAAAGTCATAATCGTCTAAATCTTTATCCGTCATGTCGGAGTAAGAAAAATCGCTTCCCATAAAACTAGAACTCTTGTCCGAACTAGGGATGCGTTTTGTTTTTTTAAGCGCTGGAAGATACAGCCACTGATCGTCGTCTACTTTGCTATCGTCGTAATCATATGTTAAAAACGCAGTGTTTTTGACGTCGGAGGGAGATTTAAAAAACATGATTCTATATTCGTTCACTCCAAAATCTTTTGAATAACTCATAATCTGACGCACTCTTTGATTGTCGTTTTTATCTATCATTATCATAAGCATGTCTTGCGACGTCGTGTCGCCGTCATATCTCGCATCAACTTTTTCCATGATTGCGCGAGCTTTAGGATCGTCGCCAAATAGATTCACTAAAAGTAAACCAACCATCAAAATTATTTTTATCATTTTATCCATCCTCTTTTTGTTACAACCATCATAAGCGATGGCACCAATAGCAAATCCGCCAACAGAGCTATAAGTATAACCGAACCCGTTAAAAGTCCAAAGTTAAACGTCGAGTTCATGTACGCTTGCGTAAAACTGAAAAAGCCAAGCGACAAAACAATAGTCGTTATCACCATCGCTTTGCCCGTAGTTAAAAACGTATGTCGAATAGCCTCCGCCTCGTTTTTTGTTTTGTTGTAATAGCGTCTATAATTATGTAAAAAATGTATGGTGTCGTCCACCGCCAATCCAATTGCGATGGAACCGATTAGCAGAGTAAACATGTCAAGAGGAATATTATAAAAATACATTATTAAAAGACCCAATATGATAGGCGCTAAATTTGGTATCATAGACAAAAGACCCAATCTAAAGCCACCGAGTATGATTACCATCAAAACCGCTATGGCTGAGTAAGCGATAATGTAGCTCGTGACCGATGATTTTACAGATTGGCCTAAAGTTTCATTTAACAAAATTACAACGCCGGTTGAAGTGATTTCATCTTTTGGAAACGCTTTTTCAAAAGAGCTTTGGATATGTCGAATGACTGGTTCGGATTTGATGGCGTCGAGCCAAGGCAACTTTATCGTCACTCGAGTTTTGCTAAACCGACTATCTACCAAATCTTCCAAATCGTCACTGCCGCTATTTTCAAACAAGAGAAGCTCTTGCGCTATAAGATTGTAGTCGGTAGGAACTCTATACTCCTCTTCCTTGTTCTCATGAAGCGCGCGATTCGTCTCTTTCATAACGTCGATAAGACTTATAATCTTTCCAACTTTATAATCGCCATTTTCATAATGAGACATCTTGGACGTTACAGCGTCGAGTTTTGCAAGTCGCTCGGGAGAGTACCAACCATTCTCTTCTTTTGTGTCAATGACAACTTCAACGCTTACCGTTCCTCTCATTTTATCGTCAAGAAGTTCCGTTGAAACGCGATTTTTATCCGCTTGAGGGAACCATTTTAGAGGGTTGTGAGATAGTTCTATCTTACTACCAAAATAGAGCGCGATTAAAACGAGAACCGCACTCACCGTTATGATAATTTTGTAATATTTAATGGGAATTTCTGCCAATCGCTCCATTTTATGATCAAAAAAACTATAAGCGTGCGTATCGGAACTTTTAGCTTTTAATTTTGTAATCGTTAAAAGCGCGGGCAAAAGAACAAGCGTTAAAATCAAAGAGATTAAAACGCCAAGGGAAGCGAAAGTTCCCATGTCCGAAATAGGCGCGACGCCAGAACCGGCAAAAGAACCGATGCCGACGGCAGTTGTCACGCTCGTCATGATAATAGCCAAACCGGAGTGTCCCAAAGTGTACTTTATCGCCTCTTTTTTATTTCCATTTTGATTAAACTTATCAAAAAAGATTGAGAGCACATGAACCGTCGCTCCAACGCTAACCGCTAGCAAAAGAGATGGAAGTATCTGCGTTGGAAGCTTAAACGCCACGTCAAAAAACGACATTATTCCAAGCGTTGTCAAAAGCGATAAAGCTATGACAATGAGTGGATAGACAATGGTGCTCACTCTTCTAAACATAACAAAAAGAAAAATCATGATAATCAAAAAAGTTATGCGCATAAATTTTTGCATGTCTCTTTGCATATTTTGTTTTAGAGCGTCAACGACGACGGTCGAACCCGCTATGGAGATTTTAAAATCATCAGAGTTATACTTCTGCACAACGTTTCTTAGTTTTGTCACAAACTCCGTATTTTCTTGATCGCTTAAGTAAACTACTTTTTCATCTTTCGCTTGCGTCTCTTCATCGTCAAAGGAGTCTAAACTATCTTCATCGCTCTGCTTCTTTTGAAGAGTGGCCACCGTTTCAATGACAATCGTCGTCATGTTTCCACTTTCGTTTATTAAAAGATTTTTATACAACTTCGATTTCATGGCTTGATTTTTTATCTTGGAGAAACCCTCTCTTGAAGTAGGCATAGTCTCGACTAAGTCGTCAACGATTAAAGCGTCATCCTCCCCATGAGTGTTGCGAACGTTTATCAAACTTGTCATATCTTCAATGTAAGGAACGTTCGCTTCTATGTCTTCTTGAAGCGTTTTAAGTTTTTGCAAAAAATCTTCAGTAAAAATTTTGTCGCTCTCTATCGCGATTATAGCTCTTTCGTCGCGACCAAATTGATCTTTAAACTTATTGTAATCTTTTAATATTGGAGAACTGTCATGTAAAAATCCCTCGTTGGAAGTATCCATTCTTAAATCTTTGAGATTTGAAAGTGGAAATAACAGTATCAGTAAAATTAATAAAATTATTTTTTTAGGGTGATTAAATATAATCTCACCAAAGTCCTCAAGTTTGTTTTCTATTTTCGTATGGGCCATATTCTCTTCTTTAAACTTTATTTTTTAACGCTCTTATTTCTTAAATGTCAAAATTTCTTCTTGACATGATTCAACTCTGTTTCTGCCATTGTTTTTGGCTTTATAAAGAGCGGCGTCCACTTTTTTGTATAATTTTGTAAAATCATCTTCTTGCTTATGTTGACATGCGCCGAGACTAATTGTCACTACCCTGTCCCTTATTTTGTATGTTTCTACGTCCATGCGAATTCTCTCAGCGATTAGAAGAGCGTTTTCTAAAGTCGTATTTGGTAAAACTATCATAAACTCTTCTCCGCCAACTCTATAAAGCCTATCATATTTTCTATTTCTCAACTGAACGATTTTACAAAGATTTATGAGTACGGTATCGCCAACGAGATGCCCGTAGTCATCATTTATCGCCTTAAAATAATCTATGTCAAATGAGATTAAAGAGAGTTCCGTTTTTGTTCTTTTTACTTGTTCAATTTGATTGTTAAGGTCAAATTCAAAAGATCTTCTATTGTAACATTTCGTTAACTCGTCAACATTAACCAAATCTTCAAGTTTATTTTGTTTTACGTCAAGTTGTTTCATTAAAAAAACAATAATAACATAAATAAACAATAAACTTACGACGATAATGGCAGTAATAATATTGTAATAAGTTTTTGCGTTTTCCAACTCTTTTTGTAGTGGAATTTTAATCGAAATGATTGCTCGAATATCGCCTATATGCTCGTTAAAACCTTTTTTATCGCCATATATTTTTAAAAGTTCTTGCGGCGCGATATCGGCAGCGCTATGACATCTCATGCAACTTTCTTTATTTCTTCCAACAGGTTTAGCGTAATAAAGAAATTTTTGTCCACCCTCTTCAATCATTTCTTTAAACTCTTGTAAATCACTTGCGTTGAATTTTTTTATCAACTCTTTTTCAAACTCATTTGCTTTGTTCAGAGCGTTTCTAGGATTTGTAGAGGCTAATTTATAATATTTTTGAGTTTTATTTGCATCTTGCAAAAGTTTGTTTTCAATCTGATGAATGTTTCGCGCTATATAGGTAAAAGAGAGTACGTTTGGGTCAAAAAACTCACTATAAAGTTTTTTTTCTTGTTTTAATTTATAAATAACTGGTTTTTGCATCTCTTCAACGTAAGTGTGCAACGCTTTTTGATTAATCAAAATATCGTTTAATTTTTCATTATTTTCATATACCGCGTAATTCTCAACTTGTTGTTGTAACATTAGCTCAACAAAGATGAAAGTTGCTACAAACACAAGAAATAGTAAGGAATATTTGTTCACATACGCTTTCAGATACCACTCCTTTTTACTTTTCCATTAATTATAGCAATATTATCTTTTGTTAGATATAAAGTCTGTCTTAAATCAAGCCTAATAAAGCCACAAATAAAACGGGCGGAGTTATAACAAGCCCTACTTTCAAGTATTCACTCCAAGTTATTTTAACACCTTTTTGCGCTAAAACATGTAACCATAAAAGAGTGGCGAGCGAGCCAATAGGCGTCATTTTTGGACCTAGGTTTGAACCTAAGACGTTTGCGTAGACTAACGCTTCATGACCTGGGTACCCTACTTTGTCAATGGCTATGTCCATAATCATAATCGTTGGCATGTTGTTCATGACGGAACTGACAGTTGCGGATAAAAACCCCGTTCCCAAGATGGCGATAGTTTCGCCATGAGTGTTAAGCTCTACGATTAACGAGGCTATGATATCCGTAAGTCCAGCGTTTTTAAGGCCATACACCACGACGTAAAGACCAACGCTAAACCAAACGACCTGCCATGGAGCGGCTTTTATCGTCATTATAGGTTTTACGGCTTTGTAATGATTAGCAATAAGTAAAAAGAGCAAAGCCCCGCCAAGAGCAAAAACTGAAACTGGCAAGTCGTAGTGGTCGCCTATAAAATAACCAACCATGAGAAGCGCTAAAAAAGCCCAAGAGAAGTTGAACATCGTCTTGTTTTTGATGACGCTTTTGGCTTCTGGCAGTTGTGAGACATCGACGACAAGTGGAATGTCTTTGCGAAAGTAAACCCAAAGAACAACGATGGAAGCGCCAACGCTCAGTAAATTCGGTAAAAACATATTTTTTGCGTACTCAACAAATCCAATGTCAAAATATCCAACCGTGACTATGTTTGTAAGATTGGATATAACGAGAGGATTTGAAGCGCTATCGCCTATAAATCCACCCGCCATGAGAAAAGCGAAGATTGGAAGCGGCTTCATTTTTAGATATTTCATTTTAGCGAGAAGTATCGGAGTGAGGATAAGCGCCGCACCATCGTTTGCAAAAAAAGCGGAGACTAATGCACCTAAAAGCAAAATGTAAACAAAAAGTTTGTTTCCGCTTCCAGCGCTAAGTTTCGTCATCTTTATGGCGGCCCATTCAAAGAAACCTATTTCATCGAGAATCATTGAAAGAATTATAATTCCGATAAAAGAGAGCGTGGCGTCCCAAACGATGGAAGTCACTGTCATGACGTCTGCAAGACTAACAACGCCAACTAAAAGCGCGATTATTGCGCCTACAACTGCAGAAGTTCCAATCTGTAAACCTTTTGGTTGCCAGATGATAAATATAAGTGTCGCTAAAAACAGACTAAACGCTAGTATCATGCCCTATCCTTTTTTGATAGCGACACTATAACCAAATAAACTCTTTAAATCAATATATCTTGATATAGTTATTTATTAAAAAGAAAATTTAAAACTCAAAACTTTGTTCCTTGAACACCTGAAACTCTGTAGCCACTTTTTCTTGCGATAAACCTAATTTATCAACGGCTTTTGGATTCACCAAGAACCAACCTAGAACTACATTTACTTTATCGCCTTTAATAATTTTAAAATCATATTTTACGCTACGTTTTTCATTAGCTTGTATCATCGTGTCTTTTAGAGTTGTATTTGCCGCCCAAGGCATGGCTGGCTTTCCATCTTTCCCTATGATTCGTACAAAAACTTCATTTTTAAGCTTTGTTATTTTAGCGCCTCTTGTAACGCTTACTTTTAAAACCGCTACTCTCAAAGGGTGCAGCAAAAGAGCGTGAGAAGTGCGGTTATCTATATTTACAACAAAATCGTCTATTTCTCTCAATAGTGATATATCTACGTATTTAGTTAGCATATCTGAATGAAAATGGCTTCCTGCAAATCCGTGAAAAGCATGTTGGTCTCTATCTTTTAAACTAGACACTGTTCCTTTGATTTTAGGCATATGACAACTTACGCAGTTCGCTCCGTTCATTTGGTTATCAATATTAGTTGAACATACGTTTAAGTTGCTACTATTCATTTTATGCGAGTGACAACCTATGCAAACGTTTCCATTTTTCATATGCTCGTTACCTTCAGTGAGTATTTCATGATAAGGAGAATTCATATGATCATTTAAAGTTCCAAAATACCTTTTTTCCTTGTCAGTCATAATGTTTGTATTATGTTTAGCATGAAGCTCTACACTTTTTATACGATGACAATACGCGCAACTTATTCCCTCTTGATGAGTTACGTTATCGATCATAGGCATTGCTTTTTTACCTACAGTTTGCATATTGTCTAAATCGTCAGCCGCTGGAGTATGGCATTTTCCACATCCGTAACGAGACTGTTTAACGTTTTGCGGATGCTTATCCCAAATAGAAGCATGAATAGCATCTTTTTGAGGCGTTGAATTCGCATGCATAGAGTCCTTAAACTCATTGTAAATTTGGACATGACAAGCTTTACAATCTTCACTCGAAGAGTAGTGACGAGCTTTGTCGTTTGCAACAAGCAATGATGAGAACAAAAGTAGTAAAAGTACGAGGGGTTTCATGAAATTCCTTATTTAATATTTTATAAAATTATAACAAAAATTACT
>ERZ889078.1344-NODE-1344-length-19656-cov-9.337024_pt1 | contig 19656 bp, 15 predicted proteins | sample MGYA00521266_ERZ889078 | MGnify/ENA primary metagenome ERZ889078 (study PRJEB32303, sample SAMEA104408618) | aquatic metagenome | biome: Brackish water; feature: Pelagic; material: water | place: Baltic Sea | collected 2014-06-16T06:34:00 | depth 76,534 m ...
TTTTCATATTGCCCAAGATGTTTGTATGAATCCCCTAAATAATTTAATGTCCTGCTATCTTCAGGAAATATTTCATTTAGTCTCTTAAAAATGCTCAAAGCCTTGTCGAATTCCTCTAATAATAAATATAAAACTCCTATCCTTATTTGTAATTCTTCATCATCGTGCCTAAAAATCAATGTCTCATCTAAACATTCAATCGCTTCAGACTGCTTCCCTTGCTCTATGAGTGATTTAGCCTCTGCTATTTTCCGACTTGCGAATTCATCTCCAGATTTCTCTTTTACTTCTACAGTAATGTCAGCGCCTGTTGGCCTGGATTGTCTTTCAATTGCCCTACCCCGATCCTTAATAACCTTATCCGTTTGAGAAATTGTTTTTGATTTCTCCAAATTTTCATCTTCAAGATAGGCACGCCCCAAAAGAGCCACGATATCACTATCATTTGGTTTCAAGTTTAAAGCCTCTTTGAGGACAGTAATTGCATCCTTCCACTTTTTCAATCGAAGTAAAGATTCTGCCATGCCCCTTAAACTACTTAACAAAAAGGCGGTAAAACGGTTCACCCGTTCGGCCTGGTCAGATCTGTCAAAATGGTCAATAATCTTTTGGGTCAATTCAATTTCCTTAACCAACTCCTTAACAAATACGATATAATCGTCATATGATAAACCATTCAGGCATATTGAAAGAGAAGATTCTAACTTCGATTCATACTTGAATGCCCTAACTATCGAAACGATCGTATGACTGGCTTTTTTGAATAGACCTTCATCTATATCTTCATAGGCTGCCCAGGATAAAAGGTCAGGGATGTTTCTTATCTTTGCATGCTCGCCCATATTCCCTCTTCAATGCCTCAATGATCTCTTGGCTTTTTAGTTTCTTTGGGTTCTTTTCCACTTCGTCATGAATTAATTTAACGGCCTGTCGCTTATAACGCAACACTGAATTTCTCTCCGGGATCTTTATTTCGCCGCTCGGGGTAATTCGTGTTAGGAATTCTTGAGTCTCTTTTTCGTTATAGCACTGATACAAATACGAGAATGTATCAAAAACACTCCTTTTCTTTCTAAACTTTTTAGCAATTTCAAAAATAATATTATCTACACTATCATATTCATAAGATTCTGCGGGATCTAAAGGACGCAGCCCCTTTTTCGCGTAATAGTCGACAAGTTTTATGTTTGCAGCATCCGCAAACGGCTCCAAAATATCCTCCCTGAATCTCTTCAAAATACACTCCTCCTCCCATAAAAAAATACGTAAATCTCTTGGCCTCCGAAATTACTATCCGCTTTTATCCGCTTTTATCCGCGATTGTTACGCTTCACACACATTTACCCCTCGATGTCCGTAATTGACAATAAAATCATATACCTATAAGGCTTTCTTTCTTGACATTTTCTGGAATTTTGTTATGTTTAAGACAACATACAACAGAGTCATTTTGGTTTTTGATAATTCTTCATGGAACTGGGGCATGAAATGAAATCGGATCAAACCGATGCCTTTAATGATACCAAAATCTATGCTGCCATTGTTCAAAAGTTCAGATTGAGCTTATTCAGAATTTCATAAACCAAAGCATACAATTACCAACAGAACATTCGAGAAGAGGAGGAGAATATCATGCACAACAGAAAAGTTCCACGAAAAAGGCCTTCAATTTATATCTTTCAATCAGAGCTCGAAAACATTGCGGGAGTAGCAAACAGCGCCAAAGATACTGAAATCGGTGGATCATTGTTTGGGTTACATTCACATAACCGCGATATCATTATAATGTTAATGACGCCTCCAGGACCCAACGCCAAAATGGGACGATTTTACTTCCACGACGATCACAAATACACAAGCAGGTTGTGCAGATTTTTGTGGAGCAATTTTTCAATAGAGATCGTCGGCACGCAGCATAGCCATAAAATCGACCTGAATCACCCCAGTGGTCGTGACATCCAGTCTACTCATACCATTACATCTAGAAATGGAATTAAAGAATTTTGCCAACTCATTTTGAATTTTGACCCGAAAGAGACGGCACATTCAAATTCCGCAAAGAGCAACAACGGATTCCAGGGAAAAGTCCAATTTTGTACTGATCCTTTCCAAAAATCAAAAAGTATTTTCACCAAAAAAATTAGAAAAAGCCAATTTACTCATACAACCCACAACCATCATATTGGACATGTTTTGGTCAATGCTTTCTCCTATTTGGATGCAGGGGAAAAACCGCCAATACGTTGCGGATTAAGAGTGATTCCCGGGGTAAGTCCAATACGCAAAGCTCTCAAGCAAAATTCCATCAACCCGGAACTGGCAGCTGAATACCCTTTTCCGATATCTAATATAAAGTACGATGCTTTCCCATACGATGTGGATTCAACATGCTCCAATCATAATATTTCAGAGAGGATCGGCAAGCAACTTTTTAAGCTCCCGAAATCTGTAATCGATGATGCTAAAGTAAATTTTGAAGGGGCTTACTATATTCTGAGTTTATCGATCTCAGAAACAATCACAATGCTTATTGCCAGTACCCTTTCGAATGATGAGATAAGGGGCGTTTACTTACGCAACAATGAGACCACCATAGATGTGACAAAAGATGCCATCCATGGACCCTATACGAAAATATCGACGATTTACAAAAGGATGCTCCGTGAAGCCCAAAACAATAATTTGGAACATCGTTTCACAAGAAGTGTTGGGGGATTTTTCACATCAGGGTCGCATGCCAATTGCCAGGAACTGGGGAATCATTCCCAGTAATGATCTACAAAACAATTTAGGAAAGAGAGGGCAAAGATGCAAACAAATCATTTCAAAAACAGGGTTCAAATGGAGAAGACGATATTCTCAAAGGAATTACCTCAATTCAAGTATCACCGAACAGCTAACGAAAGATTCTTCAAAGGCATTCACAAAACAATGGCCAGAGGAAATCTCTACGAGCTAAAAATTGTGCTTGGGGAAAATTATCCGGATGAAATGCCGAGAATGTATATTTCATCGCCTAAAACACTGTGGGTACACGGCGAGAATTGGATTTCCCTGAACTCGGAAGGTTGTTGTCATGAGTATCATACAAATAGCAACAGCCCTGAAGGCTATGTTCAGATTTGCCATTACAATTCAGAGACATGGCATGCAGCCAAGACATGTACTGCCATTGCTTTCAAAGGTATTATCTGGTGCGAGGCTTTCGATACACATTTAACCACAGGGTTAACAATCGATGAAATCATTAAGAACTGGGAAAAATGTCAAAAAGAAAACAGAGGAGACCTTACATGGTTATTGAAGAATACGCCGACAATAGACTTTTCAGGCATAAAACTCCCAGACAGATTATTCCATAAGCGACTGACTAAGTACTCAGATTTTTTAATCTTTAAACCTGAAAAAGAGCGATTTGATTTCAAAAGTTGGCAAATGGATTGAAGAACCATCGCTTCAATTGGGCATTGGCTAAATGAACGATATTTCGGCGCGGTTGAATATGACCAATTCATTCAATCTTTCATGCACATAAAGGGGGCAAAAAAATGAGCACTGAAGAAAAAAACATCCGACAAATACTTGAGAATATGGCCAAAGGCAAAGACTCTGGTGAGAAACTGACATATGACCGCGACACCAAGAGTATAAGAACAAACCCTTCTTATCACGAAGAAAATAATGCCGGAACGATAAATTTAACTGCCGAAGACTTCCGTTTCGCTGCCAAAGGTGTCGATTCTTCCGGGCATATCGTAATTACTGAAGACGTCATCAAAAATTTGACCGATCCGGCTGAAATCAAACCCGTTCATTTCACGTGCTGGGACAACGGTGATGTTTACAGCATGATTGGGGTGGACAAGTCTCAGTGCAATATTCACGGAACGGTCAGATTTTTGAAAGAAGGAAGCCAGGAAAGCGAATTTGATATTGGCAATGCCGATGATCGAGTCAGGATATTTGTGCGCCATCGAAAAAATCGAAAATCGCTCCCGGGCAAATCGACTGAAGTCAGAGGCTATGTACTGGAAAACGGAAATTGGATTGAGACTCCCGTAGAAGTAGTGCCAGTTGAAGACGAAATCTTTTCTAGAAACATTGGCCTGATCGAAACAAAAGCGATTTCCAGCAAGAACGTAGCCCTCTTTGGGGCTGGATCGGTCGGGTCAGAAATTTGTTCAGCCTTGGCCAAAGCCGGAGTTGACGATTTCAGTATCATGGATAATGACAGACTCAAGGTTTGCAATATCTCCAGGCACAGTGCTGGTCTGCCACATGTCGGCAGGAGAAAGCCAAACGCCATGGCCCAAATAGTCAGAGAAACTAGTCCCTACTCAAGGGTAACGACTTCTGAGAAAAAAATTTGCTGGGAAAACATTGAAGAGGTTCGGCAAATCATCAATAAAGCCCACATCGTCATTTGCACCACGGACAACCGTAAATCGAGATTGATAATCAACAGGGAATGCGTTGCAGCCGGGAAAACATGCATTTATGCAGGTTTGTTTCGACGGGCTTATGGAGGTCAGGTCTTTCGGGTATATCCCCGGATATCTCCATGTTATCAGTGCTTTTGTATGCTTTTACCAGAGCAGGATGACCAAGAGATATCAAACCCGGAACAAGCACGACGCCTGGGCTATTCAGATCGCCCGGTTGCTGTTGAGCCTGGTCTGGCCAATGACATTAGCCCTATTTCTAATATGGTTACAAAACTGGCAATCCAGGAGCTGCTTAAAGGAACAGTGACGACCCTCCGGTCACTGGACGATGATTTGGTAGCGCCATGGTATCTTTGGTTAAATCGTCGAATGGAGGGTACCCAATACGAAGATTTAGAACCCTTGGAATTTAATGTTGGAGGGATGCACATTCTTCGTTGGTATGGGATCGATGCCAAATGCCAACCGGACTGCCCAGTATGCGGTGATTTTGAAGGTCATCTTGCGAAGTGCGCCGGCGTCTAATTTTCAGATATTAAATTGCCAAAAATAGAAAGGGGATAAGGAAATGGAACAAAACATCTGCGTATATCAGGTTTCTGAAATTCCTGATGCTGATTTTTCCACGTACCAGTCATTGGCTAATGGGAATGTTTTAGGAGCTGTCGGAAAAAATTTCGAACATCTTCTAAGATACTTGGCAAGCCTATCTCCAGGCACCGCGTCGTTTGCCATCAATCTTCTTTATACTCCCAAACCCGCAAACAACGATAAGCAGACGCTGTTGAAAATTTTTGTTGTCTGCATAGGTAAGGAAACCGATGTTGGAGCTGGCCTAAAGCTTTTGTTCGAGAAAGGGCCATTAAGCAGATTTTATCATTTTGAAAGAGTCGAAACATTGAAAGTACCTTGGAAAAGATTTAAAGCGGGTTACGAGATCGTCAGGCTCGAAAATCAGATAATGCCACTATATGGACCAGAATTCAATGCAAGGATTCCTCCATATTACTACACAATTCAATCCTTTGACTTAAAGGATCGGAACAATTACATGGATCTCGATATGATTCTTGGCGGCATTGACGAAACTGTCTTCATAGACATTCACATTGAACCGGCGGACGTTTCCAGTGAAATTTTACACCATACGCAATATCTGGCGCGACTACAGTCGATCAACAGGCCGTGGGATCGCGATGAAAACACAGAAAGTGAAATAAATGATTTTTTCAGCGACGGGTCACACTGGCAATCTCCAGGTGGTCAAAACATCAAGCCGATGTGTTACCGTGATCCGTTAGCGGATAATATTCTGCGGTCGCAGCAACGGTTTCATGAAACGCTTCTAAAACCCCATCTACTGTTTCACATCGGTGTTCTTGCTGAATCACTTCCTGTGGCCCAGTTGACTGGATCGCTTGTGGCAGATTCTGCTTTCGAAAATGGAAGTTACAAGTTGCTGTCAAAGGCGGAGGGGACACAATCATTTGAAAAGCATTTAGATAAGATCAAAAATCTCTGCAAACCCTCACTGCCCCCCACTGATTCATCTGTTCATGAAAAAGATTCAACGCTCTATCCGGATTTTGCCAGGCTTTGCCGTCTTGCGACCGTGGAAGAACTCCAAGGCGCCATGCGGTTGCCAGTGGCATCGAGCAAATCACCCGTTTGCATTAGAAAAAATACAGACCCTCCCAGTGAAAACGAAAAAGACGTTATCGCTCTCGGGTTTGATTATGATAATTCATCTGTACGAAGGATTATCCCTATCCGCAACCTTCCGAAACACGTATTTGCGTGTGGGATGCCTGGTTCAGCAAAGACGAACTCCGGCATGAATCTTTGTCTTCAGCTTCATGAAAACAAAATCCCTTTTCTGATTATTGAACCAGTCAAGACAGAGTACCGAATCTTAAAGACGTTAAAGGATTGTTCCGACCATAATGCTCGCGGGCTCGCAAAAAAGCTTGAAATCTACACACCGGGGAATGAACAAATTTCGCCCTATCGCTTAAACGCCGCAGAGGTACCCCCTGGCATATCAGTGGATGAACACAGTGACAGACTTAACGATTGCTTTCTCGCGTCCATGCCTGTTTCCGGTCCATTGCCGGCCCTGTTAAGGGAATCCTTAGAACGCGTATACGAAAATTATCCGGAGGCAGACAGGCCTCCCACCATTGCAGACCTTGTATCAACAGTGGATCAAGTGCTTGAAGAGAAAGGTTATTCTCAAGAAACAGTTTCCGATATTAAAACGGCACTGGAGGTAAGAATTGGAAGCCTTACGCGCGGTTCCATAGGGAAGGTATTTCAGTGCACTCACAGTTTCCCCGACCTTAACCATCTACTGAACAGCCCGACCCTAATCGAGCTGGATCGCCTCCCAAGAGAGCAAGGCTGCCTGCTAATCCTGTTCCTTCTTGTCAACCTCCTTGAACGTCTCAAGACCAGCCCGAATAATGGCCATGGAGTCCGTTATGCAATCATCATTGAAGAGGCGCACAATATTGTTGGTAGAACAGGCCAAGCTGCGGCATCAGCGGATATTGCCGATCCAAAAGCCTTTGCCTCTGAGTTGATTGTTCGCATGCTGGCTGAATTAAGGGCCATGGGTGTTGCGGTTATCATCATCGATCAACATACATCCACCGTCGCGCCCGAAGTGATAAAAAGCACGGGAACCAAAATTGCGTTTCGACAGGTAGACGAGCATGATCGGGAAGAAATCGGAACGTCTATGATAATGGATCAGGGTGAGAAGCAGGAAATGGCTCGTTTGAGGCCCGGTGAAGCCTTTTTTCTAACTGAAGGTTACCACGGGCCTCGCAAAATCAAGACCCCAAATCTCCATGAACGATTCGATCTCAATATTCCGGTCGATAATGAAAACATCCTCCCTTACCTTCGGGATGATTCTTGGTACCAGACGACGGCGCTTGAGAGGGTTGAAAATGAGCTGTTCCACCTCAAAGAACATATGAACCGGTTCGACGATATAAGGCTTCAAAATCTTCAGAAGCTTACGGCGCTTATGGCCCTTCACCTTCAGATCTTGACCAAACCGGAGTCAGCGGGGACATCGAGACGATTGTCAGAACTGAAAGAAGAGGCTTGGCATCTAAAGAAACGCATAACAAATTCGTACAAATCGTTTTTAAGGAATTCATATCGGAAATACCTCTCTCCTCATAATGGATTTGAGGTACAGGATTCCCTGGTTCAGGAGATGAAAGGCAACTTAGTCAATCGTTTTGAGTCAATCATTGAACCGGACGTAACAATGACCCTGAATATGATCGACTCATTTCTGCAAAAACTTAATCGTTCAAAATTATAGGGGGTAGAAACATGGAAAAGAAAGGGGACCTTCCCAAGAGGCATGAGATAATCGAAAAAGTTGACCTTAACGGGAAAGATATGGGGGAAAAAGAGGACAGTCTCGACAGTGTCGCTTCTGACGTTGAAACGGTGCGACAGACACTTGAAAATCTGGATTTCGGGGGAACCGAGGACGGATCCGACCAGGTGAAAGGAGCCATCGAAGACGCAGAATCCGTAACAATTGAGGTTTTCGGCAGGGAAGAAGGCCAACTGGACCAAATTCAGAACGACAACCAGGAATTTGAAGGTGGACTTCAGGATCGCCGGGGATCGTCAGAATCCGATCTTGGCAAATTGTCCGATTCCAGCGCTCGAACAGAAACCGAAGAAACCGTAAACGAGCTGTTGAAGGCCAAAGAATCGGTTTTGCGGGATATTGATTTTTTGGCTGAGCAAATCGACCGGGCTCGTGTTGCAAGGGAAAAAAGCGATGCCATTCAGGAGAATCTCAAAGCCCGGATAGGATCGGGTGGGAGGAGGATGTAGCGTGGAAAATATCGATCTCAGCTTGAAATCTACTGATTCCGAAATGAAAACAATGGTGAATCTTTTAAAAGCCTTATCAAAAAAAACCGCTGAATTACCCCGGGTAGATGGAAAAGGTCAATCCGAGTGCGGTTGGGCCGAGGATCTGTACGCTGAAAACGAAGAGCTTATCAAGAAGGTCACTCAGAATTTAAAAAAACTGCGGGAACATCTCAGCGTTGTTGAAAAAGTGATAACCGGACACCGCAAAAATCTGGATCAGATTCGGATGGATGCGAACTCCCTCCATCTTTCCAAAGCGAAGAAACAGTACTCCTTTGCAGAACTCTCGCAGGAGTTTCTCTACAAAAAGGCTTTGGAAAAAAAGAAGGCACTTGAAGATCTGTTTTCATGGGCAGAGAAGGTACTCAATCTTGCCCGCGAAAAGCGTTTTCCAGGTGGAGAACCACGTAAAAAATTCCGTCCGCCGCCGGAGTTTTCGGCAAGTATGGAAGGCCGGCCAGCCAATAACCCGACGAATGCCGGATTTCAAGCAAGACCTGCTTCCGGTCCATCATTTGCGAATCAGATAAACGACCTGATGTCTTTGGGACCAATAGGCGGAAGAACGCTTAAGTAATTTATTTGAAAGGGCATTATTATGAATTGGGAACGCCAAACCGACATTGTTTTCTTAGGGGCCGGAGGTGACGATCCACGGTTCGAGGCCATCAGCCTTGATTCGGGAAGGGATCCGAATTCCATGGAACTACCGCCTTTTAGCAGCGTCTACGCAATAGGTATCGAACCGCGCCGAAATACTGTCGCCTTTGGAACCAGAAAGGGAAGCATTTACGTGACTCCCTTCAATAACTGCGTCCCACCGGAAGAACCGATAGAAGCCCTGACGCTGGCCCAGGGAGCGCCAATATTATCGGTTTGCTGGGTTACAGAATCACTTTTGGCGGCCAGCGACACAGAAGGGAAATGCCTCCTGTGGGATACAAACCAGGCCAAAATTGTGAGATCGTTTGAAACCCTTTATGGAGAAATCACTTGCAGTTTATTGCTCCTGCCAACGGGACGGCTGGCAGGACTTGTATCTTCAGGGAATATTATTTTCTGGGATCCAACCGAAAAACATGAAATGATGAGGATTGAAGTTCTTCCACCCCCTGCCATAGGCGCTCTGGTTCAAATGGTATATTGGCCGATCGCACATTCTCTGGCCTGTCCCTGTGAGGGAGGAAATCTGGCGCTGTTCAATTTAGAAAAAAACGACGTGAAAATTTTGAACATACACGATGGCGACCTGTATGCCTTAACTGTTTGCGGGGAAGAACTTTTGACCGCCGGAATGAACGACGGACGGCTTAAGATATGGTCGGCCCATGATGACGAACCTGTTTCAGACTTTCAGATCCCCAACGGTGCAATTTCGGCTGCTGTGATGGGAGCCGCATCAGACAGAATTGTCTTAATAGATAAACAAGGCGTGGGAATCGTGTACTCGCTTGAAAAGCAAACCCTACGTTTTGTTAAGAAGTTGCCCGGAAAAGACTATCGCATGGCGGCCACATTGCCCCTTGAAAAGATCGCTGAAATTCGATCAACGCAAAAGGCAGAGGAAGTCTACAGGATAATCGCTGAAATCCATGAAAACACCGGTCGAGTTCCTGATGAAGAGATCGAGGGCAAACACGATCAGCTGTCTGAGATGGGATACGAGCACATATCCCTAGCCCTCCGGGCCGAGATGGCTAATCAAAAAGGGGAAATAGTTGAAGCGCTCAGATACAGCTGTTCCCTCCTTAAACTGATCCCAAAATCCAGCGTGCAGTCCTGTATGTCACTAGAAAATCACGCAAACCTACTTCATAAAACGTGGCTGCTGAAGGAAGCGGATGAAATGTGTAAACATATTTCAAGCATTAACCCGGATAACCGTTTGGTGATGCCAACCGGTTATCTGGCAGAGAGCGCACAATTGATGAAAAATGCCTCAAATTTATGGGTCATAGAACCGGACATGCCCATTGAGAACATAATCGAATCCGCAAGTATCGTTGGCAAACGTTTTCATGGCCGCTACTTGATCAATAGCCTGGGTGTAAAGTCGTGCGGGGAGGCAAGAATAAAATCGTGCATGATTGCAGAAAAATACGAACAAATCCGGAAGAAATCAGGAAAATCAACCTTGCCTGAAGCAGCAATAGAACGTGTTTGGTGGCTCACCCGGGATACTATAAATGAAACAGAGATTGTTCGGTTCGGACAGGGCCTGAGCAATGGCGTAAAGGGGCTGCAACTGGCACTGAAGGTTTTAAGCGGAGAATTCGGAACAGAGGTCACACCTATAATTTTGTTCGACTGGAGGAATAGATTCGGTTCTGAATTTATTTCGGACAATGAGATGGCATCAAGTGCGCTGGCCGGAATTATGAGAAAGGAGCTGTCCAACACCTATTTATCTGGAATCCACAAGGTTGTGACACTTTCATTGAGAATGCTTGTTTCTGAAAATTTGAAAAGGGAGTTTAGGTAATGAGAAAAATACCCGACCCTTCTTTACCCGGTGACAAGGAAAAACATCCGCAGAAAATGAACTGTGCGGATCGAGGTTCACGCATGAGCGCTGACAAAGAGGGGCAGTTCTTTTCCCGAGTTATTGACCCACGACCAAGATCTGTAATCATCGAACCGGGTGACACGCTAATGGACCGATTCAGGATAAAAAACCTCCTTGCCGAAGGTCGTTTTGGTTCTGTCTTCAGGGCGGAAGATCAACTACGATCAACGGATGTTGCTCTCAAGATTGTTTCCGGCCCCGCGAATAATGATATCTCCATGCTGCTCAAGCATGAAGCAAAGCTGAATGGTGGGATTTTCGATCATAAGCACGTTATTCGGCTCTATGACCTCCATGCAATCACAGTGGACGGAACGGAACTGCTTTTCCTCTCCATGGAATATGCGGATAATGGCACCTTCAGAAGCTGGCTTCTGAAACATAAAAATAACCTTGAAGTGAGAAAAACCATTGGGCTGGATTTCTTTAAGCAGGCATGCCGTGGAGTGGCTGCCATTCACGGCGCAGGGGCTGCACACCTGGATCTTAAACCGGAAAATCTCCTCTTTTCCGGCAACACATTGAAGGTTACTGACTTTGGAGCGTCCCGGGCACTCCAGTCTCTAACCCAATCAGACCGAACCTGTTGCAAAGAGGAAGCATTAGATATCGGAACCCCTCCCTACATGAGCCCGGAGCACTTCATAAGAGCGCACCCTGACGACCTTGACTTGAGAACGGATGTTTATTCCATGGGCATCATCTTTTATGAGCTGTTTCATCCGAAATGCCGGCCACCCTTTGGAGGACCCTATACCCTGATTCGAGACCATCATCTTTCCCTATCCCCTCCTGCTCTTCCGGAGGCAGGCATAAGGATAGCCCGCATTATCGACAGATGCCTCGAAAAGAATCCGGATGATCGATATCAAAATATGACGGAGCTGATCAACGACCTTGAAAGACAACCAATTCATGGGAACCGAGCAGATATCAAAACTGAGGATGTTACCGAAACGCCATGCAAAGTGGAAGAAATGTGGGAAAACGCTAAGCAGTGCTATTCAAAACGCAATTTCAATAAGGCATTAAAGCTCATTGATGAAGTGACATCCATCCAACCCAATCACAGTGATGCACGGCTGCTCAGGGAGGAGTTGGAGAGAAAGTTTGAGCAGGTTGAACAGCTTTATCGGGACACAAGCAACAATATAGATAATAGAGACCTGTCTTATTCGGTTGAGATTCTCAAAGAGGCAGTTGAAATATATCCGGATCACCCATCGGGTGCAGCGGTGCAGGTGAAAATAAAGTCCATGTCGGAGCATTTCAAAAAATTGATGGATCAAGGGAGCAGGAATTTAAGTGAAAACAATCTGGAATCCGCATTACACAATCTTCTAAACGCATCACAAATTGATTCAACCAATGACAAGACAAGATGCGTTATCGAAGCGCTTTCGAAAATCAAAGAGCTGAGGGTATTGATTTTTGAGGCAATAACAAATGAAAAATTTGATAAAGCCCTTCACCTTGCGCGTTGCGTTGATGTTCAACTGGAAGAATTAGCCCTGTTAAAAAATAGAGGCTTTTAGCATATGAATCGGAGAAAAACTATGAAAGATACACCACGGTGCCCGAATCACATTAGAGCATTTTCGAAACCGGGTCCGAAGCCCGATGCGGCCCCGATAGCAATATCCGTTATTACTCGAAAAAGCGGACGAGCGGATGGTGAAGTCTTCCATCTTGCGACACCTATTCAGTTTAACCAAAAAACCAAAAAGCATCTTAAAGAAGTGGTTATCCCAATTGGAGATCGAATTTTGGGCGCCCTGAAACTTCCCTATCAAAAATTTGACATATCGTTTTTGGGGGTGAATGGCGCGAGCGATTCCATGGCGAAATACCCAAATCCTTCCCTGGATATCCCGGTTTTGCTTTCTGTTTTGTCAACCGGCCTTGGAATAGCAATTGAAAGAGATATTGTTTCCTCAAACCTCACTTTAACAATCGAAGGGGAGATCAGCACGGAAGGTGGCATACCTGAATCGATAAACGCCGCTCTTAAAGATAGTTCGGTTCGAAGCATCATTCTGCCTAAATTGAACAATCCTTTGAACCATTTATCCGAAAAGGAGAAGCAGAAAACAGCATCAGCTGTCAATGAGGCCAGGAGCGCACTAAAAATCCTGGAAGTCGGAGACGTATCTGAACTTGTCAAATCTGTATTCTTGGAAGAACAGATTGTTCTGGCAAGCCTCAGAAATGGTTTCTTTAAGGCCGCCATGTCATTTTCTCGTCAAGAAACTCTGGCTGAAGCCGCAGCACAATTCTTAGCCAAAAACAATGAGATGCGTTTCTGGCATGTATTGGAACGTTGGTTGATGGAAGGAAAAAACACTGAATCACGAGAGCTCTTAATGTCTCTATCGCGGTTTCATATTGAGCGAAAAAGCTACCCCAGGGGCTTGGGGCACAAACTTCTTCTTCTCCTGCAATCTTTACCGCCTGAAACACGCCGTTTCAAGATCGATTTCCCCGTATTACCGATTCTTGAATGCATTAAACTCAGCCAGCATGCGAAAGATTCGGATCACGAAGACGTAAGGATGCTAATAAACGCCTCTTTTGGCGAAAAAGCCAAAAAGCTCAGTTGCGCAGACGATGGATACCGATCAAAAAATCGCGGCAACACGATCGATGGGGAAAGGATGCTTCAAACGGTCCTATCCGAGATAAACGCAGATGCTTTGGCGAGTTTGATCGGCCAACCCATAGACTCAGCCCGTGCCTCATACGTTATGGATTCCGTGACAGTCAACTCTCATGATGATTTCAACCACACTGTAACTTCCTTTTATGTACACCTTATGCGCCATGCCCAGAAAGCGACTGATTCGATAGATTCAAATACAGCAGGGGCAGAAGCTTTTACGCTTCTTGAAAAGGCATTCTCAAGAAAAGGTGGTTTTCAGGCCGCGCTGAATGAAGCCAGAAACCCGACCAGTGGAGGCCTGAGGTTTGTGATTGACCTGATAACAGATCAATTCAAGCGGGAAGAGCAAGAAAAACACATCAATCGCGTATTGAAGACGGCTATAGATCCTTTGGACTGGGAGGGCAAGGTGGAATTGATGAGAACGCTTTTGGAACGTCTGGCTCCGAATCTACCTGTGGATATCGCTTCGCAGCCACCCGAGATGTTTACGGGGAATTACGAGACGGTTGTCAGAGCATATGTGGAGTCTTTTGATCAGATGAAATCACTTCTTCGTTCACTTTAGCAAAAAGGGGGGAAACGTTATGTCAATTGATGGTCTTTTAGCAGAAATAGATGAAAAAACGATTGCACGAAAAATTGGTATTCCACATGACGAGGCAAGGATGGGTCATTTCATACGCTCAAATACGGTGAATAGTTTTGAGGAATTCGACCGCCTCATTGGAGATTATTACAATCATCATTTTACAACATGTATTTCTAAAGGGGGAGGGCTTTCCACGTCCTATGCAGCGGGGCGTGCCAAAGAACTTCTGGAGAAGGAATATCGTCGACGCGGTGGCGATATCGTAATGGCATACAATGACGCCCATGATGGCACTTCATCCGGGGTTCGCGGAATTCTGGATATTATTGCCGAAGGGCTGAAAGCCGAGTCTGTAGAGCGGTATATTCGAGACGCATTTGACCGTCATGTGGCTCCGAACTCATGGGAACAGAAAGTGGAGATTATTCGGGAGTTTATTTCGCGATGCGGTGGGTACCTGTCTAGCTCAATCAAAGGTAATCAACCGGAGCGCTATGCCTCTTCATATGTGGAGTTAATCCGAAACTATTCAGAAGCCCTGAGAAGAACCTCCTCTATTTTCAGGAGGTTATAATGAAAAGGAGAAAACCATGTCTACCAAATTGGATAAGATACTCGACAGCATTGACCCCACTCTGACCCTGGACCAGGTATCAGCCCGTGTCGACGATGCCGTCAATTCATTTCAGGTGGGGACTGCCGCAATTGATGATTGGGAAGCGTTCAAGGCAATCCTCACCAGGTTCTTCCGGCACGTGGAAAATTTCATTCTTCAAATTAAACATTTTCGCTCTCCAAACCCGGATATTGACTGGGGCCGGTGCTGCCGTCTGCTGATGCAGGAATTTGGTCCCAGTGGGGAAAAAGCCTCCTTTGAAATGGCGCGTACTGGGAAAGAGGGCGGAATCTATGCTGTCCTAAAGGCAATTGCAAAGAGAATGATCCGCGAATACGGACAAAACGAAATCATGGCCAAAGCAAACACCTTCTGGGAAGGGCTTACTCTGGATGAAAAAATGACCATCCCGAATGAATACCTTGACAAATACGGGCATTTAATCCCGGAAGAGCTTTCCGAGGGAACAGGCGTCAGGGTCAGGGCGAACTTCCCCTCGGTTTTAAAAGAGCACCCGAACATTACCTCACGGTTAAGAAATATCGGGAGAAAAGGCAATTGAGCAAATCGGGTACTTTTTTCAATTTATCAAATAGTCATGAATTTTTAACGGAGATCAGGGGAACACAATGAGCATAGAAAAGGCCCTAATAGCCCAAGCACAGCCGCATTTGGTAGCATCCAGGATCACTGCTTTGATGAGTGAAGAAGCTCAAAAAGGGTGCAGGCCTGATATTACTGAAACGCCGGTTTCCCTTGAACCGTATTTCAGGCCCACATGGGCGATGAAGAATACGTTGAACATTGATGATAATCCAATGCACACAATCGCAAAACCAGCGGAGATCAATGATTTGGTTCGATATCGGGTTTGGGTTTCCACAGAACAAAACGCCGAGTGGAACAGATCTGAGTTGTTCCTCAAACAGCTTCAAACCATGGTTTTCCGAATGGGTTTTGAGGTGGTTGGCAACAACAAAGACATCTCCATTTGTCTACTCTGTCACCCTTTCGACCTCCCCGTCCTAACGGCAGCTTTTCAGGGGCAGTTTGAAGCCTGTGAGTTGACCCCCATGGTTAATGGACCTTTGCATGAGACACCCAAAAATGATTGGATTACAATGGTCTTTCGGGATTATTTTCCTCCCCCCCCCTACTCGCATCTACTTACCCGTCCGCATGAATTAGGCATTTCACCCATTTTACCCCTAACGGTGGCCATGAGCAAGATTGAAGCCCCGGCAGTCGGCCTATATCAGGCCTTATTCCAGGCGGTCCCGCCTGAGAACAACTGGCATCGAAACATCCAGCTCCTTCTGGACTTCGAATATGCCATAAAACTCAATCAAGGTTTCGGCGCGTTTCAAAGATATGCCCAACAATCGCCGTCAGGTGATTTAAGGCATTTAGCTGGAGACGTTGAAAGTAAGGCCCATGACGACAAACCGGTTTATGCTTTAGCGCTCCGTGTAGCGCTCATTGGAGCTGGAGACATAAGTGAAAGCGTGTTGAAATCTTTAGCAAGCGTTACAAGTCTGTTCCAACATGGTGGCCGACCCTTAAACTATCTGACTGAGAAAAATTATCGTGATATTTTGGCGCCCGAACAGATCCGGAAAATGTTTCTATCGGGCTTGACCCATCGACCCGGTTTTCTGGTTAATTCGGAGGAACTCTCGGGCCCTGTTCACGTGCCTCCTCTAACCGATGAAGATCGCAGATCCCTTCTCTTGGGGGGCCTTGAAACGTTGCCGGTTCGAAACCCGCTTTTGTTTACCGGCACATGGATCGGGACGTGCGAATATGCTGGGGATTCTCAAAAAGTCTGTGTTTGTAAAGAGCTGAGATCAACACATACCCATCATCTCGGAGGCTCCGGCATGGGCAAAAGCTCGACGCTGGAACATATGATCCTCGAAGATATTGACCAGAATGACGGCGTGGCGGTTATTGATCCCCATGGTGATATGATTGAAAGGCTGCTTTGTCTTATTCCTCAACGACATGTGGAAAGAGTTATTTATTTCAATCCAGGCGATCCGGATTGGGTGCCCATTTGGAACCCTCTGGAGCGTATTCAAGGCCAAGATATTGGCCGAACAGCCAATGATCTGGTTTCAGCCATAAAGAGTTTTGTTGCAAGCGGGGGGTGGGGTGATCGTCTGGCAAATATTCTTCGCAATATGATCTTTGGCCTCCTTCATTTACCCGGCGGCACATTTCTGGATATTTCAGACCTCTTGCGAAATAAATCGAAAAAAAATGATGTTCTTGTTCAGGAAATTCTAAAAGTCATTGACAATCCAACCGCACGGCAATTTTGGCATCACGATTACAAAGCTTACGGAAAAAACGACCTGGGCCCGCCGACAAACAAACTGAGTAAACTTCTCGTGTCCGGTACACCGTCGCTGATGCTTTCTCAGTCTGAAAATCGATTCAATTTCCGGGAAATCATCGATGAGGGAAAAATACTGCTGATTGATCTTTCAAATATGGGGATAAGCGTCCGACAGGTTTTGGGATCTTTTATATTATCGATCCTTCATCTCAATGCTCTGGGACGTCGCAACACGCCGATCGATCTGAGAAAACAGTTTCATGCTTACTGTGACGAAGCCCACAATTTTCTCACGGACTCGGTTGAAAACCTCATCGCTGAGGCAAGGAAATATCGCGTTAGCTTAAATCTCGCACATCAGTACCTCAGCCAGTTTAATAAGCAAATAGGGGATGCACTTTCAACCGTGGGTACATCCATAATTTATAAAGTGGACAAAAGAGATGCCGGCTACCTTGCAAAAGACTTTCAAGGGAAGGTTAAACCGGAAGACCTCGTTTCCCTCGCAAGAGGAGAGGCCTTTGCCCGCATCGGTACGGACATTGTTAAGATAAAAACACGGTTGCCGTTGAAAATCCCGACTACCAACTTCCGGGATCGAATTATCGAAGAGTCCCGGAGACAATATTATAAACCCGTACATGAGGTTAAGAAAGCAATTAGGCACCGTGGTGAAAGGTGGAAATCACCCTTTTCGGCGCTCAGTGTTTTGCCCATTGAAACGACAGATGGTGGCGTCAAGGAGTTTGCATATGATGAGTTCTGATTCCAGAGTAGAAGCGGCGAAAATTATCGGTGAGGTCTTTGAACTGCTGAGTGATGAGTATCTTCGCTATTGCATAGATGAACCCATCGAGAGAGCGCAGGTCGGTTTTGAATATGACGGGTCGATCCCCATTACACGGCACACTTTTAATGGGATTCTGGGTGACTTTGTTGGTTATATTTACAAACAGGCTCTTTCGGGTCAGAGAATATTGTCGCCTTCCCAAGCGCAAACTGAGGCGGTGGAGATCCTTGAAAAGGGTTATCAAAACGCACATGCACATGGATACTATGCCGCATTACTGGACGTCTTGAATCCTGAATGTGATGGTCTCAATCCCATTCTTTCCCAGATCGCGGAAGTTATTGCCGGATCCCAGAGAAAAAAACATATCATGTGGGTTTATGGAAGCCGCATTGTTATGCTCAAATGGCAAACGAAGTGCGCGATCGCAGAAATCCTTATCCAAAGATGGGGAGGGCTTTTACCTGCCACTATTTTGAATTGTACGCCCGCTCAGCTGGCAGGTCATTTAACGGAACTTTTCAACTTATTTGTCGTTACGGATAAAACAATCGACAAAACCCTGATGCCAAACACTACTCTCAACTCAACATTAAACGATTCAAAGCCGCATAGGCATTACTCGAAGTCAATATAATATTATTAACATAATTACGACATAAAAGCGCGGGACAGGAGGGAATCATGTCAATCAAAAATAAGCCAAGTACAAGCGAGAAAATCGACATTTACCGCAGCTTTTTCTCAGGGCTCACAAATGTTTACGGGACCTATGATCCTGAAACAGGCCGGGCGTATCAAGCAAAAGAAAGGGTTTCCAAGAATGTGTTGTTGAACCATCTCATGGGTCGAAAACCATATGGGGTATATCTTCTTGTCAAGGACCGCACCAGCGCCGTCGTCATTGATTTCGATACAGAAGACCGTTTTGCAGTGATAGACTTTATCACAAGGGCCAAACATTATGGTATTTTGGCATACATAGAAAGAAGCAAGCAAAAAGGATATCATGTATGGATTTTCTTTGAAGAAAGGCTTGTTCTTGCGTCAAAAGCCCGTTTGGTTGCGCATTTCATCCTGGAAGAAATCGATAGGCCTGATACGGAGATTTTCCCGAAGCAGAATTGCCTTGATACGGACGTACATTATGGGAATTACATAAACGCCCCTTTGTTCGGAGCCTTGGTTCCACTCGGGAAGACAGTATTTGTCGATCCGGCAACATTCAATCCTTTCCCTGATCAGTGGGCTCTCCTTAAATCGGTTCAGAGAGTTACAGAACAAGCACTTGATGAAATCATTGAACTAAACGATCTATCCCTTACAGTGCCCTTTCGAGAAACAGCTCCGAAATCTGGGAATAAGCCGCTAGGTTCTTATGCTTTGCCTCCCTGCGCACAAAAGATCCTCGATAAAGGTGTATTTAGATATCAGAGGGTTTCCTGTTTTCGATTGGCGGTACATTTCAAAAGACTTGGCCTGCCATACGATATTGCAATAGCAGGTCTCAAGTCTTGGGCACTAAAGAACCGCCCGGTAGACGGAAAACAAGTAATCAGAGAATCGGAGATCCTGACCCAAGCTTCTGATGTCTACAATAAAAGTTACACGGGTTATGGGTGCCAAACTCCCGCCATCATGCCCTTTTGCGACGACTCTTGTTTTGTGAAAAAACAAAAAAGCAACGACAAAAACCTCTTACGGAATTGATTGCTATGGAAGAATGTCTGTAAGC
>ERZ889078.1345-NODE-1345-length-19649-cov-20.725222_pt1 | contig 19649 bp, 22 predicted proteins | sample MGYA00521266_ERZ889078 | MGnify/ENA primary metagenome ERZ889078 (study PRJEB32303, sample SAMEA104408618) | aquatic metagenome | biome: Brackish water; feature: Pelagic; material: water | place: Baltic Sea | collected 2014-06-16T06:34:00 | depth 76,534 m ...
ACCGGTCAAGGTTATCCATATTCACCGGTCTGAAGTGAATTTGCCGCTTTGACCCGTCCTTACAGGTTACCGTATAAAATCGATGCGTTGCAGGACCGGATTCCACTTTTTCCTGATCCATGATCCAGGTCTTGACAACCTCGTGACGATAGGTTTCTTCCGGAAACGCTTTTTTAAACCATTCCCTTCCGGTGGGGACATCTTCGAGGGTATAACCAAACATCTTCCTGAATTGGGGATTGATGTATTTGTAAACTCCATCTTTTCCGATCAAAGTGATCCCGAGGGGAGATTCTTCCACCAGGGCTCGAAATTTCTCCTCACTCACCATCAGTGCAGTCTGCATGGCCTCAAGTTCCGTTACTTTCCGTTCAAAACCGGCGTAAAGACCATGCAACTCCTTCTGCATCTTCTTGAAGGCCTGGGACAAAACCCCGACCTCGTCCTGCCGTTTAACATCCTTGAATTCCGTTTCCAGATCTCCGGTTCCAAACTGAAGCGCCGCGGCGGTCAGGGTCCGAATCGGTCCGATAATACGCCGGGACACGTAGAACCCCACCCCCCCTGCCAGAAGGGTACATAGAAAAGCCAGACCTATCAGGTATTTTGTCATTTTCCTGATGCTGGCATAAGCTTCACGCGTGGGTTGTTCAACCACCACCGCCCAATCCGTGCCTGTAATGGGCGCATAAACTCCGATAACCGTTTCACCCATTAACCCCTTATATTCATGTACTTTTGCAACATCTTTCGGACCATCGGCAACAAAATCGGCCACCGGTGGCATCCTACTCATATCCTCACCGTATCGCTGCAACACTTGGGCGGGCTTTTGATAGGCCACAAACCGACCTTCCTTATCCACCAGATAGGCATAACCATACTGCCCCACCTCGATACGCGCCACGCGCTGCCATAAATGACTGACATTGACTTCAGCGATCATGACGCCCGCAACTTTTGCTGCGGACGTCATGATCGGCAAAGCAACGGGAACGGACAACAGGCCGGTATCTTCCAGGAATGCCACCGGGCCCACAAAGTTCTTCAATCCTAAGGCCCCGGAAAAAGCCGGATTTTGGGCCTGGTTCATGAGTTCTTCATGCAAAAAGGTATGGAAACGGGAGATCTTGCACCGCTCATTGCCGTCTTGATCCAACACGGAAATCCGGCTGTATAATGGCAGGCTGCTGATCAAGAGATTCTCAACGGAGAAACCTTGCGCTCCTGGAGACTGCAGTGCCAGGGGCGTACTGTCCAAAAAAAAGGCGAGTCGATCCACAGCACGGGTCATATAACCCGAAATCAGTTGTGAGACCTTTTCCGCGGTCTGTTGTTGTAATCGAAACGCAAGATCCCGCTGGGTTTTATCGGCAATAATGATCAAACCCGTACCCACAGCGGCCAACGCCAATATGACCATCAATATGGAAACCCAGGTCAATTGAGTCGCCAGGCTCTTTCGCCGAACCGGACGGATGGGTTTATTGGATGGATGTGGGTTCATGGGAAGGTTGCCCGAGGCCCTTAACCTTAGTGGTAGCACGTGACGCCGGCCAGACCGGCATCAATTCGCCGTTCTGAATCTGCACCACATAGAGTTGCGCAAACTCATTTTGCCCGTTCTCATCAAAGCACAACCTGTCGGCTGGCAATACCAGTTGCGGCCCCCGGGGGATATCGGTCTTTGATAACGCTTTCTGAAGCCTCTTATTATTCCGGGAACCGGATCTTTCCAAAGCATCCTTGAATACCAGCACCGCCTGATAGGCATGGGCACTGTCCCCTGTAATATCTGCTCCAAATCGCGTCCGGAACCGTTCGTTCAGTCCCTTGCTTCCCGGAGAATACTTAGAATACTCGGCCATGGTAAAGGTTCCCTCAGCCAGAACCCCCAAAACCTGGACATATTCGGACGATACCGTCCCGCCCGCCATATCGACCATGGGAACGGATGTTCCGGATGCCGCCAGGGCCTTGCGAATCAAAATGGCGTCCATGAGGTAGGTCACCGTCAGAATGATATCCGGTTCAGCCGCCAGCACGCGTGCCACTTCCTTGTCAAGGTTGGTCGCCCCCTCAGCCCTGTACCCCACATCAGCCACCACTTGCAAGCCTTTCTCCCTCAAAGCGCTCTTTTGAGCGAAAGCCGTTGAAGTACCGAAATCGGTATTTTCATGGAGGAGGGCAACACGACGGACTGGATAGCCCGCAAGCTTCTCCAGATCTTTCAGGAATTGAATTTGATCCCGGGCATAAAATCGGGCTTTGGGCTGGATTCGAAAGGTATAGCTGAAACCTCTTTCAGTGATAATGTCCGCAATGGAGATGCTGACAATAAAGGGCGTTTCCAACCTCTCCGCCACCTTTGAAGCCGGTTTGGTGACGCTGCTCTGGTAGGTGCCGATAATGGCCGCCACACCTTCTTCCTTGATCAAACGTTCCGCTTCCCTGGCGCCAAACTGGGGTTTACCCCGGGTATCGGCAAAAACGACCTCCAATTCGGCCCCGTTCAATGCAGCGATGCCTCCTGCCGCATTAATCTCTTCAGCAGCCAGTCGCACCCCATTGGCACTGTCTACCCCCTTATCGCTTAGGTCTCCGCTGAGGGGAAAAAGCGCGCCAACCCTGACCTTCGAAACCGACCCCTCACCGCTCTCTTTTTGACATCCCATAAGGATTATCAAACAGAACCCCATGACAAACAGACAATTCCGCTTAGAGAATGCCTTCAACATAACGCTCTTTCAAAAGGACTGCAGACATAAAAAACCTGATCATATGGGATCAGATTAGAGACGTAAATCGGTTTTTCGAATTGGGGATCAAGGTTCTACTTTGGCGGCCCTTGATCCTCATTGACGCGTACCCATATTGAAATCATATACGGACAACAACATTATGGTACCCATTTCAAAATAAAATCTTCAACCCGTTTTTCCACCTGATCCCGAACATTCCGCATAAAATCAATGGACTCTTTCGAAGGATCCGGCAGATCCCAGTCCTCCGTAACGGCACTGGGAAAAGTGGGACACGCAACTTCACAACCCATGGACACCACAGCTTCCGGCTGCCATTTATCGGGCAGATCTGAAATGGCGGACGGCTTCAAATAGGCCATATCAATACCCTTTTCCGCCATCACCTTCTCCATCATGGGATTAACTTCCCGGGCCGGAGCACTCCCGGCACTTTCGACCTCAAACCGGTCACCGGCCAATTGCCGGACAAAGGCCGCCGCCATCTGGCTTCGGCATGCATTCTCCCTGCATACAAAAAGAGCCTTTTTCCGATCCAAAAAAGGCGTTATCAATTCTCCGGCCTTCTCCCTGGCTTCCGCCAGAGCCGTAGGATGTTTTTCAATGTCTCCCACTTTATCCAGATGCCTGTACCCCAGGGTTCCTTCAAAACCGGCGCCTACGGCATCGAAGAAATATTTGGCCGTCAGGTTTGTACCGTCAAACAAATTCTTCCCTTTTGTGGCACCGACAGCCAATAAAAAACCTTTTCGCCATTTTCGCCTCGGATCTTTCAGATCCAATACATATTTTCTGGACCAAAGTGCCTGGGATCGGTCAATAAAAGCTTTCAACTGTGCAGTTGCCCCATAAAAATAGATAGGCGTAGCCAATACCACCAGATCTGCCTTTCGCAAAAGGGGATAAGCTCCCTGCATATCATCATCCTGAGGACAGTATCCCTTCCTCTCACAGACGCCACATCCCAGGCATGGCAATACTTTCATCTTGGTTACATCCAGAGCGTGTACACGCCCACCGAGCCTTCCAACCTCGTCTAAAAACGTTGACAAAAGGGTGCTGGTATTCCCTTTGGCTCTTGGGCTACCCTGTAAACCGAGGACAAACATATGAGAATTCCTTTCCGGAGAAATCGTTTTTGGTTTAGATGCTGATTTTCAGAAGGAAGGGGGTCTACTTTCGGGAACATAATCATGGGGAATTTTCCCCTCATTCCATTCCTTCGAAACATACAGATTGCAATAACAGCTTCCGTATTTCTCAAAATCCGCTTCCCTGTAAATACAGGGGCACATGATGTCTTTGTCCTTTTCCCGATCTCCGGAAGCCAGCCTGCACGGGCAGCACATGTAGCCATAGCGATTCTTGTTGTCGAGAAGTCCTTGAATCAGGCTGGAAACCATTTCCTTGTCATTGCTGAAGTAAAACCCTTTGGGTTCCTGTGCTTTTTTTAATAACCCATAAAACTTCTCCACCTCACTCATAACCCCAAAGCCTCCTTGATTTCGTCTTCTTTATATCCGACAATGACCTTGTCTCCGATAATGATTGTGGGGAAAGAGCAGTTTGGATTCCACTTTTTCACATCTTCCAGGATTGCGGCCCTTTCATCACCATGAAACAGGTCGACATCGGTAAAATCGTATTTTACCTCGCATTCATTTAAAAACGTCTTGGTTGATTTGCAATGACCACAAGTACTGAGCGTATAGAGCTTTACTGAATCAGCCATTTAAACCCTCTCCCTTTTTCTTCTTCCATGCCAGATATTCTCCGTGGGTGAATGCCGTACCCAAGCCGGAAGATGATTCTTTATGCACGTCTTTCCTGCAAATACGGCATCTGGTTTCACCGCACATCTGGCACTGAAGACAATCAGAACACTTCTTTTTCTGGTTTGGAATAGTCGGTAACTTCAAAAAATCCGCCATCTCTTTAAAAGAGGCATCTAGTCTCCCTGCTCCGCCATATAGTCATCGTACATGGTTTCAAGGGCAAGTTTATGCTTGGCTTCTTCTTGGCATAACATCTTAAAAACATTTTTGAATTCTTCTTTTTCCGCTTTTTCAAGCAACTCATTGTACAATTTGAGGGCTTTCTCTTCCCGCTTCATGGCCAGTCTGAGAAGATCCGCATAATCCATATCTTTGGGATCGTCCACATCTACCAGATAGTTACTCCGTTTGATATCGGTGATCCATTCAAATTTATAATCCCCCAACGGTTGTTCACCCTTCCCCAAATTTTCCAGCATATCATAGTGTTTCTGCTCTTCAGCGGCAAAGCCTTCCAGGGTCTCTATGGCGCCTGAAAAAACGGCATTTTTCGCCAGACCTGAATAAAAATCAACCGCTTCTTTCTCTTTACCCATGGCAAACTTTACAATTTCCTCAAATGATGTAAATGACATACGTTTCTCCAATTCAAGAATAGAGTTTAATTCAAAAGCAAATTTAGATGTGATTCGATTTCCCCTTTGGGGAGGGCACCCACCAAGGTATTGACAAGATCGCCGTTATTAAGCAAAAGCATGGTTGGGATACTTCTGATAGAATACCGGGAGGCGGTGTGCTGATTTTCATCCACATTCAGTTTGGTAATTTTAATGCGTCCTGCATATTCCATAGCCAGCTGTTCGATTACAGGACCCACCGTACGGCAGGGCCCGCACCATGGGGCCCAGCAATCTACCAGGACAGGACCAGGAAAAGCGAGGACTTCCGATTGAAATGTCATGTCCGTAACATCAATGGGCTTGTCTGTCATTGTGCCGATCAGCAATGGCGCTTTACATTTCCCGCATACCGGTTTTTCCCCGATTCGATCTTTGGGAACCCTGTTTTTTGTACCACATTGACGACATTCCCGAATGATGCTTTCCCTGTTCATGGTATGACCCTTTGAAAAACTGCCTATTCCGGTTCGAACTGATCTTTTTCGGCACCGCAAACCGGGCAGGTCCAGTCATCGGGAAGATCAGCAAATGCGGTTCCCGCAGCCACTCCGTTATCTGAATCACCTTCTTCAGGATCGTAAACATATCCACATACCGAACAAACATATTTTTCCATATAATTCATCTCCTAAATCTACTATTTCATTAGAGTTTTTTGGCAATGTCCTTGCCATAGCCCTGTGCCATTTCGATTCCGCCGCCCAGTAAAGCGGATTTAAGCATTAAGGGACCATTCACCATATCCATTTCGAGGATATTTTTCATGGTGTCAAAGATCCTTCCAGGAGCTTCACCGCTCCATCCGAAAGCGCCGAAAGATCCACCGACCTTACCCTTAAGGCCTGTTTTTTCCGCCAGGAACAGCATGGTTTTCATGCCCTGCATCATTTCACCGTGATAGGTAGCAGATCCGAAAACGTAAGCGTCGAAACCCTCCAGATCCTCAACTTTTTTTACCTTCGTGATATTGACGACCGATGCTTCAGAACCCTGGATGCGAATCCCTTCAGCAATTAAATCCGCGATTCTCTTTGTTTCACCGGATCTGCTGGCATAAACAACAAGTGCTTTTCCCATCAACAACCTCCCCGCTTATTCTTCCTCGGCAACAACTTCACCTTCGTGTTTCGTCCCACAAAGGGGACACAGGATATCAATCTCGTTCTCGTCTCCGATGAACTTTTCCCTTAATTTCTCCGGCCCCAGGAAACTAACATCGCCACAACCGCATTGGGGACATTCTGCTTTCACCTGATACTTTTTCTTGGACATGTAACCCTCCCGGTTTTATGGTCTAAAGCCTTGGATCCTGACCCGTATTTCCGCAGTCAGGAATGTAGCATGTGGTATCGACAAATTCACATTTTTTGTCGCAAGACGGACACTTTTCCGGCGGCGCATCCGACTTTACATTATATCCGCATTCCTTGCATTTCCAATCTCCCATTGTAACACCCCCTTTCTCTGATTATCGACCGTACAAATGATTCCGTTGAACAACTGACTAAAACGTAAAACGTATGAAAAAAATCAAAAACTTAATAATACTACAAAGCATATTTTATGCCAAAATGAAATAAATAAATCTCAAAGGACAAAAGGGTTTGATTATCAGCCCTTTAGGGCTCATGGAAAAAACAGCTTCAAGAAGAAGGAAAGCGCCCGTCAAAATATTATGGTACAAAGATGTCTCATGTCAGAACAGAACGTCGTAACCGGTTGATATCATATTTGTCCAACTGCAGCGCTGTCTCATGTTACCATTTGAATCAAAAGTGTCTCATGAAACACTTCGCTCAACCCCAAAAAACCTAAGAATCAGAGCTCTGATCTTGACAGCCGTTACCCACCCCAGGGCATTTGAGCGTAGGTATCAGTAAGTTTATCTCTGAATTCCTTGAAAAATTTTTCATGGGCCTTTTCCCATGCGGCCAGCATCTTCAGAGCTTTTGAAGCCGGGCCATCAACTTTTCCAGCCATTTTTTCATAGAATTCACTCAGATCTTTTTCAATAAGCCAGGCAGTATTGAAAACCGTTACATCGGGAATCATGGATTCATAGAGACATTTTTCCAAGAACTCCGATCGGCTTCGATCATCAAAATAGTTAGTCGGTTCCAGAACCTCCTTTTCCAGGCTGGGCAGGTCCACCGACTGATCCAGTCTTAACTTTTCCAGAATCGCCTCAATAAATACAATATGCCGTTTCTCTTCTTCAACAATTTGTTTGAATGCCGTTACCGCGGCACCAACACCCATACGTTCCACCGACGTCTCGAAAAAACTCATGCCGGTCTTTTCCTGGTTCAGTGCATACTCAAAAATCTTGATTAGATTTTGGTTGTTTTCCATACATTTCCTCCCTGGTCAGTCTCCTTGCAGGCCCAATCTTTGCTTAAACGCAACCGGTGCGCCAAACAAAACCAAAACCCTCCGGATATGACATAACAGTTGATAAGGACTCGCTTTTATACAAAGTGAGTACAACAGCCATTGTTAATACTGCCCCTCACGTGCTATAGTATAGGACAATTAAAGCTACAGGGCAACCTGTTTAGCCACAACTTCCCACACCTAAATATTGACGTTCATAAGGAGATTCAAGAGTTATGAAATTCGCAACTTTCAACACCAACTCCATACGGGCCAGGCTGCCGATTCTGCTGGATTGGTTAAAACAAGAAAGTCCGGACATTCTATGCCTTCAGGAGACCAAAGTGCAGGATCAGGACTTTCCATTGGAACCCTTGGAAAAATGTGGCTACCATGCGGCCTTTCGGGGCCAGAAATCTTACAATGGCGTCGCCATTCTCAGCAGATCACCATTACAAAATCCACGCCTGGACCTTTTTGAAGAAGGTGATAAACAAGCGCGATTCATCAGCGGCACCATAGACGGGATCCCAGTCATCAACGTCTATGTTCCCCAAGGGTCTCAGGTGGGATCCGATAAATTTACCTATAAATTGAAGTGGCTTCAATCCCTTTATGATCATATCTCCAACCGGTATGAGCCCGATACCCTCCTTCTGGTGGCCGGAGATTTCAATGTGGCCATGGAAGAACGGGATGTCTATGATCCTGACGGATTCAGGGGAGGCGTAGGATTTCACCCCAAAGAACAGGCATTGATGGAAAAATTTTTCAAATGGGGCTTGGTGGATATCTTTCGAAAACATACCACAGACGCTGATCATTACACCTTCTGGGATTACAGAATTCCCAATGGCTTCAAACGAAATATGGGCTGGCGCATCGATTATATCTTGGGAACAGCACCTCTCGCTGAAAAATCAAGCGCCATCTGGATCGACACCCACGCTCGCGGGCTGAAAAAACCATCGGATCACACCTTTCTGGTCACCTCGTTGGATGTATGAAGATCAATTTTTAAAAAGTCTTACATATTCACCATATCCTTCCTTAACCAAGTCCTTTTCAGCAACAAAACGAAGGGCAGCGGAATTCATACAGTAACGGTGGCCCGAGGGCGGCGGTCCATCCGGAAACAGGTGGCCTAGATGGGAATCCCCGTGACGGCTTCGCACTTCGGTCCTTACGGAAAAAAGACTCCGGTCTTCTTTTAGAACAATATTTTCCAGTACCAGCGGTTTTGTAAAACTGGGCCAGCCGGTCCCCGAATCATATTTATCGATGGAGCTGAAAAGGGGCTCTCCCGAAGCCACATCAACGTATATCCCATGATCTTTGTTATTCCAATAGGTGTTATCAAACGGCGGTTCGGTACCGTCTTTTTGGGTCACCCGATACTGGAGCGGGGTCAGAATTTTGCTGAGTTCATCATCGGATTTTTTCTGGTACGCGACCCATTGAAATGCCGCCGGTTTGGGGGATTTTCCTTTCCATATTCTCGATAGGTACTGGTCGCGACCGGAGCCGCTTCTGTATTGCCGGTAACCCATTGGATCTTTTTTGTGGTAATCCTGGTGATATGCTTCCGCCTCGTAAAACCCGGAAAATGGTCTGATCTCCGTCACAATGGGTTTATCATAGGTTCCGGATCGGTCCAGAAGATCCCTGGACTTTGAAGCCGCGAGCTTCTGCGCTTCGGAGTGATAAAAAATGGCGGTTTCATACTGATTCCCCCGATCAACGAATTGCCCACCTGAATCCGTAGGATCAATTTGACGCCAAAACAGATCCAGAATTTCCAAATAGGTTGTTTTGGAAGGGTCAAAGATAATTTGAACGGCTTCCACATGGCCGGTCTTACCGGAGATCACATCTCTGTAGGAGGGGTTTTCCATGTCCCCCCCCGTATAACCCGACTTCACTTCCAATACACCATCGAGTTTTTCAAAGGGATGTACCATACACCAGAAACAACCACCCGCAAGTGTCGCTTTTTCAACGGGGGTTTGTGCATTCACCCCCGTCGAAACAACCATGAGGGCGGGCAACAAAGAAAACAAAAGGGTTCCTTTTCCAAACATTTCAGATTCCTCTCCTAATGGTTTAGGGCCCATAACATCATGAACCTTTTACAGCATACCATCCCTTTTCAACATGGATTTGAGGATACCCAGCGATACCACATAAAGGACCCGGGATGATTCGTTGATGCCCAATAGACGAGAAGCTTCCCCATCATAAAAGGCACCGATACCGCAACAACCCAAACCCAGAGCTGAGGCCGCAAGATAAAGTCGCTCTCCCATGAGGCCGGCAGTCAACATGGCGTATCGATACCCCCTTGGACCCCATGCCTCTTCCAGTAACGTCATGTTGCTCATGAACACAAAATGAAGGGAGGCACTCCCCATCCAGTCCTGATCCAGACAGATATGACTCATGGCACCGGTAAAGGTCCCAGGCGCTACCAGGCCTAAGTCCCCAATATTATCATCCACCAGATAAAATCCATCCTCAATGGATTCCACACCCGCGGTCAAGAACCCGGTGCAAATACTCCGAACATATGAGTCCATTCCGCCGTAATCGATTGCATTAATGACATTGAGCAATGCCTGCAAATGAGAAATGGGCAGCGTTTCGGCCACAAAATTTCTGCTGGATCTTCTCTGAAAAACAGTTTCCGGATATGGTAAACCTGCATCAGGTATCGATACTGGCGGAACCGGAACCCGGGATTTTGGAATAAGTCCCAAATCATGGCACAAATTCAAGTCCTTTTTGCCCGGTTTTATGTCGTATCCCGCAGTGTGAACCGCCAAGACTTCAGGCACATCAACCTCACGAAGGGAGACGCGACTGGCCTTTTTCACTGTTTCAGGCAAATCCTCAATGGTTTCTGTTTCAAATAACTTAAGATGGGAATCAAGCGTTCCCTTCACCCGGCAGACGGCAAGGGCCGCTTCACGATCTTCATCCAGGCCCAGAAGGTGATTGACAGCCTGATCATCAAAATCAAATGTATTTTCATATGTTAAGCCCAGCGCTTTGAGTGACAGGGTGAGGTTTTCAAGCACATGACCTGTATCCAGCAAATGGTAACGGTAAGAACGATTCCCGTATTTCCATGCACTCCTTGAAAAAATGGCTGTCAGGAAAAAGGTGAGGGGGGTATCAAAATGGCCATCACGTAATTTCACCAGGCCGTGCTCTCTAATGGAGAAATGATATAATCCAGGATCCAGACCCATTATTCCGTTTGAAACCACATAGATTTCCGTGGGATAAAGAGCACCTGCCGAAGCAGCGCTTCGATAATAAAACGTGCCATTGGCGTGGCGGGCCTGGGACGTCAGCGTGTAAGTCAAAAGCAGAATTCTGGAAAGCATCGCCAGGTCAAAAACCCCATGGGTCGGACGGTTTTCATATGGCGCTTCATACAGGGTAAAAAAGTCCTCATGGGGAAGCGGCATTTCACGCGGCATAGCAATGGTTTCCCGTCCCTCATATCGCTTAAAGAGTTCCGGCTGGTTCTGCCAATCTAAAAAATGGCCACCCATTTTTGACCGTTCGTAGCTGGTCTTTTCGTGGTATGAACCGGCAATTTGCTTCATGCCTTCCTCGTTTTTGGGTTTAAGGTTTAAGGTTTAAGGTGTAAGGCATTTCGGTATCAGGTCGCCCCTGGTTAAAAAAGTCAGGCTTAAAACCTTACACCTTATACCTACATGATTAGGCCGCTTCAAGCTTCTGTCTGTCAGCCATATCCATCATAATCCGTTCCCTGGCCTTATCGATACCCAGGGCCTTTCTTTTCTTGTCAATGTGGGCAATCATCATGCGGGCCATTTCGTAAGGATCCGCTGTAAACCCCCACTTTCCAAACCCCATCTTTTCGAGGTCTTCAAAGAGATGCTGGTGAAACTTCGTCCCTTCTATGATGGGATAGGTCACACCGAAGACCGTGTACACCCCCGACGCCACAAAATACTGCCCGATGGCTATGGCCTTTTCACTCATCCATTCGGGAGCGGCACCGGCTACGGGAAGATCCGCCAAGCTGTCTCCCAGACCTCCGGTACGAACCATTTCAGAGCAGGCGGTAAGAATCCGGCTGTTATCCGCACATGAACCCAAGCCCAGCACGGGCGGCATGCCCACCGTCTCACAGACTTCACTGAGCCCGGGACCCGCCATGGCCGCAGCCTCAGGCGCGTACAAACCAGCCTTTGCCAAGGCGATCTGGGAACATCCGGTCTGAACCACCAGAACATCGTTTCGAATCAGCTCTTTGACCAGCTCCACATGAACCCAGTCCTGTTTCACTCTTGGGTTGGTACAACCGACCACGCCGGCCACGCCCCTGATCCGCCCGTTGATGATATTCTCATTTAGAGGCTTGTAGGAACCCCGAAAGGTTCCGCCCAACATGTAGTTGATGTATTCCATGGAAAAACCGTGAACTCCGGAATTCCTGATGTTGGGAATCTCGATGGGCAGTTTCCGGTTTTTGAACCGATCAATGGCGCCTCTGACAATGGCATCCGTACATGCCCTTGGGTCGTGTTCAACAAATGCAATATGGTCCACCCCCTCGATGCGGCATCTGGGGTTGGTGGTAAAAAGTCTGGTTCCGTAACAGTCGGCCACCTGGGCAAGGCCCTGTTTAATGCATTGCACATCAACGCCCATGGCATCCACGGCGCCGGTCACCAGAATGGTTTCCGTGCTCATGAAATTGCCCGCATGGGGTATTCCATGGCGGGAAAGCATTTCAGCCCCGGAACAGCACATGCCGACCAAATTGAGCCCTTCCGCACCCGCATCTTTTGCTTCCTGAAGGAGACCCGGATCGTCGACTGATGCCAGCACGGACTCAAACAGATTAGGCTCATGCCCGTGAATTATGATGTTGACCTCTTTTTCCCTGAGGCACCCCATATTGACATCCCCCTGGACGGGTTTTGGGGTTCCGAAGAGAATATCCGATATTTCCGTGGCCACCATGGAACCGCCCCAGCCATCCGCCAATGCGGTCCGACTGCATTGCTGGGTGATATTCTCGTAATGCTGATCCACCCCCATGTGGGTTCGATGCATCAATTCCATGATTTCGCGCATGGCCCCTCTTGGAACCACATTGTGCTTTCTCCATGTCTCCAGGGTTTTTTCGGGAACTCTTTTGGCAAAAGGAATCTCCCCTTCCACCTGAGTGTAGGTCCGTTCCAGTTCCGCATGAAGATCCATGGCAATATCCTTGATCTCCCGACCCTCCACCTCAATTCCCAAGCTGGCAGCAACCTCCTCCAGTTTAATGGGATCCTTTATGGAATACTCTTTGATATGACCGTTCACAACCTCTTTGAATAGCGCCAGCATACTCATTCCATGATCGGTATGGGCCGCCGTTCCCGTCGCCACCATTCTGCCAAAATTACGAGCCTGAATAGTATCGATGGTCGCGCCGCATACCCCCACCTTTCCATAGGGGTCCTTGGAATTCAATCGACAGGGCCCCATGGCGCAGTGCTTACAACAGGCTGAAACAGCACCGATAGGGCAGGCCTTCATTGCCGCCGCACGGTGATGCGCCGTTTCGACACCATCCCTTTCAGCCTTTTTAAGCATTTGCGCCGTAGCCTCACACGCGGTAACACTTTTGAGGTCCAAAGGCTTTATTTCTTTAATTTTGATGTCCTTTTCCATATTTTCCTCCTTGGTGATAACCCCCTTCATGGAGAAATCTACCTTACTTTTAGATTAACGTAAAAATGGTCAAAAAAGAACACATTGATCACAGACCTATACTTTGACCGAAAAACGTTTCTCTCTAAAATGGATTTTTGCCCTCTGACACCTTGGGCAAGTAAGCTGGTCGGGAAGCGCCTCAAATGGAACCCCCGGTTCAACACCCGCTTCTTTACATCCCTTTTCCGGTTCATAACCATAACCGCATGGGCACTGGTAAACGTGAACCTTTCTATAACCTTCCTTTGCCATACCTATCTTTACCTCCCTTCCGAAACACAGGGTTTGCGCTAATTCAACCTCACACGCTCCCTTTTTAATTTTTGTCTGCATAAAATCTTTGAACCTAATACACCCTAGGGTACAGTTAAGCAGTTTGTGTGCCAAAACGTACCAGAACAAACCAGAAACAAATATAATAGAATAAATATCAGATTGTTATGTCGTCATGATGAACCTCATGAATAGCGAAGTGTCGCCTGCAAATCTTGGCGGTTGAGACAGAAGTGTCGCAAAATATAATGACAACACATTGTTTTTGTTAATTTTTCATGGATTTATAAAGGAACTCCAGGCAAAATAACTCAGAAGGAATCTCATTTTCCAAGCAAACATTCGATCAGAAGTGTCTCATTCCATATTGGGACACTTTTGTCTTATGAAACACTATGTTCCGATTTTCAAAAGGGAAGAATTACACCTGATTAAGGCATGACACAACAGCGAAAAACGCGAAAGGCTTTCAAACACGGGCTGGCATTGGGTATCGGGGTCATGCTGTTTTTCGGGGTGACCATGGGGATGGAACTGCTCCAGGAAACAGGCAGGCTTGAAATCAAGCCCAACGTGGAGCATTGGACCTCAACATTCGGGCTCACTCATAAATAAATTCAGAATCCACAGATTAGAAGGTGGCCGTCTCAGATTCGGATTCAATGGGCGCAAATGCCTTCAAAACCGCTTCATAGCTTCCCCCCGGAGAAGAAGCATCCCTTTCCGGTGCTTTTACCCTTTGGGGTTCGGCACTTGCCATTTCCCCCACATGGGGACTTTCAGGCTCCGCCACCACCGGTTTTTCAGTTTGGGTTGAGAGTTCGGGGGCAACACCGCTGCTGGAAATGGAAATGAAATTTCCTGATCTATCCAGAAATACGGAAAGATTCACCAAAACCTCAAAATTCATCGAATAGGCCACCGCCTCCCCATGGACCCCCATGGATGCATGCTTGCATTTGATGTCTTCCCCCACATCCAGGTTATGAACCCTTTTGAAAATTTTCTGGATCACACTGCTGTCAAAGTTGGAAGCAATGGCCTCAGCCAGCGCTTTCTCCCCTTTTCGAATGGCTTCGGGATTTGCGACTCTCATGTGGTTCACTCCTTCACTTTAAATGCAGGATCTCTTCTGCAAGATTTAGATAGCACCTGCCACCGAACGCCCCCACATCCTGAAGAAAAATCGGGGTGCCCACTATGGGCGCGTTTTTCAATGCAGTATTCCTGGGGATCACCGTTTTAAACAGCAGGTGGCCGAACCGCTCCCTGGCAGCCTCGCAAATACGCTGACCAGCGCTTTCTCCCACGTCAAACATGGTCAATAGAATCCCCCCCATCTGAAGGCGCTGGTTGCCGGTTTTTTTGATGATGTCCATGACTTGCATCAAAGGCGCAACCGCGTCCAGGGCATATGCTTCACATTGCATGGGAATCAGCAGCAAATCTGCCGCAGTAAGGGCATTAAAGGTGAGAAGTCCTAAAGAGGGGGGCGTGTCCAGAATAATATAATCAAAAGAGTCTTTTACCCGGTCCAGAAAATACCGAAGTTTTTTTTCCTTGTCGGGGGATTTCATCAGTTCAACTTCCGCCCTGAACAGTTCCATGCGGGCAGGCAGCAACTTCAAGAAGGCCAGAGTGGTTTGAAGGATTATCTCTCGTGGCGCAGCACCTTCAACCAGGGCGTGATACATGTTTTTCTTAAGTGTTGTTTTGTCGATACCGAGGCCCGACGTGGAGTTTCCCTGGGGGTCCAAATCAACCAGAAGCACCTTTTTTTCCAACAAGGCCAAAGCCGCTGAGAGATTGACTGCCGTGGTTGTTTTTCCAACCCCTCCTTTCTGACTCGATATGGAAATGACGGTTCCCACGTTAAAAAGTCCATTTTTGGCTTGAATTGGGTGCATCCTGCCGACGGTTAAAATGCGTCCTAAGATTAACCACTTTTGCAGCTTATGGTCAATTCATTTTTATCCTTTATTAACATTTCCCCAAAATCAGGGCCTTTCGGAAAGGGTAACGCGGATACGCTTTGAAAAACCCTTTCTCAGAACCTGCAGATCCGCACCCTGTCCCACTTCCATCTGCTCAACATGCTGAACCAGTTGCTTCATGTCATTTACGGCAATACCATTGATATCGGTGATAATATCGCCTCCCAGGCGAAGCCTGATCCCCCGGATCACCACTTCCCGGTTACCACCCCTCAACCCGGCCTGGTGCGCGGGTCCACCGCGTACTACCTGAACCACCAGCACACCTGAAGACACCTCGATACCCAGGCCTTCAGACAGAGAAGGGCTCAGGGAAAGCCCGGAAATGCCGAGCCAGGGTCTGGCCACCCTTCCGGAAGTAATCAGTTTTGTTGCCACACGCCTGGCCAGGTTGATGGGAATGGCAAAACCGATCCCCTGGTATCCACCCGAAAGGCTGAAAATAGCAGTGTTGATTCCAATGACATGACCGTTTGAATCCAAAAGAGGGCCACCTGAATTCCCCGGATTAATGGCGGCATCCGTCTGTATCAGATCCTCAATCTCGTTACCGTCTTCTGTCCGGATGCTTCGATGAAGCGCACTGATAATACCGGTGGTCAGTGTATGAGAAAGGCCAAAGGGATTCCCGATGGCAATGGCTTTTCGGCCGGGCAGAAGTTTGTCCGAATCTCCCAGGGTGGCCACCACTTCCACATCGCCAGGTGGAATTCGAATCACCGCGAGATCGGTTCGAGGATCCCGTCCCACCAGGGTGGCATCAATTTTTTTTCCACTCGCCATGGTCACCGTCAGCTTCTGGGCTTTGGCCACCACATGGTTGTTGGTCAGGATATATCCCCTTCGATCAATAATAAAACCGGATCCCTGACCCTGCCTCGGGATCACTTCCATCCAGAAGTTCATGCCGAGGGTAGTGGTGGCGATATTGACCACCGCCGGATGAACTTTTTCAAACACATCCACATTAATTTTCTCATCGGAAGAGTAAACAGCCGTTTGTGCCACCATTGATGGTTCAGGGGCATTAAAATCCAGGGATTCCACAGTGGGTCTTTTTTCCGGAAAAAATGACCTATCCTCTTTTTTGAACCATAAGAACAGAAAAAGCAGAAGAAGAACAAACCATATGGTTTTGGTTGAAAATCTTGGCATAATCAAGATCCTTTTTAGAATTATTGCATTTAACCAATATAGGTCTTTAAGGATAAATTTCAAATACCGGACCTGGTAAAAACCAGGACATGTTTTATGGAAGTTTCCCTTTGGATGGGCTATTTCGTGGCGTTATCAAACCAGAAGGGGAAGGATCTTGCAGCCGCCGGTATGGATCAACCCCATTTTCCTTATCTTGAAAGGAAGAGGCACGCCTTTCACGAACCACTCAAAACCCCCATATCATGATGGTTTGTATTCCTACCAGTAGATTATTGCGTTAGCCTTTGATTTGCCATTTTTAGAGCACTTCCAAGAACAGATAAAATATTGAAAATAACGGTGATATGTTGGATATTGCATCTTGACGATCTGCATCATTAGCGGCCCACCCAAGCTTTCCGCGTCAGCGCGCTTCTTGCCGTCTGGTGAATGCTTTGGTTATGTTGTTAATTTATCAATAATTTTCTGGCAACAAGCGCGAATTCTGTTGACTCATGGTCGAAAGTTTCACCAGCGACATTTGAGAAGAAACTCTCAATTTCAAAGCCGTTTTCTTCAATTTCTTTTCTCAATGATTCATTGCTGAAATATTGTAACCAGTTATATACAATCCGCGTTCGCGACTCCTCTATTATTGTGTATTTATCGAGAGTTACTTTCTCTTTCTCGTACTTGAGGGTGTTCACAAAACAGTAATAATCCCGAGGTGACCAAAACCCGTTTAATTGATTGAGTTCGTAGCTTGCCGATTCTTCTTTTTCATTAAAGCTGTTCAAGGAATACACATCGAGCAACACAGCCCCGCCTGACTTTAATAGAGACGAAAATTTAGAAAGCATTATTCTTCTTTGCTGAGGGCTTAAGGCACAAAAATCACACATGATCATTATGATCAGGTCGAAGCGTCGGGTGGTTTCAAAATCAAAATAGTTTGTGTGGACATAATCGATTGTTAATCGTTTTTGTTTCGCAACCTGTTTTGCATACTTTAGAGAGTTTTTTGAGAAATCTATACCGGTGACTTTTCCTCCCTGTTCCGCAAGCCTGGTTGTGTAGAGACCCGGACCACAACCAAAGTCTGCAATTTTAGTTTTGTCATTGACTTCAAAGTGAGAAACTATCCACTCTACAGATCGGTCGATAAATCTTTTATTCCGAGAAGAAACATCAATGGATTCATTTAAATGATATTCGAGCATTTGCCTTGATGTATGCTCATTAGTCCACAGTTCGTCTGCTGTATAAAATTGAAAAGGTGCTGGCCGTGAATTAATTTCTTTCAGTTCTTTAAACATTACGACTCCATGATTTTTCGACACATAACGGCGCTCTTCAACGGGCGCGTTTCTTTGCGCTCCGCTGCAAGAAAAAGGTTAGGCCTTCTTCCGCGTCTTTGCCTTTCTTTTTTGTATCTGACGTTAATGGGAATATATAGAGTACCTCAAATAATCCGCGGCAACAAAAAGGTGTAATACGCCTTATTCACATGAATCAGGATGAATGGGAATTCACAAACACCATGATACGGTCACCGAAAAGAACGAGGTCGTTCAATTCGGAATTGATGACCGACTTCACGATATCCAGGTTAACACGCTGATAGTCATGGATGACCGCATTGCCAAAATGAACCATGTTTTTGAGTTTTTCCTTCAATCGCTGGTCAATTACATTTTTTTTCTGAAGCAGTTCGAAGCTTTCAGCACTGGATGCAGGAATCCCCATTTTATGTTTTATAATAACGTGATTAGCGAGATCGATAGCCTGTTCCCAGACCCGTTTCTTTGGACTGCCGCGGCGGCAACAGCAAAGCGATGTCAATATCGCTGTCGGGCCATTCGTCTTCAGTATCATGAGACCCGAAAACATATATACCCTGCACATGGGGGTAGTGTTTAAGAATGATCCGAATAATTGCATCTTTTTATTATTTTCCGCCTATTTCATCTATCAACCTTCAGTTAATCTGACACCTGAATCCTGAATCTTTCATAAAATGACATAAAATTTTCATGATATCAACAAGTTTTGCGAGGAAATTCGGGACAAACTGCTGCAAACACAGGGAAGATAAACAGGGGATTTGCGGATTATTTCTTGCCTGGAAATTAATATTTCCCTATAGTTTCTAAAAATTAATTTAACGGGAGGAAAAAATGATTCGCAAACCCACAGTTCTTTTGATCTCTACCATGGACACCAAACATCAGGAAGCGGAATTCGTCATGGCCTGCTTAAAAGAAGCCGACGTGGATGTTTACACCATTGATGCGGGCATCATGGGTGAAAGCCCCATTCCCGTTTCCGTAACCCGGGAGGAAATCGCTCAATTGGGAGGAGAAACTCTCTTAAAGGTTCAGAACATGGGCCATGAAGGGAGGGCCCTGGCAGCCATGATCAAAGGTGCCATCCGAAAGGTTGAGAAACTTTATCAGGAGGGTCGTTTTGACGGTGTGTTCGGCCTGGGGGGATCCATGGGCACCACCCTCGGCACATCGGTCATGCGCACGTTGCCGGTGGGCGTCCCCAAAGTCATGGTCACCACCATGGGGTCCAGAAACACACGCGGGTTTGTGGGAACCAAGGATATCCTGATGCTCCACTCGGTTTGCGATCTCGCAGGGCTGAACCGCATTACGAAAAAGGTTTTGCATAACGGCGCCATGGCCATGGCCGGAATGGTCCGATACCCGGCAGAAGCGCTTTCAGATGATAAACCGTTGGTCCTTTTGTCGACACTGGGGACCACTGAAACGTGCATCAAAATAATCCGCGGGCAGCTGTTGGCGGAGGGCATGGAACCGGTGGTTTTCCATACGGTGGGTGCCGGGGGGCAGGCCATGGACGAAATGGTCGAACAAGAACGTCCATTTGCGGTTGTGGATCTGT
>ERZ889078.1347-NODE-1347-length-19645-cov-13.903318_pt1 | contig 19645 bp, 16 predicted proteins | sample MGYA00521266_ERZ889078 | MGnify/ENA primary metagenome ERZ889078 (study PRJEB32303, sample SAMEA104408618) | aquatic metagenome | biome: Brackish water; feature: Pelagic; material: water | place: Baltic Sea | collected 2014-06-16T06:34:00 | depth 76,534 m ...
GATAATTATTCCTGACTCCATGCTCTACTAAGGAGTAAATACACCAAATATATAGCGATAAGTTTTGCAAAATGACGTATTTTTCAATAAATTGACTTTAAACCACTATGATATATAAAATTTGATAAGGACATGTAATATGAACAATCAAGACGCTATCAAAATATTTGAAGAGAAAGAAGTTCGAACTTTGTGGGATGAAGATAAAGAAGAGTGGTTTGTTTCTATTGTAGACGTAGTTTCCATCTTGACTGAAAGTAAAAATCCTCAGGCATATTGGAGAAAGCTTAAACAGCGACTTAAAGAAGAGGGAAATGAAACCGTGACAAATTGTCACGGTTTGAAAATGAAAGCTTTAGATGGAAAGATGAGACTTACTGATGTAGCTAGTACGGAACAACTTTTTAGACTTATTCAGTCCATTCCATCGCCAAAGGCTGAACCATTTAAACTTTGGTTGGCAACTTTAGCTAAAGAGCGACTTGACGAGATGCAAGATCCTGAACTTACTATTGATAGGGCATTAGAGCAATACTTGGAGCTTGGTTATTCTCAAAACTGGATTAACCAAAGATTAAAAAGTATAGAAATTAGAAAAGAACTCACAGATGAGTGGAAAGATAGAGGACTAAAAGAGGGGATTGAGTTTGCTACATTAACAGATATCATCACCAAAACATGGGCAGATAAAACGACTAAAGAGTATAAAATTCTAAAAGGTCTCAAAAAAGAGAACTTACGGGACAATATGACAAATACGGAACTTATCTTAAATATGTTAGCTGAAGCATCAACAAAAGAGATATCGCAAGCTATAAATCCACAAAATTTTGATGAAAGTAAAACAGTTGCTAAACAAGGTGGAAATGTTGCAAAAATTGCAAAAGAAGAACTTGAAGCTAAAACAGGTAAAAAAGTTGTAACTAGCTTAAATGCAAAAAAAATATTGGAAGATAAAAAGGAATAGTTTTGACAGAGAAATAAAACTTAAAACAGAGATTAAGACTTTCGAAGATAGAGTTATGGAATGTGAAAATGAGATAGATAAAATGGTCAATGAACTTTACTCGTTCCATAGCTCTTACTGTGGAATGCATACAAAAGTCAATAAAGTAAAAGTTAGCAAAGGATGCGTAAAACGGACAGTCAAAACGCTATCAAAATACTTGAAGATAAAGAAGAGCGGTTTCTTCCTATAACTGAAGTTTTAAGGGAAAAACAGTAGGCCTAGAAAATATTGGAGTGATTTAAAAGTGAAAGTTGCTTACTCGACCGTATTGTAAGAACGGTCGCCCGCGTCTCCTAGACCTGGGATGATGAATTTGTCGTCGTTTAGTTTTTCGTCAATTTGCGCCACGTACGTATCAATGTCGGGGTGGGCGTCGCTTAGGGCTTTGACTCCCTCGGGGGAAGCTATGACGTTGAGCGTGATTATCTTTGACGGGCCTCTTTCCTTTATGAGGTTCAAGGCGTCGATCATGGAGCCGCCCGTCGCTAGCATCGGGTCGACCAAAAGAACGATTTTGCCTTCGCAAGAGGGAAGTCTGTCGTAGTAAAGAACGCTTTTGTGGGTCGTTTCGTCTCTTTTCATCGCCAAAAAACCAGCCGTCGCGTTTGGCAAAAGCTCCATGGCGCTATCGAGCATGGGCATGCCCGCTCTTAAAACCGTCGCGACTATGATGTTTGATTCGTCGATGGCTCCAAAGCTGGATTCCCCTTGCCACGTTTTTACGCTTGTCGGCGTCAAAGGAAAATCTTTCAGCGCTTCGTAAACAAGCTGTTTGGTTAGTTCCGCGATGGTATGTCTAAAACGAATGGCGTCCGTTTTTTCGTCTCTTAATCGGGTGATTAAAGTTTTCGTAAGCGGATTTGAAAGTTCGTAAATCATGGGAATCCTTTAAAGTTTCGTCTTCTTTTTCGTAAAGTACGGCTTGATTAGATAGTAAAGCGTAAAACTCCAAAGAATCACAGTTGAAACCCAGTCGAGAGCGCTGGCTTCTTCGTGCGAGTGAACCAGCTCTTTCACGCTGACGCCGCTGAGAACGTAGTCGAGTCCGAAACCAAAAACGACGGAACCCAAGATGATGGTTCCGAGGTAGACGTAAAGCGTTCTCGTTCCCAGCATTTTTTTCACCACGCCGATGGTTACCGTGTTTGTGGCGGGTCCGGCGGTTAAAAACGCGAACGCGGCTCCGGGGGAAACGCCGGCGAGCATAAGACCAGCCGCGATTGGAAGCGAGGCGGTCGCGCAGACGTACATGGGAACGGCGATGACGATGGCTATAACATAGGAAAGCCAGCTGTATTGGATGAGAATGTCGCTTAAGTTTTGCGGAACCGCAACCGTTATCAGCGCGCCCAAAAGAAGACCTGTGAGAAGAGGGGACGCTATGTCTTTGAGCAGCGTTCCAAAGGAGTATGCGAAGACTCGTCCGGGCAAAGATATTTTTTGAGTCTCGCAACTTCCAGAAGAGCAACAACTCTCTTCACTCGAAGTCTCCGCCGTTTTTGACGCTTTTGGCGAAGCTACCGCGGAAAAGCTCATCGCGCCCATCGGTTTTTTTGGAGCCGCCACGCTAAACGCGGGCTTCGGCTCTTCCTCTTTGTCCCCGTAAAAGTTGGCGAGAACTCCGGCTATGATGGATATGACCATGGAGGTCGCGACTCTGTAGATGGTGAAAGCCCAGCCGAACATCCCGTAAGTCGCGAGTATGGAGTCCACTCCCGTTATGGGGGTGGAGATGAGAAACGCGAGCGTCGAGCCGTTGCTCGCTCCGCTTTTTTTGATACTCGTGGCGAGCGGCACCACTCCGCAAGAACAAACGGGAAGGGGAATCCCAAACACGGTCGCTTTGACGACCGACAAAATCGAGCTTTTGCCCAAGTGTTTGGAAACGATGGCGTCGGGAACAAACTCGTGTAAAATTCCCGCGAAGACGAGACCGAACAATATGTAGGGCGCCATGGCGTTGCTTAGGTCGAGAAGAGCGTTAAAAAAAAGCGTCGCGTATTCCATCTACGTCATTCCTTTACTTTTATAAAATAGAAAAAGTCCTCTTTATTGTTGTATCCAACAATCGTTTCGTGGCTTTGTAGCGTTTTGTAGTCTATGAATTGAACGACCGGAGTGAAGTAAGTTAAGAAGCGTTTTGGAAATTTTCCTTCTTCTTTGTTGAGTATCAGGGGAACGTAATTTTTACGCAGGGCTTCGTCCGCGTCCCCTCTGCTAAGAACCCTTTGCTCAAACTTGCGACACCAGGGACAGTAGTTCGCGACCAACACAAGCATAACTCCCTTGCCCGACTTTTTGGCCTTTTTTACCGCTTCGTCGAAGTTCGTTTCATACTTCATTTCATCGGCGAAGTTCTCTTGGGTTATTCCCTCTTTTGGAGTCGTGGCGGCGCTTAAGGAAAATGGCGATAGCAAGATGAAGAGTAAAATAAGTTTTATCATATGGTCTTGCTTTGAATTACTGAAGAAATTTTTGATTATGTTCTAGCAACACATCTGGTTTTCCAAAATAATACCCTTGCGAATATTGCACTCCAAGCGACTTTAAGAGTTCGTATATCTCTTTGCTTTCCACGTATTCGCCGACAAGTTCTATGTCTTGAGATTTGGCGAACGCGATGATGGTTTTGACCACGGACAAGGAATACTCGTCAATCAAAATATTTTTGATTAAGGAGCCGTCTATTTTTAGAATGTCGGGTTGGTAATGAAGCAATCGCTCAAAGTTGGAATAGCCTGTTCCAAAATCATCAATCGCTATTTTTACTCCATATTTCTTAACTCTTACAATGAAGTTTTCCACGACGCTCATGTCTTTTACGTGTTCGTCTTCAAGCAATTCAAAAACGATTCTGTGACTGTTGCTTTTGTATTCTTCTAAAAGATCAAAAATAAAATTGGTTACGTACTCTTGTTCAATATCTAGAGCGGATAGGTTGATGGAGATTTCTTTGTCGGTTTTATACAAGGCTTCAAAAGAGTTTTTCAAAACTATTCTCGTTATTTGAAAATAAAATTTTCCTTGTTTGGAAACATCCAAAAATAGGTACGGAGATAAGATTTCTCCATTTTCGTTTATCAGTCTAACCAAGGATTCGTACTTTATCGTTTTTTGAGTTTCATTGTCGACTATGGGCTGAAAGTAAGAGACTATTCTGAAATTTTCTATCGCTTTGTTCACCATGTTTAAGGTGTCTAAATTTGCTTGAGCCAGTTGATACTGTTTATGAGCCAAATTGTTGGCCAGTATAAAATCTTCTTTAGAGTGTTCAAGTTGACGCAATCCAAACACGCAGTTCTCAAATACGTTGAGTCCGTAAGCGAGACTAGCTCTAACCGATAGATTATAAACGTTATCGTTTACTTGAAAATTTGAGCCGTTTATTTCACTCAATGTGAATTTTACGTTTTCTATTATTTTTTCCACGTCTAAATCCATCGCGTCTTTGGCGAAAGCGAACCTGCCATTTCCCAAAATGAATATGTCTTTAAAAACGCAATCTTCCGGCGTGAAATCAAGTAGTTTTTTAGAGATTTGTTTTTCCACGTAGCTTATTTCGGAATATCCGTAAAATCTTTCTAGATTGTTATAATCGACAACTTCAATGAGAGCCAAGATGGGTTCTTGCGCGTAATATAAAAAATCTTCCAACTGCTTGCGAGGACTCATAACCTTCGTTATGTCGTTTCCTAGCGCGATGTATTCGACTATCTCGCCATTCGCGTCCATTATGGGTTTTATCATGGAAGCAACGTAATAAATCTTTCCAGATTTGGAAAGATTCCTAATCGTGCCTTTCCAGACCTGCTTTTTATTTTTGATTGTGTCCCAGATATTTTGATAAATATAGTAAGGATTGTCGGGATGTCGAATGACGTTGTGGTTGTGCCCGATTAGTTCGGCTTCGGTAAATTCCGATATTTTGCAAAAGTTGTCATTCACGTAAGTAATCGCTCCGGACGCGTCGCTTTTTGAAACGATGGCGCTATGGTCGGTTATCTCTTGGTATTGGCGTAAAAGAAATAATTCGTTGTTTAGCTCTCGCTTGAATCGTATCTTTGAAACGACTTTGTCAAGCGCTTTTGAAAGTCGTTCCAGGTTGATTGGTTTGATTAGATAGTCTTCAACGCCAATTTCGAAACAGTGGCTTAAGCGTTCGAATTCACTAGGAGAAGATAAGATTAAAATGGGAACGTCTTTGTCGGCCGCTCTTATTTCTTTTAACGTCGCCATCGCGTTTTTTTGCGAGTCCATGTCCGCGATGATAAAATCCACTTCCAATTCGTTAAACTTTTCAAATCCGTCTTGCGCGTCCGTAACAACGGCGATAGTTTCAAAGTAATCTTGCAAAACGCCAATTACGAGCTCGCTCGCGACATGGCCGCTTTGCATGTAAAGCGGCGTCATGTTGGTGGATTGCTGATTAACGTCGACCGAATTGTTCATTGTTTAAATCCAAAATGTTTTTTTTTGCAAGATTATATCTTTATATCTTTATATCTTCTCATTAAAAACGCTCACTCTATTCCTACCACTATTTTTGGCGTCATATAAAGCTTTGTCCGCCTTGTCCAAAACATCGTTGAGGAGAGAGTCCTTTTCAAAGTCAAACTCGGCGACTCCAACGCTAACTGTGAATTTTATTGTTTCGTTTTTGTCCACGTACGATAAACCTTCAATATCGATTCTTATCTTTTGGGCAAGTCGCGCGGCGTTGGCTTGCGCCGTGTTTGGAAGCATGACGGCAAATTCTTCTCCGCCAAATCTAGCGCTAGTATCGCTCTCTCTGATGAGCTCGCAAAGTCTGCTCGCGAGTAGTTTTATGACTTCGTCCCCAGCGTTGTGACCATAGGCGTCGTTGATGTTTTTAAATTTGTCAATGTCTATCATTAGCACGGAAAAAGGCGTCTTGTTTCTTTTTGAGAGAGCCATTGTTTTTTCGGAGATATCGTTAAAATATCTTCGATTGTACATATTTGTCAAAGGGTCTCGGTTCGCCTGATCTTGCAGTTTCTCTTGGGCTTGTTTGAGTTCTTGGGTTTGTTGCGCCAGCTTTACGTGCATGTTGATGAGCTGGCTTTGCGACTCTTTTTGCATGCTTATGTCGATGGCGAACGAGATCAGCATGTTCTTACCGTCCTCGAGAGTTACGACTTTGTCCTGTATTTGGTACCATTTGTTTGCGACTTCATTAAAATGTTCATAAATAGAGTAAGCGTTCTTTTCTTGATCGCGAAGTAGCGCGGGCGCTTTGCACCAAGCGCAGGGCGCGTCTTGCCCATGTATGGACTCCCAACAATTTTTCGCGTTTACGTCCGCCATAATTTCCTCCATGGAGTCATTGGAGTAAACAATTTCGTAGTTTGACAAATCAATAACGCTGACGGCAAAAAGCGAATCGCAACTAAGCGCCTCGTTTATGATTAGTTTTTTAATATCAGCGTAGTTGGTCATCAAATCCCCTTGTTAATCGTCAAGTAGTTCATCGTCGTCGGTTTCAATTTTGTATTGAGGAAAAATATTGGCTATCGACTTCGCCACTTTTTCTTCGTTGACCGGCTTTAAAATATAGCCTTTGGCTCCGGCCTTGAGCGCCGATGCTACCATGTCTTCTTGACCATGCGACGTCACCATGATAATGGTGACGTTTTTGTCAAACTCTCTTATCTTTTTCACGGCGGTTATTCCATCCATGTCCGGCATGGTAATGTCCATGGTGATTAAATCCGGTTTTAATTTTTTGCACTCCGCAACCGCCTGGACGCCAGTCTTGGCCTCTCCAGCAACGTTGTGACCTAAGTTCAGCAGATATTTATACATGTTTTTTCTTATGATAAGCGAATCATCCACGATTAAGATATTTAACATTCTACAACTCCTTAAAGTTTAACGCGTTTACGAAAGACTCTTTTGGTCCAACCACGGTTAGCAACATGTCGCCAAACTCCGTACTTATCGTCGCCGCGGCGATTCTCGAGCTTTTATTTTTAAAAAGTGACTTCGCTTCATATATCAATATCGGCGGAGTTATGCTCAGAGCGGTGCCGTCAATCGGATTTACCAAGGCGTTGCCCACGATGGTGTTGATGACTTCGGACGACACGCTTTCGCGCACTTCGTCAATCTCCTCTTCATCCACCTCTTCGCCCTCCAGAAACGCTTTCATCAGTTTTTCAAGAAGTACGTCGTCGTAGCCCATGGTTATTAAAACCTGCACGCTGCCGCCCGTTCCAATCATGGCCGTGTTTTTTCTAAGTTCAATTTTATTGGGAGAAGTAATCTCTTGGGAGTGAGAAATCACGGCTACTCCCAAATCATCACTCAAAAAGCTTATCGCTCTTTTTAGCATTGGTAATAAAATACTATTCTCCACGCTTGCTTCATCCTGTTTTTGCATTCTAATTTGCTCCTATTTGTTTGTAAACGTAAATATAAAAGTCGTGCCACTATTCTTTTTGGTGTTTACTTTAATCGTTCCGTGAATTTCTGCAAGTTCGTGCTTAACCGCGTTCATGCCAATTCCACGCCCGGACACCTCCGACACTTCGTCTTTTGTGCTAAGTTGTTCATTGAAGATTAAGTCGTACGCGTCTTCATCACTCATAAAAGAGGCTTCCGTCGGAGTGATGATGTTTTGATACAAGGCCTGCGCTAAAACTTTTTCTTTGTCAATTCCCGCTCCGTCGTCCGAAATGACTATTTGAATCGCGTCGTCCATTCGCTCAAAACTGCAGGAAATCGTCCCGGTCTCGTCTTTGCCGTTTTGCAGCCTTGTCTCCGGCTTCTCAATCCCGTGATCCACGCAGTTTCTAAAAATGTGAACAAGCGATTTTATGAAAGGTTTGTATTTTTCGCTTACCACGACGTCTTCGTTTCCAATAATCTCAAAGCCATAAACTTCCTTTCCAAGTTTTGGGGCCAATTGCTGCACCAAATGTGGATAAGACTTGAGCAAATCTAGCAATTTCTGGTTGGATAAGTTTGTCACTTGAGCGATTATGTCTTTGGCCTGTTCGGTTTCAAATTGTTCTTGTTCGAACATTGAATAAATTTTATTTTGCAGCGTTTTGATTTGCGAGTACGATATCTTTACGCTGCTTTGAGAATTCAAGAATTCTTTACCTAAAATATTTTGGATTGTTTTTAACTCATTGTCCAAGTTGCTTCTAAAATCACTCTTTTTTAAGAGTTCCAGCAGCGTTTCGTTCGTGTGTTTGTTTTCTTTGATCATAAGTGAAATTTGACTCTCTAGCGAGTGCAAAAAAGCCACAATTGAATTCATGTAAAATTGAGAAAAAGCGCCCTTAAACGTGTGAATGATCCTGTATATCTCACTTACGTTATGAAGCGACGTTTTGTTGTAATCTATAAAATTGACGTAAGAATTCATAAATCCTTCATAATCATTTTTTGTCTCATGAAACAAGTCGCTCTCGCTCACAATTTCCACAATCATCTTTAAGGTTTCTTGCTCTCTTTTAATCTTCTTTTCAAGTTTTTTCTGCGAAGAAATATTTGTAACGATGAGCATAATTTTTTCGTCTTCTATCATTTTGTACTCTAATTTCAACGCTCTTTTGTTGAGGAGAACTTCGCTAGGCAGTAAGGAAAGCATTGCCTTTTTGACGGTGTCGTCTTCTATGTCATTGGCGTCTAAAAGGGTTTTTTTGAAAAACGCTTTTTGTTTTTCATCCTTAAATAGCAAATCCGCGATGTCTTTTTTGGCTATCTCTTCGCCTAAAAATTTTTTACATTCGATGGAATACTCTTCGTCAACGATAAAGTCGCAACCAAAAGATAAAAATCCTTGACCGGCGTTGTCGAGAAGCGTGGTCACTTTTTTAGTTTTTTGCACAACTCTTTTTTCAAGGTTCGCGTTGAGTTCACCTATCTCTTTGTGTAGTTTCGCGCTTACCGCGATATTTTCTTTGAGTGATTTCGCCATGGTTCCAAACTCGTCTTGCGTGTCAATGTTGATGGTTTGAGCGTACTCTTTTTTCCCTTGTAGAAATAAAAAGAAATCGTTCAAGCCATTCTCAAATTTTTTCAGTGGCGATACGACGAGTTTTCTGATGACGACCATTATGACCAGGGAAATAAGAAGCGTCATGGCTAAAATGCCGCCAAGCGCCATGTAAATTAAGTTTTCCGCTCCGTCAATCGCGCTGTTGACAACGGATAAAGGTTTTCCTAAAAGTACGATCCCAAGTTGCTTGTCTTGAAAGTCTTTTATCACGTCATAGGCGTAAAAGTATTTTGAACTGAGAGAAAATCCATTTTTAAACAACTTTTGCATGTCTAAACTTTGAGCGTCTTGCAAAAAATCCCTATTGACGTATTTTTGAGAAATAACGTAGTTTTTAAATTTAGCGTCGTCGTTAAATGAAAAGTTGACGCCCGTTTTGATGTCGTCATTGACGTTTTGATCCATGAGGAGTAGAAAACCTTCACGCGTTTTGTCAAACGCTTTTACGACGGAATTGATGCCTTGTATGAACTCCAAGGATCCAAGGTGCTCGCCATTGTTGTCGGTTATCGTCGTTATGCCTCGCAAGAGAAGTCCCTCTCTTCCGGGCTCAAACGTTGAGATGGGCGTCAGCGTCTTGTTCACCGATACCACGGCCGCCCTAAACGAGCTTAAATCATCGCCATACTTGTCAAGTTTCCAGTTTCTTAAAAATGATTTGTTCTCTTTCGTGTGAAGATGGATTTTTATATTTTTAAACTCGGTATGCTCTTTCATTTTGGACGAAATGTCTTTAAGGGAGTTGATGGCGGGGAGTCTATTGTTTGTTTTTAAGGCCGTTTTTATTCTATCGTCGTTGGCTATGGATATGGCGTTGGTGATTCCAACCCTCATTTTGGACTCTATTCTGTCCTCGGCGCTCAGTATGAGCTCTTCTTTTGTGATGTCGTACACATTTGTTTTGATTTGCTGCGCGTACCAAAACAAAACGAAAAAACCAATGACGAGAGACACCAGTGAAGTGCCAATAACCGCTAAATTTAGCTTAGCGCTAACGGACTTGTATTTCATTAAAGCTCCATGGTTATAATATTTATTTATTATAGCGTACTAATTTGCTTCGTACCACTTTCTTAGCCATCTATCAAGCGGATTTATAAATTTGTAGATAACGGGTACCACTATGAGCGTTAAAAACATTGAGCTAACGAGCCCTCCAATGATGGAAATCGCCATTGGAGCTTTTGTTTCGCTTCCCAATCCCGCGCTTAAAGCCAAAGGCAACATGGCGAAAATCATCGCAAGGGTTGTCATGAGGATGGGGCGAAGGCGCTTCTCTCCGGCTTCGAGCAGAGCCTCGTCCGCGTTTTTGCCTTTTTTCATCGCGGCGTTGGCGAAGTCCACGAGCAGTACCGCGTTTTTGCCAACCATTCCCATGAGAAGCATGAAGCCAATCATAACGAAAAGGCTAAACTGCAATCCACTCAAGTACAAGGCTATTAAAACGCCGATGACGCTGAGCGGCAACGCCATCATTATGATGAGGGGTTGGATGAGGGACTCGTAAAGAATCGCCAAAATAATGTACATGAGGATGAGAGAAAGTCCAATGGCGACGCCAAACGCTTGCCCTGTTTTGACCATCTCCTCGGCGAACCCGGTAAATCTGTAGCTGACGCCTTTTGGCATAAGGGCGTCTATCCCTTTTTTCGTGTAGCTAACCGCTCCGCCAAGATCGAGCCCAAACAAGTCGGCGTAAACGCTCACTTGTCTTTGCCTGTCGAAGTGGTAGATGGAAGCCAAGGATTTTGTTCGCGTAAACGCGACTAGACCGTCAAGGTAAACCAACTCGCCATTGGAAGCTCGAAGCTGAATTTTTTTGATATCTTCGAGACTGACGCGATTCGCGTCGTCGAATCTCAGCGTGACGTTGTACTGTTTGCCGTTTTCCTCAAAGTACGAAATCTCCAAATCGCTTGAAAACGCGGTCGAAATCGCTTGTGAAATCGCCGAGGCGGTAACGCCGACTCGAGAGGCGTTTTCTCTTAGTATGTTAATGTCGATTTGCGGTTTTCCATCATCGAGATTCGTGTCGACGTCCATAAAACCCTCTTTTTTGCCAAGGTAGGCCGTCAAGTTTTTAGTGGCCGTTTCCAAGTCCTCAAAGGAGTCCGATTTTAAAACGATTTGGTAGGGAACGGAAACGCCCGTGCCTTTTATGCCGGGAATCGCGGCGGCGGTGATATACAAATCTTTTTGGTAGGGCTTTAGCTCCGCTCTGAAGTTTTGGATAATCTCTTCTTGGTTAAGCTCGCGTTTGTCCTTGGAGACGAGTTTCACGTAGATGATGGACTTGTTCTTCTCTCGCACTTCGTTGTAGCCAACGCTTAGAGTCGTAAAAAGAACTCTTTTGTCCTCCCTCACCAAATTTTCAATAACTTTTGACTTTTTTATCATCTCCTCTAGCGAAATTCCAGCTTCCGCTTTTATCTTGATTTCGAACTCGGACTTGTCCTCTTTTGGTATGAAATCCATCCCTATTTTTGGAAAAAGGCTTAGGCTTCCAACGAAGAGTCCAAGGACTGCGACAAGCGTGATGATTTTAAATCGAAGCGTCAGCTTCAGCGCAAAGTCGTACGTTCGCTCGAGGATTTTAAACACCGGCTCGGTGAAGTTGTAAAACCAGCTCTCGTCTTTGCCAAGAACCCTGGCGCTGGCGCTGGGCATGAAAGTCATGGCGACGGTAAAGGAGATGACGATGGCGAAACCGACGGTCATGGCGAAACTCTCAAAGAATTTTCCAACGATTCCGCTCATGTTCGAGACGGGGATGAAAACGGCCAAAAGCATGGCGGAAATGGCCACGATGGCGAAGGCCATCTCTTTTGTTCCCTCTAGCGCCGCTTCGAATTTGCCCATGCCCGATTCCATCTTTTTGTAGACGTTTTCAAGAACGACGATGGCGTCGTCTATGATGATTCCTATGGAGAGGGTGAGCCCCACGAGCGTCATTTTGTTGAGGTCGTAACCCATGAAGTCCATCAGCGCGATGGTTCCCATGATGGAGATTGGGATGGAAAGCGCGGAGACTAAAGTGATGGTGAAGTTTCTCAAAAAGAAAAAGATGATGATCACGGCCAAAAAAGCGCCGTAGACAAGGTCGAACTCGACGTCTTCGAGAGAGTGGACGATAAAGGGGGAGGTGTCCTGAATGACTTCGACCCCAAACTTGTCGCCAGCGAGTTTTTCTACGCCAGGAATGGCGTTTTTGACTTTTTGGATGATCTCGAGCGTGTTCGTCCCGGAGATTTTTTGAACCTCGAGCATCACGCCCTCGACACCGTTGTAGGAGGCGTAGCTTTTGGCGTCGCTGAGGGAGTCCTCGACTCGCGCCACGTCTTTGAGTCGCAGATTGTCTTTAACTTGGATGTTCTCCAATTCGCTTACGCTTAGGGCGTCGGCTTTTGTTTTGAGCGTGAACTCGTTCGTCGAGGTTACAAGTTTTCCCCCTCCAATCTTCACGTTTTCGCGCGCGACGATGGCGCTTAGCTCGGTGATGGTTATGCCGAACTTGTTTAAAAGATTGACGTCGGGATGGATTTTAATCTCTTTGTCTTTGTACCCGATGATGTTGATGGCTCCGACTCCGTTTATCTTTTGAAGGTTAGGTTTGACTTTTTCGTCCGCGAACTTCATGAGGTTTTGGATGGAGTCGCCTTTGGCCGTGAGAAAAACGTTTATCACCGAAGCCCCGCCGATGTCGAGTTTGCTCACAAGGGGCGTTTTTGCGTCGCGCGGCAAAACGACGGCCGAAACTTTGTCTCTCACGTCGTTCGTCGCTTCGTCGATGTCGCGTTCCAAAAAGAACTTCACCATGACGACGCTCGCGCCCTCGCTGCTCGTCGAGACGATACTGTCGACTCCCCCGATTCTCGATATGGCCTCTTCAATCTTATCCGTGACCTGCGATTCTATCGTGCTAGACTCCGCTCCGGGGTAAACGGTTTGAACCGTGACCATGGGGAAGTCTATGTTTGGAAACAAGGCCGAGGGCATGGACTTGAAGCTCATATAACCGAATATCACCAAGGTGATGGCGTACATAAGAGTGGCTATTGGCCTATTTATCGCTATTTTATACATTTATTATTCCTGTTGTTTTTAATCTCAAAAGAGTCTCCCTATCCTTCTAAATCCAAATGCGTACAAAACGACTCCGAGCGTCAAAACCCCTCCGAAGTACGGCAGCAAATCGACGAACTCGCTTCCTCTGAAAAACACGCTTTCGCTTCCCTCTATGTAGTATCTCAGCGGCGAAAAAAGCGAGAGAAACTGCAACGCGGGGTGCATGGCGTAGATTGGCGTCCACGCGCCGCTTAGAAATATGATGGGCATCATGGTCACGATGGAGAGTTGCGCTATCTGCATGACCGTTTTTGAAACGGACGCTATGAAAAGACCGATGCCGGCCGTCGTCGACACGTAAAAAAACGTCAAGAGAAAAAAGCTAAAAAGCGAGCCGTTTAGGGGAACGTCGAAACTTTGAAAAAGAATCAATCCCACGCTCATGACCACTCCAAACATGATGATGACGATTTGAGACAAACTCTTCGCCAAGATGATCGTCTTCGCGTCGACCGGCGTCAAAAGCATAATCTCCCACGTCCCGCTCTCCTTCTCCTTTACGAAAACGATGGCGCTGAAAATGACCGTGAGCAGAGTGATGACGGAGAGCAGTTCGCTCACGGACATGAAGAGCTTCGAGTCCGTGTTTTGGTTGAAGAGTTTGTGCGTTTTGAGCTCCACGGGAAAGTCGATCTTGTTGAAGTCCATGATAATGTTTTGCAGATACGCCATCGCCATGAAGCTCTGGCTCGCGGCGGTGGAGTCTACGAGAACGTTGATTTGCGGATTTAGCTTTTTGTAGTAGTTTTTTTCAAAATCGCTCTCGAAAATAAGACCGACCATAATCTCTTTGTCGTAAATCTTTTGGCTGAGCTCTTTTTGGGATTTGCAGTATAGGGGCCTGGCGAACTCGGGAGCGCGCAGTCTCGAGAGTATTTTCGCGCTAATCCCTCCCGCGCTCTTGTCCAAAACGCCGACGGGAACGTTTTTCGCGTCGATTTGGACTCCCGCCCCGGCCACGTAAACCTCGACCGTAAACATGTAGATGAGCGTTAGGACGAGTCCGTAGCTTCTAAAAAAGGCCAAAAGCTCTTTGGCGAACACGCTCATAAACGCTTTCACGACTTCAACTCCTTTTTGAGAAGCAAAAGCCCCACGAGAAAAAATCCAAGAGCGTAGAGGGCCAAAATGAGAAGGTACTCCACGTTCTTGGCGGATTCGAAACCGCTCCCGACCAAAAAGGCGTCGTAAACGATGTGGTTGTAGTACATGACGGGGTAAGCGTGGGCGATGTAATAGGCCTCGCCGCTCATGGAGTTGATGGGCATTATGATGCCGGAGTACATAAACGCGGGCAGCATCGTCAGCATGAGCGTTAAAACCACGGCCAAGATTTGAGTCGAGACGAGTATGGAGATGAGCAGGCCCATGCCGAGCGAAACCAAGATATACAACTCGCTGCTAAGCCAATACAAAAAGAAGTTGCCGCGAAAAGGGAGGTCGAAAAGATAGACGACGAGCGCAAAAAGAATGAAAACGTTCAAGGAGTGCAGGGTGAACGCGACCGAGAGCTTCGCGATTAAAAACTCCAACTTGGTCACGCTAGAGGAGTAGAAGTTGAAAATGGTTCCCTTCTCCTTCTCCTTGGCGATGATAAGAGCCGTGAGAATGGCGGGAGCGACGAACAGAACGAGCCCCAAAAGCCCCGGCACTATCATCTCCTCGTCTCTCAGCGCCTCGTTGAAAAGGTTGCGGTTGTTGAGCGTTATGACGCTCTTTGGCGCGCCCATTTCGCTCGCTAGACTCAGCACCGTACCCTCCACGTAGGTCTCGACCGTGTTGGCTCGAGAGGGAAAGGACGCGTCCACGAAAATCCCCAGTTCGCTTTTTACGTTTTTAAGCAAGTTTTTCTCAAAGGAGGGCGGGATGATTAGGATGGCGTCGAGGTTCGCCTTCTTCATCTCTCGAAGCGCCTCGGCTTCGCTTTGGTTCGACAGCGCGGCGTTGAAGTATCTGGAGTTTTGAAACTTTTGCGTCAAGAGCGCGGAGATTTTGGAATGGTCGTTGTCTATTATCAAAACCCGAGCGCCGACAACCTGCATTTTGATTCCGTAGCCAAAAAGTATGACGATCATTATGGGCATTACGTAGGGCATGAGGATTATTTTGGTGCGGATAAGTTCTAGCAACTCTTTTACGAAAAAGGCTTTTACGACGCGAAATCTCATTTGTAGAACTCCAGAAATATTTCCTCAAAGCTTGTGGCGTTTGGGAATCGTTTGTATAGATTAAGAACGCTGTCGTCGGCCACTTTTTCCCCGTCTTTGAGAAGGACTATTTTGTCGCAAAACTCGGCCTCGCTCATGTAGTGCGTGGTGATGAGTATCGCCATTCCCATCTTCTCCTTGAGCTCTTTGAGCAGTTTCCAAAACTGGGCTCTGGCGATGACGTCGACGCCGCTCGTGGGCTCGTCCAAAAACAAGATGATCGGTTCGTGTAAGATGGCGGTGGCGAGCGAAAAACGCTGGTTGATTCCAATGGGCAAGTCTTTGGGCATATCGTCCAAGTAGTCGAAAAAGCCCAACTCTCTGGAGTATTTGTCGATGAGCTCCAGGCTTCTTTTCGCGTCTATTTTGTGCATGGACGCGAAAAAAAGCATGTTTTCCCTCACGCTCATGTCGTCGTACAGGGCGAAACGCTGACTCACGTAGCCTATCTTGCTTTTGAGCTCCTTTCTGTCGTTCGCGTCGCTTATTTTTTTGTCGAGCAGGTAGAGTTCGCCCTCGTCAATTTGCAAAAGCCCGAGCAGCGTTTTGATGAACGTCGTTTTTCCCGCTCCGTTGGCTCCGAGCAGACCCAAAATCTCGCCGCTTTTGAGCTGCGCGTCGATTGCGCGGCAGGCGGTGAAGTCGCCAAACTTTTTGGTGACGCCTTTGGCGTTCATGACGATTTCTCCGGCGTTCGCGACGCGCTTGGCGTTGGAAATTTTTATCTCCGGCAAAATCTTGTTCTTTTTTCTCGCGTTTTGGAAAAACGACTCTTCGAGGGAGGCGTCGTCGTCGCCAAGCGTCGGGATGATTTCTCCATCGTCGAAAAGCAGAACCCTATCCATCTTCTGAGCCTCTCGCATGTACGCCGTGCTGATGATGGCGACGGTTCCGCGCTCCTTGGCGTTTTGTTTTAAAATCTCCCACAGTTCGAGACGACTCAGCGGGTCGACCCCGGTCGTCGGCTCGTCAAGGATAAGCAGGGCCGGACGGTGAAGCATGGTGCAGATTAGAGAGAGTTTTTGCTTCATGCCTCCACTCAAGTCTCCGGCTCGCCTGTTCAAAAAGCCGCTAAGCCCCGACATCTCCAAAAGACGCTTTTCATACTCTTCGAACGCGGCGTCTTTTTTCAAGTCTCTAACGTCGGCGAAAAAATCCAAATGCTCCCTCACGCTCAAGGTGTCGTACAAAACGAGCCCGATGCCCTGAGGCATGTAGCCCAAGAGCGGTTTGAGCTTTTGCGACTCTTTTGGATTGGAGTAAACCAAGTCGCCAAAGCTTATTTTTCCCTCAAACTTAATGACGCCGGCGATGGCGTTGAGCGCGGAACTTTTGCCGGCTCCGTCGGCCCCGATGAAGCCTATGATTTCGCCTTCGTCGGCTTCGAGAGAGAGTCCTCGCAGAACCACTCTCTTTTTACGCGAAACCGACAATCCCTCAATCTTTAAACGCGCCACGCTCAAACCTATATTTTAGGGATTTGAGTGAGCGAGCTCGGAAGAGTTCGCCCATCGATGGATACCACGCCAATTGCGGGAAGTCCGAGTTTTAAAATCGGGTCGTACTTCAGGGGCTTGAGTCGAATCGCGTAAACCCTCTGGATTCTGTCGCTTCTAACGCTGACCTCTTTTGGCGTGAATTCCGCCTTGGCGGAGACGTTGGAGACTTTGGCTTCTATGGGTTTGTCCGGGTAGGCGTCCACGAATATGACCGCCTTGTCGCCGAGCTTGATTCTTCCATTTTCCATCGTGTCCACGTAGATTTTTAGGTAGTACGACGCCGTGTCGCTAAGAGTGACGACGACGCCTCCCGCGCCAACCACTTCGCCCTCGTTGGCCACTTTTTCTATGACGTAGCCGTCCGTGGGCGAGTCGAGCGACAACTCGCTAATCATGGCTTGAATCTCTTGTTTTTGAAAATCCAGAGCGGCGATTCGCGCGTCCATCGCGAGCAGTTTGTCTCGCGACGCCAAAAGATTTTGTTTCGCGCTCTGGATTTTGGAGAGGTTGTCCCGCGCCATCGCCAAGTCCGTCGAAGCGATTTTGGCGTTGTCGCCGACTCTCTCCTTCTCGATTTTAAGCGCTTGGAGTTGTTTGGAAAGCGACGCGTATTTCAACTCCACCAACTCGAAAGCGTCAAGCGATATGGCCTTGTTCTTGTAAAGTTTGGCGCTTCTCTCGTACTCTTTTTTGGAGCGCTCGAGACTCAGGAGAAGTTCGTTTATCCGCACGTCCGCGCTTTTTAGGGAGTTGTTCAAGGCGGAGAGGCTCTCCTCTTTTATCTTAATCAGATTTGGCAGGGTTTTGCCCAAAAGTTCGAAGTCGAGTTTTTGAGCTTCGAGCGTTTTGGAAAAAGAGTCCTTCTCGAGTTTCGCGGCGTCGATGGAAGCGTCCAGCGCGTCTCGCCTGCTTAAAAACTCGTCGGACTTCAACACGGCCAATTTTTGATTTTGGGCGATGGCGTCGCCCTCTTTGACAAATATTTTCTCGACTCTAGCGGGGTATTTGCTGTTTAGCAAAATCAAGTCGCCGTCCATGGTTCCGCTTTGAGCGATGAGATTTTCGTCCAATTTTTGCGGGTTGAGTTTTTGATATATGAAAAACCCGCTAAGCGCCAAGAGCAGGGAGAAGACGATTATGGCGGCGTATTTTTTCATGATTTTTCTTCCTTATTCGCTTAGGATGGAGCCGTCGCCGAACAATCCGCTCACAAAGTCGTTGGCTCTAGTCTCGGCGGTTATTTTTCTGTTGGCGGAGTCGGCTCGAGGGTGTATCTTTGTAATCTTGCCCTCGTAGGTTCGCTCGTCCCCATCGACCTTGTACTTGAAAACGTTTCCAACTTCGACTAAATTGTGATTCTTTTGGTCAAACTCCAAAAGCAGTTTTCTTTGGTTTTGGCTTTGGATTTTAAAGACCGTCTTGAGCAACATGGCGCTAACCGCGTCTCCGACTTCGACGTCTTTTTCGTAAACGACCCCGTCAAACGGCGCTCGAAGAAACGTTTTGTCCAAAAGCGCTTGCTGGTAGGCGAGTTGGTTTTTGGCGTTTTCGTATCTGTAGGAGACGCCGTCGAATTGCGCTTCGTCGATCAGCTCTTTTATTTTTAGCTGGCGTTCGTAGTCTTTTTTCGCGTACTTCAACGCGGTTTTGGAAATCTCTAGCATCGCTTTGACGTCGCCGTTTTCAAGCTGCGCCAAAACGTCTCCCTCTTTTACGAGCGAGCCCACTTCGACGTTGGTCTTCTCCACGATACCGCTGGATATAAACGCGAGCTTGGCGTCTTTGAGCGGTTCGACGGTGAACGTCGCGTATATCTCTTGGGCGCCAATCAGACTAAGCGAGAACGCCAAGGCGAATAAAACTCGTATCATTTAAGTTCCTCTTTTATGTTTTTGCCCGCGTAAAAATAGAGGGTGGCGTAGGCCACTTCCAAATCGTTCAAGCCGCTTTCGTACAGCGCCCTCGAAGAGGTCTTTTTAGTGAGCGCGTCGAGATAGACTACGTAGTCCACAATGCCGGCGTTGTATTTTTTCTCGATAGTCTCAAACGCGCTCGTCGCCGAGTTTAAGGCGCTAAAGGCGCTTTTTATTCTCGCGTTCGCCGTTTGCACACTCGCTTTTGAGAGGGAGTATCGCATCGCTTGCTCTTTGGTTTGGTAGGCTATTTGAGAGTTTAAAGCTTGCGCGTTTAGCAAAACCGCTTCTTTGCTTTTGGCGATCGAGCCATCGTCGAAAACTCTAAGATTGAGCGTGAGCAGAAGAGTGTTTTGCTTGTCAAGCGGCTTGACCATTGGGTCTTCCCTGTCGTAGCCGTAAACGCCGTACGCGTCTTCCACTTTTACGTTCGGGTAGTAAACGCTGTCGATGGCGTTGGCTCTAGACTTGAGCGAACTCTCTTGAGCCACAAGCGCCTTTACGCTCTCGAGCGTTTCGTAGTCGATGGAGAGGGTTTTGTTAAACGCGGAGTCATCCAGGCTCTTTATCGGCTTGCCGACTTTGAGTTCAAGAGCCGATTTTAGAGAAAGTATCTGAAATTTTATGGACTCCATGTTGTAGACGTTCGTGTCGAAATCCGCACGAACTCTGTCCACGTCGTCTTTGGTCGCCATCTTCGCTTCGTAAAAACTGCCGATTCGCTCGAGTTGCGCTTTGAGCGATTTTTGCGCCTCCTCTCTCGAGTTGAGGGAGGATTGCAAACTTTTCACTCCAAAAAAATCTTGCGTTATTTGCAGGGCGAGGCTTTTTTTGTAGGCGAGAGCGTCGAGCGTGGAAGACTC